>Ga0326597_10001332_pt1 | contig 40432 bp, 20 predicted proteins | sample RVTome_12_FD_203789 | JGI IMG/M metagenome (GOLD analysis project Ga0326597, IMG submission 203789) | Soil microbial communities from uranium-contaminated site in the Upper Colorado River Basin, Wyoming, United States - RVT100D185 | ecosystem: Environmental > Terrestrial > Soil > Contaminated >... | reverse complement strand
CCCTGCAAAGCCTGCCCCCCCAACCCCCGCTGCTATACTCGCCCCGTGCCCACCCTCACCCCACGCATGCGCCGCGCGCTGTCCACTGCGCTGCTCGCGCTGGCAGCCACCGCGCCCAGCGCCTGTGATCGCTCGCCCACCCCACTCCTGCCCGAGCCCGGCCCAGAGATCCTCGACAGCCTCCCCCCGGGCGGGCGCAACCCGCCCCAAACCACGCCTGCGCCCGACATCAGCACCGGTCCCATCGCCACCTGGACTGTTCCCAGACCGGACGGCAGCTCCTCCACCGGAGCCGACACCGGTGCCGCCCAGCCAGGCGGCGCCAGCATGCCCCGCCCGACCGAGCCGCCGCCGGCACCCCCGGCCATCCAGCCGCCAGGACCCGATCCCGAGATCCTCGCCCTCATGGGCACCGTGCGCCCCGACCGCCTCACCCGCGACGTCGCCCGCCTCGTCGCGTTCGGCACGCGCCACCCGCTCTCGCCGGACGGCGACGTCACCCGCGGCACGGCCGGCGCGCGGACGTGGCTTGCCGAGCAGCTCCAGGCCGCCGCGCGCGGCGCCGCGGCTCAGATCACGGTCGAGGACGAGGCCTTCCCGCTGACGCTTGGCGGGACGTCCACCATGCAGCAAAACGTCATGGCCACGCTCACCGGCATCGGCGAATCCAAGCGCCTGGTCTACATCACCGCCCACTACGACTCGCGCACGGACGACCCTCTGGACGCGCTGTCAGACGCACCCGGCGCCGACGACAACGCGTCGGGCGCCGTCGCGCTCCTCGAGCTCGCCCGCGTGCTCGGGCTGCGCCAATGGGACGGCTCCATCCGGCTCATGGCGCTTGCCGCCGGCGAGCACGACCAAGCGGGCAGCCGGTTCCACGCGCCGCTGGCCGAGCGGGTCGGGCTGCCGATCGAGGGCGTGATCAACCTCGACGTGATCGGCGGCGGCCCTGCCGGCGATGGTGCCCCCGTCACCGATCGGGTGCGCGCGCTCTCGGACGACCCGGACCACAGCGTGTCGGGGGCGCTCGCACGCTGGGCGCGCTTCGTGGCCGAGCGCTACGGGGCGCTGGCCGTCGATGTTGCGCAGGAATCGGACGGCGACGGCGAGGCGAGCGACCACCAACCGTTTGCGGACGCCGGCTTCCCGGCGCTGCGCTTGATGTCGGCCGTCCACGACGCCAGCCGCCAGCACACCGCGCGCGACACCGCCGAGCGCCTGGACGCCGCCTACCATGCCGACGTCGTACGGCTCGTCGTGGCGCTGGCGGGGAACCTGGCGCTGGCGCCGAGCGGCGTCCCGGGAAGGCCCGCCGTCGACTTGCAGGGCGCCGGCGCGCTTGCTACGTGGCCGGCGCTCGACGATCCCGACGTCGCAGGCTACTGGGTTGCCATGCGCCGGGCGAATTCGCCCGCGTACGAGGACGTCAAGTGGGTGCCTGCGTCAGACGCGCCCGGCCACACGTTCGAGGAACTGATGACACCCACCGGATCGTGGCTGTTCGCGGTCGCAGCCGGCGATGCCCGGGGGCACGTCGGGCGCTTCGGGACGGAGACCGGGCTATCGACGATGACCGCTGGCCGATGATCCCACGGGTACGCCGGCGCGGGCCGCGTACGTAGCGGGGTGTTTGCCGTTCGCCCCTCACGGCTCGCCGTAGACCGCATCGCGTCCTAGCGCGCCAGGTACCCCCCGTCCACGAACAGCGTCGTCCCCGTGATGAACGCCGCGCGCGGCGACGTCAGCCACAGGACCGCCTCCGCGATCTCCTCCGGCTGGCCCAACCGGCCCAGCGGATGCCGCGCGGCCAGCTTGGCCTGCACGGCCTCGTCGAACGGGATGCCGCTGTGCGACAGGATGGGCGTGTTCACAAAGCCCGGCGCCACGGCGTTCACGCGGATGCCCGACTTGGCGTATTCCAGCGCCGCCGTCTGCGTCAAGCCGATCACCCCATGCTTGGCCGCCGCGTACGCCGACGCGCCGTTCAACCCGACGCTGCCGGCGATCGAGGCCATGTTGACGATCGAGCCGCCCGTACCGGCCGCCTCCATCGCGACCAGCTCGGCCCGCAGGCAGAAGAAGACGCCGGTCAGGTCGATGTCGATCACGCGCCGCCACTCGTCCAGCGGGTACTCGCCAGTGAGCGCCGCGGCGCCCGCGATGCCCGCGCAGTTGCAGGCAGCGTGGATCGGGCCGATGTCGACGGCGCGGGCGACCATGGCCGCCACGCTCTCCGGGTCGGTGACGTCGGCCCTGATGGATGTGGCGCAGCCGCCCGCGGCGCGGATCGCGTCGGCCGTTTCCGCTGCCGCGTCGCCCGCGATGTCGGCGGCCAGCACGCAGGCGCCCGCCTTACCGTATGCCAGCGCCGTCGCTCGTCCGATGCCGCTACCCGCGCCGGTGACCAACGCTACGCGGTCGGCAAACTCTGCGGTCATGATCCCCCCAAGGTGCCTTCGCGGTCCGCGAAGCGCATGAAACAGCCCGGCGGCGCGCGCCGGGCCGGAATGATTCGGTGCCAGAGATCGATGCGTCGAGCATAGTCGTGGCGGTCGGATTCGCCAAGCCGATCAGCGCTCGACGGGCACCCTTCTGCTGTCGCCCTCCGGTGGCGAAAGCGCCAGCCAGCGCAAGATCCCGTCGACCGAGATGCTGAACGGGTTGGCCGCTTCGAAGCGCGCCCACTCGGCTGATGTGACGCCTAGCTTCTCCGCCCGATCGCGATTCCACGCGACATAACGCCGGGCGAGCACGTCGCGCTCGTCCGTCTCTTGCGCCGCGGCCGTCATGAACGCCAGCACCGCGTCCAGCTCCGCCTCCAGCGCGTCCAGATGCTCTGCAGGATCGCCGACTCGACCGAAGTGCGTCAGGTAGAACGCTTCGGCGCCGGCCGAGCGGAGCCGAGCGATGGAGGCACGCCACGCGTCCGGGTCGAACTCCGGAGGCACGGCGGGGACGGCCACCAACCGGCTGCCCGGCATCCGGACCCCGCCGACGTCGCCGGTGAATACCGCGCCGCCCACCTGCCAACAGTGGTGGTGGCCGGCGTGGCCGGGCGTGTCCAGGGCGGTGAAGGCCAGCCCCGCTAGCTGCACGACCGCGCCGTCGGCCACGGCGTGCACTCGTTCGGCCGGCACGGCGATCGTCGTGCCCCAGAGCGCCTCGAGCTGGTCGCCGTAGATGCGCTCGGCGCTGGCCAGGAGGCGCGAGGGGTCGATCAGGTGGCGCGCCCCGCGCGGGTGGACGTATAGGTCGACGCCGTGCGCGGCCAGGTGGCCGGCGGCGCCCGCGTGGTCCAGGTGGATGTGGGTTACCAGCGCGGCGGCGAGGTCGGATGGGGCGAAGCCGTGAGCCACGAGCCCCGCAAACAGCGCCTCCACGGTCGAGGCCGGCCCGGTCTCGACCAGGACGGCGCCGTCCGGCCCGCGCACCAGGAACGCGGCCACAGCGTGGTCCAGGCCCTTGAAGCCCAGGTCGATCGTGGAGATATCAAATGCGCTCATCGAGGATCCCACGCGGCCACGGCGATGGCTCGGCGATCAGCGAGCCAAGGGACGACCAGCGCCCTAGTTCACCCGCGTCACGTAGTTGCCGTTGCGCGTGTCCACCCGGATCACGTTGCCGCGCTCGACGAAGAACGGGACGTTGACCGTGACGCCGTTGGACAGCACCACGGGCTTGGTGCCGCCGGAGGCCGTGTCGCCTTTGAAGCCGGGCGGGGCCTCCGCGACCTCCAGGTCGACCGTGGTCGGCAGCTCGATGCGGATGGACCGGCCCTCGTGCATGGCGATCGAGAGCTCCATGTTCTCGATCAGCCACTCGCGTACGTCCTCGACCGCGTCAGAGCCCAGCACGGGCTGCTCGTACGTCTCGAGGTCCATGAAGTGGTAGAGGTTGCCGTCCGTGTAGAGGAACTGGACGCGGCGGTTCTCCAGGCGCACGTCGCTGAGGCGCTCGTTGGAGTTGAACGTCTTGTCGACCACCGAGCCCTTGTCCAGGTTGCGGAGCTTGGTCTTCACGGTCGCGCCGCCGCGCCCCATCTTGGAGAGCGCGGCCTCGACGACCTCCATGAGGTCGCCGTCGAGCTCGATCACGGTGCCCTTGCGCAGCTGGGCAGCTTCGATCATGGGTCACCTCCGTCACCTGGGCCAACGATTGTATCCAGGATGTCCGCTGGCGCGAGGATCGGCGAGTGGTCCAGGAAAGTGCGTGCCGCCAGGCCCAGGTCCCGGGCACGCCCGCGTTGGACGCGGCAGGCCGGCAGCGCCTCCAGAAACAGCTCGCCGTAGCGCCGCCGCGTCATGCGGCTGTCCAGGACCGCCACGATGCCGCGGTCCGTGGTGCTCCGGACCAAGCGCCCAAAGCCTTGGCGGAAGCGCAGGATGGCCTGCGGTACGCTGTACTCGTCGAAGGGGTCGTCGAACGTCTCGCTGCGGGCGGCAAACACCGGGTCGCTCGGCACGTCGAAGGGCAGGCGCGCGATGGCGACGCAGCTGAGCGCCGCGCCCGGCACGTCGATGCCCTCCCAGAACGAGCGCGTGCCCATGAGGACGCTGGGCATCTCCGGCTCGCGCAGCGCGTCCAGCAGGAAGCCGCGCGAGCCGTCCAGCCCCTGGCCGAGCACCGCGATGCCCTCGCGGCCCAGCGGCTGTCGGATGGCGTGATAGCTCTCGCGAAGGCCGCTGTGCGACGTGAACAGCACGAGCATCCGCCCCCGGCAGGCCACGGCTAGGTCGATGAGCGCGCGGTCGAGCGCCCGCTGGTAGTCGGGCTGGCCCGGCATCGGGATGTCGTCGGCCAGGTACAACAGCACCTGGCGCGCGTAGTCGAACGGCGACGGGATGACCGCCGCGCCCGCGTCCGGCAGCCAGAGCCGGTTGCGCAGGAACTCGAAGTCCGGCGCGCGCAGCGTGGCGGAGGTCAGGACCAGGAGCTCCTTGTCGCCGAACAGACCGCGCGCCAGCTGGTCCCCGACGTGGAGCGGCGCGCTGCACAGCTGCCAGGTGCGCGCCATCGTCCGCCCGACCCACGTGATGTCCTCGCGGTCGGGCGACGCGATCACCTTGTCGATGCCGTCCAAGAGGCCCGCGAGCACGCGCAGCGCTGCGCCCAGCTCGGCGACCGGCGCGCCCGCGCCCGGCGCGATGTGGCGCTCTAGCGCGACCAGGGCCTGATTTAGGCGCGTCCCGTCGTCGCGGATCACGAGCAGCGCGTCGACGGCCGCGTCCCACGCCATCTCGACGGCCAGCCACTCCGGACGATGGCGCAGCGCGTCCGTCAGGCGGACATCGCTCGCGCGCCCGCCGCCGATGGACTCGCCGAAGGCGGCGACGGCCTCGAAGAGGCGCGCGGCGGCCGCGTCGGCGGCGCGCCCGCCCGCGTGCAGGCTGGCGATGCGCTCGCGGAGCGCGCCGGCCTCTGGACCGATCGAAAGGCCGGCCACCAGGGCCTCGAGGCGCGCGGGCAGGTCCGCGCGCGCGCTGCCCGCCAGCCCGATCACCGCCTCGCGCAGCACCGCGGCGCTGGCGCGGAAGCCGAGGGTCTCGGTGGCCACGTCCTCCAGGTGGTGCGCCTCGTCGATGATGAGGTGCCGGTGGCGCGGCAGGAGGCGGTTCTCGGTGGCCACATCGCTGATGAGCAGCGCGTGGCTCACCACGACGAGGTGCGCGGCCTCGGCGAGCCCGCGGGCGCGCTGAACCCAGCACTTGCCGCGCGCCGCGTGGGTGCAGCGCTCGGACGTGCACGCCTCGCCTTCGGCGCTGACCAGGCGCCAGGCGCGCTCGTCGCTCGGGCGCAGCATGAGGCCGGCGCGGTCGCCGGAGGTCGTACGGTCGGCCCAGATGGCGATCTTGGCGAGCGCGCCCACGGCCTCGGCGTCCAGGTTGTCCCGGCGCAGCGCGGCCGCCAGCCGTGTCCGGCACAGGTAGTTCGAGCGCCCCTTGAGGAGCGCGACGCGCGCGGGCAGCCCCAGCGTGGCGATGGCCGTGGGGGCGTCCTTGGCCACCAGCTGATCCTGGAGGGTGATCGTGTGCGTGGCCACGACGACGGGCCGGCCGCTCGCGACCGCCCACGCGATCGCCGGCACCAGGTAGGCGAGGCTCTTGCCGGTTCCGGTGCCCGCTTCGAGCAGGAGCTGGTCGCCGTCGTTGAAGCCCTCGGCCACCCGCTGGAGCATCTCGCGCTGGCCCGGGCGGTCCTCGAAGCCGGCGAGCTGGTCGTCCAGGCCGCCGCCGGGCGCGAGCAGCGCGTCCAGGGCAGCCGCGTCCAGGCGGACGCTGCCCGGGGTTGGGTCGAGCGGCGATGGCACCGGCGCCGGGGGGGCCGCCGGGCGCGCGCCCAGGGCGAGCGGCGTGGCCGCGGCAATGCGGAACACGTCCCCGAGCGCCCACAGGGAGCCGGCGGACAGCCGGTTCACCGCGCGCAGCGTCGTCGGGTCGATGCGGCGGGCGCGGTCCAGGAGATCCTCGAACAACAGGCGGTGGGCGTGGGCGTCGGCCAGCGCCCGGTGCCGCCCCTCGACCGCGATGCCCAGCGCGTCGCACAGGACGCGCAGGCTATAGCGCTGGACCTCGGGCACCAGGATGGTGGCCAGCTCGAACGTGTCGTAGCTCGGCTGGGCAAGCCGGCTGCCGGCGCGCGCTAGGAAGGCCACGTCGTGCGCGACCGTGTGCCCCACGAGCGGCGCATCGCCCGCAAAGCGCGCGAGCGCGGCCGCGGCCGCCGCGGGCGCCGGCGCGCCGGAGAGGTCGGTCGCGGTGAGGCCCGTGATCTGCTGGACGCGCGGCGAGAGGTCGACCTCTGGGTCGACGAGCGTGTGGAACGTGTCCAGCACCGTCCCTTCGGCAAAGCGCACCGCCGCGATCTCGATGATCGCGTCGCGCTCGGCGTCGAGGCCGGACGTTTCCAGGTCTAGGGCAACGAAGGTCTGGGTCACGGGCCTTCCGGGCGGCATGGCGCCGCACGGCGCGTGGCGCGGCCAAGCAATCGATCGACGAACGGCCGGACATTCTAATGCCGCCGCGGTGCCCGGACCAGCCGCGCCGCGCAGCCAAGGGGCATTGGCGCAACGCGTGGTGAACGGGCTATCATCAGCCGGCGCGCGCCGGTTGGCGCATGCCCGGCCGACGGGGCCCTCGGGCACGGACCATGCGACGGAGGCGCAGCGATGGAACCCAACCAGACGCGATACGTTTTTGTGACAGGTGGCGTCTCCAGCTCGCTCGGCAAGGGCATCCTCGCTGCCGCGCTGGGCCGGATCCTGAAGGCGCGCGGCATCCACGTCTCCATCCAGAAGCTCGACCCGTACGTCAACGTCGACCCCGGCACGATGAGCCCGTTCGAGCACGGCGAGGTGTTCGTCCTGGAGGGCGGCAGCGAGACCGACCTGGACCTCGGGCACTACGAGCGGTTCATCGACGAGATCCTGCCGTCGTCGGCCAACGTCACGACCGGCCAGGTGTATTCGGAGGTCATCGCGCGCGAGCGGCGCGGCGACTACCTGGGCAAGACGGTCCAGACCATCCCGCACATCACCAACGAGATCAAGCGGCGCATCCAGCTGGCCGCCCAGCAGTCCGCCAGCGACGTGCAGATCGTCGAGATCGGCGGGACGGTGGGCGATATCGAGTCCCTGCCCTTCCTCGAGGCCATCCGCCAGATCCGCATTGACATCGGCCGCGAGCGGGTCATGTACATCCACCTGACGCTGCTGCCCTATCTGCGTGCCACGGGCGAGCTGAAGACCAAGCCGACCCAGCACTCGGTCAAGGAGCTGCGCGGCATCGGCATCCAGCCGGACGTCATCGTCCTGCGCAGCGACTACCCCGTCCCCTCCGACGTGCGCGACAAGGTCTCGCTGTTCACCGACGTGCCGCGCGCCGCGGTGGTGCCGGCCGTGACGGCCGAGACCATCTACAGCGTGCCGCTCGACCTCGAGGACGCCGGCCTGGGCACGCTGGTCACCCGCCAGCTCGGCCTTCCGGAGCGCGAGCCCGACCTGGCCGAGTGGCGCGGGCTGGTCAGCCGCATCCTGGCACCAAAGCCTCAGGTGCGCGTGGCGCTGGTGGGCAAGTACGTCGAGCTGCACGACGCCTACAAGAGCGTCGAGGAAGCACTGCTCCACGCCGGCGTCGCCGAGGGCGTCGACGTCCAGGTCGAGTGGCTGGATAGCGAGGACCTGGAGCGCGGTCGCGACTGGGACCGCTTTCGGACGGCGGATGGCGTCATCGTTCCCGGCGGCTTTGGCTACCGCGGCATCGAAGGCAAGGTCCAGGCCGCGCGCCATGCACGCACCCAGCAGATCCCCTACCTCGGGTTGTGCCTCGGCCTTCAGATCATGGTCATCGAGCTGGGACGACACGCGCTCGGCGACGAGGAGGCCAACTCCACCGAGTTCGACCCGTCGACGCCCCACCCGGTCATCGACCTGCTGCCCGAACAGGTCGGCGTCACCGACAAGGGCGGAACGATGCGCCTCGGCGCGTGGCCCTGCCGGCTCATCCCGGGCACGCACGCGTTCCGCGCCTACGGCACGGCCGAGATCGCCGAACGGCACCGACACCGGTTCGAGGTGAACCCGGCGTACATCGAGCGCCTCGAGGCGGCCGGGCTCGTGGTGAGCGGGGTGTACACGGAGCGCGAGCTCGTCGACGTTGCCGAGCTGCGCGACCATCCGTTCATGGTCGGCAGCCAGTTCCACCCCGAGTTCACCAGCCGGCCGCTCCGCCCCCACCCGTTGTTCCGCGCGTTCGTCGAGGCCGTCCGCGTGCGCGTCGAGGCGCGATCCAACGGGCTGGCCGGCGCCGCTCCGGAGCGACTCGACCCTGCGGCTGTGGTGCGCCTGGAGGCCTAAGGCGCCGGGCGCGCTGCGCGCTGCGGCGTGACGTAACGACGCTGGCCCGGGCTCGCGAGCCGTGTCGCGCACCGCTTTGGGCCGACCTTAACGAACGGATCACGAATCGGGGGTTGACGCCGCGCAACCGCCCGGTTATAATGCCGCCAAGCCTGGTTATTTTTGTATTTAGGCGCGCCGTTCGGCAGAGTTTGACGTCTGATCTCTTGAGTTCGCGGCGGGTTGCCCGCGCCCCGGATGCGCGGCGGAGGCCGCCCGCTCTAAATGCTCAGATAACCGGCCCGTCGAGCCGACCGCAAGCGAGAGGAACTTCCATGCGCCAAGCACTGTCCACGACCTATCTGAAGACGCTTGCCAGCGCCGCCGCGGTGTTTGCCGGCCTCGCCGGCAGCAGCGCGGAGGCGGCGCCGGCCATGCAGGACGAGCCGCGGGTGAGCATCGTGCTCTTCCCAGACGTCGCAGGCGTGGGGAGCTTCTCGCCCTCGTGTCCGGGCTGCGACGGCGCGTTCACGGCCGCCGATGCCTTGCTCGCCACGGCCGACCCGCTGCCGGCCGTCGACCTACAGCTACGCGATGACGCGGGCATGTCGCAGACCGCCACGACCAGCCCGCTGGCGCAGGGGCGTCAGGCGGCCAGCTTCCAGGTCCCAGGGCCTGGCGACTACGAGGTCGAGCTGCTGGCCGTTCCGGCGGGTTGGTTCCTCTGCCCGAACGAGGCGCAGATCATGCGCGTCGCCGCCGCCGACTTCGACCCGGACACCGGGCTGGCGCGCGTCCGCTTCCCGATGACGCGCGGCTGCGCCGTCCTCCAGACGGGCACGCCGCCCGCCGAGGGCACCGCGACGGCGACGCTTCCCGCCACCGAGCCTGCGTTCCGGACGGCGACGCCGGCTTCGACGACGAGGCCCTTCCCAACGCTGGCGTTGGCCACGCCCGTCCCGGCAAGCGAAACGCCGGAGCCGACCCAGGCGCCGGGAGCAGGGAGCGGCACCGGCGGCTCGACGTCGGCGTCGGGCGCTGCCAGCCGAGGTTCGATCCGGGGGCTGGTCTACGAAGACCGTGACGGCGACGGCGCGCTGGATCCCGATGAGCCGGGCGTGGCAGGCGTGGGCGTTCGGATGACTGGCGGCGGCCCGTGGTTCGCTGGGACGACGGCGCCGGACGGCAGCTACGAGTTCCCGGCGCTCTCGGCCGGTACCTACGAGGTCGCCGTCGACGTCCCGGCCGGCCGCCTCCTGACGACGGTGGACCGCCACTCCGGCATCGTCGTGGGCGGGAACACCAGCCTTGGCAACGACTTCGGGCTCGCCCCGCCAGGCTGGCGACCAAGCGATCGCGCTGCCGGTGGCGCCCGCGCGCTACCACAGACCGGGTTCATCGACGGGGATTATGCGGGGACGGTCTTCGGTCTGGCCGCGCTTGCCGCCGCGCTTGGCGCGGTGGGGGCGCTGCTCGAACGACGCCGCAACCGCCGAGCGATATAGGCACGCAGGCCGTGTCGAGCATCGAACCAACCATGCCAGCCATCTACCATCTCCCGAAGCGGGATTACGCCGTCTCACACGGAAAGGACGACCTCATGCGCACGCATCTCTCGCGACCCATCCTGGCGCTTGCTCTGGTCTTTGGCCTCTTCGGGGCCGTCGAAGGCCGGGCGTCGGCGTCGCCTGCCCTACAAGACGAGTTCACCATCCTGGTCATTGGCTTCGTCGACGTCTTCGGTGCGAGCGACCCGGCTTGCCCCGCCTGCAACGGCGAGTACGAGACGGAGGACGACGACTACGCTGTCCTCAACCCGCTGCCCAGCTTCGAGCTAGTCCTGCGCGACAGCTCGAGCACGGAGATCGACCGACAGACGACCTCACCTGTCGCCGGCTATCAGGTGTACTCGTTCATGGTGCCCGAGATCGTCAGCGGCGAGTCGTACACCGTCGAGCTCGTGGGCGATCCGCCCGGCTGGCAGCTGTGCTTCACCGACGCGCCGTCGCGCACCGTCACGGTCGACGACTTCGTCATCAACAACGCCCGCGTGGAGTACCGCTTCTACCAGGGCTGTGATGCCGTGCCGCCGACCGCGGCCGTGCCGACGGCCACGCTCGAACCCGGCCAGCCCACCCATACCCCCGACACGTCCCGCCCCACCAACACCCCGCGCCCCAGCGGCGGCGGCGGGGGCGGTGATCGCGAGCCGGGCGAGCGGTTCGTCAACCGCCTCGGCTCGATCCGCGGCATCGCCTTCATCGACCTGAACGCCAACGGCGTGTTCGAGGCGGGCGAGCCCGGCCTCAACGACGTCGGCGTCAACCTGCGCGGTGGCGGCCACGAGATGTTCCAGATCACGGGCCCGACCGGCGTGCACAGCTGGGATGGCATCGGCACCGGCGAGTACGACCTGTTCATCGAGCCGGGACCGGAGTGGAAGATCACGACGCCCGCCAAGTACAAGGTCAAGATCAACGGCGGCGTGCTCACGGGCTTCGACTTCGGCCTCATCCGCTTCACGGACCTGCCCGTCGGCAAGCCCGCTGCGCCCGCCAAGCCCGTCTATACGGCGCCGAAGTACGATCACGGCGGCCTCCGCCTGCTGCCCTCGACGGGCGTGGCGGACCTCCCGATGACGCCGCTCATGGGCATCCTGGCGTTGGTCCTGGGCGGCCTCGCGGTGGCCGGCTGGAGCTACGAGCGCCGCAACCACCTCCGCTGATCGCCCTGGCGGCTCAGGGCTTGCCGACGCCGCACGATCCATCCGCGCTTCCGAGCACCGATAGGGGCGGGCCCGCAAAGCCCGCCCCTAGCGCCTCGTCGCGCACGGCGGCGGACACGGCGGGATGGCGAATGGGCGCCCGTGCGCTATAAACGACCCATGAGGCTGCCATCAACCGCTCGCGCCGTCGCCGCCATCCTGGCCCTTGTGGCGGTCGGCAGAGCGGATGCGTCGAGCATTGCAGGCGGCGGGCGAACGGCGCCGGCCGCGATCGGACCGGCGCAGGCCGTATGGCTCGTCCGCCTGGCACCCGGTGCCCCCGAGAGCACGTTCGAGCCGTCGTCGCCCGCGACGAGGATGGATGCACCGGGCGCTCCGCCACAAGCTTCCGACGGCCTGGATCGCGTGGCAGCTTGGCAGGCGCACCGGCGCGCGGCCGAGGCCACCCTTGCGGGCCTTGCACCGCTGGTCGAGGACCTTGCCGAGGGCGGCCACATCACCGCGACCGAGCTGTTGCCCGCGGCGCGCGTCCTTGCGGTCTGGGGCGACCGCGTCGCCCGCGACCGGCTGGCCGGCGCCGCGCCGGTCCTGGGCGTCCAGGCCAACCGGCGCCACCGCCTTCCGGCGGCCCCGGACGCCGTTCCGGGCGTGGGCGCGCGCGCGGGGCACCTCGAGCGCGTCAACGCCCCGGAGGCGTGGCGGCTCGGGGCCACCGGCAACGGCGCGGTCGTCGGCATCATGGACTCGGGCGTCGATTGGCGTCACCCGGCGCTCTCCGGCCGCTATCGCGGCCGCGACGGCCGCCACGACTACGGCTGGGCCGACCTGGCCGAGGACGGCCGTGGATCGCGCGAGCCCGTCGACCCCAACGGCCACGGGACGCACGTCGCCGGGCTGGCCGTCGGCCACGGGACGGACGGGGCGTGGGGCGTGGCGCCGGGCGCCCAGTGGCTGGCCGTGCGCGTGTTCGACGGCCAAGGCGAGACGTCGGACCTGACGCTGCTGCGCGGTGCCGAATGGCTGCTGGCCCCGACCGATCGCGATGGCCAGAACGCGCGACCGCAGCTGGCACCGGATGTCGTCAACGCCTCGTGGAACCTGGAGAACGGCGCGGACCCGCTCTTCGAGCCGATCCTTGCAGCGTGGCGCGAAGCGGGCATCGTGGCGGTCTTTGCCGCCGGGAACGACGAGGATGCCAGCGGCTCGTTTGCGACGGTGCGCGCGCCGGGGAGCAGCGCGCTGGCGCTCTCCGTCGGGGCGATGGACGCGCAGAGCGGGATATGGCCGCTCTCGCGCGGAGGTCCTACTTGGGACGGCCGTCTGAAGCCCGACCTCGTCGCACCGGGCGTCGGGCTGGTATCGAGCGTGCCGGGCGGCGGCTTCGCGCCGCGAACCGGCACCTCGATGGCCACGCCGCTCGTCGCAGGTACGGCGGCGCTGCTGCGCGGCGCGGTCCCATGGCTCAGCCCGGAGGACGTGGGGGAGGCGTTGCGGTCCGCAGCGGGCGACCTCGGCCTCGTCGGTCCGGACCCCGTATTCGGCCATGGTCAACTGAACGCGGGTGCCGCAGTGCGCCGTGCGTTGTCGTCCGGGAGGGTCGGCGGCCGGGTGGTTGCGGAGAACGGGGTGCCGATCGCGAACGCTGGCGTCGCGGCGACGCGCGCTCCGGGCGACGAGATCCGGGGGCGCGCGGTGGGCGACGGTACCTACTCGATGCTGCTGCCCGCGGGCGCGTGGACCCTGCGGTTCGAGGCGCCGGGACGGGAGCCGCTGGTCAAGCCGATCACCGTCAGCGTTGCCGCGCTGACGATCGCCGACGCCCAGATGGTGAAGCCAAGCGGTGGCGCGGTCGTCGGCACGCTGCGCGGTCGCGACGGCAGGCCCTTGGTCGGTACGGTCGCGGCCGTTCACCCCGCACCCGTCGGCGTGCGCGCCGGACCTGGCACGTCCAGCGATGCGAACGGCCGCTACGTGCTCGCGCTCGCTACGGGACGGCACGTCGTGCGCTTCAGCGCGGCCGGCCACCGCGCGGTGACGGAGACCATCGCGGTGAACGGCGACCGCGTGGAGGCGCTCGACGCGACGCTTCGGCGAGCGCCGCCGATGCTCCTCGTCGATGCCGATGCCTGGCAGGGGGAGCGCGTCTGGCCATACATTGGCCGCGCGCTCGCCGACGCTGGGTATGCGTACGATGTCTGGACGATTGACGATCCGCGTGCCCGCGCGCCCGCCTTCGAGGACCTGGCCCCTTACGGCGTCGTCTGGTGGGCACACCTCTTTGGTTCGCCCGGGCAGCTCGATCGACGGCGCGGCGACCTCCGCGTGACGGGGGGGCTTGCCGCATATGCCGCGGCCGGCGGGCGGCTGATCGTCAGCGGCCAGGACATCGGCGCCTGGGATGCGGAGGATGGCTTCATCTCGGGCCGCTTTGCGCCGGCGTTCTACCGCGACGTGCTCGGTGCGCGGCTGGTCGCCGAGCGGGCGACGGGCACGTCGGTGCTCGGGAGCAGAGCGCCGCTCGACGGCCTACAGCTCTCGCTCGACCACCCGCTGGCCCGGCACAAGGGGCCGCGCCTCGCGCCCGACGCCGTTGCCGCGGCGCGCGCGGACAGCAACGGCCTCATGACCTATGAGGAGGGCGCCGTTGCCGCCCTCGGGAGCACCGGCGACCGCGGACGGCGAGCGTACCTGGCGTTCGGGCCGGAGAGCACCGGCGGCCGCTCCGCGCTTGCGCGCCTCGTCGATGGGGCCATCGGGTGGCTCGAAGCGCCGGAGGTCGCGCTGACCGGGCTTGCCAGCGCGGCTCCCGGCGATGAGGTGGACCTTGCGCTGTCGATGTGGGCGGGCCGCGGCGGCGGCGCTGCGGAGGTCCGGCTGACGGTGCCGGAAGATCTCCTCCTCGCGGTTCCCGAGGGCTGGCAAGGGACCGCCGACGGGGCGTCGTGGCAAGGCGAGCTCGCACCCGACGGCCATTACGCTTGGCCGCTGGCGGTTAGGGTGGCGCCGGATGCGGTTGGGAGGACGCTGGCGGTCGACGTGGCGACCGCGGTGGACGCGCTTCTGCAGGGGCAGACGCACGAGCTATCGATTGCCGCGCCGGACTTGCGCCGTTCGACGCTCGATCTCTCTCCGGCAAGCCCAATCCCTGGCGAGGAAGTGCGCGCCGCGCTCGTCGTGCGCAACGACGGGCCGGTCGCAGGCACCGCCATCGCCCGCCTGGGCGTGCCGCCTGGCTGGCAGCCCTCCACGCCGCCGGTCACCGCCACCCACGGCACCGCCGCGTGGCGTTTGGGTGCTGCGGAGTGGCGGGGGACGATCGCGCCGGGCGACGCAGTCACGCTGACGGTGGCGGGGCGCATGAGCGGCGCCGTGGGCGAAGCGATGGTGCTTCGGGCAGCTATCACCCCGACGGCGGGAGCGCCGCTCTGGCGCGACGTCGCCACCGTGCTCGGCGCGCCTAGGCTTACGTTCGCCGCGCCGCCCCGAGTGCCGTCGGAGATCAGCGCGGGCAGCGCCTTCACCGCGGCCGTGCCGGTAAGCAATGCCGGCCTCATGGAGGCCGTCGCGCGGGTGACGCTGTCCCTTCCCGAGGGCATGTTCGCCATCGACGCACCAGCGCCCGGCGGTGTCGTGACCTGGTCGGTGCCTATCGCGGCCGGCGTCGTGGCAACCCCGACGGTGCAGGTTCGCGTGGACCCGCGTGCGTCCGCCGGCCTCCGCAACTTGATCGCGAGCGCCGAGGACGCGGGCTCGACGGGCGCAGCGCAGATCGCCCGCGCGGTCATCCGGGTTCACGCGCCGGACCTCTCGCCCTCGACCGTTCGCTTTGCGCCAGCCGTTCCGCGCGGCGGCCAGCCGCTGACGATCACGCTGCGCCTCGTCAACGCTGGCACGGTGGCCACGGAGGTGCGCGCCATCGATGCGCTCGCCCCATCGCTCACGGTCGCCGATGGCGCCGTGGTGGTGACGGGTGGTGCGATCGAGCGCTCGCCAGGCTTGGTGGAGTGGCTCGTCGATGTTCCGCCCGGGGCGGTCGAAACGCTCACGATGCGCGCGCGCGTGGGCAGCACGTTGGGTCCGAACGCACGCGTCCCGCACGCGTGGCGGCTTTCCTCGCCTGCCGGCGTGCGCGTGATGTCCGACACGCTGCTGGCCGACCCGCTCGCGCTCTCCGGCAGCACGCTGGCACGCGTGCTTGGCTCGTCCCGCCCTGGCGGTCGCGCGCGCTTCCGGCTTACGCTCGCCGCGGACGGCGTCGTCGATGCGCGCGATGGCACGGCGCGGATCGACCTGCCATGGGCGATGTCCCTCGTCGCGGCCAGCCAAGGGCTGGTCGTCGAAGATCCGCGCACGCTCGCGTGGCGCGGCCGATTGGCTCCCGGAGAGCGACGGCCGCTCGAGTTTGACGTGCGGCTCGACGACGGCGTTGCGGCGGGCGTGGTCCTTCCGGTCTCGGCACGCGTCGCGGCCGCGGGCGTCGCGCCGATCCGGATCGTAGACGGCGCCGCGGTCGCGGTCCCCGGGGTGACGATCGGGATGACGGCAACGAACGCCATGCCAATGCCGGGCGAGACCGTGCGCGTGGTCGTCTCCCTGCACCAGGCGGCCCCCGCCGGCCCCGTGGCGTTGCACGTTCACGTGCCGTTGGGGCTCTCGTTCGTTGCCGGTTCCGGGAGCGTGACGGCGGGCCGAGCGCCGGAATGGCTGCCCATCGATCGGCGCGTGAGCTGGTCGGGATCCCTACTCGAGGGCGCCCAATTCATGATGTCGTTCAGCGCACGATCGTCGGTTGCACCGGGCGGCGTCGCCACCATCATCGCAGACGTCGTCGAGGCTGGTGGCCGCCGTCTCGATGGAGGCTGGGTCGATGTGATCGGCGGCGCGGCCCGCGCATGGCTCCCGCGCGGGGACCGCTGATCCTCGTCCCAGCGCGCCCCGAGCGTTGGCACGAGCCCATCGAGCGCGTATCGTTCGGTCCTCTTGGTACGTCAATCCCTTCGATGTGCGCGGGCAACGGCTCGTGCGCTTGCTGCTCGACGCCCCTGCCCCGCTCGAAACTGGGTCGACCTTATCGTGCAACATGCGTCCCGCCTGTGGCTGGCTGTAGCGTGCGTCCTCGCGGTGCTCTCCGGCACCGTAGCGTCGCTGCGCGCGCTCGCCTCGCTGACCGCGCGGGCATCGAGCAGCGCCCCCATCCACGTGAGCGCGCCGGAGTTCGTCGCGCCGGGCGGTCTGATGCGCTGGCGCGTCGCCATGACCAACACGACCGCCGTGACGGCCGCCGGGCAGCTCAGCGCGTTCGTCCCGACGCCGTTCGAGCAGCCGGTGGCGCCCGGCGCCACCGTCGTACCGGCTGCCGGCGGGTTCGTCGTCGCGTGGGAGGACGCCGCGCTCGGCCCCGGCGCGACCTTTGGCGGGGAGGCCGAAGCGCACGTCCCTGCGGGCACGACGACGCCGCTCAGCCGCACGCTCGCGGCGACGGCCACCTTGGCAGGCGCGCCGCCGACGGGGGCCAACGCCGGCCATGTGGTCCGGATCGTCCGGTCCGACGTGCGGCTCGAGCTCGGGTCCGAGGCCATCGACGTTCGGCCATCCGAGCTGCTGACGCATGGCCTTGCCATCGACAACCTTGCTCGCTCCGCCGCGGAGGGCGCTGTCGTCACGCTGACGCTGGACGCCCGGACCGCCTTCGTCTCGGACACGCTCGACCAGAGCGACGTGCCCTGGGCGCCTGGCGCCGTATCGCGGACGACCGGCGCCGGCTTTGTCAGCTGGCGACTGCCGCCGTTGGCCGGGCCGCGCCGCGTGGCGTTCCAGGTGGTCACGCGCGTGGCAGATGACGCGCCGGCCGGCGCGGGCGTCGTGCATTCCGCGGCGTTCGGCGCCACAACGTTGGATGCTTCGCTCCTGGACGACGTGGCCACGGCCATGGCGGTGCCCATCGTCGTCCCGGACCTCTGGATCGAAAAGACCGGCACGTCAGAGGTCGAAGCGGGCGGCGTCGTCGAGTACGCCATCACTTGGGGCAACGCCGGCGGGCGTGCCAGAGACGTGGTGATCACCGATGTGCTTCCGGCGGGTACGGTGTGGATCTCGTCCACGCCCACGGCCGAGATCCTGGACAGCGGCCACGCACGCTGGATGCGAGGCACCGCGCCGACGACGGGCGGCGACCCGCTCGAGGTCATCCGCGTTTGGCTCGCCGTGGATGAAGCCGCCGGCTCCGGGGCGGCGCTGACCAACCGTGTGGAGGTCGCATCCAACACGTCCGACGCCGAGCCGTCCGACGACCGCGCGTCCGCGACCAGCTTCGTCGCTGGCTCTGGCGCGCCCGTCGCCGACCTTCAGGTCGCGGTTGTCGGGCCGGGCGACATCGCGCCCGGCGGACGGGTGACCTACGCCTTCTCCGTCACCAACGCGGGCCCCGAGGTGGCCGCAGGCGCCGTGCTCACGGCCACGCTGCCGGCCATGATGGCCGAGCCAGACGCATCCGATGCCGGCCAGGTCGCCGGCACGCGCATCGTGTGGCTGTTTGGGACGCTTGCCCCTGGCGCCACGGGTTCCGCCGTCGCCACATCCACGCTCGCGGCCGACACGCCGGTCGACGTATCCGGTACGCTGCGCGTCGCGGCCTCCTCCGCGGCCCCTCCCGGCGCCACCGCCGACGACGTGATCGAGCGGACCATCCGCGTCGCTCCGACGGACGTGCGCGTGGCGATCGGCCCGGTCGGTCCCGCCGTCCCAGGGGCGGAGGTTGTCCACGCGATCACCGTCACCAACGCCGCCCTCGCCGCAGCCGATGATCTGGCCGTTACCGTTCGACTTGCCCCGACGCTTCAGGACCCCACCGACGACCTCGAAGCACAACCCGGTGCGGGTCCCTTTGCGCGGGAGGCCCTCCCCGACGGCGTGCGCTGGACGCTGACGCGCCTCGCGGGCGGCGCGTCGCTGGCGTGGGTCGTCCGGAGCGAGCTGGACCTCAGCGTGCCCGAGGGTGCGCCCGTGACGGCCACTGTTTCGGCGCTCGCCGCCACCCGCGACGCCAGCACCCTGGACGATGCCATGGCCGTTTCGCAGCCGGCCGCAGCATCCCCCGTGGCCTCGCTGTCCATCGAGGCGCCGGCTTCCCTCCCGGTCGGCGGGGCCACCGCGCCCGTGACCGTCACGTTGCGAGACGGCACCGGCCAGCTCGTTCCGAACGGCACGCGGGTCGGGCTGTCCACATCGGCCGGTAGCCTGGCCCATGCGGAGGTCGCATCGGAGGGTGGCAAGGCCGTCACCGTGCTCACCACGGGCACCGTTGCACAGGCCGTCACGATCACGGCCTTTGCCGGCCGGCAGGCCACAGCCACGGTTGCCTTCGTACCCGGCCCGCCGGCCGAGATAGCCGTCAGCCTCTCGCCGGCCATCGCCGACGTCGGCGACGTCGGCACCGTGGTGCGCCTCGCTGCCCGCGACGCGTTCGGCAACGCGGTCGCCGATGGCACGCCGTTCAGCGCGAGCGCAAACGGCGGGCTCCTGTCGCGGGAGCTCGGCACCACCGTCGGCGGCGCGGCCGAGGTCGGCTGGACGAGCCGGCGAACGGGCACCGACATGATCACGGTGCGCATTGGCGCGGTCGAGCGCTCGGCCAGCATGACCTGGCTGGCGGGTCCTCCGGAGCGCCTCGCCGTCTACGCCACCCCCGACGAGGTGCCGGTCGAGAGCGGCCGATCGCGGATCGAGGCGATCGCCTACGACGCGTTCGGCAACCGCGTGATGTCGGGTTACCGCGCGGCCTTCGCGGCCTCGCTTGGCAGCATCGTTCCCGCGTCGGCAGAGCTGACGGACGGTGTGGCCGCGGCCACATGGAGCGCGCCGAGCACTCACGGGATGGCGGCCATCGACGCGACCATGGAGCGGCTCGAGGGCGAGCCGATCAGCGCGATGGCGCTCGTGCGCGCGCGGTCCGTCGACCTGACGCTTGCATCGTCGCTCGAGACGGCACGCGGCCCGGCGGCCACCGCGCAGATGTTCCCGGGCGACGAGGTCTCGTACACGCTCGCGGTTGCCAACCAGGGCCTGATCGCGGCCGACGGCGTCGTCCTCCAGGTCGAGCTGCCGGGTGAGATGCTGCTCGAGCGCGTGACGGCCTCCGACGATATCTTCCAGCGCGATCCCGGCGGGGAGGACATGGTGCAGATGGGCAGGGCGGCCACCCTGCCGTTTGCCTGGGACCTGCCTGATCTCTCGCCGGGCGCGGGCGTTACCGTCACGCTGGCCGGTCCCGTGGCAAGGGACCGCCCGTGGACCGGATCGGACAGCCTGTACTTTCGTGCCGCGGTGACGACGACCAGCGATTCCGAGGCGCTCGGCCCGTTGCGCGTCTCGGACCTGACGCGGGTCGTCGCGGGCGATCTGTTCATCGGGCTGCGGCTCGACGAGTCGGCCAGCCAGATCCGCCCCGGCGGCGAGCTGGCCTACGACGTCTTCTTGGGGAACGACCAGGCGCAGACGCAGGTAGAGGGCGCGCGCATCACCGACACGCTGCCCGCCTGGACCACGCTCGATCACTGGCAGGCCGGAACAGGCCTCGCCGTGCGCGAGGCCCAGCCCTTTGGAGCGGACGATCGGGAGGTGGTCTGGGCCATCGACGGCCCGGTTCCGAGCTCCGGCAGCCTGCGCGTTTGGCTGGGGATCGACGCGGACGCACCGCCGCAGACGCTGCTCGTCAACACCGTGGCGATCGGATCGAGCGTGTTCGATGTCGCCTCGGGCAACGACGACGCCGTCGATAGCGGGGCATGGATTGCGGGCGTCGACCTCGTCTCGGAGCTCACGGGCCCGCGCGCGCTCGTCCCGGGAACGACGGGCCGCTTCGAGGCCGCCGTGCTCAACGGCGCCCGCCGCGACCGCGCCACGGGCGTTGCCATCGCTGTCGACCTGCCCGCTGGAATGACCGTGCTCCAGGCCCCGCCGGACGCCGTGGTCGCGCCCGGCCGCGTCACGTGGCCGGTCGGTTCGCTCGGGGCCGGCGCGCGCAAGCGCTTCCCCTTGGACCTCGCCGCGCCGCCATCGGCCGTGCCCGGCACGCGCATCGTGCTCCGGGCATCCGTCTCCGGCGACGTTCCGGACAGCGCCCCGATCAACGATCGGTCCGAGCTGGGCGTGCTGATGGCCGAGGCGGGTTCGACGGACCCGGCCGCCATCAGCGTGCGCAGCGTGCCCGGCCCATCCGGCGCGTGCCCGCCGGAGCCGGAGCGTATCATCGCGAGCGTCGTGGACGGCAACGGCCTCCAGGTGGCCGACGGCGCGATGGTGCGGTTCAGCACCACGCGCGGGACGCTGTCCGCGCCCATCACCACGACCGTCGAGGGCGAGGCGCACGTTCAGCTTAGCTTCGGCGGTCCCGGTCGCGCCGACGTGACCGCCTCGGTCGGCGATCTCGCCGCGTCGGCTTCCGTTACGGGCACCAGCGGCGCGCCAGACGTGTTCGCGCTCTCCGCCGCCACGACGGCGCCGGCGGTGCGCTCGCGGGTGCCGCTCACGGTCGAAGCGCGCGACCGCTGCGGGCGACTGGTCGCCGACGGCTGGCCCGTGACCCTCACGGCTGAGCGCGGTCGCTTCGTCGGCGGCGGTGCATCGATCGTGCTGCAGACCGTCGAGGGGCGCGTGACGGCCGTGCTCGAGGTCGGCGCGGTGCCCGGCCCGCTGCGCGTGACTGCCGAGCATGGCGCACGGCGCGCCACGCGCGACCTCGACGTGCGGGGCGCCTTCGAGCCGACGGCAACGCCCCGCCCGGGGGGCAACGCCATCTACCTGCCGTCCGTCCGCCGGCCCCGCTGAGCTTCACGCCGGTCGATCACCAGCGCTCGCCGATCTGACAGCGCGGCCCCGCATCAGGTCGCTGGCGGCACCGGCAGGTCGATGGTCGCCCGCATCCCGCGGCCGGGCGCTGGGTCGAGTCGGATCGTCCCCCCGTTGGCTTCGACGATCTCGCGTGCGATGGCCAGCCCGAGGCCTGTGCCGCCGGCCATCCGTGCCGGGTCCCCGCGGTAGAAGCGCTCGAAGACGCGCGGCAGTTGGTCCGGGGGCACCCCCGGCCCCTCGTCCGTTACCGTCAAGCGCGCCATGGTCCCATGCTCCGGATGCGCGATCGAGCGCGCTCTGAGCGTCACGGATCCGCCTTCGCGTCCATGGACCAAGGCGTTGTCGACCACGTTGACGAGCGCGCGCACCAGCCAGCCGGGGTCGACCCACGCCACGGGCTCGCCTTCGATTGCCATGGCCAGCCGGGCGCCATGCGCCTCGGCGCGCGGGCCGCAGGCGCCGACGGCGTCTTCCAGCAGCGAGCGCGCGGGAACCGCGCGCTGGGCAAAGCCCACGGCCCGCCCCTCGATCCGCGCCAGCTCGAGCAGCGACTCGACGAGGCCGTTCATGCGGTCGGCGGCCGCCAGGATCGCCGCAAGCGCCGCCTCGCGCTGTGCCTCCGTCGCGGCCGTACCGTCCTTGAGCGCCTCGGCAAAGCCGCGTATCGCGGTGAGCGGCGTCCGCAGGTCGTGCGTCACGTTCGTGACGAAGTCGCGCTGGCGCGCGTACGCTTCGCCGACGCGCTCGGCCATCGCGTTGAACGCGCGTGCCAGCCGCGCCGTCTCCGCGTCGCCGGCCACCGGCACGCGGACGCTGAAATCGCCGCCGGCCATCCGCTCGCTTGCGCGGGTGACCGATAGGATCGGTCCCGTGATCGAGCGTGCCAGGAAGACGGCCAGCAACCCCGATAGGGCCAGCGTGCCGAGCCCGACGACGACGATCGGCTGCACCAGCGTTCGCCACTGGCCGCGGACCTCGCGAGCGGGGCGCAGCAGCACCAAGAAGGCCTCGCGCGGCGGGTCGAGGTAGCCGCCGAGCGTTGGCACGGGCGCGGCGGCATAGACATGGCGTTCCAACGTGCGGCCGCCCGGGCCGGGCAGCGCCACCGATGCCACGGCGCCCGCCGTCCGAGGCGGGGGGAGGCGCGCATCCCGGATCGCAGGCGGACCAAGCAGGCCGCGCGGCCCTTGGTCCCCGATCGGCGCGCCATCGCCGTCGACGAGCACCATCCGCCCGGGCGGGCGTCCGCCAGGCCTGCGCTCGCGCATGAGCAGCTCGATCGGACGCCACGGTGCGGCCTTGGCTTCGGCCTCGAGGTCCTCCGCGAGGCGCGCGACCGCTTGTGAAAGGTCGATGCGCGCGCCGCGATCCAGCTGGCGCCCGAAGAGCGTCGTGGCGGCGCTGCTGGCCAGCACCGTGACGAGCAGCGCAAGCGCGGCGTAGCTCGTCAGGAGCCGGGCGCGCAGGGAACGGGGCGGCGCGGTCATGGCCACAGCGTAGCGGCCCGGTGTTACCGGGATGTGTTCGGGGCGTCGCGGAGGTTAGCGAGCGCGGGCGCGACGACCAGCTTGTAGCCGATGCCCCAGACGGTCTCGATCCGCGTGCGCGCGCTGTCCTTCAGGTGGGCCCGGATGTGCGCGACGTGCACGTCGACGGTGCGGCTGTCGCCAAAGAAGTCGTAGCCCCAGACGCTCTCTAGCAGCTGATCGCGAGAGCGCACCAGCCCCTCGTGCAGGGCGAGGTGGCGCAGCAGGTCGAACTCGCGCCCGCGCATCTCGACCGCGCGGCCGGCGACCGTGACCACGCGGCGAGCGGGATCGACGGTCACGTCGCCCACCGTGACGGCGGCATCCGCCTGGGCCGGTCCGTCGCCGATGCCGCGCGCCCGGCGCAAGACGGCGCGCACCCGTGCGACCAGCTCGCGCCCGTGGAACGGCTTGACCACGTAGTCGTCTGCACCCAACTCCAACCCCACGACCCTGTCGATGGGGTCCCCCAGGGCGGTGAGCATGATGATGGGAAGGTCGCGTTCGGCCCGAACGCGGCGGCAGACCTCCCAGCCGTCGATCCCCGGCAGCATGATGTCGAGCACCATCAGGTCGGGCGGATCGGCAGCCACGGCCGCAAGCGCCTCGGTGCCGCTTACGGCCCGGCGCACGCGAAAGCCGTCGCTCTGCAGGTACATCTCGGCGAGGTCTAGGATGGCGGCCTCGTCGTCGACGATCAACACGCTCGGGACCGCGGCCTCGTCCGTCATGGCAGGCGGAGCATGATGGGCTCGTCGCGCCGTCCCGCCGCAAGGGCCAGCACCTCGCCCCACCTCGGCTGCCCCGTCGGCTCGGAGGCGGCCGCGAACGACCATTCGCCGGTCGGGACGTCGATATCGAAGCGCCCGTCGTCGCCCGGAAGGACGACGACGGACCAGACCTGCCCATCCGCGCCCCGCGCATGCACGATGGCGCGGCTGGCCGGCCCCCCGTCGGCGCCCTCGACCTGTCCGTGGAGCGCGGCGCGATCCTCGGGCAACCCGCCGAAGCGCCATGTGGCGGACACCACGGCGCCCGGCGCGATGGTGATCGGCGCCAGATCGAGCGGGCTACTGGCCGAGGCACCGTCGCCGAGCCAGACCGGCACGCCGTCGCCCGGCTGTGCGACGAGCAGCCAGCGCCCGACCGGCAGCCGATGGGTTGAGCCCTCCGCGACCGCGAGCGTGCGCACGTCTCCCCCGTCGAGCGGCCACGCAAAGGCCAGGACCTCGCCGGCAGGGTCGTCGACGGCAAACGCGACCAGCCCCTCGGATGGCGTCGGCGACGGTTCGGCCGTCTGCGTCGGCTCGGTCGCCTGCGTCGGTCGGGGCGAGGGCTGCGGTTCGGGCGGCTGCGTCGGCTCTGGCTGCCCAGGGCTGCGTTCTGGCGTCGCGCTGCTGCCCGCGCCCGGGCCGACAGCGCTCCGTTCGCCGTCACCCACGCGCGACGAGCTGCCGCCTGGCTCGGAGCCTGCGCCCGCGGAACCGCCCGGCAGGGTGCCGCTACGGTCAGCGGGTCCGCCCGCGGCGCTCGGCGCGCGAAGCACGTCGGACGCGCTGCTCACCGGAACGCCGCCGCGCGAACCCGCGCTCGCGCCGTCGTTCGCGTCCTTGTCCATGCTCGATTCGCTGACCGAGCGCGCCCGGCTCCGGCGCGCGATGGCCGTCGGCATCCGCTCTACCGGCGCCGATCCGGTCGACAACGCAACCTGCGATCGGTCATCCGCTTGCTGCCGGACGGGCGGCCAGCCGCCGTGCCAGGCCATGACGCCCGTGAGGAGCGACAGGGCCGCCAAGAGCGTGGTGACCAGCGCGCCGTTCAGCGCCGTCGCACCCGAGGCGGCGGCGCCGGCCGGTGCGGCCCGCGCGGCGGTCAGCAGCGCCTCCGCCGCGGGCAACGGAACGGCGCGATCGCCCGCCAGCGCCGTCACAGCGCCCGCGATGGCGCGCCACTGGTCGATCTCGGCGCGGACTTCGGGATGCGCCGCCTCCTCGGCCAACACGCGACGCCGCGTCTCGGCGTCGGCGCGTCCAGCGGCCAACGCGAGGATGTCGTCGAGCGACGCTGGCGTCTGGCGGTCCTTCATGATGGGTCCTGGGCGCGCGCGGGCTCCGCGCGCTGCCTGAGGCGCTCGCGCAGCGTGCCGCGGGCGCGGTGGAGGCGGCTCTTGACGGTGCCTTCCGCCACCCCGAGGACGCGCGCCGCCTCGGCGATCGAGAGCTCGTGGAAGAACACCAGGTCGAGCGCCGTGCGCTGGTCCTCAGGCAGGCAGTCGACGGCGCGGCGCAGGTCGAGCCGGTCGGTGGTGTGGTCCGGCAGACCGTTCGTGCCGCCGCGCGGGTCGACCTGTCGCGGGGCCAGCTCGACGGTCACGACCTGCCGCCGGCGCATGGCGTTGATGCTCCGGTTGTGCGCGATGGTCAGCAGCCAGGTCCGAACGCGCGCGTCGCCCCGAAAGGCGGGCGCACCGCGCCATGCGGCCAACATGACGTCTTGGAGGAGCTCCTCCGCCATGCGGCGGTCGATCACGCGCCCGAGGAGGTAGGACAGGACGCCGCCGCCGTGGCGGGCATACAGCTCAGTGAGCGCGGCGGCGTCGCCGGAAGCCATCGCGCGGACGACCGCAGTGTCCGCGTCGTCGGTGCGCGCCGACAGCGCCTGGAGCGGCAGGATGGCGGTGGTCACGCGACGCGCTCACGGGGTGCGTTCATGGGCAATGAGACACCGCGACAGGACGCGGCGTTCGCCCGATCGTCGGCCGCACCGGCTCGCCGTCGGGTCACGGCCGCTCGCCCACGGGCAGGAAGATCGTTCGCTGGCCACCGCTTCCCGCCAGCCCGTCGACCGAGCCCGACTCGACGACGATGGCATGCCCGCCGGCGAGCGGCAGCTCGGCCCGCACGCCGACGACGTCGCCGAGCGTCCACCCGGCCCGCACTGGGACGTCCGCGGGACCGATCGACCAGCCGCCGGTCTCGTCGGCGGTCAGCGCGAAGTCGATCCGGCGGCCATCGGTCAGGAACAGCTGGAGGTCGACCGGATGCTGAGCGGGCGCCTCGCCGAGGATGGGCCTTCCACGGGCGAAGTCGAAGTCGAGCCGCTGAACGATGAGGGCGAGCGGGTCGGACGCGCCCGCGGCGTCGAGGGTCACGGCATCGCCAATGGCCAACCGAACCGGCTGGCCGTCGCTCCCGGCAATGCGCGCCTCGAAGCGCCCGTCGGGCCGGCCGACCGCAGCGCCGGCGCCCCGCTCTAACCCATCGACGCGTTGGACGCGGATGGCGATGGCGGTACCGGGTGCGACGGTGCCCGCGACGCGGTCCGTGTGGATGTGCAGCCACGCGTGCAGCGGGCTGCTCCGCCAGAACCGCCGGTGCCCGTCCTCGCGGTCTAACCACGCCAGCTCGATGCCCTCCGGCAGCCAATCGGACAGCTCCAGTTGGACGAAGCGGAAGCGGCCGTCCGCGAACGGCGCGTACGCGTCGCGCGGCGCCGGAAACGCCGCCTCCGCGGTGCCGCGGCAGTCCAAGGCGCCGATCGGGTGGAAGAGCGCGACCCAGTCGGTGTTCTCGGCCACGCCCTGGATCCCTCGTCCGGAGGCGTCGGGCGCGGCGTGGAAGCCGTGCGGCTCGGCAACGGTGCTCACCGTGCCGACCTCGGCCCGGACACGGTCCGTGGGCGCAAGGAGGGCCGGCGAGCCGTCGGCGGATGCCAGGCTGAGCGCAAACGCGCCGTCCTCGTCCGCGCGCCCGCTTGCCAGGAGCAGGCCGTCGCGCACCGAAAGCGCGACCGGCGCCAGCGGTGCCCCGCGCCCGCACACGCGATCGGCGTTCAGCTGGACGCTCAGGATGGGCACCGTGTCGGACCGCTCCAGGATATGGCCCGAGGGCAGGACCGCACGCACCATGACCCGAGTTCCCGGCGCTAGCGGCGCGCCGGCCGACCAGCTCCAGCTCCCGTCGGCCCCCGTCTGCACGTCCTCTAGCCCGCGATCTGGCGCGCTGCCAAACGCATGGTGCGTGGCCAGCTGGAGGCGGGCGCCCGGCACCGTCCGGCCGCTGGCCCGTCCGGCCGCCGCGTCGAGCATCAGGCTGTGCTGGCCGACGTCGAGCCTCAGCGATCGCGTGGCCAGCGCGCCTTCCGAACTCACGACGATGGCGTCGCCATCCGCTGGGGGGGTGTCGCCGGCACCGCGCAGCACGACGCGGAACGTAGCGTCTGCCGCCGTGCGGATGCTGCGGCTGGCCACGCTCCGACCCTGGCGTTCGAGCACGGCGAGCACGGCGATGTCTGGCTCCAGCGAGCCGCGGACGCGGCCGTTGCCGACGTCGACGACCAGCCCGGGCGCATCGAGCGCCCGCACGAAGCGGTGTGGCCCGTCGTCGAGCGCGAGCGTCACGCGGTCGTTGTAGCGCACGTCCCGCGGCCAGGGCGAATCGGGGGCAAACGACGCCGCGAAGCTCCCGGACGCGTCGGCGCTCGTGGTGGCGGCGATCGGCTGCTCGTCCCCGGGCGCGCCCTCCGGCCGCGCCACCGCGATCTCCAGCCGGCCGCTCGGGCGCGTGCGCCCGCTGACCAGGTCGTCGGCCACATGGACGACGCCCGCGAGCGGCGGAACCATGAGCACGAACGGCGCGTCGCCGACGGTCATCGCCAGCCGATCGCCTTCCGCCAGTGGGACGACCGAACCCAGCGCATCGCGGACCACGGTGCGCCAGCGGGCGCCCTCCTCCACGCGTTCCGCGACCATGCTGGCGCTCCCCAGCGGCGTGCCGTCGGGGGCGGACAACACCGCTGTGACGACGCGGTTGGGCGGGGCGTTGCCCGCCAGCTCGCCCGTGGCGAGGTCGACGACGATGCCGATGGCCGCCCACGGCAGCTCGACGACATGGCCGCCGTCCATCACGGCCACCGCGACGCCGCCATCACCGGGCTGCAGGTCGACCTCGCCGGCCCATGAGGCCGACCAGCGCCCGTCGGCGCCGGCCATCGTCGCGCGCGTGCCCGCGCCATCGCGCCGCGCGGTGACGCGGAGACGGGTGCCGGGCGGCGCCTCGCCCGCGACGGCGTCGGCGGCCGCGTCGGCGACGGCGGTGAGGTGCGGCACCTCGATCACGACGGGATCGCCGCCGACGAGGTCGACGAAGAGCACGTCGCCCGGCAGGACGTCCAGCGGCCTGGCCTCGCCCTCGGCGACGATGCTCATCGGGATCGTGAAGGCGCCATCCGGAGCCGTCGCGACACGCCATGGTCCGACGGCCGACTCCCCGGGCCGAAGGACGCTGACGGCGGCTTCCCCGTGGGGGAGCCCGACCCCGTCGACGCGCGCGTCGTACAGGCGCGCCTGAACCCACGGGATGGATGCCCGCGCACGCGCGCCCAAGCCGCCCGCGCCGACCGTGGCCACGGCACGCCAGCCGGGACCCGGCATGAGACCGGCAAACGCGGCCGAGTAACGGCCGGTGTCGTCGGCCAGGGCCACCCGGTCGCTAACCTGGCCATCCGGCCCGCGCAGCGCGACGGCAACCGTGGCGCCCGCCGGCGCCTGCCCCGTCACGCGCTCCGCGCCGGCATCGATGGCGGCATCCAGGGCCGGCACCACGAGGCGCCAGGTGCGCTCCGGAACCAGCGCCAGCGTCTCGGTGACCACGATGGTTTCTCCGGCGCCCATGGCCATGCGCGCCCCGAGCACGAACCGCGCTCGGCCCTCCCGGGTCCCATCGCCGGCGACGATCGTCCAAGTCAGGCCGCTGGCCGCCGATTGGCCGTGCTGGAGGGCGATCCGGCTGCCGGGCGTTGCTTCGCCGGACAGCCAGGGCGTGGACAGCTCGACGGCGGCCTCGAACACCACCCACTCGGCCCGGAACCGATGCCCCCCGCTCTCGCGCTCCGCCCACCCGCGCCGGCCCGGCGCGAGCCCGCCGTTGCCTACGGGCCATGCGAACGCGCCGCTGGCATCGGGTACCAGCACCTCGGGGATGCCCGACCCGCCCTGCAACGAGACCGTCACGGCCGAGGCGCCTTGGGCGCGCCCGACGACTCGGCCGGCCGCAGGGTCGGGCGCTACGACGAGGGAAGGGACCGTCAGCGTGATGGCCACGCCGGCCGCTGCGCGCAGCAGCAGCTGGTCGCGCGGCCGGACGACGGCGTCGCCGCGCTGGGCCGAGGACAGCACGAGGGCAGCGGACCCGTCCCGCGCGGCCACGGCACGGGCCGTGGCCGCCACCCGGCCAGCGCGCAGCAGATCGGCCTCGACGGCGGTTCCCGGTTCGGCCGCCCAGTCGACGAGCGGTGTGTGCAAGGTGACGGTGGCGCTTCGCGCTGCCGGCTGAGCAGCATCCTGGGCGGACGCGCGGCCGGCGACCGTGCCGGGGGTGGTTAGGAGGATGAGGAGCGCCACGCCCGCCACGGCCGTCCGGAACGCGCGCGCACCGAGCGATCGTGGCTCCTTGCTCTGCATCCAGCCCGACATCCGCAGCTCCTGTTCCAGATCGACCACTATGCTCGCACACGGGCCTAGCGGCAACGATGGCACGCAGGAAGATGCCTGCTGCAGCGTTCCGGAGTTCAGCCGAGGGCCCGCCGCCACTCGTCGATCTCAGCGCGCAGGGGGGCGCCATCCGGCAGCAAGCCCTCCGCCTCGTGCCAGTCGTCCAGCGCCCCGGCGCCGTCGCCGGTCATGGCGCGCGCGCGGCCCCGCCACGCCAACGCGTCGCCGTGGTCCGGGTCCAGGTCGAGGGCGGCGTCCAGGTCCGCCAGCGCTTCCGCAGGGCTCTCGATCTGGAACGCCAGCCGGCCGCGAAGGACGTACGCCGTGACGAGCGTCGAGTCCGCCTCGATGGCCCACCGCGCATCGCGCCAGGCCAGGTTGACGTGCCCTGCGGCCTCGTGGATGAGCGCGCGCTCCAGGTAGAGATCGGCCGGAAGGTCGACGATCTCGAGCCCTTCGCCGAGCGTGTCGCGTGCGGCCATGTCCTCGCCGGCGGCGAGCTGCGTGCGCGCCAGGACCACGTAGCCGTCCGGAGCGCCCGGATCGCCGGCGATGGCCTCGCGGGCGGTCTCGGCGGCCGCGGCCAAGTCGCCGCGCGCCAGATGGCACTCGGCGAGCCCGACCCGCGTCGCGGCATCGTCGGGGGCCAGCTCGAGGATGCGCCGGAACGTCTTCTCGGCGCCCCCGATGTCGCCAAGCCCCCAAAGGACGTCGCCGCGCAGCCGCAGCGCAGCCAGGCTGTTCGGCGCAATGCGCAGCGCAGCATCCACCGCCTCACGGGCCTCGCCATCGCGTGCCATGTCGAAGAGGGCTTGAGCCTGGATGATCCACGCAGCGGCATCCTCTGGGTCGCGGGCGAGCGCGGCGCGGCAGTCGTCGAGCGCATCGTCCAGCAGCGCCATGACGACCGATGCTCGTGCTCGCTCTCGGTAGAAGCCGCCGTGCTCGGGATGGGCCTCCAGCGCCTCCTCACAGACCGCGATGGCTTGCGTCGGCTCGTCCGCCTCGTTCAGCGCCTCGGCGAGCCGGAGGAGCAGCGCTTGGTTGTCCGGGCGGGCCTCGACGGCGCGCTCGAGCGCGTCCGCCGCGGCCGCCGGCTCCCCGTTGGCAAGGCGGGTCTCGGCAAGCCGCCGCCAGGCCTCGGCATCGCCCGCGGCCAACTCGACCGCATAGGCGTACTCGTCGATGGCGCCGCTCAGGCGGCCGAGGCCCCGTTGGACATCGCCGCGGGCAAGGTACGGCCCCGGCTCGTCCGGGTGCGCCTCGACCGCGCCGTCGAGCGCGGCGCGGAGCGCCGTGGCGACTTCCGGGTGGCCGTCGTCGTCAGCGAACGCGGCGACGATGGCTGGCCAGTCGCTTGCCGCCGCGTCGCGGATGGCCTCGGCCAACCGCGCACGGCGCTCCGCCGGTGACGGACCATTCGAATGCGCCATGGGTTCCTCCGTGCATGCGCCACCGTGCTCGATCACGCGACGACCGCTGCTGCGCCTCGCGATTGGGCCATGGGCGCTCGCGAGCGGTCGTCATCCGCCTTTAGCGAGCCGTTCCGCGACGGCCGCGATGATCTGCTCGCTGTCGGGGTGTTCGCCGGTCGCCTTCTTGGAGTGGACGAGCTCGCCGTCGATCTCGACCTCGTGAACACCGCCCCGCGACGGGATCAGGGTCCACGATGCGATGCCCTGCTTGAAGGCGCTCAGAACTTCTTCCGCCAACCTGGCGGAACGCTTCTCGTAGCCTCATGCCGCGCAGTAGGTGACCTGGATGTGCATGGTCGACTCCTAGAGTGGTTTCGGCCAATGGTATCCGGCCAGCGGCCGCGCGGCCAACGGCGCGGTGCCGCCGGCGCCGCTCGCTAGCGTCGAGCCGGCCTCAGACGGTCCAAGATGGCGCGATCCGAAGCCGTCCACCAGCCCAGGACGCGCAGGATGACGCCATACACGACGGCGCTGGCCATGGTGCCTAGCCACAGCGGCAGGCCGATCCCGGCGCCAAGGAGCAGGACGATGGCCATCGCGCTAGCGCCCAGCAGAGGCCGCCAGGCCAGCACGAGCAGCGGTGGTGCCCCGAGGTCGCGCAGGCGCCATAGGAACGGCGCGAGCAGGATGACCTCGGAGAGGATCGTGACGACGGCTGCGCCGACGTAGTCGTAGCGGGGAATGGCGAAGAGGTTGGCGACGACGTTGAAGCCAAACGCGACGACGAAGCTCAGCGTGATCCAGCGCTGCCGGTCGAGCGCGATGAGCACGTACTGCGTCACGCCATTGACATAAGACAAGGGCAGGAACCACACCATGATCTGGAGCGCCCGGGCGCCATGGGGCAGGAAGCTCTCGCCGGCGAGCAACCGGATGAGCGGCTCGGCCAGGTAGGTCGTGAGGACGGCCACCGGCAGCGCCAGGGCCAGCAGCCAGCGCAGCGTCCCGACGTAGGCGGCGCGCAGGCCCGCCATGTCGCCCGCCGCTCGGCGGCTGAACAACGGGAACAGCGCCATGACGAGGTAGGCGGGAACGAGGATGAGCGCATCGATCCACTTGTACGCGCTGGAGTACCAGCCGACGACCGTCTCGCCGGCCAGCGGTTGCAGGAGCAGGATGTCGACCTTGAAGAACGCCGTCTGGAGGAGCTGGTTGAGCATGAGCGGCAGCCCGACGCTCAGCATAGCGGCCATGCGCGAGACCGACGGAGCGCCGGCCCGCCGCACCACGTCGCGCGGCGTCAGCGCGGCGAGGATAGCGAAGGCCAGCCAGTTGGTGGCGACCGCGGCCGCGGCCATCCCGACAAACCCGTACCCGGCGAGCAGCGCCAGCGCGCCCAAGGTGATCGTCAGCAGCGCCGAGACGATCGAGACGGCTGCGGGAAGCACCATCCGCTCCAGGCCCTGGAAGAGGCTGGCCAGTGCTGCGTTGAGGTTCGCGGGGATGAGCGCGGCCGTCAGGAGCCCGATGGCCGTGACGGTGTCGGGGTCGAGCGGGCGCCCCATCGCTGCCATCACGGCGATGTAGCCGACGATGAGCGGCACCACGGCCATGGCGAGGACGACGCGGAGCGCGATGGCGTCGACGAGGTAGCGGCCGGCGAGGTGACGCGACCGGGCGACCTCGCGCGCGACCAGGATGCTGAGCCCAAAGCCGGAGAGGATCTCGGCGAGGCCGTAGACGGTGACGGCGACGCTGTACTTGCCGTTGCCGGCGGGACCGATAACGCGCAGGTATAGCATGGCAAAAGCAAAGAGGAGCACCTTGTTCAGGATCGCCGCGGCCATCGGCCCGGCGCTGTTCACCGCGATCACCTGCACCTCGTCGTCCCGATCGACCCGGACGACGCGCGTCCAAAGGGCGTACACGAGCGCGAGGAACACCAGGATGGCGCCGATGAACGACGCATACAGCCCCGCCTTGAGCGACATCGGGAAGTACGCCAGGCTGACGGTCACGCGGCCGGCGGGCACCGGCACCGCGCGGAGCGCCCCGTTGGCGCGGTACACCGGCACCTCGAAGGCGTCGCCGCGCCCCGCACCGGCCGGGGCGATAAACGCCCGCCAGCCCGGGAACCAACTCTCCGAGAGGACGAGCAGCCCCGGCTCGGGCACGTAGGCGTCGAGGACGAGCGCGTTGCGTCGGTCTGTCTTGACCTCGATGAACGGTCGGAAGATTGGGCGGCCGGACTGGAGGGCGCGCCAGACGGCCAGATCCGGCTCCTCCTGGAGCAGCACCTCGCGCTCGGGGTCGAGCAGCGCGAGCGCGTCCAGAAGCTCACGTCCGTCCTCGACGACGCGCGCCTTGTTGACGAGCCAGGCGCGCGGCATGGCGCGGGCGTACTCGTAGATGCGCACCTCGTCGTCGTAGACCTGCGTGAGATCGGGGTGGTCGAGCCGCTGGCGCGTGACGACGTAGCGGGCGCCGAAGCCGCGCATGGCGGCGTGGCCGAGCTGATCCAGGTCGGTCAGGTTGCCGATGCGGTTGTAGAGCAGGTTGCCCGTCTGGTCGGCCGCGGCGCCCAGCGTACCCGCCGTCCACCCCGGGATGATCGAGTCGTAGCCGCGCACGTCCGGGATGCCAAAGCGCATGGCCGTGTTCGGCCAGAGCACGCGCTCGTCGCCGAACCCGACGACCCGCCCCCACTTGACGGCCGTGGCCTCTTCCAGGAACGCGACCGGCGGCGGCTTGATGCTGCCGAGCGCGCGGTCGACGGCCGGGTTGAACCCGAACCCGATCAGCCCGAGGTCGATGAGGGCCACGGCCACGAGCGCGGCGGCAGCGGGCGCACCGGCGCGCATGCCGGCGCTCCGCCGGGCTAGCCAGACGATCAGCGCGCCGGAGAGCGCGCCAAACACCGCGGCGTGCAGCGCGTTGCCGAACTGGTAGGATGCGAACGCCGAGCCGTCCGGGAACCGTTCGAGGACGGCCGATAGGGCCAGCGGGTCGCGCGCGACGAGGCCCATGACGAACGCCGTCCAGCGCGAGGGCAGGGCAAAGGCGAGCGCGAGCGCGACCAGGAGCCAGAGCGACGCAGCGAGCAGCGCGCCGCCCAGCCAGCCGGCCGCGCGGCGGATGGCTGCCGGCGGATCGTCGCCGATGAGGGCGTCCGCGCCGATGCCGGCCAGCGCGACGACGGCCAGCGCCAGGACGAGCACCCAGCGGAACGGCGAGTGCAGCTGCTCGATGCCCGGGAGCGCAAAGACGAGGCGATACGTAGGCGTCCCGAAGGCAAACGCCAGCGCGCCGGCCGCGAGCGCCACCAGGAATGCCACCGACCGGCGGCGGCGATGGTCGAACAGCGCCAGCGCGGCCAGCGCCAACGGCAGGATGCCGACGTAGGCGGCGGCCTCGACGTAGTTCTTGGTGCCCCACGCGGTTCCCCACATCGCATGGGGGGTGAGCGCGACGCGCGCGCCGTGGACGAGGTCGATGACCGTGTGGTGCGCGGGGCTGCCGTAGAGGTTGGGGACCAGGAACGTCCCGAGCTGCCGGAGGCCGAACGCATACCGCACGACCTCGTCGAACGACGTGCCGGCCCGGTGGTTGGTCGCCGCCAGCTCGTAGAGCGGCACGAGGAGCACGCCGGCGAGCAGCACGCCGGCGAGCCCGCTGCCGGCGCACCATGCGATCGACCGACCCGCCGCCTTGGCGCCCTCGTGCCGCGCCAAGTGGAACGCGCGGGCAGCGCCGAGCACGATGGCCACGAGGACGGCGTAGTAGAGCATCTCGACATGGCCGCTCAGCGCGATCAGCGCCGTCGTGAGCGCCGCGGTGGCCAGCCACAACGCCTTGCGGCCGGTGGGCAGGAGGCCGTGCTGGCCCCGATCGGTCAGGCGGATGACGGCGGCCATGAGCAGCGGCGACCAGCCGAGCGCGCCCTGGATCATCGGGAACACGGCGCTGGAGACCATGGGCAACGAGATCGACCACACGGCACCCATCGCATACGAAGCGGATCGCCCCAGCCCCAGCGCCCGGCCAAGCGCGTAGGCGGTCATGGCGGCCAGCCAGGTGCCCGCGAGGAGGCTCCAGCCAAAGCCCCGCTCCGCGCCCAACAGAGCATGGATGAGCATCGTGGGGTAGAGGACGCCGTGCTGCCCTGCCGCGAGGAACGGGACTCCGCCCAGGATGAGGGGGTTCCACAGCGGGAGCTCTTCGTCGTCGAAGGCCTCGATGGCAAACGACTTCCAGGCGATGTTCTGGAAGACGAGGTCGGCCAGCAGGTCGTTCTGCGGAACGTCGTGGCCGCGCGCTTCGATCGCGGGGCGGAACACCGGATCGGCGAGCAGCGCGTCCCACGGAACGAGCGATCGCCCTCCGACGGTCTGCGGGGCGTAGAGCACGAGCCCCGGCAGGGCCAGGAGGGCGGCAAGGCGGAGCGCCGGGCTCAGGCGCGCGGCGAGGGCGCCGATCGCCGCCCCGATCACGGACGACCGGCCGGGTCACGCGGAAGGCAGGCCTCAAACGGGTGTTGGAGCGGTGCTGGCATGGGCCGGCAGTGTAGCCAGCCGCATCCGCGCGGTCTAGCCGGAACGCTGCCCCTTGGCCAGTGATGCGGTGCCTTGGCGGGTACTGCGCACGAGCGTGACCACCTCGCCCCAGATCCGAACGTCGGCGACCGGGAGCCGGGTTGCCGGCCCATCGCCGACGAGCGGCGTGAGCCATAGCCACGGGCCCTCGATCCGCGCCAACCCGGCCAGCCGTTCGGAGCGAGCTCGGCGCCCGACGACGACGGCGCGCCCCTGGAACGCGTTGACGTCGGCCCCAGCCGTGGCGCACGGCGCGACGAGGAGCAGGCCATGCGCTGGCGCGCCCTCGTCCGTCGAAGGAGGCGGCAGGACGGCCTGGAGGCCGTGCAGGTGAAGCTCGATCAGGCGACCGTCCGCGGCCGTGCCTAGGCGCGCTGCGGCGCGACCAAGGGCCGGTGCGTCGAGCACGCGTCGATCCGCCTCCTCCGCGCGGGCGACGAGCTGAAGGCGCATCTGCCTGCCGCGGGGGCGCTGGCGGTGCAGCGACGCCTGTGGCCGCCGCGTCGGCACGGCCAGGCGGCCCGCTTGTGGGAGGGTCGGCTCGGCGTCGAGGAGCGTAAACTGGGGGATGGCGTTCATGGTTGCCTCCGAGGAGACCGCGGCCTGCGAGACGCGAACACACGTTCTACAGCCAAGAGTCTACTGAAACACGCGTTCTATGTCAAGGGGCACACGACAAAGGGCATCGCGTGCGCGATGCCCTCGACGGACCGAGATCGGTTGGGGTGGCAATGATCAGACGGTGACGGCCTCTACGAACGCGGCGTTATAGGCCTTCATCAGGCGGCTCTTGCGACGCGCGGCGTTGTTCTCATGGATGACGCCCTTCTGCGCGGCGCGGTCGAGCGCGCGACAGGCATCGCGTACGGCTTGGAGAGCTTCCGTCTCGGAGCCGGCCTCGATGAAGCCCCGCGCCCGTTTGATGAACGTGCGCGATCGGCCGCGGTACCAGCGATTGCGTGCGTAGCGTCGAGCGCTCTGACGGGCGCGCTTGGCAGCAGAGGCGGTGTTGGTCAACGGAGGGTCTCCTGGCTGGTCGACAGGCCACCGACCGGCGGACCGGCGGCTCAACGACGTGCGAAACGCTCCCGGTGCCGGGAGCGATGGGGCATTATACGCCGGACGGCACGCGATGCAAGGCCGGCTCGTCCGGCTGCGACCGGAACTGCGTCTCGAACAGCTGCTGATAGCGTCCTTGGGCGGCCATGAGGCCTTCGTGCCGGCCGCGCTCGACGACGCGGCCCTGCTCGAGCACCAGGATGAGGTCGGCGCTGAGCACGGTCGAGAGGCGGTGGGCGATGACCAGGCTGGTTCGCCCGTGCATCACGCGTGCCAGGGCATCCTGCACCAGCGCCTCGTTCTCGCTGTCCAGGTGGCTGGTGGCCTCGTCGAGCACGACGACCTCAGCGTTGCACAAGAGCGCCCTCGCCACGGCCAGCCGCTGCTTCTCGCCCCCCGAGAGCCGGTAGCCGCGCTCCCCGACGATCGTGGCATAGCCTTCGGGCATCTGCAGGATGCGCTCGTGGATGTTGGCCGCGCGGCACGCGGCCTGGATGGCCCCGTCGTCCGCGTCCGGGCGCGCAAAGCGGAGGTTGGCGAGCACGGTATCGTGGAGGAGGAACGTCTCCTGCGAGACCATGGTGACGTGGGCGGCGACCTTCGCGGGCGCAAGCCGGCGCAGGTCGACGCCGTCGAGCGTCACCGAACCGCGGAGCGGGTCGTACAGGCGCGCCGCCAGGTAGGCGATCGTCGACTTGCCGGCGCCGCTCGGGCCGACCAGCGCCACCACCTGGCCAGGCTCCGCGGCGAACGAGACGTCGCGCAGGGTCCAAGGCAGGTCCTCGTCGGCGCTGCCGACCGCGGCGGCCGGATCGCGCACCGCGTAGCCGAACCAGACGCCGTCGAACGCCAGGCGGCCGCGAACGTCGTCCAGTAAGACCGGCTCGGTGGGCTCGGCGATCTCGATGGGCAGGTCGAGGTACTCGAAGACCCGCTCGAAGCTGACCAACGAGGTGGCGAACTCCACCTGGACGTTGGAGAGCGACGTGAGGGGCATGTACAGACGGCCGATGTACGCGGCAAAGGTCACGATGAGGCCCGGCTCGATGCCACCGCCTGCGGGCCCGAGCAGCGCCAAGTGCCCGCCGACGCCGTAGACGAGCGCCGTCCCGATGGCCGATGCGATGCCCAGCCCGACGAAGAACCACCGCCCGATCACGGCGTTCCGGATGCCGATGTCGCGCACGCTGCCAGCGGTCGATGCGTAGCGCTGCACGGCATCTCGCTGGCGCCCGAACGTGCGCACCAAGAGCGCGCCGCTCACGTTGACGGTCTCTTGGAGCTGGCTGGACATCGCCGCGTTGTGCTCAGACGCCTCGCGGCGGATGTCCCGCAGCATGCGCCCGACCCGTCGGGTGGGCAGGAGGAAGAGCGGCAGCACGCTGACGGCCAGGAGCGTCAGGCGCCAGTCGAGGCTGGCCATGATCGCCAGGGTCGTGACGAGCGTGAGCACGTTGGAGACGAGGTTTGGGATCGTGTTGGTCACCGCGCTCTGCGCGCCGACGACGTCGTTGTTGAGGCGCGAGATGATGTCGCCGGTCTTCGTCTCGGTGAAGAAGCGCAGCCCGAGCCGCTGCACATGGTCGTACGCGGCGACGCGCAGATCGTAGATGAGCCCCTCGCCAAGGCCCGCGGACAGCCGCCGCTGCCACACGCCGAGCAGGCTGCCGGCGATCGGGACGGCCAGCAGCCCGAGCGCGAGCAGGTTGATGCGATCGGGCGTCAGCGCCACCCGGCCGGTCACCGGGTCGGGGATGAGATCGTTGATCAGGCGGCCGTACAGGAGGGGCGGCACGAGCTCGACGAGCGAAATCAGGAGGAGCAGCACCATCGTTGCGGCAATCGAGCCCGCGTAGGGTCGGACCCAACGCCCGACGCGTGCCAAGAGCGCGCGGTCGATCGTCGGGCGACCGCGCGAGTCGTCGTAGTTGATGAAAGACCACCATCCGCTGCCGTGGAACATGCGCGTAGTCTACACGAGGCGGTCGACTTCGCATCGTGCAGTCCGGTGGACCGGACCGCGTACGGTCAGCGCGCGGTCAGCCTCCGGCCCGTTACACCGCTCCCATGCCCTCGTCAAGCCTAGTGGACACCGTCATCGCGCACCCAGAGATGATGGTGCATCGGAGGCTCTCGAGCCGAAAGGAGGGCGTCATGACCACCACTCGATGGTCCAGTCGAAGTCTCCACCTCAGCGGCGCGTTTGTGTTGATGCTCGGCGCGCTGGCCGTCACCATCCGGGGCGATGCCGCGATGGCCGCCCAGGACACTCCGGACGCCGTCGTGGACGTAGCGATCGGCGATCACTACTTTAACCCGGCCCAGTTGACCGTGCCGGTGGGCACGACCGTGCGCTGGACCAACTACGGAGCCAGCTCCCACACGTCGACCAGCGACACCGGGCTCTGGAACTCTGGCACGCTCAGCCGTGGCGGCACGTTTAGCTACACGTTCTCCTCCACGGGGACCTTCGCGTACCACTGCACCTTCCATCGGGAGATGGGGATGGTCGGCCGCGTCGTCGTGACCGATACCTCGGCCCCGACGCCCACGCCCGGCCCGGGTAGCGTGGGCAACCTCGCGAGGGGCCGCCCGGTCTATGCGTCGTCCGCACAGCCTGGCTATCCGCCTAGGCTGGCTGCGGATGGCAACACGGGCACGTTCTGGGCGTCGGGAGCCAGCGGTGGCGCGAACAGCCAGTGGCTCTACGTCGACCTCGGCACGGTCCGCGCGGCGCAGCGCTTCCACGTGCTCTGGAACGCCGCCAACCGCCCGCGGGAATACGGCCTCTACGTCTACAGCCCGCTCTGCGGTGGCTGGTGCCAGCTGGCATGGATCCGCACGGGCGATGGTGACGACACCCTGCAGCTCAACCGCGCCGTGAACGGGCGGTACTTCCTGCTGTTCATGCAGCGTCCGATCAGCGTGAGCGGTGTGTACGCGCTGCGCGAGTTCGAGATCTTCGGCGCGACGACCTCGCCGCCGCCGTCGGGCACGACCAACGTCGCCCTCGGGCGGCCGGCCCGCGCGTCGAGCGCACAGATCGGCGCCGAGTCGTCCCGTGCGACGGACGGCAGCCTCTCGACGTCGTGGCGGTCGGCGGGCCTGGCCGCGTGGCTGTACGTCGACTTCGGCCAGAGCATGGCCGTCGACCGGGCCACGCTGCGCTGGGTGGACGGCCTGCACGCATCGCGCTATGCGCTCTACGCCTGGAGCGGCTCGGGGTGGTACCCGGTGTACAGCCGGACTGCCAACGCCAGCGCGACGAACGACGCATCGTTCCAACCGATCGTTACGCGCTTCCTGCTCGTCTACGCCATGACGGGCCCGGCCGGGTTCGTGGGCCTGCGCGAGTTCGAGGTCTACGGCTTCGAGAGCGGTGCGTTCATCGCCGACGTGGCCGAAGGCTCCGAGTGGGAGACCTTGCTCGACGCTCGGGAACCGAACGTGGTTCCCGAGGGCGTGGAGCAGGACGCCGCGCCGTTCGAGCTCGAGGGCTCGGCGGGGTTCGGCAAGCTGGTCGAGCCGGGCGCGCTCGACCTCGAGGGCAGCGCGCCGGACGGCCTGCCCGACGTGAGCGGCGAACACCACTAGGGGCGCGTCCCCAACCGCAATCCCTGACGACCCACATCATCAACATGACGACGGTAGGGGCACGGCATGCCGTGCCCTTTCCGTTCGCGCAACGACGAAGAAGGGCACGGCATGCCGTGCCCCTACCTTACGTACAGCCGGACGGCGAGCGCTTGCCCGCTCGCCGTCCGTAGGTCGCCGTCGATTCGATTGTGGTCAGCTCTCGCCCCGCGTCTCCCTACGGCTGCGGCGCCGTGCGCAGCTGGATGGACCAGTTGAGCAGCGTGCCGGCGTCGCCGAGGGCCGTGTCCAGCACGCGGAGCGTCCAGTCGTTGCCCGGGTACTCGCCGTCGAAGGCGTCCAGCGCGCC
>Ga0326597_10001330_pt1 | contig 40450 bp, 62 predicted proteins | sample RVTome_12_FD_203789 | JGI IMG/M metagenome (GOLD analysis project Ga0326597, IMG submission 203789) | Soil microbial communities from uranium-contaminated site in the Upper Colorado River Basin, Wyoming, United States - RVT100D185 | ecosystem: Environmental > Terrestrial > Soil > Contaminated >... | reverse complement strand
TGGTAAACAGTCCCGTCCTTGCAGACAAAGAAGTGCCACGACGCCTCCCTCGGGCCCGCGAGGACGGCCATCGCGGAAGCGTAAGACCCTTCGGCGGAGTGGATGACGACACCCTCTCCGAGGTGGATGTTGGTGGATGGGTAGCCCATCTTGGGGGTGGGCTGCCAGATGGCGTCGGGATACTTTGACATTAATTTCGCTCCGCGACGTAGGCCCCGCCGTCGCGCTCAAACACGATACCATTCCGCGCAGAGTCCGCCACGAGCCAGGCTGTTTCGCGCGTAACATCCTCCTCTGTGCGCCTCCGTGCGGCCTCCTGCTGCGCGTCAAGGGCCAACAGGATGCGATTGGCCACCGCTAGCCCCACCAGGCAGCCAAAGGCCACTGACAGGGCCCACAGAGTCCAGAGATTACGGCACATGGTTCCTCCTAGAAACATATCACGCGCGGCTTGAACGTCGAAGCCGCCGGCGCAGTCCACTCAAAGGCTGAGCCGAAAAAGATGACCTGTACGGTCTGCTGGTCGGTGCGGTAGTAAGGGTTGAGGTTAGACCCGTAGTGACAGGCCGCGAAGTTGGTGGGAGTCCAGTTGGCCTCCGCCCCAGGCGTCCAGGGGAAGTACCCCGCGTAGTTGGCGAAGGTGGGGATGCTCGCCGAGGTTGCGCCTATCTGCACTACCGCATCCTCGGAATCGGCGTACAGAACACCGCCCTCGTAGATGTTGTAGACGGAGAGCGAGACAGAGGAGGGCGAGTAGACGGCGCCGTGGGTTATCATCAACGCCTGTATGAACTGAGTCGTGAGGTCTACCGTCCCTCCCTCGATGGGGCAGGCCGTGTCCAAAGAGGGGTAGGTCGCCCAGTAGCCCGTAACCTCGGCGGCGTTCTTGGCGGTCTCCGTCATAACCCACGCATTACCGTTCGTGGGAGTGCCCCCCGTACCCTTCCACCCCGCCGTGCCCGTGAGGGTGTCGGCGGTGTTGCTCGTAATCAGCATGGACTCGGCCCCGCCTGTGCTCTGAGCGTGTACGACCTTCCCAATCATGGCGTCCACCCCCCACCCCTCCTGCGTGTCCGTCATCGTGGTAGCCGTGAACGTCGGCGTTGCGCTGGCGTTGCTGCTGTCAAATCGAGCCTCAGCGGGCACCTCATCTATCTCGGCGTCGTAGATGCCGCCCTCTGAGTCGTCTGTCCCGTCCGGCATGTGGGCGGCGGAGATGCGCGGGAAGTCCGCCATCGCTATCCGGCTGTTCCAGTTGTCGCCCGTGTCGTCCCAGAACAGGCAGTCGTCGAAGATGGGGCCGCTGGTGCCCTTGCTCTCGTTAGTGCGGGAGGCGAGGTCCATCAAAGGGCCGTTGGTCATGGTAGTGCCGAATACGGCGCTGTCGTCATAGGCGTTGATTTCCAGGGCGATTGTTCCAGGAGTGCCGATGTCCGACCAGAGGTTCCACACGCCGTTGTCGAACTCCCACTTGACCATGACCCCAGTGTTAAAGGCGCAGGTGTTCGTGGACTCGGCGAGGATGACGCCGTTGATAGCTTCGCTGAACAGGACAAGAGAGTAGGCAGTCCCGTTCTTCTTCCAGCCCGCAATGCGCTGCTGCCCCGCGCCGTCGGAGGCCAGTAGAAACTCCTCGTGGAAGGTGCCGTTGTTCCCAGGCCAGGGCTTAGACCAGTAGCTCCACATACCCCATGAGGTGTTCGGGCCATCCCCGCCGGGGGCGGTTCCAGCGGCCGCCCCCCTGCTGGTGATAAAGCCGTAGTTCCCCGTAAAACGATTACCCGCAAGGCCGCTGATGGTGACGCCGGCGATGCCAGACCACATCCCCGCTCCGAGAGAGTTGTCGATCACGCTCTCCTCGCCCCCGCACGCGCCCTTCATCGTCACGCCAGCCTCCCCCTGTCACCCCTACCCCCCATGACGCTGCACCGCCATGGGAGGATGCTCTGGACGTAGAGGGTTATCTCCAGCCCCGTAGCGGCCAGAATCTCAGCCTCCAGAATCGCGGCCAGCGCAAAGCGGTCATGGTTCGTGGAAGGGAGCTGCGACCAGTGGCGCAGATACCTTCCCTTGCGGCTTCCCGCAGCGATGCCCCACTCGGAGACCTTCACCCCCCGTTCCACCGTCAGGGGCTCGCCCTCCTGCCAGCTCGGTATCGCGGGGTCGGAGTCCGCCGTGTTGAGGAGGTGCTTTACCAGGTGCTCCCTACCCCCTACCAGGGTGCGGAACGTGCTCGCAGCCAAGGTCCTGGACGAGAACGAATCCACGTAACCAGGGATGAGGTTCCCCCAGGACACCAGGTAAAGACCCTGCGCCCTGTCCACCGCAAGCGCGTCTATCAAGCGCTGCGCCTTTGGCCGGTGAGTTCGGGGCAGGCTGGAGACGCCCTTCTCCAGTAGCGCGGCTATCAGCTCATGGTCTAACAGCTCCACGTCCGGCGAGGCCGTAATGTCTGTGAACGTGTTGAATCGCGAGTACGAATGGCGGGTCTGGGCCCCGCTCCAGTCGGGTCTAAGGAAGTCGTTTTTGTAATACGAGACGAACCGCCAATCTCCGACCCACTTGATGTCGGTGCCGGTGCATTCACCTACATAGGAGAAAGGGACTCCCGCGATGGTCCGGCCGCTGAGGTCTAGGTTGGTCAGGCGCATGTCGCCAGTTCCTCAGCCTCATTTGGATGCGCTTCGCGGCAGTGCAAGCACCAGCCGATCCCCTTGGTGGGGACGAAGCAGAAAGAGCCGCCAGCGAACACGTCGGGCGACCAGTAGATGTGCCCGCAACGTTGACAGTTGCGCCGGTACTTGCGAGTAGACTTCATTACGGCAACCTGAAGATGAGTTCTACGAACAAGCCCTTTACGCCTGTCCCCGCAGCGTCAACGTCAATACGGATTTGATCCCCCGTTACCACATCCTCCGACCCATCGCTTTTCACGGCTTCTCCTGCGGCGTCCAGGCTATCGAATTCAGATACGTCGATGGTTATCGGGGTGGTCAGCATATCGACACTTGCCGCCCTTGCGGTGGCCGACGACCTGCTGGATTTCGCCACCTGAATCGTCACCGCCCCCGACGAGGAAACAGTCGTTACGCAGGCGTTGGCCTCTACTAACGAGAACCCCGTCATTGACGAGGGTATTCGCACCATCGCCTTGGTATCCCCTGTCGTGAGCGCGTCGCCGCCGGGGTCTGAGACCAGTATCCCGATGACACGCTCCCCGTAGTTGGAGCCCGCCAAACCGTCGGGCGTCACGACCCTGACCGCATCGGTGCCGGTGTCCGTCTCCGCGATGGTGGCGAGTTCGACGTGAGCGGCCAGCGTTGCGCTGGCGGCGGCGGCAAGGATGTCCTGTGCTAACACTGAATGAGCCCCTGATGCTGTAGCGGCGGCGTGGTGGGGCGAAGAGTCGCCCAGCGCGGCGTGGTCAGCAGCCACATATGCGACGTGGTGGGCGTCGGCGGGAGCGTCCGTCAGGTCGGCGTGGGCCATGACCTCCTGCATCTGGGCGAGGTTGAGCTTGGTGCCCGCGGTCAGGCCAGCGTAGCCGCTGGCCGCGTCCTTCTCGGACTCCTTCTGGTACTGTGTGTGGTCGTCGTCGGTGAGGCCGGTGAGCGCCCCGTGGTCTGTGACGCCGCCGCCCGCAGCGATGAACTCCAGCGCCGTCTCGCCCGCGTTGACCGCCGCTACCTTGCCCGTCTCCCCAGCGTAGGACGCGGGAGTATCGGTCAGGCCGAGGAAGGTAGTGGCAGCGGCGCCCGTCCCGATCTCCGCCCACGTCGTGACGCCGTCCGTGTTGATGTAGACCTTATCCGTGTCGATGTCCCGGTACTGGGTGTTCTGCTCGGCGGCATAGGTCGGGACCCCGGAACCGTCCTCAACAAGAGTTGTGCTGTTCAGGCGCGACTTGGTGAGTGAGCCCGTGTGGCCGTCCAGCGTGTGCGCCGCTGGGGTGGCAGTCAGGTCTTCAGCCAGCTTGGAGCCGCGAATGCTACGAGCCCCAGACTCCCTGCGCGCAGGTTGAGGCTTGAACGGGTCGGGTTTAGGCACAGCCAATTAGATCACCTGATACTGGAAGGTGAAGAACCATCCCTGATTTGCCAGAGAGTTAGCGTAGAAGTTCAACAGCGCGCGGTCATTGTCGGGGTCTGCCACTATCGCGCCGAAGGCTCCGGCAGTACCCAAGTTGTAGCTCGCGCCCACCCCACCGCAGTCCTGACCGGCCGCGAAGTTGCTGGCGACGGGAAGCTCGATGCCCAGGCTCGTGATCGTCGCAGAGGCGGTGGGGTCAATGTCCGCCTTCCCGCTCACGGCGACCACAGACCCGATCCGCATCCACTGGCACTCATAAGCGCCGGACGCAGCGACGTTCGTACCGTTGGTCAATGTCGGCGTGTAGACCCCAGAACTGAACCGCTCCGTGATGGCAGTGCTGCCAGTGGTGATCGCCAGCCAGAGAGCGTAGAGGTTATCGCGGAGCTGCTGGTTGAGCTTGGCGGCGGTGACAACTTCATTCGTTGTCCAGTCGCCGGGGGCCGTCCAGGTATCGTTAGCCATGTCTCTCCTATGCGGCCAGCGCCGTTGTCGTCGCTAGGGTCTGGGCATCCTCCAACTCGCCAGTGCCCAGAATCCAGAACAATGAATCTACCGGCGAACACTCCCATATCGTTCGCAGGCTCATCGCCCCGAACGCGAACTCCTGCCTGATCGAGTCGATGTAGTAGTCGCCGTTCAGTTTTGTGGACTGGTCCGAGTTGTTGTTCGTGACCGTCACGCGGTCCGAAATCTTCCGCGTGGTCTGCTGCGTCTGGAGCGCCGCCGTCTTGTTGACCAGCGTGACGGGAATCCGCTCCCGCTGGGTGACGTAGCGGTCTCCGAGGTACTGCGCCCACGTTTCCGCCGCCGCCGCGCTGCTCAGGTAGTCGTAGCGATAGGTCAACTTCGAGACGACTGCGGGTGCCCCCGTCGGCGTGTACGTCTCCTGAGACGTGTCGCTCGATAGCCTTACGGGAGTGCCGCGCACCGCGAAGCTGGTCAGGTGGACGGTGCGAGCCACGGTGTTGACTAGTGTTGCTTGCGCGCCTTCCCCGAAGTCCTCAAAGGTCAGGGTGACGTTGCCGGACTCGTCAGCCCCAGCGCTATCGCTCTGCGGCTGGGAACGGATGAAGTAGTCCGTGTTCGCCACGGGAACGATGTGGTCCCTGACCAGCGCCCCATAATCAATGTCGATGACGATAGTCGCGTTGGGGCCGATAGCTCGCGGCACCGGGAACAGCTCGAAGACGGTGGAGCCCGCTTCGCCCACCTCCCACTTGGAGTAACCGATCTCCACCTCACCGACCAAATCCTCAGCGTCCTCCTCCAACCTCAAGTCCACCATTGATTCGTCTACCGTCGTCTGTGACGTGAGTGAAGCCGATTGACCCCAGCGATGCGTGTGGGTGTCGAAGGTCAGGTTGCCCGACTCGTCCACGTACATCAGCCCGCCCAGTTCGTTGTCAGCCACTTCCTTGAGAGCGTCAGCGGCCTTCACCCGGCGCGGCGCGACATAAGCAAAGGCGCTGCTACCGGGGACGGCGAATGAACGCGGGATCGCATTGGCCGAGGCATGGACAACGCCAACACGGGCGCGAGCATTGGCAGGGGCAGTGTCGCTCTGTATCTGGATGCCGACATTTGTCGCAGCCGCATTAATGCTTCGGCTAACCGTGACCCGTTCCCAGTCAGCGGTGAGGACCACGCTCGTGGCCGTCTCGCCACTACCTGGACCACCCTCATCTATCTCCAGCTCCCACGTTTCGCCGACATCGCTGGAGCGCGGCGCGATGATGTAGCAGACTGCTGTTATCGTCTTCCCCTGCAGTTCAGCGATATCGTCCCACGTTGAGTTCGTGGCCCCACGCATGAAGGGTGCATCAGCAGCCCCCAGATCGATTTCCATGCAGGCAGGCTCATGGAACTCCGGGCTATCCGTTTCCCGCGTGGGGCTCGCCCCCAGCATCCCCGACCAGTTAGTCAGATCTTCCTTGAACAGCGGGTTGGTGACGAGCTCGCCTTCTTCGGCCAGGTCCGCAATCCGGTGCGCGAGGATGTCCGAGCGGATGTTGCGGGACATCGGCATACTCACGTCGATGCGCGAGAGCGCCCACATCCAGTCCTTGCACTCCACCGTCAGCGTCCCGGGGACGCGCGGGTCCTGGAATACGCGGGAAACAAACCCGTGATAGATGTTCTGCGACTCGGAGATGACCTGTACGCCCATGAGCGGGCGTATAGGCGTACCCGCCCCGCGAGGGCTGTACGTCCCAGCGCTGTTGTTCAGCACGAGGCTACAGGTGCCACGGCCTGGTCCTAGCGCCACTGTGGGGCCGGAGATGACCTTGCTGGTGGCATCGATCTCGTAAGTGCCGTCGTTGGTAGAGTCGAATTTAACCGTGGAAATCAAGCTCACCGCAGCGCCCCCCTGAGCGAGGGGAGAATCCACTGCACAAGCTGGTTCGCCTGCGACTGGTCGCCGAGGACGGGGCCGCTGAAATTGAAGACGTAAGTGTTGCCACCGCTGGCCGATCCGCCGCCTGCGTCCGAAAGCATCTGCTGAGTCTGCCCGGCGTCGAAGATGCGCGTCCCCATCGGCAGCGCGGCCAGCTCCGGCCCCTCCTCGCCGACGATCTGGAGGGCCGAGCGCACCGTGCCGCCGGCGGCGTGGGGCGTCGCCCTCGCAAGAGCTAGAACGTCTACCGGTATCTGGCCCGTCTTCATGAGCTCCACCATCGCCGCCGCCTGCCACAGCTCCGGGTCCACGTCGGCGATGATGTTGATGCGCTTTTCCTCTGGCAGTTTATTCAGGGCTCCGATGACGTTCTTCTGCCACTCCTCGTTGAACCGCGAGGTGGCCGCCACGACGTTGGTGATCGCCTCCGTCGCCGCCTGACGCATGATGCCGGGCATCACCTGCTGCAGCGTCTGCGCCGCGGCGATGGGGTCGTCGCGGAACCACTGCGCGAAGTCGGCGGCGAACTCCGGCCCCTGGCCCCGCACGACGGCCATGATGTCGTCGACGCCGCGCACATGCTGCCCGACCAGGGCGTCCATGATCGTTTGCAGGTTCCCCTCCATCGTGGAGTAGTCCTGCCCTAGATCGGTCAGCCGTGTCGTCCACTCATTGAAACTTTCGTTTACCTCCGGCATCACGGAGCGCAGACCACCCCGGACATCCCCAGTAAAGTCCTTAAACAGTTGGCTTGTTTGCCCGGCGGCGACCCCGATGTCCTCTAGGCCAGGAACGACCTCACGCCGCCCGATTCCCGCCATCTGCTTCCATGCAAAGCCCGCCTCTTCGGAGGCGCGCGTCATGTTCAGCAAGGAATTGCTGCTCGCCACCCCGGTTTCCCCCATCGCCTCACGCACTTCTTCGGCACTTAGGCCAACCTCCGCCCCCCACTCCATAATCTCCTGCCGGGACAGGTGGGCGTCACGCCCCATGTTGACCAAGCTCTCCGCCGTCATCTCCACATCCCTGAACAGGCCGAGGAACGGCTTATGTGCCCGCTCAGGGATTGATTCGATTGCTACACCGAGTGACCGCACAGGATGAACAGCAGCATCCGCCGCAACTGCCAGATCATTAATGATACTTACCAGTGCCCCCACCGCAGGGAGCGCCGTAGTGCCCAACTCTTGAAGCTGAACGTTCAGGTCGTTCATCGCCTTCTGGAGCTTGAACTGTGTCGTCTCAGAGACTTCCTTGAATCCCTGTTCCAGTGCCCCCGCGCCGTCGGTTATGCCCTTTAGATTTTGCTCGGTCTGCGGGAGCTGATTGCCGAACGCCGCCATAACGCCGACCATGCCCCGCACTTCAGGGAACAGGGTTGACCACGCCTCTTCGTTATCACCCACAGATCGGGAGAGCCGCGCCATCGCCCCGACGAAGTTCTCATCAAGTTCCTTGCGGAACGCCACAACGTCGAAGCCCATTGCGGCGAACGCCTCCCGCGCCTCGTCCGTGGGCTTGAGGATTTGTACCATGATGCCGCGCAGGGCAACTACCGATTCCTCGGCAGAGAGGCCGGTGTTCGTCAGCGTCGCCAGCACCGCGCCTACCTGCTCAAATTCAATACCCATCTGAGCCGCGATGGGAATGACGCGGCCAAGCGCCCCTGCGAACTCCGTCGGCTCGCCCTTGCCCAACTTGACGATGTTGACCAGCGTGTCCGTCGCCTTCGCCGCGTCCTTCGCCTGGAGCTGGTAGGCGTTCATAATGGAGGTAAGGACGCTGGCCACTACGCCTGTCTCGCCCAGGCCGATCGTGGACGCCTTCGCCGAGAGCTCCAGAACCTTCGTGGCGGTGGCTACATCGTTGATGCCAGACGATAGGATGAAGTACGCGCCAGCCCCCAGTTCAGCAGCGCTCTTCGGGAGGGTCTTCTGCATTTCCTTGATGGCAACTTTGAGGGTATCGGTGTCGCCCTTCGTTGCCCCGGTCAGGGCACGGATCACCGCTAGCTGGTGCTCGTAGGCCGTCGCCGCCCCCACGGTGGAAGAGAGCACTTTCTGAACGCTCATCATCCCGACCTGGGCCGCAATGAAGCCAGCCGCGACACCGATCATCGTTGTCTTCAGACCGCCCATTGCTCCGCCCAAGCCCCGCGCCTCCGTGCTGACCTTCTGGGCCGTCCCCGAAAACTGGTCCTGGCCCTGAACAAGTATCTGGACTACGTTCGCCACTTATCCCGCTCCATCGCCGCTATCTCTTGTCGCACGTCCAGCAGCTCCGCTTCCTCCGCCATCCAGTCCTCCCTCACGTCTAACAGCTCCCACCAGGGGCGGTTATAGTGCGCCGCCACCTTGCGGAGCGCCCATTCCGGATAGCAGCCGAAAACGTCCTGGTCCGCATCGGTCAGGACTCCAGCTCGCTCTCGCTGTGCGCGTCCGATGATCCGGTTCCTAAAGGGACAGGCATCACCGCCTCTCGCAGAGCCTCGGCTCCACGGCGGAACATAGCGATCAGAAGGTCATCAGGGATAAAGTCAAAGCCTTCCACGCTATGCGGTATCGGCTCCCCGTCTTCGTCCGCGAAGTTCCACCAGGGGTAGACCTGCAAGAGCAAGCCCCGATAGACGGCCTCTTCGCTGCCGTCGGCGGCTTCGGCAAGCTGCCGGTTCGTGCCGATAGGCAGGTTCGTGCGCCGGTCGCAGAGGAAACCCTCGTACCCATCCTCGTCAAATGACAGGCGGACGACCTTGACCGGCATCTTGAGGCCGTGGCCGTTGTCTACCGCTGGCCGCTTCGCTTTCGTCACCATCTTGACTCCGGTGCTATACTGATATCCCCGAAAGGAGGGGATGTCATGCTTAACAATTGGCGGGTTGCCGCATTTGTGGGAGCGGGCCTAATGATCATGGTTGTTGTCATCGCCGCTCTCGGTTCCAGCAATGAATCCGCAACACCGGCATCATCAGCCCCTCCAGATATCCGGCAGCAGCTTTACAACGCCTTTCTGCGCCAAGCTCAGTCCGATATTGGCGCTGCGGACCCAGACTTGTTCTGCGAGCCGGACTATTGGCTCGTGGTATCAGAACTCGTGCCCAATGCCACGGCCAGCGACAAGGCCCTGATTCAATTCGCAATGGGCGATGCCTGCGCTGAGGCCGGATATCTGGGCGACTCACCGCCTTTTTCTCCGTATTACGATGACCGCTAGCTCCAGGCCGGAACAGTCCCATTCGAGAGCTGGAACGGCGCTGAGAACGTCAACGAGCCGTCCGCCGCCCGGTTCAGGTCATAGCTCGTGAAGATGACCTCCATCGTTAGCGTCTGCCCGCTGACGGCGAATGTCAGCGTCCGCCCCACCTGGCCCGCCAGAATCGTCCGGTAGTTCTTCAGGACGGTGTGCGAGCCCGTGGTGGCGGCGTCGTTGAACACGCCGTTGATGGTGCCGGACCCGTCGGCCAGCAACAGCAAACGCTCCATCCCGCTCTTGTCCAGCCCTGTCACGTCCTGAACACCCGATGGGGTGTTGATCGTGACGGACGTGACATCGTTAGAGATGTCCCTGAGCGTGCCGCCGCTGTCATCCACCGAGAGCGTGGACGGAAGACCACTTTCCTTAGCCAATTGCTAACCCTCCTTTACTAACCCGTTTACAAAGCCCTGTCCGCTGCGTAGTAGCGAACCGCCACCACCGCGAACGTGCATTCGCTGAATGTTCCCGTCGTGTTGACCTTGAGGTAGCGACGGATGGTACGCGCTAGCGTGTCTGTCTCCTGCCGCTCAAAGGTTGAACCCGTTGCAGCAGGGAACGCGCCTAGCCCCGTGATGTTGGCAAACGTTGAGTTGTCAGCGGAGTCCTGTATCCGCATGGTTACGGACGTTCCGGTGAATGAGAAAACGTGCAGGTACGCCGCCATCCCGAACGCGGTTGATACGTCCGTGAAATCAACGCCTGTGGCCGGCGCGGTGGCCACCGTGTCCGTCCGCTTGCCGGCCGTAAGCGACTTTCCCCACTCCAGCCCGTAGGCGTTGGACAGCGCCTGAACGCTGAAGATCAGCCCGCCATCCGCTGTGCGTGACGGGTCATAGTTGATCTGCTTCCCCGTGAGGCAGGCGGACTCACCGCCCAGCGCCGTACCCCGGAAGTAGGAAACAAGCGTGTCCGTCCTGGGTAAGAGCTTGAGTTCTGCGTGTTCGGCAAGGGCGGCGTCGTTAAAGAAGCTGTTGAACGAAATCTCGCCGTCGTACTGGCCGAAGATGCGCTCGTGGGCGCTCTTGTCGAGCCCCGTCACGACGAGCGGGTTCACCGAGGAGCGGATAGTCTGCACCGCCCCCACGTCGCCGGACAGGTCTGAGCCGCCTACATAGAAGTTGTCGCCGAGTCCAGATTGCTTGGCCATAGTCGCCTCCTAGCCGAACACCGCCACATCGTTGACGAGGAGCGGGATTGAGATGTCCGCAATGCGGAACATCTTGCCTGCGTCCCCGCCGATCTGCTGATAGCCGAACGTGACCGTCAAGTCCGTGGGTTTCAGATTCCGCACGTTCGCGTCGCTGAAATTGAAGTCGCCGCAGAAGTCCTCAATCAACTCGAAGACGGCCTGCGCCATCACTATCTCCGTATCCTCAAGCGGCGTAGCGAAGGCGTCATGGTAGAGCCTGACGCTCAGGTTCAAGAGCCCCTGCGCATGAGTCAGCGTTATCTCAGGGATGCCGACCGAGGCCAGCATGACGGCAGCGGCTAAGGCCGTTGGCGGGGCTTTAGGCTCCCCGATAAAGGCACCGCCAGGGAAGCGAGCAGATGCCGCCAGGAAGCTGTGCGTCTTCTGGAGCAGGCCCTGGGGATTGAACGCCATCTAGCGCAACCTGTCCAGTGCTTTCCTGACGTGACGGTTTAGTATCTCGCCGCCGAGCTTCTGAAGCTTGTCACGGGTGCGGCGGAATATCGCGTACCCCTTGAACCGAGTCGTCTCGTTGCGGCTGCCCACGCCTTCAAGCCAGGGACCGTATACGACGCCTGAGTCGCTAATAACGCCGTTCAGGGAGCCCACCATCCGGCCATTGATTGAGCGGGCGTAGTGCCCCGTGTGGCGGTAGCCATGGGCAGCGGCGTAGGCACCCGAATGGAACACCCCGCCGCGCTCTCGCGGCTGCGCCATCGCCACAGCCAAGCCCTCGCCCGTGAGCACCGTTTCCTGAATGGCGGCATGGAGTGAGTCGAGAACAGGCTTCGGCCCCAGGCTGAAGAACGGCCCCGACACCTTCACATTCAGGTTCACAGCACCCTCGCCAGAGGCCGGTCGTACTTGACCATTAGCGCGGCCTCCATCTGGTTGAGAATCCGCCCGCGCAGCTCCACGGCAGAGTCCCCCGCGCCGACAACGCCCGTCCATCGCCCCTCGTCCTGCGTGAAAGCATGGAGCGACCTGGCGACGGCGTATTCGTTAACGTCCTTCGGCACGGCGTACTTGTTGATTGCCGTGGCGTTGGCGTGCGTCGCCCCTGTAGTGCCGTTCTGTGCCCGCACAATGGTCAAGGTCCGCGCCACCTGAACGGCGGTATCATCAGCGTGCGCCGCCAATGCGGTGCCGTTGTAGGCGCGGATGACAGAGAGTACGTTCGTGGCGACGCTGGTGATGTAGATTTCCTCTGAGTCCAGCTTGATAATCTCCCCGGCCACCAAGCCGTGCGAGCCGTCCACGGTGATCGTGTTGTCAGTCATATCCGCCGTGATAGCGGCGTCGCTAACAAGGATCGCGCCCAGCGCGGCGAACGCCCGCTCAGAGACGAACACCTGCTCGCTCTCAATGAGGAGGGTGTCGCCCACGTCAATCAGCGCTGCGTTCGAGCAGACCATTGAGGTTGCCGCGGCGTCCGAGGCCAACCCCGAAGAGACGGTCCCCGCCGCCTCCGTCGCGCTGTTGTAGCCCCAGGAACCGGCCACGCGCACGGCGCGCTGGTTCGTCGTGCTAATCGTGGAGGCGAACGTCGCGTCAGCGTCGGTGGAGGAACGGTCAAGCTCCAAACGGGTGTAGGGCGGCCCCTCGTTCGCAGGCTCAAGGAAGATGTCAGCAGTCGGAATAGCCGTCGCTGTGTCCCCGTCACGAGTCACGCCTGAGATGGAGATTAGGTGTTCGTCAAGGAACAGCGTGTAGCCGTTGCGGTGACGGCCCTCAACGTCAGTATCCTGTGGCCATTCAAAGTTGCGCGTCTGCGTCTTGGGAATGAACACACCCCCGCGCAACCCCAGCACTCTATCGATGTGCCGCGACGCCGCCTCAATATGGCGGTCAACTTGCGTGTCCTGGTCGGAGCCCTTGATCTCGGCAGCGCGCTTTAGCTGTTCGCGGGTTGCGTACCAGTTACCCATGCTTCACCGCCACGGCTACATAGGCAGGGGGGTCATACGAAGTCGCCGGGAGCACAGCAGCGCGTTCCACGGTGAAAGCGCCTAGCCAGGCCGTGACCTGCTCCGCGCTAATCGGGATATGCTTATCGTCTCCAGGACCCAGGTGGACGAACACCAGCGCTCTGCCGCCGTCACGGAGTAGGCGGTGGGCCTGCGCTACCAGGGCCTCCGGCTGGTCGGTGTGGTCCAGCACGTTCAGCAGGAGCACGGTATCGGCCCACTCGGACTCAATGGCCTCGTGGTTAGGCAGAATCTCCCATGTCGTCAGCTGCTCCGCCTTGTAGCGCGGGCCCAGCGTGTCGATGGCCACGCCCCGGTCGTAGAGCATTGTCTCCATCACCGGCAGCGGCCCCGACCCGATCTCAACCGTGCGGCCAGCGTCCATCATCTCAGCGAAAAGGTACGGGTAATATCGCGTCCCGTAGAGGGCGAGCATCCGCTGTTTCGCCGTTGGGTGCCGGAGGTAGTTCTTCCACCAGGCGAACTCCGCCTCCTGCATGTCCGCAAACCGGCTCCGCGAACGGGTTAGAGCCCCAGCGTTCTTCGTGTTCAGACTCACGTCTTCGTCACCAATGCTTCCTGATGGCTGCCTACCTCTTGACCGGCGACCGCGAGAACAGACCTCCCCTGCGCCGGAGCCCCTTCCGTGCTCAACATCCCGTGCTTGACGCCGAGGTCGTTCACCGTCACCGAGACGATGGCGCGGTGCTGAAGGATGATCGTCGGGTCGGCCCATATCTGAAAGCCGCACTGCCGGGCGCGTTCGCAGAAGGCCCAGTCTTCTGAGAGAATATGGTTGCGTTCGTCGGCGTTCTCGTAGCCTGCCGCCCGGAGCGTGTCGCCCTCCCTGATGCCGAAGGGCCGGAAGAAGTCCCAGAGGGGATTGTCGCCCACGCCCTGCTCATAGAAGACCAGCGGCTCCGTTCCGTGAACCGTCTGGAAGCCGGGATGCGCCAGCATCTTCTCCAGCACCACACGGGGGATCGCCATGAAACCCGTCGCCAGATACCGCACATTCACAAGTTCTTGGCCGGGGCCGAAGAGGATGGACTGGTTCGGCCAGAGCAGGGACGCGATGTGTGGCTCACGGGAACGAGTGACGTACATCCCGCCCACGGGTTCCTGTAGTTCTCGCGCCTGACGGATGATCCTCTCCAGGTCGTCGGGAAGGAACTGAACATCATCGTCAAGAATGACCATGATATCCGCACCTTCCAGCATCGGCTCCCTGAGCATCTTGGTCGCCAGGATGGAGCGCGAGCGGAAGATCAGGGCGTCGCCATCCAGCGCCTCCCAGTACATGTCGTCAACTGGGGCACGGGTGGCGATTGCGGCGACCATCGCCTGCGCTGCGCGAACGTCGTAGTATCGCCAGATCGGGGTGGCCAAGTATGTGAGCGGCGTATAGCTACCCTCGCCTTCTGTACTTGCGTTTGGCTGGTTTCAGCGCCTTGTCTTCCGGCGGCCCGTGGACGGCCTTCTCCTCAATCCGCTCAGGCTGATAAACAGGAGCTTCTTGAAACGTAGGCTCCAAGCTCACCGCCTTACCCGTTGCGATCAGCTCTTCGGCAAGTTCGACGGGCAGGTTATACGCCTGCCCGTCGAACAGCGCCTTTCGCTCGCCAGCTACGCGGACGTCGGTCTGTACCAGAAGCCGTACCCGCACTAGTACGCCACCGCCACGCAGCTTGTGAGAGCGGTGTTGGCAGCGATCACCAGCTGCACGCGGACATACTGGGCTACCTGGTCACGCCTGACCCACATCTCCCGAACTCCAGAGGCAGCGTTGGAGGCCGCCAGTGTCGCGTCGGGGTACGTGGTGACGTTGACGTTGGTGAAGTTGGTGTTGTCCGTGGACTCCTGAACGTAGGCCGCTACCGTGGCCAGCCCGGTTAGGGCTCCCGTCGCCACCACGAAGTAGCAGCCCCGCTTGCCCGCCAGGTCTACCCCCAGCCCGTCACGGGTGGTGCCTGTGGTGTCGGACTTCGGAACGTTCACCTCAACAGCCGTCAACGCTCCTACCGGGTTATGCGCTGGGCTCATTCTTGCGCCCATGTTTCCTCCTTATTCAAGGTTGGCGGGGGCCGGGTGACCGGCCCCCTTTCGGTCAACTAGCTGGCGGCGCCCTTCAAGATGCGGAAAGCGTCGTTCTCGGCGAACAGGGAGTCGTAGCGCACCCGCGCCGCGAAGCCCACCTGGTCGTTCCCCGCATACAGCTCGTCAAGCCGCCGGATGCTCATGCCCACGCGGTCAACGAAGTAGTACATGGAGAAGTCGCCGATAGCCCCCACCTCTTCGTTCGCCGCCACCGCCGCGCCGTTATCCCACCCGGTGCCGTCGAAGAAGACGATGGGGCGGCCGAGAAGACGCGGGGTGGGCTCGGAGTTCATCAGCTCCGAGAAGGTGTGAATGCCGGCGGCAGTCGATCCGATGCCTGCCAGCAAGCCCATGAAGGAGCTGGTGGTGTGCCAGGTCGCGTTCGCCCGCCACTGCGCGGGGAGTTCATAGAACGCGGCGATGACCTCCACCGCTGTCGGGTAGGCCAGGGTCAGGAGGTCGGTGATGTCCCCAACGTTGCCCTGCGCCGCGCCGGTCGTGCGAAGGCCCAGCGGTTCGGTAGAGTTGTCGCCCTCAACCGCCTGCTGGTCCTCGTACCTCCCCAGCGAACGGGTGAACATCCCCGTCAACAGGGAGCCGATGTCAACAGCCGAGTCCTCAAGAAGCTCAGCGGACACCTTGTTGATACGCATGAACTTCTTGATCGTGAACGCGACCTCAGAGAACGTCGGGTTGCTCTCGGATGACGTCGCCTCTTCGGCCACCGCCGCCCAAGTCACATCGTCCGTGGAGGCCGGCATCGTGCCGGCGTCACGGGTCGTGGTCAGGACGGTAGAGATCGGGCGGGTCACGCCGCCGATCGCGCCCTTCGCCAGAATGATTGATGTGCGCTGATCAGTCGGAACCAGGAAGCCGCCCTCGCTGTCCGTGTCCTCCTGCAGCGCCTTCCGCTCTGAGTCGCGCAGCCGCATAAGGGCCTTGCGGTCCTCTGCACTGAGCGACCGGATGCCGAAGCGGATATACTTGCAGAAAGCGTCGTTCTCCTGCTGGGCCGCGACCTTGAGGTCGGGGGTCAGCCGCCGGATGATGGCCGGGTGCTGGACGGAGGCTGGGTAGCCCTTGATCCAGCCCTCGGTCTTGTCATCGGCGAACGGGATAACCTCGAAGCTACCCGAAGAGTCGCCCGTCGCGCCTTCCTTGTGGAGATACACCCCTGTGCGCGCCGTGGACGGGTCCTGGCCCTTGACCAACGCGTCAGTCAGGTTGCGGACTTCGCTGGCGGGCTCGTACTTCTCCATCGCCGCCTTGAGAGTCGCTTCCTGCTGCTCGGCCTCATCGGCCTCCTTGTCCTTTGCCTGGTACTCGGAGAAGATCGCGCTATAGGATTCGCCGTCCTTCTCCTCCAAGGCCTTCATCGCCCGGCCCAACAGGTCACGGGCCTCGTTTCTTAGATCGGTGGCTGTTGCCACAGTTGCCCTCCTTATGCTCTTGCCAATACGCGGCGCATCGCCTGTCTCAACTCCTCGCGCCGTACTCGTTCGATCTCTTCCTCGAAAGGCTGCTTTCCGCCCTCCGGTTCAGATTCAGATTCAGCGCCCTCCAGATAAGCCACCATCGCACGGGCGTTAGCGAGCATGGCGTCGGGGTCAGAGATGGCGATAACTGGGGCAGCGCCCTTGATCGCCAGCGTCCGCGTCTCACGGTTGGCCCCGACCAAGACGGGGCTGACCTCGAACAACTCCAGCCCCTTCAAGAAGCGGACGCGCTGGCCGTCGAAGTCGCCCTCCTCGTCCTCCAGGACGCGGAAGCCGAAGCTCCACTCCTGGAGCGAGCCCATGTTCTTGACCGTCTTGTAGGCTTCCATACCGGCCTGCGTGTCTAGGAAGAAGTGCCCGTCAAACGTCGCCTGCTTACGGCTCACCTTCACGGTGCCCTTGCCGACGGGGTTGTCCCACATGTGCGACCAGACCATCGGCACTTCTTGGCCGTCCTTGAACGCGGAGGGCTTCACCACGTCGCCGTCAGAGTCGATGGTGTTGAAGACGCTGAAAGCGGCCTGGACGGTCCCCGTAGCGTCGTCCTTGACCTCCAGGTCTGCCTTAATCCACTTATCCATGTTTCCTCCAGGGCAAAACAAAAAGCCCGCTTCCGGGCGTCTTAAGACGCTCTAGAAACGGGCTCTGGTTCCGAAGAACTCTGTGGCCCTGTATTCAGTTGTTGGCTAGATTATGCGGGTGAACGGTTCAGGATGTCAAGGTTCTAACGCTTAATCCCGTGCTCCGCCCGCGACTTCTTGGCGCTCTGCTTCCGCTCGTTGCGCTGCTTCTGCCGCTCGCGCCCCTCGCTCTTCTGGCGCTTCTTATTCTGGGCGCGGCTACGCTTGCTCACGAGCGCACCACACTCAGCAGCCTTGGCGGGACGACCTGGGTACATGTTGGACAAATCAAGACCCCGCAGTCCAGGCAGGCGGGGTCGTCACGGAGGCCTGGAGTTCCATTATGGCAGGCACAGTAACAAGCGTGGATATTCTCAGGATTGTGCCGCAATTTCATACCGTCACCCCGAATCGCGCCTCGTTCTTGCACTTCGGGCAGCGGATCGTCGCCCCCCTAACGTCCTTCGCCAGCAGCCGGTTGCACTCAGGGCAGCGAGCTTCCTTGATTTCGTGCGCCCCGTTCCCCGCTTCCTGAATCACCGGAGCCCGCGACCGGACACAGTTCGGATGCTCCAGCGGGTTCGCCTCAAACTCCTCAATCGTCCAGATCGCACCGTTCGCCGCAGCGCACCCAGGATCGCCGTCACCATCAAAGACCTGAACATGGGTTAGGCCAGCCTCACGATACCGGGCGGCGGCGGCAAGGTTATCCGCCGTGCCTAGCTCCGTCCTAGCCACCATCTGCGCCCTAGCGCGTGAGAACGCGGGGAGGTCCTGGAGCAGCCTGGATGTCTGGCGCACCGACAGCCCCTCGTTGCGCGCCGTCAAGAGCGCCTGTTGTACCTGGCGGCGGGTTTCCTCCGTGATACCACCGATGCGCTCCCCGCCGTCCGCCAAAAGCCGCACGACGCGGGGGTCGCCGTGATCTATCCCCGGCGGCAGCCCCACCTCAGCAGCCCCGATCTCCCAACCCTGCTCTATCGCCTCCTGCCAGTAGCCCAGTATCGCCCGGCGCAAAAGCTCCTCTTCCTCCGAAGGAAGCAGGTCTCCCACGTCCAGCGCCTTCTTCGGCAAGCGGGCCGCGACTCTCTGGCCCTGTGCCTCGAAGAAATCCGCGAATGCATCCTCGGCGCGCTCGGCCAGCCGCTCCCGTGGCGTCAACCGCTTGACCTCCGGCTCAATGAGCATGGCAGCGGCCCTGCGTCCGTTGATGCTAGCCATCACCGGCGTCTCAACCACCTGGTTCAGCGCACGGACATAGAAGTCCGCCCCGTCGATGGCGGGAAGCCCCACCTGCGCCAGTGCTTCGTTCACCGTGAAACCACCGCTGCGAATCAGGGTGTCCGCTACCTTGAGCCGGTCGCTGTTGTCCTCCTGGAGAGCCTTGACGCGGGACAGGTCCAGCCCCAGTACGGCACCCCGCTGCTGTGGTGTCCTGTACTCGCTGAACAGTTCCTGCGTCATCCGAGATGCCCAGGAGCGACCTAGCGGGCTCATCGTCTCCGACCAGAAGGAGAACTGCGATCCCTCAATCGACGTCGTTGTGAGCCCCCCAGCGGCCTCCAGGCCGACCCTGGCCCCAACAAGGATAGGCGGCACCCCGAACACGGAGCAGATTCGCGACTCAACGTGAGCCCGCGTTCCCGGCATCTCCATATCCTTGATTGGCAAACCCAACTGCTGGTAATCGGCACCCTCAGCGGGGAGAATCATCACCTCAAACCACTTACGCATCCCACTGAACATCCGCCGAAACGCACCCTTGATCTCCTTCGTCTCGTCGGGCGTCGGCTTCTTGGTGGTCCTGAGGATGCCCAGCGGGACACCGGCGTTACGGAAGAATGCCCAGTCGAACTTGGTCATCTCCGAGTCGACGTTCCCCTCAAAGACCAGAAGAGCCACAGGCGAGAGCCCATAGAAGTCGTTTATCAGGTTGCGGGTGCGCCAGTGGATTACATCACGCCGGGGGAGCCGTGCCCTTACGTTCCCGTCCACGCTGACCTCGAACACGTCATCCTCGCGGCGCTTCGCGGGCTTTATCTGGACGTAATCGGGCCGGATAAGCTGAAGCTCCTTGATAGCCCTGAATGAGCGGTTGCGATCTGGCACGTCCGACCGCCGGACCTTGTGAATGTAGACGTTCCCCGCTGCACGGTGCTGTGTCGCCATCGTCGCCAGGAACTCATAACCGTCCATGCTCTCGTTAGGGTCAGCCAAGAGGTCAAGAATCTCATGACTCTCCGCCTCCTCCAACCCATCGCCGCCGGGCAGTAGCAGTTGGGGGGGCAGTTCCGCAAAGGACGTGGCAATCTCCTCAATGCAGGCGTAGATCAGTGAGTTCTTGCTGTACCCCTCATCGATCCAGTTCCTTAGCTCCTGGCCTGTCTCCTGGGGGGTCTGCTTTTGCCAGGTCGGGATCAGATCGAGCCCCTTGTACCGGACCGGGGCAGCCCAAGCCTCGAAGATGCTCATATCCTTCTCCCTCGCAAGAGTCCACTAGACTCTAGCAGATGTCCATGATGACCCCGTGGAGGATGGGTCTTGCGGGCCTGAACGGAAGCCTCCGTAATTGATAGGTTGTCGAGGGTAGGCGCGAACGTGGTCAGGATCAAGGTCAGCGTACCCGGCGTGAGTAGACGAGGGGTCAGAACGGTGGGAGCGAACAGCGTCAGGACGAGGGCCAGGGTGCCCGGCGTCACGATGATGCCGATCTGGACGGTGGGCGCGAACATGGTCAGGGTGAGGCTGAGAACGCCGGGAGTGACCAGCCTGGGCGTAAGGACGGTAGGGGCGAACGTGGTCAACGTGAGGGCGAGCGTCGTCGGCGTGACAACGACATCGCCGGAGACGGTGACGGTGGGCGCGAAGGTGGTGAGCGTCAGCGCCAACGTCGTCGGGGTGACGACAACGTTGCCGCCTGCCGTGACGGTCGGGGCGAACGTCGTCAGCGTCAACGCCAGCACCCCCAGCGTCACCACTACCGGCGTCTGGACGGTAGGGTTGAACGACGTCAGGGTCAGAACCGCCGTCGTCGGGGTAACGACTACGCCAATTCCGACGGTGGGGGCAAAGGTGGTGAGGGCGAGGGCGACCACCCCAGGCGTGACCAGGCGGGGCGTCAGAACCGTGGGAGCGAAGGTGGTCAGCGTCAGAGCGGCCGTGGTGGGGGTGACGGTGACCCCCCCCGTTGCCAGGTCATTGATTGACAGCGTATCGACGTAGTTGGCGTTGTTGAGGTCATCGGTCGATACGACCAGCTCCGTGCCGCCTCCGCCACCGAGACCGGCCTTGCCCGCCGCCGTGATTGCGGTGTCCGTGGCGCTGGCGACCTCTACGCCGTCGTCGTAGAACTTCAGGGCGCTGCCGATAATCTCCAGCTTGCAGAGGGAGCCGTCGGCAGGCGGCGCGAACGCAGAGCCCAACGCCGTCCAGGTGCCTGCCACCTTCTTGTAGAGCTGGCACTCGTTGCCCGTATCCGTATTGTCTATCAATCGGACGGCGTACATGTTCTCCTCGTCCTGAATGCGGACGAGGAGATAGAGTGGGTCGTCCACGGCCGCCCCCCGATTGAGGTGGAGGTCGCTTACTACCAGTTCGTAGTCAGCGGACGGGTAGGTAGCATCGGCGGTGTGGATGGTACCCTTGCTGGCACGGTTCTGCTGGCGGCAGTTGTCGTTGGCGGCGGTGATCTCGAAGCCTTGGCCCGCCGTCGTCTGCCACAGCGCCGTCCACGACGTGCCAACGTCTGGAGGGTGGTCATCCAGGTTGGTCAGCGCGTCGACGGTGAAGGTGTCTTCGAAGAAACTCATCTACACGCGCCCCCCACGCCCTCTAGGCTGCGGTTAGGGTGAAGACTCCGCTCGCGTGGGCCGCGACTGTGAGGGTGTTGCCGTCTGTGGCCGTGACATCGGCAGGCGTTGAGTCCAGCAGGCAGTAGCACAGAACGTTGCCGCCAACCTCGTAGATCACCGCGAACCTGGCCACGATGGAACCGCCGGAGGCTGTCCACACGGGGTCGGTGGTGATGTCCACCGTCACCGTGGTCGTGCCCGCCAGAGTTAGCGCGACGGCGATGCCGCCGGTCGTGTAGCCGTTGCCGTTGGCGTGCTCGCCGGTCACGGCAGCGTAGGTGGTGGACGCAGCCCCGATGTTTGACGTGCTCAGGAACAGGGCCATCTTGAAGGAGTCGGTGTCGATGTCGAACGTACCGTCTACAAGCTTCGTGAGCCCTACGTCGGTGAACGTCCAGGCGCCAGCGGCGCCGCCGCCCATCGGCTTCAGGCCATGCGCTAGGAGAGCCTTCTTCAGCCGCTTCGTGAACAGCTCCAGCGCGGCCGCCGGCGCGAACGGCCTCACGACTACGATGTCATTCTTGCCCATGTCCTTCTCCTTCTGCTGCTAGATCGCTCTTCGTTGCGGCGCGGGCGCCGTGAACGTGTCCGAGAAAACGTCATCGCTTCCTCTGCCGGTAGGCCCTTTGGCGGGCGTGATACCGACGTGTTACCATGTAACTATGATGATACCGCGACAGTGCGCAAATGAAACCTGTGGGAATGAAGTCGATGAAGATTTGGGCACAGGCAGCGATTATTGCTGCCTTGAGTGCCGAACCGAAGCGCAAGACAGAGCGAAGGCCGATACAGCGGTGGGATGGACTCATTACGACAGACCACAGGAAAAGCCGCGATCCCCGCTCACCAAGCAACGAACCCGCTACGAACAGCTTTGCCACTGGTGCAATCAACCATTCGTGGGACCAGATAGCCGTATCTATTGCTCGGCTAACTGTAAAGTAACTGCATGGAGACGTGGCATCCGCCCTAAAGCGAAGCAGGCTCGAACTGACCGCTTCTCCATTCTTGAGCGGGATGGCTTCCGCTGCCGCTACTGTGGCCGCTCTGCCCGCGAAGATGGGGTGAAGTTGCACGTTGATCACGTCTATCCTTTATCCAAGGGCGGAACATCTGATTCCGTCAATCTCGTGACCGCCTGCCAAGAATGCAACATCGGCAAGAATGATCGCGTCTTGTCTACGCAGCCACCAACATAAACCTTCATATCCCCGCCGCCCACATGAACAGGCGCAACGCCAGCCCGCTACCGAGCGCCATCCCGATCAGCGCCACGACGGTCACAGTGAGCATCGCCAACCGCCTCACAGCGCCCACAGACCCACTCCTGAGACCTTGTACGCCCCCATCGCCAGCGCCATCACGCAGTCCTGCATGATGCCCTGGTCGTTATCCTCGTAGCCCAATAGCTCCTCCTCTAGCTCCCGGATGTACGGGAACTTGAGACGCCTCTGCTCCAGCAGCAATGATAGCGCATCCAGTGCCTGTTGTTTGGACTTGGCGCTAAAGTGAAACCCGTCCGCTCGGCAGTTCAGGTTTTCCAGCATTACATCTCCGAGGCCCGTGGAATCAATCACGGTATCGCCTTTGTACCATTCGCCGTGGGCATCGATTAGCGATATTTGGCGCGGATAGGGCAATCCTTGATGGCGCTGAAAGGCGGCGACCTGGTACGGCTCCTCGGTCACGTCAAGCGTTATCCCGACTGTCGCGTCATGGTGCCGGCCAATGTCCCAGGCGTTCAGGTAGCGCCTGCCTTCCTTCGGTTCGTGTAGTCCTATCGCCCCCTCATGTGCCGCCTCGATGTCACCAACACGGAAGCGCGTCAGCCCCGATTCAATGAAGTCGCAATCAAACTCCTGCGCCCACTGCTGGGCTGTGTACTTGGGGCGTTCGCGTTCGTACCACGCCTGGTCGTAGACAGGGCACTTACGCCAATCGATAGTATGGCGAGACCATCTCCCGCCTTCTAGCCCTGCCCAGATGCGATAGAACAGGTTGCGGCGGCCCTTCGGGGTGCTGAGAATCGTGAATGTCCCGCCCCTAGCGATTGTCGGCCCCACCGACTCATAGATTTCGTCACCGTATAGCTGGTGAGCCTGCTCGTCCACGTAAACCTTGTTCGCATCGAAGCCTCGGCCTGTATCACGAGAAGAAGCCAGGGACTTTAGCCTGGAGCCATTGGTCAGGGCCATCTCCATCTCGTTGGCTTTAGTCAGTTCGCCCATTAGGTTCAGACGACGCATGACACGATAGCCGTAAGACAGAAGGTGGACGGCGGCGTCCATGTTGCGGGAGACGAACAGGGAAAGGGTGCCGGGCTCAGTGAAGGCGGCATCCACCGCCTCACCCATCATAATTGTCGAGAGGCCGGTTTGACGGGCCTTATTCACTATCCTCAGAGGGGAGCGGTCCGCCAGTACCGTTGCTTGGTAGCGGTAGAGCGGGAAGGGAAACATCCTCCCCACTCTCAGTAGACGGCTGCCCTCTAAGGGCGGCAACGTAAGCTGATTCGGCTGCGCTGAGGTTGCGGCCATCGACCCCCTGTGCCTGCTGCTGGGTTAGGTTGATGTTCACGCCATGAGATTCGGCAGGCGTCACCATCTTGCGATATGTCTCCATCAACTGCTCTTCGCCAAGATCGGGGGCGCGGTCCATTACGGCCTGGAAAACTGCGCGCCGCGATTGGAGGTAGGAAGTCAGCACTTCCGCTTCGAGCCAGCGGCGGCATTCGGCTATACCGCCAGCAGCATCGAACCATTGGCGGATCGTGCGTGCTGGAACCTTGTATTCAGCCTCCACCTGCTCCGAGCTGGTCTGAAGAGCCAGCATCATATACCCCAAGCGTTCAGGGGCTGTGTACTTGCGCTGACGGCCCTTCGGCTTCGCGCCGTTCTTATGCGCCATTACTTCACCGCCCGCCATCGAAGCTCTCGCGTGCCTTCTCTACCCCGCGTATCTCCAGCACGCCATTGACAGCAACTTCCCATTCCTCCTCATAAGGCTCGCCTAATACAGTGGTGACGGTTCGCTCCGGCCCTATCTCCGGCAGGCCGAGCATATGTACATCCCTGGCCACAATGACCGTGCCCGTCTCGTCATCGGCACCTTTGCACCAGCGCGAGATGTCAGCGCCATTGAGATAGACGCGACACCCGATGGCCCACGGGTCGATGTCGACATGTATCCTCACTTCATCGCCGCCATCGCCGGAGCTGCGTCCATGCTCATACCATCACCACACACTGATCGCGGTGCTTGAACGACCGTGAGCCCCCACCACAATCGCGGCAGCGGCCGCTACCGGGACTCCGCCGGTAGACACCCACCCTGACGGGCCAGGGCTTCAGGGTGATCTCGCGCCATCCACAAGGGAGGCAGACAATGTCACCATACTCCTTGAACAGAACGCCACCACATCGGGGGCACATCTTGGCACCTATTCTAGCACAAACGTCTATCCGGTACCGTGTAGCGCCAACCACGGCTAAGAAACTTCACCATACACCCCTTTGACATGGTGGTAGTGGTGGTGTATGTTGTGACTGTCGAACGGGAGTAGCAAGGAGGACACGATGCCATTCGATGCGTACTTCGCAGGACTCGACAAGGAAACACCACAACAGCGACAAGTGTTCGATGGGCCAAGGATGAGTGAGGAGGCAAGAAAAGCAGAGCGGCGGCTGCACCGACAAGCATTCCCCGAAGAGACCCAGATTGAAAGCCTGGAAACCCAACTCGCCCTGTGGAAAGCAAAATCCAGCGTTCAGAATGAACTCGAAACAACCCTCCGAACTCAGAACCGCAATCTACTGGCGGCGCTGAAGCAGGCTACGGCATGGCTGGAGGACATCGGAGGCGGGGAGATAAGGTTCCTCGATGAGCCCACAGTCCTTGAGATAGCAAGCGCCGCCGCAAGCTGTCGCGCCACCATTGGCCCAGGCTAAGTCATGACCTACACGTGTCTCCGCTGCAACCACACTTGGGAGCCTAGACCCTCCCAGCAACACGGCTCTCAGCCTGTACGATGCCCGAAATGTAGCTCGACGGCGTGGCAAAGGCCAAGGAGGACGAAGTGAGCAAGGACACAGACTACGAGCGCATTACTGTCGCAGACCTGCGACAGATACGCATCCTTGAAACCAGCCTGCGTAACCAAGTCGGCTCGCTCGAAGCCCGCAACGCTGAACTGCTCGCAGCGCTGGAAGGGTTAATCAAAAGCGAGTTCTGGCACGGGATGGTAAAGGTGACGCCCGAAATGTTCACCCTCATTGAGCAGGCCCGCGCCGCTATCGCCAGGGCCAAACCCTGAGCGTCACGCGACATACGAGCGGCCCTTCGGGGCCGCTTTCGCTATCCGCCTATAGAACGCATCTATTTCGCCCCGAAAACATTCACAACAATTCTATAGTGAACGGTGTGCGTCTGTATGCGTCTGTATGCGTCCATTGCCGTCGCTTCGAGTCTGCAGCAGTCGCCGTGAGCGCAGTGCATCCAGGGTTGACTCTTTCAATTAGCCAGTAGTTAAATTAGAATCAGTATTTCTTCTTAAGGAGGCCCACCGAATGAGTTGCAACCAAAGGAATCTCTTCGGTAAGTACGAAGCCTTGCCGCGATGCCGTCGGCTGCAGAGACGCCTACAGCAGGCTTATCGTTGGCATCGATTCAAGAGGTGGGAACGAAGGCAGGGCTGGCGCTGATGTTCAAGGGATGCTGGTCCTGCGGGGCGCACGGCCCTTGCTACACGGACTGCCTCTGCGCTAAATGCGTAGACCCCAGGGGATACGATGATTGGCGGTTTGGTGACCCGCTGGCTTACCACGAATGGCTAGAGCACCAAGAGGTTGACGACTGCAACTGCCCTAGCTGTCGCTAGCGCTTGACCCCGTGCTCCTGCCCGCTATCGTCCGTCCGCTTTCCATTACCCGCGTATCACAGCCTTACTAGACGCACTGTACGTTGATTCTGACGTTATCCTGAACACCGTGCGCTCACTGACCCCGAACTCGCGCGTGATGGCCTCTACGGGGGCGCCCGCAGCCTTCAGCGCACGGATAGTCTCGTTGCGCGGCTCGTTGAAGTAGGCCATTATCCCGCCGCGCCCCAGATCGTGCGTCACGCAAACACTGAACGGGCACTCTAGGCACCTCGCAGCGTACCGGCACCCATCATCGGAGTAGGTCTTGTTCTCCGGTAATGCGTCTTCGCGGACCCGCCTCATTCTTGGATTATACCAAGCCGCTCGTTGAGCCGTGCGACCTCAGCCTCATAGTGGGCCTTCATCTTCGCGGCTCCTGAGTTCTTCTTGGCTACCTGTGAATCGTGATTGGCCTTCCAGTGGGCGCGCTCCTCTGTGAGCCGTGCGACCTCAGTCTCCAGTTCGCGCTCCCGCAAATCCCAGCGCTCAGCTTGGTCGCGGTGCTCCATCAGCACGGTGACGGCGTCCTTGAGTGCCAGCCGGGCGTCGGCAAGGGCGGTGGCAAAGTCCTGCACCATCTCTACCAACGTGTTGGGCCTCGTCCTGGTGGAGATGTGCGTAACCTGCACCCGCTCGCGCTCCGTTAGCGCCGCCAGTTGTTTTGCGTTCATGGCTTCACCTCCGTCATCGCCCACCGGACCTCGCACGCCAGCCCCGGCGTCTCTCCGTAGACCTTCCGCACGTGGGCGTCCGTAACCTGCGCGTCGTCCACGAACACGATGCCCGTCATGGCGTCCTCCGCCGCTCGGTAGAGCTTCGATAGGTCCGGCTTCACCGTGGGCTGCGGCCTGCGCTTCGCCGACACGCTGGGCGGGCGCGCGATCGTGAACGTCATGTCCAGCGCGATGGGGCCGGCCAGGACGCCGTGCGGCCAGTCCTGTAGCACGAACCGGATCGTGTCCTCCCACGTCTTGACTGCGGGGTTGTCGGACGTCGTGGCGATCCGGCCGTTCGGCAGGCGGAAGCTGCGCGTACTGCCTTTGGGCTGGGGCTCGCCCTTCACGGAGAACGACCAGGAGCTCACGTGACCATCAGCCCCATCTGCGCCGTCCGGTGCCGCGCCATCTCGCAGTAGTCGGGGTTCGCGTCGATCAGCACGGCCCGCCGTCCGAGACGCGCCGCCACGACGCCCACCGTGCCGCTGCCAGCAAAAGGGTCGCAGACGACGGCCGCCACCGGCTCGCCCTCGTGGTCGCAGGTGGGCCGCCAGCCGGTGGTCGATGTGCGGAGGGTCGGGCCACGTCGCACGTCGAGCGTCTCACCGCCACCTTGCACTTTCGCGCCGTTCTTGCCAGCCGGAGGACTCCCACTGCGGCCGGATCCGCTCTCGAACGAACGCTCCTTCTCCACGCACCGCTCCCACGGTGCGCCGCACTCCGGGCAGCAGCCCCACTCCGACGTGCCCGCGAGGATGCACGGCTCCACAAGCTTCTCCGGGAACGTGGCGAAGTGCGCTTCGGGGTACGGCTGCGTGGCGATCTCCCACACGGAGCGCTTGTTGCGGCCAGCGGGGTTCTGTCCGCATGAAGTATTGAATCCAAAGCTGGCCTCAGTAGGAGCGCCGTTGGGCCGTTCACGGTCACGCACAACGTTGACATTCGGCTCCCGTATCGCGTCGGCGTCGTAGAAGTACCTCGCGCTCTTCGCCAGCAGGAAGACGTACTCATGGCTCCGCGTGGGCCGGTCCGTCACCGACTCCGGCATCGGGTTCGGCTTCGACCACACGATGTCCGACCGCAGCCACCAGCCGTCCGCCTGTAGCGCCAGCGCGACCCGCGCCGGCATCAGCAGCAGGTCCTTCGGCTTCAGGCCGGGCGGCACGGCCATGCCCATCTCATTACCAACATCCGTGTGCTTGGTATCCCGAACTTGATAGCCTCTGTTCGCCGCGTACCCGTCGCCCATGTTCAGCCAGAGCGTCCCGTCATCGCGGAGTACCCGCCGGACCTCGCGCATCACCTCCACGATGTGCTCCACGAACAGCTCCGGCGTCGGCTCCAGCCCCAGCGAGCCGCGCCACGCGCCGCAGCGGCGGCAGAAGGCGCCAGCCATGTGCCTCTGATGGTTGCCATCGAAGCGGCGGCTCTCCTCACCGTAGTGCCGGTCTGTCGTCCGCGTCTTGCCGGCCTTCATACTCTCCCGTTCGTCGTGGTTCTCCTGCCAGTCGCCCCACTCGTGCGGACAGCCCGCGAGGTCGCCGCCCCAGACGACCGGCTCCAGCCCATAGTCCCTTAAGCCCCAATATGGCGGGGAACTGACGACACAGTGCACCGAGCGCTCCGCCAACCCGCGCAGCGCCTCCCGCGCGTCGCCGCAGATGATCGTCGGCTCGCTCACTTCGTCTCCTTGGCGACTTGTTTGATGGCGGCATCGGAGGCTCGGTGCAGGCGGTAGATCAGGCGCAGCCACTCAGCGCGGAGTTTCGGGCTGGCTTCTCCCCCGCCGGCCTTCCGGTGCCGGCGCGCCCAGTTCTGGTATTCGCGGGTTGCATCGTTGGCAAGCGCATCGCAGTTGGCGCGCCAATTGTCCCGCTCCTCTGTGAGCCGTGCGACCTCAAGCCGGGCGTCGGCTAGGGCGGTGGCGAAGTCCTGCACCATCTCTACCAGCGTGTTGGGCCTCGTGCCGGCGGAGATGTGCGTAACCTGCACCCGCTCTTGCTCCGTCAGCGCCGCCAGTTGGGATGCGTTCATGGCTTCCTCCATGTTCCCCATCCTAGATGCGGGCAGAGCCAGAACGACCCCGCCGTATTTGCTTGCGAGATTACACATCCTGGGGCCGCCAACAGATAAAAACTCACGGCTTGCACGCCCATGCACTCCAGGAATTGCCTTGCTCGCTCCACAGCTCGTATGCCCAGGCGATATTGTGCTCCGGTATCATCCACCGCTCCCCAAATCCCTCAAAGCGGTGGATGCTGTTAATTTGGAAGAGGCCGAATGATTCCCCCGTCCATGAGACAGCGTTCGGATCGCCGCCGGATTCGCACCACATAACGCTCATGGCCTCTTCTCCGTGCTCCCCGAAGACGGCGCGGATAAGGGTCTCCAATTCCGAAACCACAGGTCGAGATACCGCCCCGTCTGAATCGTCCCCTCGGAAGGATTTGGCCCCATCCTGTAGAACGCCCACCTCGGCTCCGGCAGCCGATGTACGTCCTGATGCGGGCAGCGAAGGTGTAGCCAGCGCATCTAGTCCACCCTCACGAACGAGGAGTGTCCGCAGACGCACTTTATGGCCCTGTTCGCGTATGTTAGCTTCCCGCAGGCGCGGCATTTCCAATGCGCCATCGTTCCCTCCTACAGCGCTCAAACCCAACGCCACGACGCCCAGCACCAACCCAATCCCCACCGTTAGCGCCGTGGCTCGCAGGCAAGTTATCCTCCCGCTCCAGGTTGTGCCGTTCGATTAGGAGTCATCATCCGTCTCCCTTCGCTAGTGGCTCCACGATCACAAATGTCTGCTTCGCCATCCCATCCACCCTCGCTATCTCCGCCTGGCGGACTTGCTTATCGTCCACGATGACGGTTCCCTGCAAAGCGTCCATGACACTCTTCAAGAGGTTGTCCACGTCCGCGTTCTTCCGCGCCCCGTGACAGTGGACTTCGAGCCTCACATCGCCATCCCACAAAGGCCGTAGGCTGCCGAGTTGGTTACTACACGCCTCCATCAAAGCGACCTGCATCCGCTCCCGCCATTGGGTGTAGCGGTCGGGATAGTGGCCGCCCTGACCCCGGCGAACCCGCGCTCGCGGACAGGCGATGCACGCTTCCTGAAACAGAAGCTCTAGCCTCATAGCGCCATCACCGACTGCGCCATCCTCTTGGCGTCCTCAATGCGAGCGACACGCCTAGCGACGGCGGCGAAGAGCATCCACGTGGGCGGCGGAATGTCGCGCCACGGAGCAGGGACTACGACCTCCGCCCCCCAGCCCTCAATTCGCTCCGGGTAGGTCTGCACCACCCGCCAGCGCGCCTCCATCAGACCAGCTTCGATAGGCAGTTCCTCCGGCTTTACGAGCCCCGGTGGTGTCACGAACCAGAAGAGATTCGAGTAGCGCAGGGCCATCCGTCGCTTCAGCGGCTTTCGCAGTTCGCCCAAGAAGTCGGCCCGTGACACCTTGACCTCATACGCCGCACTGCCCCAGTTCTTCGACCAAAGCCCAAAGGCGAAGGCATCGATGCGCTGCTCAACGCCGTGGCCGTAGCCGGTGCCGAGGCGGAGCTCCTCGAAGAAGGACCAGCGGTCACCAAGGCCGTGGTTTGTGTGAATGCGGCGAATCGCAGCCAAGATGTCGGATGCTGACGGCTTCACGGCCTCGATGATGGCGTCCCGGGTCACTCCCCAAACCTCAATTCCCCGCCCTCGCCGACGGTGTAAATCACCTCGAAGCCCTGAGCGGCCAACAGACCCCTCGGCGTCAGCGTGCGGGTCCGGTCAGAGCCCTTGCGGCGCGGGCTGATGTAGCCCAGGTGATTCAGCCCCTCAAGGTGCCGGTGGACCTCAGCCTTGGAGATGAGGCAGAACCGTTCTATCTCACGAATGCTGGCGTGCGGGTGCCGCCAAAGGTGCGTTAGGATCGCGCGGTCGCGGGGTGTCATACAGTTTCCTTTCCGCGTGAGTAGCGCTTTTCGAGGAAGTGTGTGTCTACATATTGCGGTTCTCTTTTACGGTTCTTATTTACGGTTCTATATAAGGGATTGGGTGCAGCCATTGCACTCTGCTTTGCACTCTGCTCTGCACCCTGAATTGCACTCTGCCTGAGTGCAATGATTGCACTCTGTAAACAAGGGAGATGGTACTGGTTGCTGCCCTGCTTTCCGTCCTCCCGACGCCGCTCGATGGAGATGAACCCCTTCTTGGCAAGGGACTGGAGCGCGTTCACAACCTGCCGACGCGATGTGAGGGTGTCAGCCGCCAATCGCTCCAGCGATGGGTCGCACTGCCCCGTCTCATCGTTGTGGTAGTCAGCCAGAATCAGCAACAGGAATTTCTCAGTGCGCGTCAGGTTCTCGCGCATCCCCTTTACCAGCGACGTGGCCTGCCAGCTCACCGCGCACCCTTTGAGGAGTTGCAGCGGCGGCAGAGAGTCTGAAGGTTGTCGGCTGTTGTGGTGCCTCCCTTGATTTCGGGTGTTACGTGGTCAACCGAAAGATACCGGCGAGTTCCGCAGTGCTGGCAAGTGAAATCATCCCGCTCCCAAATCCCCCAGCGAAGAGAGTCGGGGATTGCCGTCTTTAAGTCTCTTCGGGTCGGGGCCTGCATGGCGCGGATCGTCTCAACTGGTGGCATCTCCCCGAAGGCGGCAATCATCTCCTGGCAGTGCTCGCAGCCCTCACGTCCATCCGGGTGAAAGGCATCGGAGTGCCCTAGCTCCCACACCGCCGTCATGATGCGGATGCTCACTGCTGCTCCAGCTGGTGCAGGTCTGCGATTTCGGTGGTCAAGCCTTCGCCTCATGCGGGTTACAACCCATCTTGTAGCCAGTGAACCGATTGCCTCGCGTTGGGGTGCCGCAAATACCGCAGCGCTTCGGGTACTGCGTCATCCCACCCCCAAACTGGAAGCTCAACCACTCCCAGATATCGATTGGCTGCATTTCAATTTCGCCTTTATCGGTCTTGAGGGTCTTGCTCACGACTTCCACTCCGAGTAATGAGCGATAAGCAGTGCCTCTAGTGGGTCGTCCCCGCGCTGGAGTTCTTGTTTCGCCAATAGCAGCCGCTCCGTGGCCCTGGCTAGAAGCAACTCAGCTTCCCTGACCTTCTGCCGATGGAATATGTCTACAGCGACCTGCCGTTCCTGGGTCATGGGAAGGCAGCTCATTTCGGCAGTTCTACCTTCCGCACGTAGAGGATGGGCAGACGGACCACAGTCCTCGCCCCAAGCTCAAGGATTAGAGTCTCGGAATCGATACTGATTTCCGTCCCCGCCTCCTCAATACGCAGCGTGTTTCCGGCCTCGTCTTCAATCGTGATGCTGAACGTTAGGCTATCTTTCACGCCTTCCACTCGCTTTCCACTACCGCGTAGTGCTCGTGCATACACAACGGACACCGATGCCGCTCACGCTCAGGGGCCGCAGGACGCACGAGAACCGCTAGCTCCCGCGTGGACAGCCCTTCCTCCCGCGCAGTGATCAGGGCGGCACGCTGGTCGCTCTCAGGCAGCGCAGCGACAGTCCGTGCCGCGCTCCATGACGTTGCCATTTGCCGTGTTTCGCGCGTAACAGACGCCGCGACCCACCCCAGGGCGCGGAGATGACTGGCCCCGAACGCGTCCTCGAACCGCGAGAAGTGACCGTATGCTTCCTCGTGCAGATGTTTCTCACCCGTGGCCACCCAGTCGCCCATCTCATACCGCCATTCGTCCGTCAGCCCCTTGAGCTTGAGCCCGGCGGTCAGTAATCTCTCCCCCTCGCTGAGCCATGATGCGAGGGAGAACGGGGAAGGAGTAGGAGAGCGATCGGTAGACCGCACCCCTTCCCCGTCCATGAGCGCGGGCAACGTTGTCAGTTCCTCCGACGGGGCCGCAGGAACGTCACCCGCACTCATGGCTCGCTCCAGTATCGTCGCGTTCTTGTAGTCGAAGATTCTGTACAGCTTCGTCCCATTACCCAGGTCAAGGACGGCGTTGCCCCAGGGACCAGCATCTATCTTCTCGTGGCAGCTTGGGCAGATGAACACCTGCGGGCCTTTGGTGCCGCCATGAGAGCGCTTCTTGACATGATGATGATGCCCTTCGAGGCCATGGCCGCAGATGGGGACGTGGAAGTCAGGGTCGCTCGGATGCGGACAGCCGCGAACGGTGCAAAGCGGGGTGCGAACGGTCATATTTCCCCTCGCAACACCGCGCTGTCATGTTCTTGCCAGGCAAGCAATTCCTCATTGGTCTTGGGGTGCCGCCCGTCTCTATGCGGCCCCGCCGACACCCACCATTCGATGACTGACGTAGGATGGGCGCAATCGTGGCAGTAAGCGAGCCCGTCTTCGGGGTGCTCGCCGTATTGACGCGCCCCGCAGTTAGGGCACGTTCGGCAAGGACAGCGGAACCTCGTGCGGACGGTCATTCGTTAAGCGCCGCCGCGAACTTCCGGTAGACTTGCACTACTTGGTCAGCGGCGGGCAACGCCAGCGCCCCTTGATCTCGCGGCCCAGCCATACCAATGACCAGCTCCACCGCGCACTTGAGCGCGACCTGATTCTGGATGGACTGCTCGCGGTCGGTGATGATGGGGTTGCGCGTCGTCTCCACCCCCTCGAACGGGGCTCCCTCACCCAGCTCTGCACGGTAGCCCTCCTCTGGACCGCGCACCATTGGCTCGCCAGCCGGCGGCTCAACGAGGCAGATGGACTTGAAGAAGTTACCGGAGCGGGTGATCTGCACCCAGTCGCCTTTCTGCACATCCTCCCATTCCCACGGCTCATCGCGGTATTCCGGCTTAGAGAAATTGATCCACTCCTCCATGTCATCGAGTTTGATCCCGTAGGGGCTGCGAGCCGTGACCTTGCCCATCATCGGCAGGGATGCTGGTTTAGGCATCGTTATCTCCTCACTCAGCTAGTAGCCGTTCGTTCAGCGCGGCAGCGGCATCCCTGCTGAGTGCCGCCCAACGCCTTAGCGTGTCCTGGACCTGGCCGTCAGGCTGAGAACCGCGCCCCCAAGCCTCAATGTCAAACCACTCAGCCAAGAGTTCGAGCTGCTGCGGGTCGGGCAGCGCTTCCAGTGCTTGGCGCATCGTTTCCACATCCTTGCGCCGGATGGCCCCGCTTACGGCGATGTCGTTCATTCCGTCTCCTCCAGGTAGGTGTCGGTATCGTCAGCAAGGCGATTGAACTCACTGTTGGACAGATCACCATAGCCCTGCCCGACCCGCAGCAGCTCGCGCGCCCGTTCCAGGTCGGCGATCAGGGCGGGGACGGCTTCGCGGGCGGCGGCGATGAAGGCGGCATCGGCGGCAAGGTGAAACTGTCCCTTACCCCATGCCTCTGGAGGGCCATCCACCTGCAAGCCAAGCCCCCCAGCGCATTCGTCATCGTCTGAAGTTCTGTCGCTAGCTCGATGGTGGGATGTCCACGGCCCCGCCGTCGCGGCCTCCGCCAGCGCCTTGATGGCGGCAATCTCTTCGGGCTTCATTCTGTCTCCTCCAGGTAGGTGTCGATAGCCGTGTCGTCCCACTCGCCTCTTTGAATCATCCGCAGCAGCTCGCGCGCCCGTTCCAGGTCGGCCATCAGGAGGACAATCGAGCGTGACCCCCCAATTGGCCGCTCCATGCCGTGAGTTGCCTTCAGTTTCCCCATCTCCTCATCTCCTACGTAGTGGCTCATACATCCTCCCCGAACATCTGCCGGTCACGCGCCTCGTCATAGGCGCGGTCAGGGTCAGGCTCAATAGGCGGCAAGTCCATCGTGTAACCGCACGTGCTGTAGCAGGCCAGCCATCGCTCGCCTCGGTAGCCCAGCTCCATCAGTTCCTCATCGCACTTGGGGCAGCGCTCATCAGACTCCTTCTCGTAGTCTGGCCCCGCGATGGCGTACTCGTTGCCAGTGACGCCCGGGGGGTAGCTGTCGGTCATAGGTTCGCTTCCAGCCGCAGGTTGAGGACGGTGAGAAGTTCCCGCTCAGCCAAGGCATAACAAGGACTAAGAACATCCCCGTAGTCATGGTCAGCCCCGATACGGGGATACTGCATACACCCGCCACACAGCTTTTCGGCGGCACTCTCTAGGCGCTCCCTGCATCTCTCTAGTAACGTCGTGTCGGTGGCGCGGAGCGCGTCAAGCAATGAGTGGGCTTGATTGTAGCCGCGTTCATAGTCATCCATGCTGTCGCGGCAACATCCATCGGGTTCGCAGCATTCATGCATCAGTTCACACCCCCCCACCCGCAGGGACAGCGGGGAACGTACTTGACTAGCGGGCTCACGTTAGTACCCTGCTCACAAGCTCGGCTGCGCCCATCGCGGCCAAAAGAACAGCGGTGCCGAGGATGACCACCAGCCACGAGTTCGTCATGCCTGAAACCCCCTTACCGGCTCCGGCGAGAACATGTCCGCCATCCTCTCACCAAAGGCGTACATATCGGCCTTGATGGACTCGATGCAGTAATCGCATATCATGTGGCGTTTGCCATAGTCGTGGGCGCTGTTAGCCTGCTCAATGGCTGTGCGGCGATTCAGGATGCGGAGCCAGTGGGCCTTCTGCTCCTCTGTTTCCCGCGTATAGCGCTCCCCCCGGCATGTCACGCACTCTTCGGGCGGGACCAGGAGCACGGTCTGGCGCTCGTGACCGCACTCGTACCTGTAGACCCTCACTGGAGAATGGCCCTCGCGGTTCTGGACGGAGACGAGTTGGGGGGTCACTCCATACTCCTCATGTGCAGGTACTCACCGATGGCACCGGCCAACAGTTCCAGTTCTTCGAGCGTCATACTGCCGAGAGAAGAAGAGTTCTTACCAGCCCGCTTCTCAATTTGCACCTTCCCTACCGTCCGGCCAACAATCGCTGTGCTGGTCTTGACAGTGAACGGACCCGCGCTCACCTTGATGCTGTCTACGTAGATGGGGTCGCTCATAGCGCATCCTCCAGGTAAAGCAGCGCCTCAGTCCTGTCGATGCGATAGACGCCGGCCACGATAAGCGCGTACCAGACCCTTCCCCATCGGCGGGACACCATGATCGCCCGATCCACTCCGATGTAGTACGAAGCGTGCCCCTCCCTGCGCGCTCTGTCTTCGAGCCCCTGAAGGATGCGCTCGGCCTCCCGCGAGACCTTCCCCTCGGCCCTGCGCTGGGCTCCGAGTTCGGTTAGGTGTTGTATGATGTCCTCGTGCATCGGTCAAGTCCTCCTTGTTCGGTGCTTTACCGGCTGGCGTCTGTGGCGCTGGCCGGTTCTTCTTGCCATCGTTCCTCAACAGCATCTTCTGAGATGCCCCACGCCTTCGCCCACCGCGCCCGCGCACCGAGGTAGCCGAGCCAGCGATAGTTGACGAAACGGCAACAAGAACAGGACGGCCCCTTGTAGTCGCAGTGGTCTCCGATTCGGCAGAGGCATGGGTCTCCGGCACAATCGCGGCAGGTCCAGTCCCTCATCTCGCCCCCTTAGGGCCGGTGGAGCCTAGCACGCGCCCCGATATCGGGATGCCATCGACTCCACCGGCCGGAAGGCGAGCCAAACCGCTATCTTGGCTCGCCTTCCGGCGAATGATTTGACACTGGCGGCATTGCCGCCAACCCGAAGGGCCTTGATAAAGGTTCGGCCCAGCATAAGGATGTCCCTGCGGGCAGTGGGTTTTGCTAGCGTTAATGGCGCTGGGGCTAACTCCCCGAAGGGTATTGATCTGCGAGGTAACCACTTCGATGTGATTCGGATTGGCGCAGCTGGGATTCAAGCAAAGATGGTCGCACTGGAAGCCCGAAGGAATCGGCCCAATCAACGTCTCGCGGGCCAAGCGGTGGGGATAAACCATCCCCCTATTGCGGCTGACTGCCACGAACCGCCCATAGCCTTTTGGGTTGTGAGCTCCCATCCAGAGCCAGCACGGCCCGAGGTCGGGCCGGTGAGCGGGAACGGAGCCGTTGGGGTTGACCTTCGCCCAGAAGCGGGCGGGCAGGCGGGGGTCGCCGAAGGTCGGGCTCGACCCCCCAGCCCTTGCGGGTGCGGCCTGCGATGGGGCGGACGGACTCGAACCGTCACACGCCCTTGCGAGGCGCGACACACCCGCTATGCTCGCCCCATCGCAGGAGAGGGCTGGAACTGCACCCGTTGGCTGCTGCGCCTTAGATGCGATTCCAGCCCCCACGCCATCGGTCAAGAAAGACGCCAGGCAACTGCCCGAAGGGTCGACTCTTCGAGACTCCAGCGCCCGTTGACCGATGGCGTGGCTGAGCAGCACGGGGCGGCCGCCGTACGGGACGGCAGCCGCGAATGGGGTGCGGCCAAGGGAGGAAGCCGCCCGATGCTGTCCAGTCATTTCACCTTAAACACGGCTATCGGCCTGCCGTGAGACGTGGGAATCATCGTTGCTTGATAGCCGATCTTCTGGAACAGGGACTTGCAGAACACCGCCCCCATGACCCGCCCGTCATACTCCGGGGGTATCGGGAGCCGTGCGCGCACGGCATCGGCGGTCACAAATCCCTCCTCCTCGCAGACCTGCCGGGCCACGCGGCGGGCCGTGGCGATCCAGTGAGCGCGGTTGGACTCCAGCCGCTCAAGTGCCTGGTCGCGCAGGTCGAAGCCGAGTTGGAGGGTCATATTCCTACAAGCGCCCGAATCGGAAGTCATTGGCTAAGCCGCGAGCGGAGGGCGTCTTCGTTGAGGGCGCAAACCTCCCTAACCATCGTTGTCGTAAGCAACCCACGAAAGGGCTCCTTCAAGGAGTCGGCCCAGTTACATTTGTCTTCGAGACCGGCCTTCAGCTCCTCCACCAGCGCCCGCAGGGTGGCGATGGTGCGGGAAAGCGTCTCAACATCACTACGCCCGTCGTAATCCACGTAAGTATCGGCTGCGTGAAGAGCTTCCCGCTCCTCCGCCGTGAGCCGCTCCGTCCAGTCCTTTACCTGCGTCATTCCGGCTGCTCCTCCAGCCGTTCCCGCATTGAGGCTTCGGTGAGGGTGAGGGCACGAGTCATGGCATGCATCCCACCAGCTTCTAGCTCTCTTCTCAGCTCCTCCACCAGCGCCCGCAGGAGGCTGATGGTGTGGAGCAGTTCCTCAACTGCGTAGTAGCAAGGGTTTGATGCAATGTGCTCCTTAAACAACCACGCCCGCTCCTCCGCCGTCAGTCGCTCCGTCCACACCTGCGTCATTCCGGCTACTCCTCTTTCGGCTTGGGCTTCTCTGGGTGGCGCTCCCGATACCGACGCGCCGCCTCGCGGTTGCTGCGGGTGTGTTCGGCTCTGTGGCAGGGTGGGCATAGCCACCGTACATCCAACGGCTGGCGATAGTCTGAGTGGTGGCGGTGCAGGGACGGCACCTCAACAGAACACTCTTCGCAGGCCGTCCGTCTCTCTATTTGCCCGCTCCGCACTGCCTCCCTCACGGCGACCCGAGCGCGATACCGGCCAAGACCTAGCAGCCAATCGGCTTCCTGCCACCAAACGTTCATGCTTGCCGCAACTTCGGATGTATTCAACCCAGATGCTTGAAGGTTGAGTGCCGTCATTATAGCTGCTGTCCGCTCCTCACGCTTCATTCGGCGGGCTCTGCTTTCGGGGCCTTACGGGGCCTGTCCCAGTACCGGCTTTTGCAGTTCGCGCAGCATCGTGGTGTCTCCGGCTTACGCGGGTGCCACTCCCAATCGCAGCGGAGACACTTGAACTTGGGGAGCCGAATCCTTGACGGCATTGCTTCTCTAACGTATACTGTAGTAACCACTAAGTCAACCCTAGCGCGCATCCTACCACACCCCCGCGATTGGCTGTCAAGCAATAAGGGGTCAACTTGCGGGGAAAGTTGTGAAGAACGGGAAACGGTTGCCGACCTACATGGAGCCTGAGGAGATGGAGCGCCTGCTGGCCGTGTCGCCGCCCTGCCACCGATTATGCTTCCTGTTGTGGGCGCGCGCTGGGCTGCGGGTCGCGGAGTCGGTGAAGGTCAGGCACGAAGACATCATTTGGCGGGACGAGTGGCCGGTCATCCTCCACGTCATCGGCAAGAACGACAAGGAGGCATTGTTGCCTCTAGGGATGAGGCTCAGAGTGGCGCTGAGAGACTTCACGGAGCCTGAGAAACGGGGCTGGCTGTTCCCTGGCTACAATGGTCATATCGTAGACCGGCAGGCCCGCTACTGGATGGTGAGGGCCTGTGAGCGAGCGGGGATCGCGCAGGTGAAGGCGCACCCCCATGCGCTGCGGCATTCGTTCGCCACGCACCTACTGAGAGCGGGGGCCGACCTGGTTGAAGTCCGAGACCTGATGCGCCACTCAAGCCTTGCCACCACGAGCATCTATCTCCATTCCTGCCCCGAACGCTTACAGGGTGCCGTGGACAGGCTGGGCTAGCCCCCGCTCACGACCGCAAGAATCACCCCCGCCAGCCCGACGCCGACGCCCATGCTGGCCAGCAGCGTCGCCACCATCCAGCGCAGCACCACCAGACCGCCGCGCTGTTCGTGCTGTTCGCGGCTGACCTCCGCCATCCGCCCGTTCGCTTCCTTCTGGTGGTCCTTGAGCTCGGTCATGTCCTCACGCATTGCCAGTTGGCGCTCGTTGACGATGCCGATGACCTCTGCGTTCTTCATCGCCAGCCGCTCAAGGCGTAGCAGGGTCTCAGCGATTTCGGCGGGGGACGGGCTCACTCGCGGGGCCTATCGAGCGTTCCCTCAACGCCCAGGCGAAGAGCGAAGCTAGTAAGAGCCGGTGTCAGAGCGGCAATCACAAGCGTTCTAGGGTCTGTCGTCGTCGCCCACACCGCGAGGAAGCCGAGCCCGCCCACGATAACGGCGCTCAGCACCGCCCTGCCTGCGGCGATTTTCCAGGAACTGCTTAGCTTCATTTCTTCTCCTGGGTAGTTGAGTGCAATATCTGCCTACTTGGATGCTAAAGTCGAAACAGGAGGTGGATATGCCTTGCGGTAAGATTCGTCCGAATGCATACACTCATCACAGACGATACTTTCACCGGAGCGTGCGAATTGCTCCCACGGAGTCCCCTTGCCCACTTTGTAAAATCCTCCAGTCCCTAGGCCAGGAGTTTCTAGCCCGTCACGAAAAGCGTGACAGCGATCACAAACAACTTTCACATCGCTCATAGCTTCCTCACTTTCTGGGCCAACTTGCGAAGTAGACGCCTAACAGCATCAGCGCGATCGCTGCGCCTGCGATAAATGCATCTTCCACACGGCTCACCTTCCGCTGTGATGTGCCCTTTCCCGCACGGTACGTAGCGGCGGAACTCGTACTCCCCAACTAGTTCTCCTCCGTCTGGCCGGTGATGGTGGCCTGGAGCCCATGATTGTGCTTGCCGCCCGCGTGCTTGGCGGCGTCGCCGGCGTGGGTGCCAAGCTGCGCCTCCAAGGTTCCCTGCGCCCTCCTCAGTTGCTCGATGAGAGTCAGGTAAGACGCGAAGCCCGGGTCCTTCTTTAGCTGCGCGAACAGTTCCGCTGGTGTCATATCGTCCTCCAGTGCTGCTATCAATCGCGTCCACGGAATACGGTTAGAGGGGCACGCCGTGGGCGCAGCCCCGTAAGCGGTCATTTCATTGTGCTCCCAGAGCGTTTGCTTCCTGACAGGTTTCAGGGCTCCGAGCAGCCACTTCACCAACAAAGCAAGGGACTCGAACTGCGGATCGGTCAGCGGCTCACCGGCCATCCCCTCATTCTCTATCCCCCAGAACTTCTTGTTGGCCTCGAAAGAGCCGTTCGTCCACGCTATGTTCGCGGAGTCGATGTGCTGGTAAACAGTCCCGTCCTTGCAGACAAAGAAGTGCCACGACGCCTCCCTCGGGCCCGCGAGGACGGCCATCGCGGAAGCGTAAGACCCTTCGGCGGAGTGGATGACGACACCCTCTCCGAGGTGGA
>Ga0326597_10001329_pt1 | contig 40457 bp, 35 predicted proteins | sample RVTome_12_FD_203789 | JGI IMG/M metagenome (GOLD analysis project Ga0326597, IMG submission 203789) | Soil microbial communities from uranium-contaminated site in the Upper Colorado River Basin, Wyoming, United States - RVT100D185 | ecosystem: Environmental > Terrestrial > Soil > Contaminated >... | reverse complement strand
AAACCTGCGCCACGATCGATGGCGGGGGTCTGAAACCTGCGCCACGATCGATGGCGGGGGTCTGAAACCTGCGCCACGATCGATGGCGAGGGTCTGAAACCTGCGCCACGATCGATGGCGTGGCCCAGGCCTTCAGGCCTGGGGGCGTGATCGGCGTGGCCCAGGCCTTCAGGCCTGGGCGGCAGACTAGAATAGCCGGGTGTCGACCGCCGAATGCGCGGCGCTGCGGTGCACGGGCCTGGTCAAGCGCTACGGCCCGGTGCTGGCCGTGGACGGCCTCGACCTGGACGTGCGCGCAGGGGAGTGCTTCGGCCTGCTCGGGCCGAACGGCGCCGGCAAGACGACCACGATCGAGATCCTCGAGGGGCTGCTCGAGCCCGATGCCGGCACGGTCGAGGTGCTCGGGCATCGCTGGGCCGACGGCGCGCGGCGCCTCCGGGAACGGCTCGGCATCCAGCTCCAGGAGACGCGGCTCGAGGAGAAGCTCACGGTCGAGGAGACCGTGCGGCTGTTCCGCGCCTTCTACCGTGAGGGCCGTTCGGTGGACGAGGTGGTGCGGTTCGTCGAGCTCCAGGCGAAGCGCCGCAGCCGGGTCGGCCGGCTGTCGGGCGGGCAGCGCCAGCGCCTGGCGGTCGCCTGCGCGCTGGTCGGCCGGCCGGATCTGCTGTTTCTCGACGAGCCGACCACCGGTCTCGATCCGCAGTCGCGCCGCCAGCTCTGGGCGCTGCTCGAGGTGTTCCGGCGCGATGGCGGGACGATCCTGCTGACGACTCACTACATGGACGAGGCGGAGGCGCTCTGCGACCGCGTGGCCATCGTGGACCGCGGCCGGGTGATCGCGCTCGGCTCGCCTGCCGAGCTCATCGCGTCACTGGGGGCGGCGCATGTCATCGAGTTCGCGCTCGCCGAGCCCGGCGTCCCACCGTCGGACGACCGCCTCCGCGCGCTGCCGGGGGTCTCGGACGTGCGGCGCGAGAACGGCGCCGTGCAGCTCGCGTCGGACGTTCCGCACCTCGCCGTGCCGGCGCTGCTCGCGGCGATTGCGGGGGACGGCGCCCGGCTCGCGCTCCTGACAACCCACTCGGCGACGCTCGAGGACGTGTTCGTCGCGCTGGCGGGGAGACATCTGCGTGACACGTAGAATGGCCGCGTCGACCTCGCCGCTCGTGCAGCTGACCCTCGTCCGGATCCGCGAGTACACGCGCGAGCCCGAGGCGCTGTTCTGGGTCTTCGTCTTTCCCGTGTTGATGACGCTCGCGCTCGGGATCGCGTTCCGCTCGCAGCAGGCCGCGCCGGTGCACGTCGGCATCGAGGCGGTGACCGGCAGCGACGCGCTCGCGGCGATGCTGGCCGGCGCGCCAGGACTCGACGTGCGCCAGGTGCCCGGCGACCGCATCGACGCGGCGCTGCGCGACGGCGAGATCGAGGTGGTCGTGCGCCCGGGCACGCCGCCAGTCTATCGGTACGATCCGTCGCGGCCCGAGAGCCGGCTCGCACGGCTCGCGGTCGACGATGCGTTGCAGCGGGCGGCCGGGCGGGTGGACCGGTGGGCGCCGGCCGAGGAAGCGGTGGTCACGCCGGGCTCGCGCTACATCGACTGGCTGGTGCCGGGGCTCGTCGGCCTCAACGTCATGGCCACGAGCCTGTGGGGTATCGGGTTCTCCATCGTGCAGGCGCGCACCCGCAAGCTGCTGAAGCGACTGACGGCGACACCCATGCGCCAGCGCGATTTCCTTCTGGCGCAGATCACCGGCCGGCTGCTGTTCCTCCTGCCGGAGGTGGCGGTGCTCGTCGGATTCGCGTGGATCGCGTTCGACGTGCGAATTCGTGGCTCGCTGTGGCTGTTCGGTGCGGTGACGCTGCTCGGCACGTTGAGCTTCGCCGGGCTCGGGCTGCTGATGGCCAGCCGGGCGCGCACGGTGGAAGCGATGTCGGGCCTGCTCAACGTAATCATGCTGCCGATGTGGCTGCTGTCGGGCGTCTTCTTCTCGACGGCGAATTTCCCCGCGGCCGTGCAGCCGCTGCTCCAGGCGATTCCGCTGACGGCGCTCAACGACGCGTTGCGCGCGGTGACGCTCGAGGGCGCGGGGCCCGCGGCGATCGCCGGAGAGGCGGGCATCCTTGCGATCTGGGGGATCGCGACGTTCGCCGGGGCGCTGCGCCTGTTTCGCTGGCAATGAGCGGGCGCGGGGAGCGTGGCATAATGACACGCGCCCACAGGCCATGCTCGTTGGTTCACGACCAGGAGGTCCAGTGGAACGGCTGCGCGTCGCGTCCCTGCAGTACTTCATCCGCCCGGTCTCGAGCTTCGACCAGTTCCGTGAGCAGGTCGTCGCGCTCGTCGAGACCGCCGTGGACTACGAGTGCCGGCTGATGGTGTTTCCCGAGTACTTCACGGTCCAGCTCCTCACGCTGGGCGACGTCAAGCGTCCGATGCCGGAACAGGTTCGCGGTCTGGCCGCCCAGGCGCCGGCGTTCGTCGAACTCATGGCCGGGCTGGCGCGCAAGCACAAGATGTACATCCTGGCCGGCACGATTCCGGTGATCGACCGCGGGGACGACACGGTCTACAACCTGGCGCACTTCTTCGGCCCGGGGGGCGACGTCGGCCTGCAGGGCAAGCTGCACATGACCCGCTTCGAGTCGGAGGACTGGAAGATCGCGGCCCGGTCGCGTTTTCGCGTGTTCAACACGGCGTTCGGCAAGGTGGCCATCGCCATCTGCTACGACGTGGAGTTTCCGGAGATCGCGCGCGCGGCGGCCCGGGCCGGGGCGCACATCCTGCTGGTCCCGGCCTGCACGGACGAGCGGCAGGGCTTCCTGCGCGTCCGGTACTGTGCGGCGGCGCGCGCGATCGAGAATCAGATGTACGTGATCGTGTCGCACACGGTCGGGTCGCTGCCGATGGTGCCGGCGGTATCGCTCAACTACGGGCAGGCTGCCATCCTGACGCCGAGCGACTTCCCGTTCTCCCGTGACGGCATCCTCGCGGAGGGCAACCACAACCAGGAGATGATGGTCATCGGCGAGCTGAATCTCGCCACGATCCTCGATTCGCGGGTGAGCGGCACCGTCGTGCCCCTCTACGACAGCCGCAACACCTCGTCCATCGTGACCGAGCTCGAGGAGGTCACGCTGTGACGCACCCGCACACGCGAATCGTCGTACGGCACACCGAGCCGCGGGATTTCTCGGGGATTGCCAGCCTGACCCAGCGGGTCTACCCGGGAGCGCCCCCCTGGAACGAGCGGCAGCTGTCGTCGCACCTCCAGGTCTTTCCCGAGGGTCAGTTCGTCGCGATTGAACAGCCCGGCGGAGCGGTCGTCGGCATGGCGGCGAGCCTGATCGTGCTCTGGGACGAGTACGCGACGCACGCGAACTGGCGGGAGTTCACCGAGCATGGCATGTTCACCAACCACGACCCCGAGCACGGCCGCACGTTGTACGGCGCCGAGGTCATGGTCGAGCCCTCGATGCAGCGACGCGGCGTCGGGAAGAAGCTGTATCAGGCGCGGCGCGAGCTGGTGCGGCGTCTGGGCCTGCTGCGTATCCGCGCTGGCGCGCGCCTGCGGGGCTACCATCGCTACGCGGGTCGGATGACACCGGAGGAGTACGTCGTCCAGGTGGTGGCCGGCAAGCTCAAGGGCCCGACGCTCAGCTTCCAGCTGCGCGAAGGCTTCGAGGTGATCGATGTGGTGAAGGAGTACCTCGGCATGGATCCCGAGAGTCTCGGGTACGCGGCGGTCATCGAGTGGCTCAACCCCGAGGTCGCCACGCCCGAGGACTTCGCGCAGCGGAGCACGCGCTTTCCCCGATCGTCGCTCGAATGACCTCGACAGGTTCCTCGGCACCCTGGGCTGCCGCCGGGCTGGTCGCGCTCGCGCTCGTGTTCTACGCGTTCCCGCTGGCGCTCGACGCGCCGCTCACCGATCCGGACGAGGGGCTCCACGCGGCCGTCGCGCAGGAGATGACCGAGCGCGGCGACTGGGTGGTGCCGCGGTTCCTCGGCGAGCCGTTCCTCGACAAGCCCATCCTCTACTTCTGGGCCGAGGCGCTGTCGCTGCGGCTGCTCGGCATGAGCGAGACGGCGGTGCGGCTGCCGGGGCTGCTGTTCGGGCTGCTGGGCGCGCTGACGACCGCGTGGCTGGCCGGCGCGCTGGCGGGCCGGCGGGCGGCGGTGCTCAGCGGGGCGATCTACGCGACGCTGCTGCTGCCCCTGGCCATCAACCAGGCCGCCGTCCACGACGTCGCGCTCGTGCCCTGGACGAACCTGGCGCTGCTGGGGCTGTGGCGCGCAGCCAGGCGTCCCGCGGTGGGCGGGGCAATCCGGCAGGCGGCGCTCGCCGGCGTCTTCGTCGGCCTGGCGATGCTGACCAAGGGTCTGGTCGGTGTCGCGCTCATCGGCCTGCCGTTCGCGCTGCTGCTCGTCCTGGAGCGGCGGTTGAACGCGCGCATGGTCGCCGCCGGTGTCACGACGCTCGCGGTCGGCGTCCTGCTCGCGGCGCCGTGGTACGTGGCGATGGAGGCCGCGCAGCCCGGGTACCTCCACTACTTCTTCGTCGAACGCCACCTGCTCGGCTTCGCCACGTCCACCCAGATCCACGGTGCGCGAGCCTGGTGGTACTACCTCCCGATCGTGCTCGGGGGAGGGGTGCCGTGGATCCTGTACCTGCCGTTCGCCACACGGCGATCGCTGGGCGCCCGCTGGGGCGAGGGCGCGCGCCTCGCCTGGGTCTGGCTGGTCACGGACGTGCTGATCCTGAGCGTCGCGCGATCGAAGCTGGTGACCTATCTGCTGCCGGCGTTTCCGGCGGTGGCCATCCTGGCGGCGCTGGTCTGGATGGCGTGGATCGAGGCCGATGACCGGCGCGCCCCCGCGCCGTGGAGGACCTTCGTCGTGTTCGTCCACGGCCTGCTCGGCGTCGCGCTGATTCCGGTCGCCCGGATCCTCGCCGAGCGCAGATTCGGCGTCGACCCGTCGGCATTCGTCCTCGCGGGCGGATCGGCGATCCTGGTGCCCGCCATCCTGGGCCCGAGCGCGTGGCGAAGCGGCGCGCCGCGCCGCGCGTTCGTGTGGCTCGTCGCCGTCATGGGCGTCATGTTCGTCACGGTGATAGGCGGTCTGTTCCCCCCAATCGCGCGGGCGCTGTCGGCGAGGGACCTGGCGCTGTACCTGAACGCACAGGAGACGCTGCCGCCCGCGGTCTGGGTGGTGGACGAGCGGGTCGGATCGGTGGTCTTCTACCTGGAGCCGTCGCGGCGCCGGGAGCTGACGCCCGGCCGAATCGAGAACGTCGGCTACGGCCTCGTGCTCGGCCGGCTCGCCTCGGCACCCGCGGACGTAGTCGTGGCGGCCGGTGAGCAGGAGGCGCGGCGGCTGGATCGGAGCGCCGGCGAGGCGTCCGTGCCGCACGATCGGGCCGGCCGCTTTCGCGTCTACCGGGTCGGCACGCTGCGCGAGCATCTGCTGGGCCGCCGCGGTCGCTGAAAGGAGCGGCAGTGTCGGGAAGGACGCTTTCGGCGTTGGCCGCGCTGGGCGTGACGGCGCTGCTGGCGCCCGCAGGCGGCCAGTCGGCCCTCCAGGTGTCGCACCGGGCGCGCGCGCTGGCGCCGGGCGAGGTGGTCGAGCTGATCGTCTCGTCGCCAGCGCCGCTCGACGCGGTGGCCGCCGAGGCGTTCGACCAGCGGGTGATCTTCGTCCCGGGCGGACAGCCCGGCGAATGGCGCGGCCTGCTGGGACTCGACCTCGACACGCCTGCGGGGCGGCAGACGGTGGCGATCTCGACGCTGGCGGCCGGCGGTGCGCCGGGCCCCGACGCGCGGCATGTCCTCGACGTGCAGCCGAGGACGTTTCCCACGCGCCGTCTCACGGTGGACGACCGCTACATCAACCCGCCCGCGCGCGCGCTGCAGCGAATCGAGCGCGAGTCGGCGCGGAACCAGGCGCTGCTGAGCAGCGTCACGCCGTCGCGGCTCTGGTCGGCGCCGTTCGTCGCGCCGGTGCCCGGGTCCCCCACGAGCAGCTTCGGGCGGCGGAACGTGCTCAACGGGCAGCCGCGCAGCCCGCATTCGGGCACCGACTTCCGGGCCCCCACCGGCACGCCCGTCCGGGCGCCGAACGCCGGCCGCGTCGCACTCGCCGAGGAACAGTATTTCTCCGGCAACACCGTCCTCATCGACCACGGGCTCGGCCTGTTCTCCTTCCTGGCGCACCTGTCGGAGACGTCGGTCGCGGAAGGGCAGGCCGTCGATCGGGGTCAGGTGGTGGGCAAGGCCGGCGCCACGGGACGCGTCACCGGCCCCCACCTCCACTGGACGGTCCGGTTGAACGGCGCGCGAATCGATCCGCTGGCGCTGCTGGCGCTGTTGGGGGATCGGTAGCCGACCGTGGTGAAAGTCGACACGGGCTGCGAGGCGCGACCCGACCCGGGCGACTCATCCCGTCGTCCCCACCGCCACGAGCACCGGCAGTCCCCAGATCGACAGATCGGCGGTCTCGGTCAGGCGGTAGCCCGCGGCGTCGAGAAAGCGCCGCGCGTCGATCGGCCGGCAGTCGACGAAGTGCGGGACGTGGCGGTGGAGCCACTGGTAGAGCCGAGTGACGGCGTTGGGGTGCTCGCGGGCCACGAGCGACACGAGACCGAGCCGCCCCCCCGGGACCAGCGCACGCGCGATCCCGGCGAGCACGTCGGGGATCTCCCCGGGTTCGATGAGCTCGAGCGTGAAGCTCATGAACACGGCGTCGAACGTCCGATCGCGGCAGGGCAGGCGTCGCAGGTCGCCCAGCGCGAGCGTGACGCGGGTCGCCAGGCCGGTCTGAGCCAGGCGGCGCCTGGCGAGGTCGATCATGCCGTCGGAGACGTCCACGCCGACAACGCGGCCCTTCGCGCCGACGCGGGTCGCGAGCGCCTCGAGCGCGTGTCCCGTGCCGAAGCCAATTTCCAGGACGCGCTCGCCGGGTTGAACCGCGACCGCGTCGAGGCCGCGCGTCCGCGCCGCGTGCTCGCTCGCGTCCGCCAGCAGGTCGTACGAGCGGCTGATCCGGTTGTAGAAGTGACGGGCGTGCTGCCACGGCGCGGCCGGGGTCTCTTGGGGCATCATCGGCGGGGGCCGCGCGGTCCGTGGCGCGACCGGCTAGCATTATAGTACGTTGGTGCGGTCGATGCACCCGTCTCCGTCCGCATCCCTCCGGTCCGCGCGCTGGCTGTTTGCGCTGGTCGCCCTTGCCGCGCTGGCCGACGGCTGCGCCGGCACCACCCGCCCGGCCGACGAGGCGTCGACGCCGGCGCTGCTGTTGATCTCGTTCGACGGGTTCCGGCCCGACTACCTCGAGCGCTTCGACACGCCGAATCTCGATCGTCTCGTGGCGAACGGCGTCCGCGCCGAGCACCTGATCCCGGTGTTCCCCACGACGACCTTTCCGAACCACTACACGATCGCCACCGGACTGTATCCGGACCATCACGGCATCGTGTTCAACGACCTGTGGGACCCGATCTGGGACCGGTGGTTCGATCGCCGGGCCGTCGGGACGCCGGAGTACGACGCCTGGTGGGGCGGAGAGCCCATCTGGGTGACGGCGCGCAAGCAAGGGCGCGCCGCGGCGGCGATGTTCTGGCCGGGCACCGACGCGGAGATCGGCGGTTGGCGTCCCAACGAATGGCGAGCCTACGACGGATCGGTACCCAACGACGAGCGGGTCGACCAGGTGCTCGCGTGGCTCGCGCGCCCGGCACCCGAGCGCCCCGCGATCGTCACCCTCTATTTCAGTGACACCGACGATGCCGGGCACGAGTTCGGGCCATCGTCGGACCGGGTCGGAGGTGCGGTGCATGCGGTCGATGGCGTGATCGGCCGGCTGGTCGCCGGCCTCGAGGCCCGCGACCTGGCCGGGCAGGTGGACGTCATCGTCGTCTCCGATCACGGCATGGCCGACACGCCGCCCGATCAGGTCGAGACGATTGACGATGCGTTGGGGCCGGACGATGGCCCGATCCGGCACGCGTCGCCGCTGCTGGCGTTCTGGCCTGCTAAGGAACGCCTCGACGCGCTCGAGGCGCGGCTGTGGGAGCGCGCGCGTCACGTCACGCTGTACCGCCGCGAGGCGCTGCCCGAGCGCTGGCACCTCGGGACCAACCGCCGCGTGCCGCCGCTCCTCGGGGTCGTGGACGAGGGCTGGACGGTGGGCACCTCCGAGATGCTGGCGCACGCCGCCGAGCGCTGGTCGCTCGGCAAGCACGGCTACGACAACGCGGCGCCGAGCATGCGCGCGATCTTCGTCGCGACCGGGCCGCACTTCAAGCGGAGCCTGGTCCTGCCGCCGTTCGAGAACGTGCACGTGTACGAGCTGATGTGCCGCGTGCTCGGCCTGGTGCCGGCCCCCAACGACGGGAGGCTGGCGGCCGTCGAGGCGGCGTTGGCGCGCTGAGGCCGCAGGGAGTGGAGGGAGCCGTGTATCTGCTCGGTCTGGCGGTCGCGGTCGGCGTGTGGGTCGTGTTCGCCTACAACAGCCTGGTGAAGCTGCGCGTGCTCGGCGAGAACGCCTGGGCCGACATCGACGTCCAGCTGAAACGCCGTCACGACCTCATCCCTAATGTCATCGCGGTGGTGAAGGGGCACGCCTCGTTCGAGCGCGGGACGCTCGAGGACGTCGTGGACGCCCGTGCGCGCGCCATGGCGGCCCGGGGACCGGAGGCGCGCGGGGGGGCCGAGGGCGACCTCGCGCAGGCGCTCGGCCGGCTATTGGTGCTGGTCGAGAACTACCCCGACCTGAGAGCCGGCACGAGCTACGCGCGACTGCACGACGCGCTGGTCGCCGTCGAGGACGCGCTTCAAGGGGCGCGTCGCTACTACAACGCGGTCGTGCGGGACTTCAACACGGCGATCCAGCGGGTTCCGTCGAACCTCGTCGCGCGCGCGTTCGGGTTCGAGAAGCGGGAGTACTTCCAGCTCGAGAGCGCCGGCGAAGCGGCCGTGCCGGCCGTGGAGCTGGGAAGTGAGAAGTGAGAACCGAAGACCGGTAACTGAGAGCTGAAGGCTCGAGACTCACCATGATTCACCGATTCCGGCTTGTCACGGGGGCGCTCGCGGCGCTTCTCCTGGTCCTGGCCGCGCCCGCGCGCGCCCAGCGCTCGCTCGCGATCGAGTCCTTCCTGGCCGACGTGTCGGTCGATCGCGCGGGCGGCATCGAGGTCGTCGAAACCATCCGCGCCCGCTTCACGGGGAGCTGGAACGGGCTGTACCGGATGATTCCCGTCGAGTACGTCACGCCGCAGCGACTCAACTACACGCTGCGCCTGACCGTCGACGCGGTGACCAGCGAGGCGGGGCAGGCGCTGCGCTACGAGAGCCGCCGCGAACGGCACTACCGCAAGCTCAAGGTGTGGGTGCCAGACGCCCGGGACGCGGTTCGCACGATCGTGATTCGCTACCACGTCGCCAACGCGCTGCGCTTCTTCGAGGACCACGACGAGCTCTACTGGAACGTCACCGGCGACGAATGGGAGGTGCCGATCGAACGGGCCGAGTCGACGCTCACGCTGCCCGCGGGCGTCGAGAACGTCCGCGCCGTGGCGTTCACCGGCGGCTACGGCTCCCGTGAGGAGGCCGCGACGATCGACAGCGGCGGTGCGTCGGTACGCGTCCGGACCTCGCGGCCGCTGGCGTTCCGCGAGGGTCTGACGGTCGGCCTGGCCTGGGACCCGGGCGTCGTCCATCGGCCCACGCCCGTCGAGCGCGCGGCCGGGTTCGCGCGCTCGAACCTGCTGCTGCTCGTCCCGCTCGTGGCGCTGGGGGTGATGTGGCGGACGTGGTCCACGCGTGGCCGCGATCCGAAGCGCCGGCCGATCGTGCCCCGGTACGAGCCGCCACCGGGTCTCACGCCGGGCGAGCTGGGCACGATGGTGGACGATTCGCCCGACGTGCGCGACGTGACGGCCACGTTCGTGGACCTGGCGGTGCGCGGGTTCATCCGGATCGAGGAGTGGGACGACCCAGTCCTCTTCGGCCTGTTCACGACGCACGACTACCGATTTGTTCTGCTCGTCCCGCCGGTCGGCTGGCAGGGGCTTCGCTCGCACGAGCGACAGGTGCTCGAAGGGGTGTTCGACCTGGAGGGCGGTCGCGCCGCCGAGGAGGCCGGGGCGGGTACCACGGTGAAGCTGTCGGACCTGCAGAACAAGTTCTACAAGAAGATGGCGAAGATCCGCGAGGGTCTCAGCAACGGCCTCGTGAGCAAGGGGATCTACGTCAGACGCCCCGACCGGGTGCGCGCCCGTTACCTGATCGGTGGCGTCGCCGCCGGCATCGCCGTGGTGGCCGGCGGCGTCTTCCTCAGCAACCTCTACGGCCTGGCCGTGCTGGCGGCGATTGCGGCCGGAGTGACGACGACGGTCGTCGTCTGCGTGTTCGGGTGGTTCATGCCGGCACGGACGCCAGCCGGTGCCCGTACGCTCGACGAGGTGCTGGGCTTCGAGGAGTTCCTGCGCCGCGTCGAGAAGGACCGGTTCGAGCGCGTCATCAAGACCCCGGAGATGTTCGAGCAGTACCTGCCGTTCGCCATGGCGCTCGGCGTGGACAAGCAGTGGGCCCGCGCCTTCGAAGGCATCGTCACCGAGCCGCCCTCGTGGTATCGGGGCGGCAGCGCGTCCGGTTTCCACCCCGCGGTGTTCGTCGGCAGCATGGGCAAGCTGAGCCACGCGGCCGGCGCGGCCATGTCGTCCTCGCCGCGCAGCTCCGGCGGCTCGGGATTCAGCGGCGGCGGGTCGAGCGGCGGAGGCTTCGGCGGCGGCGGTGGCGGGGGATTCTGAGAGAAGTGAGAAGTGAGAAGTGAGAAGTGTGAATTTCGAACGGTGAACTCCGAAACCGGGGCACGCGGCGAGGCCGGAGGCCTCGAGCCGTAGGCCGCGAGCCGTACGCCCGACCGCCAGGTCTCGAGTTCCGTCAAGTGCCTGCCCACGCCGTCCTCTTCGACCTCGACGACACGCTGTTCGATCATCGGGCGACCCTGCGGACGGCGCTGGCCGCGGTGCGCGGCGAGGTCCCCGCATTCCAGGCGCTGGATCTCGACGACCTCGAGCGTCGCCACGGCGTCCTGCTCGAAGAGCTGCACCATGCCGGCGTGATGCAGGGGGTGATGTCGGTGGACCAGTCGCGGGAGGAGCGGTTCCGGCGGCTGCTCGAGGGCGTCGGCGCGCCGGCGCCCCCCGGGCTGGTGGCGTCGGTGGCGGCGCGCTATCGCAATCTCTACGCGGCGTCGAGGCGCCCGGTGCCCGGCGCCCTCGCGCTGCTCGAGGTGCTCGGTCGGCGCGTCCGTCTGGGCGTGGTGTCGAACAACATCCTCGCCGAACAAGAGGCCAAGCTGGCCGAGTTCGGGATGCGCCCCCTCGTGGACGTGCTCGTCGTCTCGGCGGAAGAAGGCGTGGCGAAGCCTGATCCGGCGATCTTCCGGATCGCTCTGTCGCGCCTGGGCATCACGCCCGGCGAGGCCGTAATGGTCGGCGACTCTTGGCCGAGCGACATCGTCGGCGCCACCCGCGCCGGCCTGCGCGCCGTCTGGTTGAACCGAACCGGCGAGCCGTGCCCCGACCCGTCGCTGGCAGCGGAGATCCAATCGCTCGAGCCCGCCGCATCTGTGGCGCAGGTGATTCTGTCTTGATCAGATTCGCGGGTTCACAGGTTCACAGGTTGGCGGGCTCGCAGGTTCGTCTGAACCGCTGACTGTCGTCGAACCGTGAACCTGTGAACCCGCGAACCTGTGAACCCCTGTTGTATGATCGCGGGTCGAGGTCGTTCATGGACAGCGCGCAGGCTCTTCATCGACTGCACTTCGCGTTCACGATCACCTACCACTACCTCTTTCCGCAGCTGACCATGGGTCTCGCGCTCGTCATCTTCTTGTGGAAGACGATGGCGCTCCGGACCGGAGAGGATCGATACAACCGCGCGGCCCGCTTCTGGACCCGGATCTTCGCGATCAACTTCGCGATGGGGGTGGCGACCGGGATCCCCATGCAATTCCAGTTCGGGACCAACTGGGCCCGCTTCGCGGAGACGGCCGGCGGGGTCATCGGCCAGACGCTGGCGATGGAGGGCGTCTACTCGTTCTTCCTCGAGTCCACGTTCCTCGGCTTGCTGCTCTTCGGCGAGCGGCGGCTGGGGCCGAGGGGGCACTGGTTCGCCGCCCTGTGCGTCTTCGCCGGCTCCTGGCTGTCTGGCTTCTTCATCGTCGCGACCAACGCCTGGATGCAACACCCGGTCGGGTACACGATCGACGCCGCGGGACGCCTGCAGCTCGCGAGCGTCTGGGCCTTGCTCCTCAACCCGTGGGCGCTGTGGCAGTACGCGCACACGATGCTCGGCTCGGTGGTCACAGCCGGCGTCGTCATCGGGTCGGTCGGCGCGGCGTACGTGCTGCTCGGACGCCACGCCGACGCGGGCCGGACGTTCGTGCGCATGGGGGTGCCGGCGGGCCTGATCGGCAGTGTGCTGCTGGCGTTTCCGACCGGCGACACGCAGGGGAAGATGGTCGCCCACAACCAGCCGGTGACGCTCGCCGCGATGGAGGGGCTGTTCGAGACGGTGGAGGGGGCGCCCCTGGCGATCCTCGGACAGCCCGACATGGACCGGCTCGAGCTGGACAACCCGCTGGAAGTGCCCCGCATGCTCAGCTTCCTGACGTACCAGCGTTGGGGGGCTGAAGTGAAGGGGTTGAAGGACTTCTCGCGCGAGGACTGGCCACAGAACATCCCGCTCCTGTACTACAGCTACCACATCATGGTCGGCCTCGGGACGATCTTCATCGCGATCCTCGGTGTCGCGGCGCTGCAGCTCTGGCGCCGGCGTCTGTTCGAGTCGCGCTGGACGCTATGGCCGCTGGCGCTCCTGCTGCCGTTTCCCTACATCGCCAACACCGCCGGGTGGATGACGGCTGAGCTCGGCCGGCAGCCGTGGCTGATCTACGGCCTGATGCGCACCCAGGAGGGCTTCTCGGCGAACGTGTCGGCCGGGAACGCCATGTTCACGCTGATTGGCTTCATGGGGATGTACACGATCCTCAGCATTCTGTTTCTACTGCTCGTCTTCCGCGAGCTGGAGCACGGCCCGCAGCCGGACGACGCCGCGTCGACGCACGCTGGCTGATCGAGGAGGACGCGATGGAAACTCTCTGGTTTGCGCTGGTCGCCGGCATGCTGGCCATGTACGTGGTGTTCGACGGATTCGACCTCGGAGCCGGGATCGTGCACCTGTACGCGGGGCGCAGCGACCGCGAGCGGCGTCTGGTGCTGCAGACCATCGGCCCGGTCTGGGACGGCAACGAGGTCTGGCTCCTGGCGGCCGGCGGCACGCTGTTCTTCGCTTTTCCGGTGCTCTACGCGTCGAGCCTCAGCGGGTTCTATCTGCCGCTCATGATGGTGCTGTGGCTCTTCATGCTCCGGGGGCTCGCGATCGAGTTCCGCCATCACTTCGACAACGCGGTCTGGAGACCGTTCTGGGACGTCGTCTTCGCCGGCTCGAGCGCGCTGCTGGCGTTCTTCCTCGGCGCCGCGCTGGGCAACGTCGTGCGCGGGGTGCCGCTCGATGAGGAAGCCCGCTTCTTCCTGCCGCTGTGGACCGATTTCCGGACGGGCGCGGCGCCAGGCATCCTCGACTGGTACACCGGCCTGGTCGGCGCGGGCGCGTTCCTCGCCCTCGCGGAGCACGGCGGCTGGTGGGTGGCGCTCAAGGCCGGGGGCGAGGTGCAGCGCCGCGCCAGGGCGGCCGCGCGTGCCGCGTGGTGGGGCGTCGCGGCGTTCACCCTCGTCGTGACGGCCGTGACGTTCGGCCTCCAGCCCCGGGTGCTCGCCCGCCTGTCGGCCCACCCCTGGGGGCTGGTGTTTCCGGCGATCGCGCTGGCCGGGCTCGCCGTGACGGGATGGTCGGGCCGGCTGGGCGAGGACCGGCGCGCGTTCCTCGGATCGTGCGCCTACCTGATCGGGATGCTGGCGAGCGTCGCGTTCGGGCTCTATCCGTTCGTCCTGCCGTCGAGCGTGGACCCGAGCCGCGGCCTCGACATCTATGCCGCCGCGGCCGGCCCCTACGGCCTGCGCGTCGGCCTGGCGTGGTTCGTGCCGGGCATGGTGCTCGTCACCGCGTACTTCGTCTTCACGTACCGCCGCCTGGCGGGCAAGACGACGATGCAGGAGGACGGGTACTGAACACGGCGTACGGCTCACGGCCTACGGCTGACCGCGTGCGAGGCACGCGCGATCTGCCGTACGCCGTGCGCCATGAGCCTGTCTAGGTGTGGGCCGCCTGCCGTTCCGCCGGGGGAATCGCCATGAGCTCGGAATGGCTGTCGACGTGCGCCTTGACGATCGCCTCGGCCTTGGCCATCGTCTCGGCGTCGCCGTTGCGGTAGACGTCGTTGGCCTCGATGAAACCCTTCTGGCTCGACGGCGTCGAATCGATGCTGTCGTAGATGGCCGTGACCGGGCACGCCGGCACGCAGGCGCCGCAGTCGATGCACTCCTCCGGGTGGATGTAGAGGATCGTCATGCTCTCGAACTCGGGCTCGTCCTTCCGGGGATGGATACAGTCGACCGGGCACACGTCCACGCAGGCCGTGTCCTTCGTGCCGATGCACGGGTCGGTGATGATAAAGGGCATTGCGCTCCTCCAACGCAGACAGTTGTGAGCGGCTCGGTCCAGGCGCTCCGCCGGCGCCAGTCCTCAGCCGCGCGCAGCTTCAAGCCGGATGCCGATCGATAAATTCTAGTCCCTTCTCCGCTGTGCCGCAAACCCCGGGGGCGCCCGCGGGCGTGACAGGGCCGCCAGCGCCAGCGCCGCGGCCAGCGCGACCGACCAGAGTTCCGTCCGGGTGGGGCGCAGGTAGATGCGCGCCTCGCCGGCGCGGCTGACGTAGTCCGCCACGGGCGGTCCCGGAAGCCCGGCCGAAACCTCATCGCGCTGCGCCGGCGCCCACCGATGGAGGTCGCCGCTGCTGAACGAGCGGATGGACAGGAAGGCGTCGAAGTACTCCTCGAGGATCCGGTTCTCGAACCACGCCGTGCGGAAGTCGCGGGCGGCGTACGCCTCGTTGCGGAGCTGGGCGTGCCAGCCTCCCTCGGTCAGGAAGTAGTCCTGCTTGCCGAGCATCGCCATGCGGACCGGCGGGTCGTCGCGCCACTCGACGGCGCGGGCGGCCTCGAGCCGGGACAGCTCGTCCGCCGTGAAGTACGAGCGGAACCGGCCGACATCGTCGTCTTGGATCTCGTATCCGGTGTGCGCCGAGTGGAAGAAGCCGGCCAGCGCCAGCACCGCGATCGCCGCGAGCCCCACCACGCGACGCAGCGACGTCGGCAACAACCGCCAGCTGAACCGCTCGGGCGGCTGCAGCCCCAGGCTGAAGACGAGGCCGCACGACACGGCGTACAGGTTGAGCCACACGTCGCCGAGGTCACCGGTACGGTCGGGCACGAACCACTGCAGCCACTCCTCGAGGATGCCGACGAGGAAGCCGGACAGCGCCGGAAGCAGCAGGACCGCGAGGTCGGCCGAGGCGGCGAATGCGCGATAGAAGAGGAGCGTGATCAGTCCGTACTCCACGAAATGGAACAGCTGGACCGCGTCCACCTCGGCGCTGCCGGTCCGACCGTGCAGGACGAAGAAGACGAAGAGAAGCGCCGAGAGCACCAGCGCGCCGAACCGGGGCGCGCGGCGGTCGCGGATGTGCGCGACGGCGGCGACGAGCGCCCCGGCGACGGCGAGCGCCCCGGCGGCGGCCACCAGGGGGACCCACGAGCCCGGCAGCGTCGCCTTCAGGAGATTGCGAAGCTCGCCGATGAAGGGCGAGAACAGGACGAGGAGCAGAGAGGCGGCGAGCGCGGGGATCAGCCGGTTCATCGCGCGCGTCGGTAGTCGGGATACGTCGCGTCCCGCTCGGCGATGACGCGGGGCGCGGCGGGCCACTCGATCCCGAACGCGGGGTCGTTCCAGCGCACGCCCCCGGCGTTGTCCGGATCGTACGGCGCGTCCACGTGATAGAGCACGTCCGCATCGTCTTCCAGCGTGAGATACCCGTGCGCGCAGCCGGTCGGGACGTACAGCATGCGGCCGTCGCCGTTGCGCAGCTCGACCGCCGTCCAGCGCAGGTGGGTGGGCGACTCGGGCCGGAGATCGAGCGCGACGTCGAAGATTGCCCCCCGGATGCACCGCACGAGCTTGACCTGGGCGTTCACGCCGGTCTGAAAGTGCAGGCCGCGGAGCGTGTGCGCCCGGGTGTTCCGCGCCAGGTGGGTCTCAGCGACGTCGAGGTCGATGCCGAGCGCCGCCAGTTCGCGCTTCCCGTACGCGGTGGTGAACGACCCGCGCTCGTCGGCGAACACGCGGGCTTCGATCAGGACGACGCCGTTGACGGAGGTCAGGGTGCTGCGCATGACAGGCGAGGTCATCGGAACGGGTCGTCGCCGGACTGGGCGCGACCGTCACGCGTGTGATTGTGGCCCAAGTCGCCCGGTCGATCCAACCGCCTCACGGGCGTCTCGCTGGTTCGTACGGCCAGGTCGGACCGTGGAGACACGCATCGCGTCACCTTTCGGAATCGCCGGCCCGCGCAGGATGCGTCAGACGGCCGGGCGTGGTCAATCCCTCTGCTATAGTCCGGGCATGCACGCCGTCGAGATCGGACCGGTGCCGCCCGCCGCGCGGACCCAGCCGGCCTTCGATCTCTTCCTGATCTTCGTCGGCGCCAACATCGTCGCCACCACGCTGCAGGTCGGCGCGAGCCTGTCGCCATCGTTCTCGCTCGCCGGAGTGTTCGGCCTGATCGCGGCCGGCGCCGTGGCGGGCGCGGCGCTCGTCGGTGCGCTGGCGCCGCTCGGGCCGCGGCTCGGCGTGCCGTCGGTGATCGCCGCGCGCGCGGCGCTCGGGATCCGGGGCGCCGGCGCGGTGGCGCTGCTCCTGTACCTGACGAACTTCGCCTGGATCGCCGTCAACAACGTCATCGCGGCCTCCGCCTGCGCGCGGGTGCTCGGCGGTCCCGGGAGCGAGCGGATCTGGGCCGTCGCGCTCGGCGTGCTCGCGACCGTCATCGTCGCGAACGGGCCGAGGGCGGTCGGGCTCGCCGACCGGTTTGCCGTGCCGCTGCTCGCCGGCGTCGGCGTGATCGTGACGATCGCCTGTCTGCGGCTGCCCCCCGGCGCGATCGCGGCCACGCCGTCGGGCGACCTGTCGTGGAGCCGCGGCCTCGACGTCGTGATCGGCTACCAGGTGTCGTGGATCCTGATGTTCGCGGACTACTCGCGGTTCACGCCCTCGCCGCGCAAGGGCGCGGCGGCCGTGTTCCTGGGCCTGGCGCTCACCAGCCTGTGGTTCATGCCGCTCGGCGCCGTGGCCGCGCGGGCGGCGGGGTCGAGCGATCCGGGCGCGATGCTCCAGGCGATCGGTCTCGGCGGCGCCGGCGCCGTCCTGCTGGCGATCGCGACGCTCACCACCAACTTCGTCAACATCTACCTGTCGTCGCTCGCGTGGAAGAGCCTGTTTCCGCGCACCGGCGACCAGATGTCGGTCTGGTCGATCGGCCTCATCGGCGCGGCGCTCGGCCTGCTGTCCACGGCCTGGCTCGATCGTTACGTGGACTTCATGCTCGTGCTCGGCAACATCCTGGTGCCGGTTGGCGGCGTGATCCTGGCGCACTACTTCGTGTGGCGCCGCGCCACCGCGCCCGGCGCCGATCTCGACGCCGAGGTCGCGGCGCTCTACGATCCGACCGGTTTGCACGCGCGGCACGGCGGATTTGCCCTCGGCGGCGTGACGGCCTGGGCCGCGGGCGCCCTGGTCTATCATCTGGCAGGTGCGGTCGGAGGGACCCTCCCGTCGCTCGCCGCGACCGTGCTCGTGTTCGGAGCGGTGACACCCCGGGCGATCCGGCAATCGCGCTGATGGAGAGACGGACATGACACGACACCGCGCACCGGGGCATGGATCAGCGGCCGCCCGCTGGCTGATGGTCCTGCTCTCGGGCGTCAGCCTGGCTCTCCTCGGTGGCGTGACCGAGCCGGTGAGGGCCGGGCAGGATCAGGCCGCGAAGGCGCCGGTCGGCCCCGCCGACTACGGCAAATGGGAGTCGCTCGGGTCCGGTGCGGCGCTGTCACCGGACGGCCGTTGGCTCGCGGCGCCGATCTCCCGCGCCGACGGCACCAGCGAGCTGCGCGTGCACGGCACGGCCGCCGGTGCAGGCGCGCCGTTCGTCGCGCCGGAAGGGGGCAGCCCGGTGTTCTCGCACGATGGCCGCTGGCTGGCCTACCCGGTCGGGCACTCCGAGCCGGAGCGCGACGCGCTGCGCGAGAAGAAGACGCCGGTTCATGACGGCGTCGGCGTCGTGCGGCTCGGGGGCGCCGCCTCGGACCTGCGCGCCGTGACGATCGCAGGCGTGTCGTCCTTCACGTTCGGCAACGGCGGCCGGCATCTCGCGATGCGGAAGTACGTGCCGGAAGGGAGCAAACGGAAGGGCGCCGACCTGCTCGTGCGCGACCTCGAGTCGGGCACGGACGCGTCGTTCGGCAACGTGGCGGAGTGCGCGTGGCAGGAGGACGGCGGCCTGCTGGCCCTGTCGATCGATGCCGACGGGCGGACCGGCAACGGCGTGCAGCTCTACGACGCGGCCGCGGGCACGCTGCGGGTGCTGGCGTCCGCCGACGCCGACTTCAGCGGCCTGAGCTGGCGCGAGGCGTCGGACGATCTCGCCGCCTTCCAGTCACGCACGGACGAGGGCTGGGAGGACGACACGCACGTCGTGCTCACCTGGCGCGGGCTGGCCGGCGGCGGGGCGGCCGCGCCGACCGTCTACGACCCGGCGAGCGACACGACGTTCCCCGACGCCCTGCGCGTCGATTCCCGCGCCCTGGCGTGGTCGGAAGACGGCGCGACGGTCTTCTTCGGGATCCAGGGGCGAACCCGCAAGCCGGCCACCCGGACCGAGGGCGAGGCGCCGAAACCGGCGCCGGGCGAGCCGGCGGCGAAGCCCAAGCCGGCGACGGTGGACGTGTGGCACTCGCGCGACGAGCGCATCATCCCCATGCAGCGAGTCCAGCTGGATCGCGACCGGCAGCGCGCCTACCTCGTCGCCTGGCCGCTCGGCAGCCCGGCCATCACGCGGCTCGGCACCGACCTCGACGAACGTGTCGAGCTCGTCGCGGGCGAGCGGTTCGCGGTCGAAACCGACCGCAAGCCCTACCGGTTCGACAACATGTTCGACCGCACCCGCACAGACGTGCACCTGGTGGACGTGCGGACCGGCAGCCGGCGCAAGGTGATCGACGGCGCGTGGTACTTCGAGGGCCCGAGCCCTGGCGGCCGGTATCTCCTGTACTTCGAGCAGGATCAGTACTGGGCCTACGACGTCGAGCGTGACCGCCACTCGAACCTGACCCGAGGCCTCGAGGGCGTGTTCGTGAACGAGGACTACGACACGCCGGTCCGGGAACAGCGTCCACCGTGGGGCATCGCGGGCTGGCTTGAGGGCGACGATGCCGTTCTCGTCTACGACCGCTACGACGTGTGGCGCGTGGCGCCGAACGGATCTGGCGGTTCGCGCACCACCCGCGGCGCCGGCGAGCGGGTCCGACACCGGTACGCGCGGCTCGACCGCGACGAGAAGGCGATCGACCCCGGAGCGCCGGTCTACCTGAGCCTGTACGGCGAGTGGACCAAGACGTTCGGCTACGCTAGATTGCGCGCGGGCGCGCTCGGCGGCGAATCCCCGGCCAGCGAGGTCGAGCGTCTCCTGTGGCTCGACGAGAACGTCGGACGGCTCATGAAGGCGGACGAAGCAGAGGCGTACGCGTACGTCCGCCAGCGATTCGACGACTCGCCGGACTACTTCGTCAGCGGGGCGGTTCTGTCGGACGGACGGCAGGTGACGGCGACCAACCCGTTCCAGCGGGACTACGCGTGGGGGCGGGCCGAGCTGATCGAGTACACGAGCGGCGCGGGACAGCGGCTGCAAGGCGCGCTGTACTACCCGGCCGGCTACGTGCCGGGCCGGCAGTACCCGATGATCGTCTACGTCTACGAGCGCCTGTCGCGGGGTCTGCACACCTACGTCGGACCCTCCGAGCGCAGTCCGTACAACACCGCGGTCTTCACCGCCGAGGGCTACTTCGTGCTGCAGCCCGATATCGTGTTCCGGCCGAGGGACCCTGGGATCTCCGCTGTCGAGTGCATCGTGCCGGCGGTGAAGGCGGTGCTCGAGCGCGGGAGGGTCGATCCCGGGCGCGTCGGCCTGGTCGGGCACTCGTGGGGCGGCTACGAGGCCAGCTTCGTGCCGACCCAGACGAACCTGTTCGCCGCCGCGATCGCCGGCGCCCCGCTCACCAACTTCTTCAGCATGTTCGGGGCGATCCACTGGAACCAGGGCATGCCCGAGACGCAGCACTTCGAGACGGGCCAGGCGCGCATGGAAGTGCCGTACTGGGTGGACCACGAGGCCTACGTCCGCAACTCGCCGGTGATGCACATCACGAAGCTCGAGACACCGATGCTCGTGTTCTTCGGCGACAAGGACGGCACCGTGGACTGGCACCAGGGCGTCGAGCTGTACAACTACGCGCGCCGCGCAGGCAAGACGCTCGTCATGCTCGTGTACGCCGGCGAGAACCACAGTGCCCGCGAGAAGCCGAACCAGATCGACTACCACCGCCGGGTGCTGCAATGGTTCGGGCACTACCTGAAGGGGGAGCCGGCCCCAGCCTGGATCTCCGAGGGCGTCAGCGTGCTGGAGCGGGAGCGGCAGACGAAGGGCGGCGGGCCGTAGGCGCGGCTGGAGGGACCGTACCGCGCCGGCCTTGACGCGGCGCCACGAAGCGTCGGAGGCGGTCGAGGACCCGCACGCGATGCAGATGGTCCCCGAGCGCCGCGACGTGCACGTCGAGCGCTGCCAGGTACCGCTCGGCGTCGTGCAACCGCAGGGGGGCAACCGCCCGCCGTGCGCGCGCGAGTCGGCGCCGCACGTCCTCGACCGCCGAGACGAGCCCGCCACCCTCGATCGCGACGGCGATCCGCGCACGCGGATCACCCGTCGCTCGCTGGCCGTCGGTCCGGTGTCGGAGCAGCCGGCTGGCGACGTAGTTGAGCCGGCCGCGGCGGAGATCCTCCTCCAGATCGACGAGGTCGTCCACGATCTGGTCGGCGACGGCCACTTCGTCCGCGAATCGCGACACCGCCGCCAGGTGCCGCGAGCGGCCCTGCAGCTGCAGCACCGCGGCTGACCCCACCTTGAAGATCGCCGAGACGCGTGCGTAGAGCCGCGCCGACCCGGACGGCATGCCTTCGGCGCGGCGCTGCAGCGTGTCCACCTCGAGGATCGCCGTGAGGGTCGTCGACACGGAGCCGTGGAAGACGGGCCAGAATCGATCGTCCACATGCCCGGCGAAGGCGCGTGCGGATTCGAGGAGGAGCAGGTCGGCGGCGTAGACGAGTCCGGGCGCCGAGGCCTGACCATCGAAGAGATCGTCGTGGATCCGCACGAACAGGAAGAGCGCGCGCTGTCCCCACAGGATGTCGCCGAGCGCGCGCCGCGCGATCTGCGGGCGGCCGCGCGCCGGCGTCTGTGCGTGCAGCCAGTGGGGCAGGCGCACCCAGTACGGCCGCTCCACGCTGGAGCCGTGGCGCGGCCAGTCCCGGGTCGCGGGCGTCAGGTAGGGCTCGAGCGCCCGCGCGGCCGGGGTCGGCCACCGCCCGACCGCGCGCCGAAGACGCACGTCCGGATCGACGGGCGCGCGCGTCACGTGTCGCGCCGCCGCAGGTGTGGCGGCGATGTGCCCCAGCCGACGCCCCAGGCGACGGCGAGCTCGGCTTGGAGTCGTGGGGGCAGCCGATGCAGCAGCTGAAACACCCGCTTAGGCTTGACGACGACGCTGGTCGGCGCGCCCACCTTGCCGCGCAGGCACGTTTTCAGCCTCGTCACGTCGCGGCGATCGAGGCGCCAGTTGACCCGGACGAGCGCGCCTTCCACGTCGCGGTCGAGCGCCCGAAAGAACGCCCGGTCCTCGAGCGCCCGCTGGGCGATGCGCTCGAGCGTGACCTTGGTCGCCTGTTTGCCGGCGCGCGGCCGTGTCCGCGCGGCGGTCTTGCGCGCCGGGCGGGACTTCGTCGAACGCCGGGTCGATCGTCGCTGCGTCTTGGCCATCAGTGCCTCCTCTCGGCCGGATGGTTCCGGCCTGCCGCGGCCTGTAGCTCCCGAAGGCGTGCTCGTGTCTCGTCGGCATCCGGGGCCTGCGGCTGCCGCCGCAGGTACTCGGTCAGGTGAAGGATGGCGTCCGCGGGGTTGCCGCGGCGCGCCGCAACCTCTCCCAGCTCGCGGTACGCCGGCGCCCAGTCGGGATCGATCTCGAGCGCCTGCCGGCAGCGCTTCTCCGCTTCGTCGGGCTCGTCCAGATGGCGGAGCGCGGTCGCCAGATCGACGTAGCGAGCCGGCGCGCGCGGCCCGATCGCGATGGCCTTGCGCAAGAGCACGGCCGCGCGGCCGAAGTCCTGCGCCTGCAGGCGGTCCTGCCCGAGGCGGTCGTAGGCCTCCGCCATGGCCGGGTCGACGACGTCGAGGCCGACCTGCCCGGCGCGGCTCGCGAACAGCGTGGCGTACCGCGACGCCGCAGCGTCGTCGCCGTCGGCGATGGACAGGGCCTCGAGCAGGGCGAACACGTGCGGCGAAACGGGTCGGATCGACAGCGCGTCCGCGAGCACCCGCTGCGCGGCGTCGAACTGGCCGGTGACGACCGCGCACCACCCCCACAACGGATAGACCGGCGGGTAGCGCCAGCGGGCCGTGATCGCGGGCCGGAGCGCGGCCACCGCCTCGTCGCAGTCGCCCTGCGCCGCCCGCGCGTCCGCGAGGTTGGCGATCAGGATGTAGTTGCCCGGCGAATAGACGAGTGCCGCCTCCAGGTGGTTCGCCTGCGCGGCGAGGTTGCCGTCGAGCAGCGCGCGCGCGTAGCCGATCATCGCCTGCTCGAAGGGACTCGACCGGCTCTCGCTCTCCGCCAGGCGGCGGTAGTGCTCTTCGGCTTCGACCGGGCGGCCGCTGCGCTGCAGCGTGGAGATCAGCCACAGGCGCGGGGCGACGAACGACGGATCCAGCGTCAGCGCCTGTCGCAGATAGCGTTCGGCCTCCTCGGTTTCGTTGGCGTACAGATGCTGCGCGGCCTGCAGGAACGCGCGCACCGCCCGGAGGTCGTGTCGCGCGAGCGACACCCACGGCCGCAGGTCCGGGTCGGTCGCGAGCCTGCTGTTCGACAGCTGCAGGAACGCCACGAGGTCGTCGGCGATGCCGGCGACGGCGGTGGCGACCGCCGTGGCGCCGGAGGTCGCGCGGCGTGTCGAATACCGGATCTCCCCGGTGGCCGGGTCGACGACGTTGGCCTGCAGCTGCAGCGCTTCGCCGGCGGCCAGGAACTGCGCGAAGAGCGCGTGGGTCACGCCGGCGTCGATGAGGATCCGGTTGAGCGGCTCGCCGCCAGCAGGCGGGTCCGCGCCGAGCGCGTGATCGATGAGGCCGTTGAGGCTCAGCGGGTCCATGACGCCGAGGTTGTCGACGCCGGTGAGCTCGCTCGCGAGCAGCGCCTGCACGAGCAGCGGCCAGTCGCTTGGCTCCGCGGTCGCCGCGATGTTCTGCGCGGGCAGGATCGCCAGGCGGACGTGCGCGGTCGCGGGCGTGGCCGCAGGCTGCGGGCGCGCACGCCATGCCACCCAGCCCGCGACCGAGACGGCGGCGACGAGCAGGGCCGCGAGCGGCCAGCGCGCGTGGCGGCGCCACCCCTTCACACGGGGTGAGGGTGTCCGCGCGTGCCACACGGGTGCGGGAGCCGCGGCCCGCTGCAGATCCACGAGCAGCTCGCGGGCGGTCTGGTACCGGAAGGCCGGGCGTTTGTCCAGCGCCTTGAGAAGGCACGTGTCCAGCCCCGCTGACAGCGCCGGACGGAGCGTGGACGGAGGGGGCGGCGACTCGTCGAGAATCCCCTGGATGAGGCGCGCAGCCTGACGTTCGGGATGGGGCCGCCGGCCGGTGGCCATCTCGTAGAGCACCGCGCCGGCCGCGTAGATGTCCGAGCGGGCATCCGGCTCTTCACCTCGCACCTGCTCCGGAGCCATGTAGGGGAGCGTGCCGGCCGGACGATCGGCGGGAGTCGCGCTGTGCGTCGTCTCCAGGCCGGTCGGGGCGAATCGCGCCAGGCCGAAGTCGAGGATCTTCAGACGGCCCTCGGGCGTGATGCGCAGGTTGGACGGCTTCAGATCGCCGTGGACGACGCCCTGGGCGTGGGCCGCGGCCAGGCCCTCGGCGAGTTGGGCGCCGAGCTGCACGATCTCCTGCTCGGACACCTCGCCGCGAGTCAGGCGTTCGTCCAGCGTCTGGCCTGGTATGTACTCCATGACCAGGTAGTCGATGCCGTCGCCGGTGTCGAAGTCGTGGACCGTGGCAATCGCGTGGTGCGCGGTGCGGGACAGCGCCCGGGCCTCGTTGCGGAACCGGCGCCGGCTGCGATCGTCGAAGGTGCCGTCCGGGATCACCTTGATCGCCACGTCGCGATCGAGGCGCTCGTCGCGCGCGCGGTACACCACGCCCATACCACCCGCGCCGACACGCTCGGTGATGCGGTAGTGGCCGAGAGTCCGGCCAAGCATTGCAGTCTCCTGGACCGGTGGCATGGTAGGCCCCGTTGCCGGGCAAGTCAAACGTCCGCCGGGGCTTGATGGCGGCGGGCCGCGGATCGAGCCACCCGCCGCGGCGTCAGGCCGGGACAGGCTGCCCGCTTTCGGGAATCCGTCACCGGTGCCGACGCCGCGCACAACGCGAATGCACCAGCGGGTCCACCCGGCGCCGGGAGCGCGGCGGGGCTTGACCCGATCAGATACAATGCCCGTGAATCACGGGCGACCGTGCCGCTGGCATGGCGAGGGGATGGCGGCACGCGGTTTGTAGGACCATGAGTGTCGGCGTGTCGCACCTGCCGGGTTTTCGGCGGGGCGAGGCGTCAGGCCAAGGAGGGGACATGCGACGGGTTCATCTGGTAATGGCGCTCGTGGCGGGCTTCGCCCTGCTCGTCAGCGCACCTACAGTGCTCGGTCAGGCGCAGGGGCCGGACACGGTCGTCTTGACCGGTGCCCCGATGGGCGGTGTCAAGTTCCCGCACAAGCTCCATGCCACCGAGCACGCGGCCAATAAGTGCGAGACCTGCCATCATCCATCCAAGACCGAGAAACCGGCGACGGCGCCGCAGCAGAAGTGCACGGATTGCCACACGAAGGCCGCGGAAGCCCCGATGAAGACCAAGCTTCAGGCGGCGTTCCACAACCCGTTGGCCAAGGAAGGCACCTGCGTCAACTGCCATCTCGAGGTCAACAAGGGGGGCAAGGCCGCACCGGTCAAGTGTCTGGACTGCCACAAGAAGGAAAACAAGTAAGGCGAGCGGCGCCGAACGACGGGTTGCTCTGGGGCGCGACGTGGTCGCGCCCCTTTCGTTTCTCGGCTGGGGCCTACGAGGTGCCCGAGCCCTCGCGCGGCGACGGCTCCGCGGCGGCGGGTTCGAGTGGCAGGTCGAGGGCGCGCTCGATCTCGCGCATCGTTGGCGCCTCGTCGCGGTCCACGAGGGTGAGCGCGATGCCTACGGCCTCTGCGCGCCCGGTGCGCCCGACACGGTGCACGTAGGTGTCGGCCGAATCCGGCACGTCGAAGTTCACGACGTGCGCGATGCCCTCGATGTCGAGCCCCCGGGCGGCGATGTCGGTGGCGACGAGCGTCGGATAGCGGCCGGCGCGGAAGCCTTCGACCGCCGCGGTCCGCTGGCTCTGCGTCCGGTCGGCGTGCAGCGCGGCGCACCGGATCCCGCTCGCCGCCAGGCGCTGCGCGAGACGATCCGCGCCCCGCTTCGTCCGAACGAACACCAGCGTCGTGCCCCGCGTGCGGCGGAGGAACTTCGCCAGCCACGCCACCTTCTCGCGAGCCTGCACCGCGTAGACCGCGTGCGAGATCGTCGCGGCCGGACCACGGGTCGTGCCGATCTGGATCATCTTCGGCTCGCGCATGATCTGCACCGCCGACCGCATCACATCGTCGGAGGTCGTGGCGGAGAAGAAGAGCGTCTGCCGCTCGACGGGCAGCGTCTCGACGATCCGCCGGACGCTCGGCCAGAAGCCCATGTCGAGCATCCGGTCGGCCTCGTCGAGCACGAGCACCTCGAGGCCGCCGAACCGATGCGCCTGCGTGTTCATGTGATCGAGCAGCCGGCCCGGGGTGGCCACGATGACGTCGACCGGGGCGCGCAGCGCCCGTTCCTGCGAGCCGGCTTCCACGCCACCGTACACGGCGGCGCCGGTCAGGTGCGTATGGTAGGCGAAGCCGAGGAAGTCCTCCTCGATCTGGACGGCCAGCTCGCGCGTCGGCGCGAGGACCAGTACGCGCGTCGAGGCGCGTGTGGTGCCGGCCCCCGCCGCATCGTCGGCCTCGAGCATCCGCTGCATCAGCGGCAGGAGGAACGCCGCGGTCTTGCCGGTGCCGGTCTGCGCGCAGCCGATGAGGTCCGCCCTCTCCGTGATGAGCGGAATCGCGGCGCTCTGGATGGGGGTCGTCTGGGCGAAGCCGCGATCCTCGACCGCGCGGAGCAGCCGGTCGTCGAAGCCGAGGTCGGCGAAGTCGATGGGCGTCGGGTCGAAGTCGGCCGACGCGAAGACGATCGCCGGCTGGCTGGACGAGCGGCCGGCCGGTGGTCCGGAACGCGACCGACCGCGGCGCTGCGTGCTGCCCCGGCGACGTGAGCGTGAATGGACGGCAGGTGACGAACTCAATGCGTGTCGAGCGGGAAAGCCGATACGGGGGTGCAGAACCGCTTGTCGTTCAATCAGATGCGGGTGGTCTGGCAGTCCGCGGTCGCTTCGCTCATCCTCCTTGGTCACGCATATTGTAGAACGGAGGGCCGAAAAAGGGGACGAAATACCCCGTCCCCGTGTTATTGCCCACCGATGGCGTACAAGTACCTGTAGCCCCGCAGGTACATGTCCGTGTCGACGACGGCCGGCGAGGCGTCGAAGTGGTCGTCGAGCGTGTTGGTCGCCAGCACCTCGAACGTCGGGCCGTTCTTGATCACGAGGGTCGTGCCCTCCCGCCCGACGATGTAGACACGCCCGCCGGCGCCGACCGGTGACGCGAAAACGTTGGGCACGGCGTCGAGGCGCTGGAGCTGGTAGTGCGGCGTCCCGGTGCGGGCGTCGAAGGCCGACAGCAGGCCGCTGTTGGATTTCAGGATGTAGAGGACGCCGTCGTACAGCAGCGGCGACGGCACGTAGGGCGTGTCGCGCTTGAGCTCCCAGACGATGGCGTCCGTGCCCGTGATGTCGCCGCGTGCGCCCGCCAGGCGGATGGCCTTGAGGTCGTTGCCGCGGTAGCCCGCGGTGGCGTACACCATGCCGTCGGCGCCGACCGGCGAGGGGATGGGGTTCATCGTGAGCCCGTCGGCGTGCCAGACGAGCTCGCCCGACTCGAGATCGTAGCTGCGCAGCCGGTTCATGGCGCTGGTCACGACCTGGGCCCGGCCCTCGTGCTCGACGATGAGCGGCGTGGCCCAGCTGTCGATCTCGTCGCGGTCGACGCGCCAGATCTCGTTCCCCGTGCGCTTGTCGAGTGCGACGATGAACGACTGGCCCTGGTGGTCCCACACGAGCACGAGGTGGTTGCCGTGGAGCGCCGGGGTGCTGCCCTCGCCGAATTCGCTGCGCATGCGCTTGTCGCCGAGGTCCTTCTGCCAGACCAGCGTGCCGTTCATGTCGTAGGCGTAGAGGCCCCGCGACTCGAAGTTCGCGATGACGTGCTCGCCATCGGTCACGGCGGAGCTGGAGGCCCACGTGCCGTTGTTCTGCTGCGTCGCCTCGTGGGGCGTCTCTTCCACGGCGGTCCGCTCCCACGCCACCGTGCCGTCGCGGCGGTCGATCGCGAGCACCACGAAGCGGTGGGCCTTGCGGGGACGCACGCCGCCCAAGGGCTGATGGGCGGTATCGCCGGTGACGCCGACCGGCACGGCGGTCAGCAGGAAGATCCGATCGCCCCAGACCACGGGAGAGGCGGAGCCGCGACCGGGGATCTCGACCTTCCAGCGGACGTTCTTGTCCTCGCTCCACTCGACCGGCGGATCGCCGGCCGGAGAGGCGCCGGTGGCGTGCGGCCCGCGCCACTGAGGCCAGAATCGATCGCCGGGCGCGTCGGCGGCGACAAACGCCGAGGCAAGCAGGATCAGGCCGGCGGCGGTCGTCGAGGCTGACAGGCGAATCAGGCGTCCTCTCACGGGGTTGACTCCTTCGATCAGAGATTGCGCGCGGACGGAGGGCTATCGATACGTAGAGACTCCCGCCCGCTGTCCGCCGTTTACCGGGGCCGCCCGGCTCACCCGTGCAAGACCGCAGGGGCCACGGTTCCGCGTAGCGCACAGCTTCAGCTGTGCGCCATACTAGCTTCGTGTCCCGTCCCATGGACTGGCATGGAGCCGATCGTCCGGGATGACCCCGAGTCGATCCGCTGAGCGTCGCGGTCGGGGCCGGCGCCTGTGGTTGCGCGTGGCGGTCTACGGGACGCTGCCGGCCCTTCTCGCCGGAGGTGGCGCCTTCATGATCCGGATGCCGGGCCGGTCGCACACGGGTCCGCTGCAGCCCTTGACCGCCGAGCAGCGCGACGTCGGCCTCCGCCTCCGCGCGCACGTCACCCGCCTCGCCGGTGAGATCGGCGAACGCAACGTCTGGGCGCATGAGAATCTCGCGGCGGCTGCCGGCTGGATCGAGGAGACGCTCCGGTCGCTCGGGCTCGAGGTGCGGGGCCAGACGTTCGAGGCCGAGGGCCACCGCGTCCGCAATCTCGAGGTGGAGCGCCGTGGGGCCGGCCGCGCGGACGAGATCGTGGTCGTGGGTGCCCACTACGATTCTGTGCTCGGCAGCCCCGGCGCGAACGACAATGCCAGCGGCGTGGCGGCGCTGCTGGAGCTGGCGCGGCGGTTCGGCGATCAATCGTCGGCGCGCACCCTGCGCTTCGTCGCGTTCGTGAACGAGGAGCCGCCGTTCTTCCAGACCGCCGAGATGGGCAGCCTGGTGTACGCGCGCCGCTCCCGCGCGGCGAGCGAGCGCGTGGTCGCCATGTTGTCGCTGGAGACGATCGGCTGCTACGCGGACGCGCCCGGAAGCCAGCAGTACCCGTTCCCGTTCGGTCTGTTCTATCCGCGTCGCGGCGACTTCGTCGGGTTCGTCGGCAACATCGCGTCCCGCGCGCTGGTCGGCCAGGCCATCGGGGCGTTTCGCCGTCACGCGGCGTTTCCGTCCGAAGGCGTGGCGGCGCCTGGCTGGATCGGGGGCATCGGCTGGTCGGATCACTGGGGGTTCTGGCAGCAGGGATATCCCGCGGTGATGGTGACCGACACGGCGCCTTTCCGGTACCCGCACTACCACCTGCACTCGGACACGCCGGATCGACTCGACTACGATCGTCTAGCACGCGTCGTCTCGGGTCTCGCGCGCGTCGTCGAGGAGCTGGCGAACCCGTAGCCGCCCGTGGCAGAAGTCTCCACGGGCTGCGAGGACGCGGAGCGCGAACACCGAGAGACCGAGGGCACCGACTTACTGCGTGTACGCGGTTTCCGGCGTGGCCTCCGGGTGTGCGTTCCAGCAGTCGACGAGGCTGGTGACGTAGTAAACTGGACTCCCCGAGATTGCCGACAAGCTGCGCGCCGAAGAGAGGTGAAGATGTTCCGTCGCCTGGTCAAGTGGTTCGCCTTCGTCGTGATGGGCCTGATCGTCGTCGGCGTTGTCCTCTACGCCCTGGGCGCGCGGATCGCGCTCGACGGCGGGGGCGGCCTGCACATCCGGTTCCCCAGATCTGCCGATGCCCAGGCGCGCGACGTCGAGGCACATCGCGCGGCGCAGCGGACCGGCGTGACGGCCACTCCGGTTCCGGCTGAGCCGCCGGTCTCCACTGAACCCGAGCCGTCGGCGCCCGCGCGCGCCGCCGCGGACGTCTCGAGCGATGCCATGCCGGCAGCCGTGGCGGCGGCGCTGCCGCCTGTCGCGCCCGGCGCCTGGACGGACTTCCGCGGCCCGCGCCGCGACGGCGCGTACGCCGAGCGCGCGATTCGCACCGACTGGCCGGCGGGCGGCGTGACGCCGCTCTGGACGCAGCCGGCCGGCGGCGGCTACGCGTCGTTCGCCGTCGCGCGAGGCCGCGCGTTCACGATCGAGCAGCGCGGCGAGGAGGAGGTCGTGGCCGCCTACGACCCGCGCACGGGGCGGGAGCTCTGGACCGTTCGTTGGACGGCCGCGTTCCGCGAGTTCATGGGCGGCGACGGCCCGCGCGCGACGCCGACGTGGGCCGCCGGACACGTCTACGCGCTCGGCGCGCAGGGCGAATTGCGATGCCTCGACGAAGCGACCGGCCGAGTCGTCTGGCGCACGAACATCCTCGAGGACAGCGGTGCCGCGAATCTGCAGTGGGGCATGGCCGCGTCGCCGCTCGTCATCCGCGACATGGTCGTCGTGCTGCCGGGCGGCCGGAACGGCCAGTCGGTCGTGGCCTACGATCGACACACCGGCGCCCGCGTCTGGTCGGCTCTCGATGATCAGGCGGCGTATGCTTCGCCGATGCTGGTGACCTTGGCCGGCGTCGAGCAGGTGCTCGCGGTGACCGCGTCGCGCATTGTCGGCCTCTCACCCGATCGGGGCAGCCTCCTCTGGGAGACGCCGTGGACGACGCAGTACGGCATCAACGCGGCGCAGCCCATCATCGTCAGCGACAACCGTGTCTTCTATTCGTCGGGGTACGGCACCGGCGCGGCGATGTTCGAGCTGTCGCACGCGGAGGGCCGGTGGACGGTGCGCGAGGTGTGGCGAAACAACCGGATGAAGAACCGGTTCGCGAGCTCGGTGCTCCACGAAGGGTTCCTGTACGGCCTTGACGAAGCGATCCTGGCCTGCGTGGATGCCGGGACGGGCGAGCTCAGGTGGAAGGGCGGACGCTACGGCTACGGCCAGGTGGTGCTCGCCGGCGGCCATCTCATCGTGCTCACCGAGGACGGTGACCTCGCGCTCGTGCGGGCGACGCCGGAGCGCCACGAAGAGATCGCCCGCTTCGGCGTGCTCGACGGCAAGACATGGAACGTGCCGGCGCTCGCCGGCGGCATCCTGCTGGTGAGGAACCTGCAGGGCATGGCCGCGATCGACGTGCGGCGATGATCAACGAACGGCCACTGCGTGTATCCCGTCTCCGTTTCAGGCGCGGCAATGCGTGAAAGGTGTGTGCGAGCGCTCGAGGAGTCAAGCGAAGGCTGCAGTATCCGAGGATGTCCGCAGGACTGCACGGCCGCGGGTGCGGGCCGTCTCCCATCAGCTCATGGAGGACTGCCGGCGGTCATCCGTCAGTCCGGATTGATGAACCGGTAGAGCACGCGGATCAACCGGTAAGCCTCGGGCATCGTCTCGCGCGTGAACGCGACGGTGTCCGGCGCGACGAGCTCGATCTCCCGGAAGGCCGTCGCGATCTCCGGGTACGTGAAGTTGCGATAGCGGAGCACGACGCGGTACACGGCGGCGCGCTGGCGTTCGACCTTCGCGGCGCCCGCGACGCCGGTTCGCGCCGCCTCGGTGATTTCCCGCCGGGCTTGCGCGAGCGGTTTCTGCTCCAGCGCGAGCACGTTGAGGGCGCGCTTGACGATCACGCCGCGGATGCCCGGCACCGACGCTTCGATCTCCGCGACCGCCACGTCGTCGCCGCTCACCATGACAACGGGCACGCCGTACCACGCCGCCATGAGCGCGTTCATGCCGCCTTCGCCGGCCGATCGCCCGTTGATCTGCAGGTCGGCGACGACGCCCGAGCCCGTGTGGGCGAAGAGACCACGCGGCGCGCCGGCCTTGGCGTGGTAGCCGACGAAGAGCACCGCGTCGAAGGTCTCGTCGAGACCCTCCATCATGCCGTGACGCTTGAAGCTGTGGCTGATGAGGTGCGCGCGCGGGTCGAGGTCCTCGGGCAGCAGGTTCCGCTGGCCGCCGTGCGAGTCGTTGACGAGGACGGACGCCGCGCCGCCGTCGAAGGCGCCGCGGATGGCCGCGTTGGCGTCTTCGACCATGAGCGCGCGCGCGCGGGCGTACTCCGCGCCGCCGGCGCTCGTCTGGTCGGGGCCGCTGACGCCGCTGATGCCCTCCATGTCGACCGAGATGTAGACCTTCTTGCCCGGCTGGGCCGAGGGCGCGGTGAGGCCGGCGGCGAGGCACAGCGAGCAGGTCAGGAGCGTGAGACGTTTCATCGAGGTCTCCAGTCTGCGGAGCACGCGCCAGCGAGAATGGCGGCGAGTCAAGCATCCCGCTTGGCGGCGCGCTCGCCACAGTAGCAGTACGGGGCGAGGCCGCCAAGGGTGGCATCCCGGCACAGGAGCCGACTCTGATACCCTGTGCCCTACATGAGGAGGTAACCTTGGCGACTTTCACGGATCGGATGCTTGGGGCGGCAAAGCTCGACGCACGGATCTACGAGGAAGTGGAAGCCGACACCACGGCCACGGGCCAGGCCGCGAGCGTCGTCGCCCTCGCCAGCGTCGCCGGGGGCATCGGGTCTCTAGGTCTGGGCACGGCCAGCGTTGGCGTGTTCCTCATCGGCGCGGTCGCCTCGCTGGTGTCGTGGGTGATCTGGGCGTTCTTGACCTACATCATCGGCACTCGTCTGCTCCCGCAGCCACACACACGAGCCAACATGGGGGAGATGCTCCGAACCCTGGGCTTCGCCCAGGCGCCGGGCCTTGCGCGTGTGCTCGGGGTGGTTCCCGGGCTCGGTACGCTCATCCAGGCTGTCGTGTCACTCTGGATGTTGGCGGCCATGGTCGTCGCGGTCCGGCAGGCGCTCGACTATTCGAGCACAGGCCGCGCCGTCCTGGTCTGCCTGGTCGGATGGCTGGTGGCGATCGTCATTCCTGGCCTGCTGCTCCTGAGCCTGGGGTTCAGGGGTGCATGAACGTTGCGAGGCGGGGTGGTCGGGTGGATCATCTGGATCATTCCGATCGCGATGATTTTCGCCCTCGTCGCACACGCCGGCGAGACCATGATTGTCGACGAGGCCGGCAAAGTCATCGACCGGACCGGCGGTCTCACGAGCGGGATCGCCGTCGCGACAGCGCTGATGCTCGTGTTCCGGCAGCGCTACCCTCGCTGGTGGTTTGATTTTCAGTCTGAACTGACCACTACGTGGTCAATCAGGAGTCATCCCGCTCCGGAAGGGTTGCCGTTTACCCGGACCAGGCACTTTGCGTTGACTGCCGAATTGGAGGCACGATGGGCGATCAGACGACGATCAGAGCGAAAGAGAACGGTCCTTACCTCGTCACGAACTGCGCCACCCTGAAGGGTCTTGACGGGACGGTTTTCAAGTCAGACGGCACCGTGGCTCTGTGTCGCTGCGGAGGATCGAAGAACAAGCCGTATTGCGACGGCACACACGCACGGATCGGATTCAGCGGCGCCAAGGATCCGAACCGGGTCCCCGACAAACGGGACGACTACCAGGGGGCCGGTGTGACCATTCACGACAACCGGGGCATCTGCGCGCACTCAGCGCGCTGCACCGACAGTCTCAAGACGGTCTTCAAACTCGGCGAGGAGCCCTGGATTGACCAGAACGGCGACACGGTGGAGAACATTGTGGCCACGATCCAGACGTGCCCGTCGGGCGCACTCAGCTACTCGATTGACGGCGTTGAGCATCGCAACCGGGAGAGCGCCCCGATGATCATGATCGCACCGAACGGTCCGTACGCGATCTTCGGCGGCGCCGACCTGCAGGACGAGCAATGGGGCGAGGGCGCCTCGCGCGAGCACTTCGACCTCTGTCGGTGCGGTCACAGCCAGAACAAACCGTTTTGCAGCGGCGCTCACTGGCATCACCAGTTCGACGAACACGCACCCCGTCAGAAATGATGCCGTGCGCGGAACCTGACGTCCCAAGCCTGTGGGTGCAGCTGAACCGTTCGTGGCCGAGTGCCCGGCGCCGTTCCACAGAACTTGGCGTTCAGCCGGAATCCTCGCTTCAGCCCTCTCCCTTCGGTGACTGGAACAGCAGACTATGCGTTGACTTCGGCACCCCGATTCGGCGATCGGTCATGAGCCGCGGCGGGCGACGACCGCAGCGTCCCCGCATCGTGGCTGATTTGTAGCGCGGAAGGATCGGGTATCGAGCATCTTCGCGGGGCCGACACGTTACGACCGGGGCTTTGCCAAACACGCAGGAGAACGAGCATGCCACGCTTGATGGTCGCCATGGCGACGCTGTCGCTTCTAAGCCTTGGAAGTGCTTCGGCACGCGCGCAGGCCTGGCAACCGCCGACCGATACTGAACGCTGCCCGTCCAGATGGGGGGCAGGCGACGAACGGGGAAGCGCCAACCTGATGACGCCCCAGATCGTCCTGCGCGCCGCGCGGCTGATCAAGGCCGGCGAGGTGATCGAGCTGGCCTACCCGCTGTTCGACGGGATGCCCTTCTACGGAGACCGCGTCTACAGCCAGCAATTGAAGAGGACCAACTGGCCCCCCGGATCGAATACCCGTGGCTCGAACGAGGAGATCGTGACGACAGAGCTCGGTCAGGTCGGCACACAGATCGACGGCTTCGGCCATCAGTCGATTGACAACAGTCTCTATAACTGTTTCGAGATGGACGAGGTCGCCACGAGAACCGGCTTTTCCAGGCTCGGCATCGAGAAGACGGGCGCCCTGATCACCCGCGGCGTCCTGATCGACGTGGCGGCCCTGCGCGGCGTCGACATGCTCGGCGATCGTGACGAGATTACGGCCCAGGATCTGCAGGACGGGCTCGAGCGGCAGAACCTGACGCTCGAGACCGGCGACGCGATCATCATCAATACGGGATTCGGACGGCTTTGGGGGCACGACAACGTCCGCTACTACCAAACGCAGCCGGGGCTGGGCATCGGCGCAGCCGAGTGGCTCGCGCGGCGGAATCCGATGATCGTCGGATCGGACACGTGCTGCGTCGAGGTCAATCCGAACCCCGATCCGACTCTCAGCTCACCCGTCCACCAGATCCTGCTGGTGGCGAATGGTATCTACCTGGTCGAGAGTCTCAAGCTCGATGAGCTCGTGGAGAAGCGGATTCACGAGTTCGCCTTCGTTGTGCAGCCGCTGAAGCTCAGGGGTGCGACCGGCTCCTCGGTGGCGCCCGTCGCAGTGCGATGACCATCTCACTTGGCTTCGGGATCTGGAGAGGCTTGGAGAAGCTGACGCAGCCGCGTGAATGCCGCGGGATTTCGCTGCCGCTGGGGCCCGTTCCCTCCCCCGCTACAGGGATGACCTCGGGCCGTTGGGACCACTCCTGAGGGTCACTCCTTGGGTTCGTCCTCTTTTAGAAACCAGCTGCGAACGTCGCGCAGCCTGAACCTGGCCAGGACCACACGGCGTTCATCTATAGCGATGACAGTGTCGCCCGTTTCCATGGCTTGGTGACACGGGATCCTGACCTCCTGGTGGCTGTCTTCAAGTACCACGATCAACGTCTTCGGCATGATGTCCTCTGGCCTTCGACAACGCGGTGCAGACAACGTGGAGTCTGCGCCGTGGAATCGGCCCGCGTGAGCCGGAGCAGGAAAAAACGACGGGCCAGCTTACCACGGAGACTGGTCCCGCCTGTCTGTGTTCGGGATCGTCGGTCCGGTCTTTCCTCCTTGACTGTTGCTCCGGTGGTTGCGCGTTCGATCCCCGCCGGGCGGTCACCGACGCGGCGACTCGGACCAAGCCCCGGATCTCGACGTGCATTCGGGCTGGCGTCGCCAAGCATTCCCAGTTGGAACCAGCTTCTCTCTTGGCTTCGGAATCTCGAGAGACTGAGGGACGCTGAAACGGCCGCGTGACGGGTACTTCCGCTCCGGAAGGTTGCCGTTCTTCGGCGGCGCCGACCTGCAGGACGAGCAATGGGGCGAGGGTGCCTCGCGCGACCACTTCGACCTCTGTCGGTGCGGTCACGGCCGGAACAAACCGTTTTGAAGCGGCGCTCACTGGCTCTGCCGAACGGGCACGCTCCGCCCTTTCCACCTCTTAGCAGTCCGTGGCGAAAGTGCTTTTTCCGCGAAATGGGGTCAGACCCCATTTTCTCTTTTGTTTCAAGACCCCACGAAAATGGGGTCTGACCCCATTTCGCCGTCACCGCCACGGACTGCCGCAGCCCGTCTGGCACTTCCACCACGGGCTGTTAGGCATTCGCCAGAGTTCGTCTAGAATAGGCCGGCCGCTGTCGTCCACGGACCCGGGGCTACATCTACATCACGGACCGGAACTGGGGGATCTGGGTCCTGCGGTACACGGGACCGCGGCCGTCCACGAACCACTGACCATGGGGGGGCCCGGCCGGGGAGAGGACACGCCAGGCGTCGTCAGGCCGCCGCGGCGCTGCTCACCCTGTGGACGCTGGGTGCCGCGGCCGGCGCCCAGTCGCCCCAGGCGTGTCCCGACCCGCTGGCCGATTTCGCGTCCGAAAAGCTCGACGAGGCCTTTCGCGAGCTGCTGGCGAGGGGCGCGCCGGCCTCTGCTGCCATTGACGCGCTCGTCGACTTCGCGGTGTCCGCCGCGCCGGTCGGCACGCGCCTGCTGATCGACGGCCGGTGCCACGAGGTCCAGCGCGTGCAGGTCACCGGCTTTCACGACGGCCCGCACGGACACACGGACATCCATCGCGAGGCCGGCGAGGAGCGCGGCGCCGACATCCATCGCGTGGCCTCATTCGAGCGCCGGTGGGACGATGCGTATCAGGGCGCGCTACGCGAGAACCGGGCGGACTTGAGGGTCGTGGTGTCCATCGGCCGGAGCGGTCCCGACGCGCTGGACCTGGAGGTCCGGCCCGCCGCCCTGTGCGCGGGAGAGAGCGGCGAGGTGGCAGCCACCTTCCGCTGCGGCGCCTGCGGCGTGCCCGGCGAAAGCGTCACGCTCGAGGTCACCGGCGGCGCCGTTGTCGATCCGACGTCCGCGGCAACCGACGAGTCGGGCACAGTACGCGCGCGGGTGACCGCTGGCGAACCCGCCGACGCGGTGGTGCTGACGGCCGCCGGTGGGGGCCTGTCGACGCGCCGCGCGCTGCGGGTCGAGCGGTGCGGCGCACGTCCGGGCCGGGCTTTTGACGGGCGTTGGAGGCAGGGCGTAAAGTACCGCGTCGGTGCCCGAGGGCAGCGAGATCATGTTCAGACCATCACCGCGGACCACAGAGAAGCTCGTCGAGGAGCAGGTGCGCAGGTGGCAGCTCGAGCGCGAGGCGTCGCGCAGTCACGGCGAGGCGAAGCCGCCGGCGCCCTGGCCGGTTATCACGCTCTCGCGCGAGTTCGGCGCGCTCGGTGCGGCCACGGGGCGGATTGTGGCGGACAGGCTCGGCTTCAGCTTCTGGGATCAGGAGATCGTCCACGCGATCGTCGAACACACCGGTGCGCAGCAGAGCCTGCTCGCCTCCCTCGATGAGCGGACCCGGAGCCAGATCGAGGACATCTTCAACGAGAACCTGGTTGGCGCCGAAGGCACGGCCGTCGAGTACGTCCGCCAGGTCGCGCGGGTGGTGCGGACCATCGAGCGTCACGGCGGCGCGGTGATCATCGGCCGCGGCGCGTATTTCATCCTGGCCCCTGAAACGACGCTCCGCGTGCGGGTGGTCTGTTCCGAAGCGCTGCGCATCGCCCGGTTCGCCGAGCGCCAGGGACTCGACAAGCGCGAGGCGGAGAGACAGGTCCGGCGGGTGGAGCGCGAGCGGCACCTCTTCAACAAGCGACACTACGGCCGGGATGTCACCGATCCGCTCCATTACGACGTGGTGCTCAACACCGGCTGGATCACGCCCGAGGCGGCGGCCGACGTCGTCGTCGCGGCGTACAGCGCCAAGTTCGGACGCCTCCCGGCACACCGGTGATGGTGTGAGGCGACGCCCGGACCCGCAGCGGGGGAGGCGATGCGCACACTGAGTCTCGCCGTCGGCGTCCTGCTCGCATCCGGCTTCATCCTCCATCATCGGGCCGCCGAGACCACGCGCCAGCCTGCGGCCGGCATGCCGGAATGGCCCGGATACTTCGGAAGCAGCGGCGACTTCGGCCCGGCCTTTCTCACGGCCATCCACGCGCGGACCGGCGAGATTGCGTGGCAGGACCGGACGTTCGCCAAGGCGAGCTTCCTGAACCTGGGAGGGAAGGCGATCCTGCTGGACGAGGACGGCGTGCTCGCCCTCGTCACCCTGTCCGCCGACGGCCTGACCGTCCTTGCGAAGGCGCAGGTTGCCAGAGCGGTATCCTGGACCGTGCCGACACTCGTCGGCACAACCCTGTATGTGCGCGACCGCGTCAACATCATGGCGCTCGATCTGGGTGCGAGATGAGTCAAAGGAGGACGCGCCGGCCTCCGCGATCCGCTATACGGTCGCCTTGTGTCAGGCGTTTGCGCCGCTGCTACCGCACCTGCAGGCTCGCCGCGTGGTGTTCTACGGATGCGCGACCTTGTATCAGTCAATAAAGCCAGACCTTGAAGCCTGGAGAAGAATCTTGATGCGATCGGCAAGAAGATAGATGACTACCAAGCAAGAGAAGGATCTATCGCTGGCGCTGACGAGGCACTGTGTTGTTTTGCGATTGATGCTGCCCTTCCCATCGTCATGGAAACGATGATTTCATTGTGCTCTGGTGACGTTCGCCGCGGGCTGGCGTCGGACAAGGTGAGGAAGGCCCGCCGGGACACCGGCGCCGCCGGGGTACGTGGTGCCCGGTAACCACGAGAACACGGTGAAGAGGCCGAGAGGACCGGCCGCCGGGGGTCAGGATGGCGTACTTGGACCCGGCGGGTCAGGCGCCCGCCGGGTTCCAGAGCCCAAAGCCCAAAGCCGATGGCCGGCTATTCCCTGAGCACTCCGGCCACCATGACCGGACCGTCCTCCGCCTGACACGACGAGGGCCGGCCTTGAGCACCGTCACTGGCTTATTTTCTCGCCTTCATCTTCTCGACCAGCCACTCGGCCACGTCTGGCATCACGGTCGGATAGTACTCCACCGCGCAGTGCTCACCGAGGCCGAGCAGCCACACATCGCTTTCCACCGCCGACTGCCAGGTCAACAGGATGTCCTCGGGGGGATTGCCGCCGTCGCGCGTGCCGTTGAGGACGAGCAGAGGCGTTGTGATCGGCTTCTTGCCCTGTCCGATCGTCCCGTTCTCTTTGAACGAGCGTATCCCCGCACACATGGCCACGACCGCAGTGATGCGCGGATCATTCAGAAGGGCGACACGCAACGCGGCGCCCCCGCCATAGCTCTGCCCAAAGACGCCGATGTGCGCGGTATCGAGATCGCGCCGCTTCAGGAAGTGTTCCAGGATGGCGACGTGGGGCTCCGCCGTTGACTCCCGGGGCCACTGCTTGGCCTCGCCGAAGCCGGGCAGATCGAAGGTGGCGACGGCGAGTCCGTTCGCGAGGTAGTCCTGGATGGGGCGGTAGTGGTTCGCCTTGTACTGATCGACGCCACCGCTGTAAATGACGAGCGGCGGCTTCTCGACGCCGACCGGCTTGTGCAGATAGGTGACGAGGTGGCCGTCCCTGAACGGCACGTTCACCACCTCCAACGGCACGTCGAACTGCTTCCCTCCCTTCTGATACACGTTCAGCTGCGCCTGGTAGGCCTGGTCCTGCTCGTCCGAGTCGTTCCTCGGGAACCAGGCGATCGCGTAGTACACGCCGGCCGTCATGTAGGCGTCGAGGGCTGCCCGACGGTTGGTGGCCGCGTCGCCGAGGGCCTCGTAGTACTTACCGATGGCGCTCCACTCGTAGACCCAGCCTCCGGGGGCATTGCCTTCCTGTCTCGTGATCCGCGACAGGGTCATGCGGATGACGTCCTGATCGGCGCCCATGTACGAGTAGGCCCGGATGCGGCGCTCCGGAAATACTGCGCGCCCGTCTTGTACGTTCTGGGCGAAGCTGGCCGAGACCGCCAGGAGCGAGACCAGTGGCACCGCCAGGCCGATCGCCGCTGATCCGCAAAGTGCCCGCGTGAGGGTCTTGCTGAGACGAAGCATAAGGTTACCCCTTTCCGTTGTTGATCGAGACGTGCCATGGCTCCGGCGGGGATGCTAGCGGCAAGGGACGCGGCAATGGGGAATCTCGCCAGCATCCCGTGGGAGGGATAGGGTAGCACGAGAGCCCTCGAAACGGCCGATTACGATCGGACGAGGCGGTCCGCTGCGCTGCCGCGCGCATCGCGTCGCGCACTGAGGGCGACCCGAAAGCGGAGACGGCCGGTTTGCAGGCACGAGGGCCGGCCCTGAATGCCGTCATTTGGAGTTCTTCTCAACCAGCCACTGCGCCACGTGCGGCATCACGACCGGATAGTACTCCACCGCGCAATGCTCGCCGAGGCCGAGCAGCCACAGATCGCCCTCCTTTGCGGACTGCCAGGTCA
>Ga0326597_10001328_pt1 | contig 40474 bp, 45 predicted proteins | sample RVTome_12_FD_203789 | JGI IMG/M metagenome (GOLD analysis project Ga0326597, IMG submission 203789) | Soil microbial communities from uranium-contaminated site in the Upper Colorado River Basin, Wyoming, United States - RVT100D185 | ecosystem: Environmental > Terrestrial > Soil > Contaminated >... | reverse complement strand
GGCCCTCGAGATGGCGCGCCTGCGCGCGAAAGTGGCGGCGAGCGCGCGATGAAGCCGGCGAAAACGCCGCGGCGCCGCTCGCGCGAGATCGCGCTGCAGGCGCTCTACGCCTGGCAGATGGGCAGTGGCGACGCGCTCGAGCAGGTGCGCGCCATCGACGACGACGGGCGCACCGACCGCGAGCTGGCCGAAGCGCTGGTGCGCGGCGTGCAGGCGCGCGCCGCCGAGCTCGAGGGGCTGATCGCGCCGTGCCTCGACCGCGAGTTCCGGCGCCTGTCGCCCGTGGAGCGCGCCATCCTCTACATCGGCGCGTTCGAATTGCAGGAGCATCCGGAGACGCCGTTCCGCGTCGTGCTGAACGAGGCCATCGAGCTGGGAAAGAGCTTCGGCGGCACCGGCGGCCACAAGTACGTGAACGGCGTGCTGGAGAAGCTCGCCCGCGGGCTGCGCGCGCAGGAAGTGGCAGGCGGGCGCCAGCCCGCCTGAGGACGGCGATGCCGTCCGAGTTCGAGATCATCCGGCGCTACTTCTCGCGCCCGGCGCGCAACGCGCCGCTCGGCGTCGGCGACGACGCCGCGCTGCTCAGGCCCGCCCCCGGCTGCGAGCTCGCCGTGTCCACCGACCTGCTGCTCGAAGGGCGGCACTTCGCCGCGCGCGCCGCGCCGCGGCCGCTGGGGCACAAGGCGCTGGCGGTGAATCTTTCCGACATGGCGGCGATGGGCGCCGCGCCGCGCTGGGCGACGCTCGCGCTGGCGCTGCCCGCGGCGGACGAGGACTGGCTGGCGCAGTTCGCCGAGGGCTTCTACGCGCTCGCCGCGCGCTGCCAGGTCGACCTCGTCGGCGGCGACACGACGCGCGGGCCGCTGGCGATCTGCGTGACCATCCTCGGCGAAGTGCCGGCGGGCACGGCGCTGCTCCGCGACGGCGCGCGGCCCGGCGACGACATCTGGGTGTCGGGCGAGCTCGGCGGCGCCGCGTTTGCGCTCGAGCACCCGGAGAACGCGAAAGCGGCCGGGCGCCTGCACGAGCCCGAGCCGCGCGTGGCGCTCGGCGAGCGCCTGAGAGGCCTCGCGAGCGCCGCGATCGATCTCTCCGACGGCTTCGCGCAGGACCTCGGCCACATCCTCGAGCGCTCCGGCGTGGGCGCCGAGGTGCGCTACGCGGACCTGCCGAAATTCCGCATCGCCGACGCGGCGCTCGAGCAGCGCTGCGTGCTCGCGGGCGGCGACGACTACGAGCTCGCGTTCACCGCGCCGGTGGCGGCGCGCGCGGCGATCGGGCAGTTGTCGGCACCGCTGCGCATCGGGCTGGCGCGCGTCGGCTCGATCGAGGCCGGGCCGCCGCGCCTGCGGGTCCTCGACGCGCAGGGCCGCGACATGGCGCTCACGCCGGGGTTCGACCACTTCGCATGATCGTTTTCCGCCCGAGCGCGCGCTTCGTCTTCACCCACCCGGCGCACTTCGTCGCCTTCGGCTTCGGCGCCGGGCTCTCGCCCATCGCCCCGGGCACGGTGGGCACGCTGCTCGCCTTTCCCCTGTGGTGGCTGATCGGCCCGCTCACCCCGCCGCTCGTGCTGTTCGCGATCCTCGCCACGCTCTTCGCCGCCGGCGTCTGGGCATGCGACATCACGGGACGCCACCTCGGCATCGCCGACCACGGCGGCATGTGCTGGGACGAGGTGGTCGCGTTCCTGCTCGTGCTGGCGATCGCGCCGCAGGAGCGGCCCTGGCAGGCGGCCGCGTTCTTCCTCTTCCGCGCCTTCGACGTCGTCAAGCCGCCGCCGATCCGGGGCCTCGAGCGCCGCATGAAGGGCGGCTTCGGCGTCATGTTCGACGACATCCTCGCCGCCGGCTATGCGCTGCTCGTGCTGGCGCTGGCGAAACGGTTCCTGCTGCCGTGAACGAGCTCGCGCAAAAGCTCGGCGCGGCGCTCGAGGCACAGGGCAAGAAAATCGCCACCGCCGAGTCCTGCACCGGGGGCTGGGTGGCGATGGCGCTGACCGCGATCCCGGGCAGCTCCGGCTGGTTCGAGCGCGGCTACGTCACCTACTCGAACGCCGCCAAGCGCGAGGACCTCGGCGTCGCCGAGGAAACGCTGCGCCGGCATGGTGCGGTGAGCGAGGAGGTCGCGCGCGAGATGGCGGCCGGCGCCCTCGAGCGCGCCCGGGCGCAGGTGGCGCTCGCCATCACCGGGGTCGCCGGCCCGAGCGGCGGCACGAAGGACAAGCCCGTAGGCCTGGTGTGCTTCGCCTGGGCGCTCGGGAGTAAGATCACGAGCCAGACGAGGCGCTTCGACGGCGACCGCGAGAGCGTGCGCCGCCAATCCGTCCTCCACGCCCTCGAAAGGGTACTGGAGCTGCTGTGAGCCAGATCCGCCCCGCCGCCGTGGCGGGCATGTTCTACCCGCGCGACGCGCGCGCGCTGCAACAGGAGCTCGCCGACCTGATCGACGGCGTGGAAAGCCTCGCGCCGCGCTTCGGCCATCCCAAGGCCCTCATCGTGCCGCACGCGGGCTACGTCTACTCCGGCCCGGTGGCGGCGCGCGCCTACGACGAGCTCGCCGCCGCGCGCGGCATCGTCGAGCGCGTGGTGCTCCTTGGGCCCGTGCACCGCGTGCCGGTGCGGGGCCTCGCGCTGCCCGGCGCGGAAGCCTTCGACACGCCGCTCGGGCGCGTGCGCATCGACGCCGAGGGCGTGCGAATGCTGGCGCCGTTCCGGCATGTGGTGGCGAGCCCCGCCGCCCACGCCGCCGAGCACTCGCTCGAGGTGCAGCTGCCGTTCCTGCAGAAGATGCTGGGCGAGTTCGCGCTGCTGCCGCTCGCCGTGGGCGATGCGCGGCCGCAGGAGGTGCGCGAGGTGATCGAGCGGCTCTGGGGCGGGCCGGAGACGCTGTTCGTGGTGTCGACCGACCTGTCGCACTACCATTCCTACGAGCAGGCGCGCGCCATCGACCAGGCGACCCTCGCGCGCATCGCGTCGTTCGACACCGACATCAACCACGAGGAAGCCTGTGGCGCGACGCCCTTGAACGGCTTCCTCGCCGCCGCCAGGGCGCGCGGCCTGTCGATTCGCCTCCTCGGCGCCTGCAACTCCGGCGACACCGCGGGCGGCAAGGACCGCGTCGTCGGCTACTCCGCGTTCGCGCTGTACGAGGGCGCGCGCGTCACGCTGCAGGACGCGGGGCTGGCGCTCCTGGCGATCGCGCGCGCCGCCATCGGCCACGCGCTCGGCGTGCACGCCGAGCCGCCGCGCACCGACATCGCGCCGTGGCTCGCGCGCCCCGGCGCGACCTTCGTCACGCTGCTGCTGGAGGGGAAGCTGCGCGGCTGCATCGGCAGCCTCGCGCCGACGAGGAGCATCGGCCTCGACGCGGCGGAAAACGCGCTCGGCGCGGCGCTGCGCGACCCGCGCTTTTCGCCCGTGACGCGCGAGGAATGGCCGCGCTGCCAGGTCGAGGTGTCGGTGCTCTCGCCGCCCAAGCCCCTGCGCTTCGCCGACGAAGCGGAGCTCCTCGCGCAGCTGCGCCCCGGCGAGGACGGCGTGATCCTGGAGCACGAGGGCCGGCGCGCCACCTACCTGCCGCAGGTCTGGGAGGGATTTCCCGACAAGCGCAAGTTTCTCGCGGAGCTCATGCGCAAGGCGGGAATCCCGGCCGATACGCGCCTTGCACGCTGCAAGCTGTGGCGCTACCGGGTGATCAAGTGGACGCAACCCGCACTGCACTAGAGACGTCGGTCCCGGGCCGCTGGTGGCATGCGCTGGCGGACGGGCGCATCCAGTGCGACCTGTGCCCGCGCGACTGCCGCCTGCACGAGGGGCAGCGCGGGCTGTGCTTCGTGCGCAAGATGGAAGGTGGGCGCATGGTGCTCACAACCTACGGCCGCTCCTCGGGGTTTTGCGTCGACCCGATCGAGAAGAAGCCCCTGAACCAGTTCTATCCGGGGACCTCGGTGCTTTCCTTCGGCACCGCGGGCTGCAACCTGGCGTGCAAGTTCTGCCAGAACTGGGACATCTCGAAGTCGCGCGAGATGGACCGGCTGCAGGACGCGGCGGCGCCCGCGGCGATCGCGAAGGCGGCGCAGGAGCTCGGCTGTGCGTCGGTCGCCTATACCTACAACGACCCGGTGATCTTCGCCGAGTACGCGATGGACATCGCCGATGCGTGCCGCGAGAAGGGGGTGAAGAACGTGGCGGTCACCGCGGGCTACATCCATGCCGCGCCGCGGCGCGAGCTCTACGCGAAGATGGACGCGGTGAACGTGGACCTGAAGGCGTTCACCGAGGACTTCTACTTCAAGACCTGCGGCGGGCACCTGCAGCCGGTGCTCGATACTCTGGTGTATCTCGTGAAGGAAACGGATGTCTGGACCGAAATCACGACGCTCCTGATTCCCGGGAAGAACGATTCGAACGAGGAACTCGAGGCCGAGTCGAAGTGGATCTTCGAGAACCTCGGGCCGGATGTGCCGCTGCATTTCACGGCGTTTCACCCCGACTGGAAGATGACCGACGTGCCGGCGACGCCGGCTTCGACGCTGACGCGGGCGCGCGCGATCGCGCTGCGCGCGGGGCTGCGCTATGTGTATACGGGGAACGTGCACGACGCCGAGGGCGGGACGACGCTCTGCCCGTCGTGCGGCGAGGCGGTGATCGTGCGCGACTGGTACCGGATCGATCGCTACCGGCTGTCGGAAGAGGGCGCGTGCCTGTCGTGCGGCGCGCAGCTGCCGGGGCGCTACAAGAAGTTCGGCAAACCGTTCGGGCCGCGGAGGATCCCGGTCCGGCTGGCGGCGGCGGCGGGGTGACGTTGCTGTAAACATCAACATGGTGTAGGATCTGTTGATGTATATGTCAACATCGCCTGGGGAGCTGCTGAGCGCGCTGGCCCCCGCCGCCCGGCGCCGCTATGCGACCGATGCCGGCTGGGCGCAAGCCTCGGGTGTCCCCAAGGAAACGCTTTCCAGGCTCAAGGGGCAGGAATCGTGCGATCTGCGCACGATCGACGCGCTGGCGAGAGCCGCCGGCTACGTGCTGGCTGTCGTGCCGACCGGCGCGCGCGAGTCAGCCCAGGTACCCACGACCTTCAGCCGCGAGGACGAAGACAGGCTGCTGGATCTTTGCGCGTCCGGCAACGCCGACCCCGCCGTCTGGAGCAGGCATGGGTCGGGCTTCTTCATGGGAGGGCTGGCCGTATTGCTGTCCAGCGCCCGGGGCTTTGACCGGGAGAAATACCTGCGGCTCGCCGAAGCGCTGCACGCCGGGGTGTCGACGCCGGAAGTCTTCGGCCTGTGGCTGCGGCGGTCTCCGGTGCAGCCATCGAGGTTCCTGCCCATGGCGAGGGTGCGGAAGCGGCCCGCGTGAAGATCGACCTGGAGAGCGGGTACGGCAAGGCGTTCAAGGAAATCCTCGCCCGGGTCCAGCAGGCGCTGCAGGGCGCCCGGCCGGAGAGATTGCCCATCCGCATGTACATCGCGGGCGGTGCTGCCATGCATCTGCTGACGGGCGAGCGCGTCTCGGAGGACATCGACGCCACCTTCTCGACGAAGGTGATATTCGACGAAGACCTGTCGGTTTCCTATCGCGACCCGGACGGCCGTGCCCGGGTTCTGTTCCTGGACAGGAACTACAACGACAGCCTCGGGCTGCTGCACGAGGATGCGTACACCGATTCCCGCAAGCTGGATGTTCCGGGGATCGACAGGCGCCTCATCGAGGTCCGCGTGCTGTCGCCCGTGGACCTTGCGGTAAGCAAGCTGTCGCGCTTTGGAGACGTGGATCGCCAGGACATCGAGAAGCTGGCCAGGATGGGTCTTGTCGATTCCGCATCCCTGCGCCGGCGTGCGGAGCAGGCGCTGGGAGGATACGTCGGCAGGCTCGAGTCAGTGCGTACGTCGCTGGACGCGGCGTGCCGCCTCGTGGACGCCGTGTCCCCGCGCAAGCGAAACAAATAGGAAACAAATAGGGACAGTCTGGACAGTCCCCATTTAGCTCCTTTTATTTCTTCAGCAGGCCGATGAGGGTGGTGTTGTCCCAGCGGCCGTGGCCGGCGGCGCTGATGCGGCCGAAGTACTGCTCGATCAGCGCGGTCCCGGGCATGTAGGAGCCGTTCTTCTTCGCTTCCGCCAACGCGATGTTCAAGTCCTTGCGCATCCAGTCGCTGGCGAAGCCGAAGCCCTCGAACTTGCCTTCCACCATGGTCTTCCAGCGGTTTTCGAGCTGCCAGGACTGCGCCGCGCCCTTGGAGATGACGGCGACCACCTTCTCCATGTCGAGGCCGGCGTTCTTGCCGAAGTTGAGCGCTTCGGCGAGGCCCTGCAGCAGGCCGACGATCGCGACCTGGTTGACCATCTTGGTGAGCTGGCCGGCCCCGGGCGTGCCGATGAGCGCGGCCATCTTGGCGTAGACGTCGATCACCGGCTTCACCTTGTCGAAGTCGGCCTGCTCGCCGCCGCACATGATGCCCAGTTGCCCGTTCACGGCGCCCGCCTGGCCGCCCGAGACGGGGGCGTCGACGAAGCCGACGCCTTTCTCCTTGCACTTCGCATGCAGCTCGCGCGCCACCACCGCCGAAGCGGTGGTGTGATCGACCAGCACGGCGCCTTTCTTCAGGCCGGCGAGCGCCCCGTTGTCGCCATAGGCGACCGAGCGCACGTCGTCGTCGTTGCCGACGCACATCATGACGAAGTCGCAGCCCTGTGCGGCTTCCCGGGGAGTGGGCGCGGACTTGCCGCCGTACTCCCTGACCCACTGCTGGGCTTTCGCCGCGGAGCGGTTGTAGACCGCGACCTCGTGGCCGCCCTTTTTCGCCAGGTGCCCCGCCATCGGATAGCCCATCACGCCAAGACCGAGGAAAGCAACTTTCGCCATCTTTTTGTCTCCTAAAGGGTTTTTTCGGGGTTTGACAGGGCGGTGTCAACCACCCACAATAGCTGGACGTTTATACAGTATCCGGTGCCGGCCCAGCGTCGCCGTCCAGCGAGCGCCTGCCGCAGATGCCGACAACCAGAAAAAGAGGTACAGGAAATGGATGAAAACAAGTCTAAGGCATTGGCGGCCGCCCTGTCGCAGATCGAGAAGCAGTACGGCAAGGGCTCCATCATGCGCATGGACTCCGAGGCCATCAAGGACGTGCAGGTGGTCTCCACGGGGTCCCTGGGCCTGGACCTGGCGCTCGGCGTGGGCGGCCTGCCGCGCGGGCGGGTGTGCGAGATCTACGGCCCCGAGTCCTCGGGCAAGACCACGCTCACGCTGCAGGTCATCGCCGAGATGCAGAAGATGGGCGGCACCGCCGCCTTCATCGACGCCGAGAACGCGCTCGATCCGCAGTACGCCAAGAAGCTCGGCGTAAACATCGACGAGCTGCTCATCTCGCAGCCCGACACCGGCGAGCAGGCGCTCGAGATCGCCGACATGCTGGTGCGCTCGGGCGCGGTCGACGTGATCGTCATCGACTCGGTGGCGGCGCTGACGCCCAAGGCCGAGATCGAGGGCGAGATGGGCGAGCCGCAGATGGGCCTGCAGGCGCGCCTCATGAGCCAGGCGTTGCGCAAACTCACCTCCAACATCAAGCGCACCAACACGCTCGTCATCTTCATCAACCAGATCCGCATGAAGATCGGCGTCATGTTCGGCAACCCCGAGACCACCACCGGCGGCAACGCGCTCAAGTTCTACGCCTCGGTGCGAATGGACATCCGCCGCATCGGCTCGATCAAGAAGGGCGACGAGGTGATCGGCTCCGAGACGCGCGTCAAGGTCGTGAAGAACAAGGTGGCGCCGCCCTTCCGCCAGGCCGAGTTCGACATCCTCTACGGCACGGGCATCTCGCGCGAAGGCGAGGTGCTGGAGCTGGGCGTGGCGCACGGCGTGCTGGAAAAGTCGGGCGCCTGGTACATCTACCAGGGCGATCGCCTCGGCCAGGGCAAGGACAACTCGCGCGAGTTCCTCACGGAGAACCCCGAGCTCGCGCGCGAGATCGAGCTGAAGATCCGCGAGAAGGCGGGCGTGGCGGTGCCGGCGCCGGAAGCGCCCGCGGCCGCCGAGGACGGCAAGGTCGAGCACCTGCCCACGCGCAAGCGCGCGGAGAAGTAAATGCATGAGCCTGACACGCCCGGCGAGCTGAAAGCCAGGGCGCTCAGGCACCTCGCGCGGCGCGAGCACTCCCGCGCCGAGCTCGAGCGCAAGCTCGCGCCGCACGCCGCATCGCCCGCGGCGCTCGGGCAGCTGCTCGACGCGCTCGCCGCGAAGAAGCAGCTCTCCGACGAGCGCTACGCGGAGGCGCGCGCGCATCAGCTCTCGCGCAAGTACGGCGCCGCGCGCATCCGCCAGGACCTGAAAGCGAAGGGCGTCGGGGACGAGCTCGTCGGCCGGGTCTCGGCCGAGGGCGAAGCGGCGCGCGCCGCCGCGATCCTCGCGCGCAAGTACCGTTCGCCCGCGAGCACGCGCGCGGAGCGCGCGCGGCGCATGCGCTTCCTGCTCTCGCGGGGCTTCTGCCACGACACGATCCGCCGCGTCGTGTCATCCGCTGACGGTGACGATGCGTTAAACCCCTAGCGCGTTTCGCGCGGGAAGGGGGTGATGGGCATGGATCAGGCACAGGCACTGGCGATCGTGAAATCGCTCGCCAACGGCGTCGATCCGGAGTCGGGCGAAGTGTTTCCGGCGGAAGGGGCGTACCAGCGGCCGCAGACGGTGCGCGCGCTGTTCGCGGCCGCCGAGGCGCTGGAGCGCGCCGCGCAGTTCGAGCGGCGCAAGTCCCAGCTGCCGGCGAAGACCGGCGAGCCGTGGACCGAGGACGAGGACCGCAAGCTGCTCGCCTCGTTCGACGCCGGGCACGCGCTCGGCGAGCTGGCGGCGGCGCATCAGCGCACGCAGACGGGCATCCGCGCGCGGCTGGTGAAGTACGGGCGGCTCGCGGCGTAAGGCGAGGGGCGGGCCACGGCGCCCGGGCGCCGTGGCCCCTCCTTTAGAATAGCGGCGCCATGAAGTCGAACGACATCCGCGCGGGCTTCCTCGAGTACTTCAGGTCGAAGGGGCACGCCATCGTGCCTTCGAGCTCGCTCGTCCCGGCGGGCGACCCGACGCTGCTGTTCGTCAACTCGGGCATGGTGCAGTTCAAGGACGCGTTCCTCGGCAAGGAGAAACGCGCCTGCAACCGCGCCACCACCTCGCAGCGCTGCGTGCGCGCGGGCGGCAAGCACAACGACCTCGAGAACGTCGGCTACACCGCCCGCCACCACACCTTCTTCGAGATGCTGGGCAACTTCAGCTTCGGCGACTACTTCAAGCGCGACGCCATCGCCTTCGCCTGGGAGCTGCTCACGCGGGTCTACGGGCTGGCGCCGGAGAGGCTCTGGACCACGGTGTACGAGACCGATGACGAGGCCTACGACCTGTGGACCGGGATGATCGGCGTGCCGCGCGAGCGCTGCGTGCGCATCGGCGACAAGCCCGGCGGCCAGAAGTACCAGTCGGACAACTTCTGGCAGATGGCCGATACCGGCCCGTGCGGGCCGTGCAGCGAGATCTTCTACGACCACGGCCCCGGCATCGAGGGCGGGCCGCCGGGCACGCCGCAGGCGGACGGCGACCGCTACATCGAGATCTGGAACCTCGTCTTCATGCAGTTCAACCGGGACGAAAAGGGCGTCATGCGCCCGCTGCCCAAGCCTTCGGTGGACACCGGCATGGGCCTCGAGCGCATCGCCGCGGTGCTGCAGGGCAGGCACTCGAACTACGAGATCGACCTGTTCCAGGACCTGATCAGGGCGGCCCATAGGGAGACAATCGGCTCGACCGGCCAGAAGCAGCTCGCGAACCCCTCGCTCAACGTCATCGCCGATCACATCCGCGCCTGCGCCTTCCTCATCGTCGACGGCGTGATCCCCGGCAACGAAGGCCGCGGCTACGTCCTGCGGCGCATCATCCGGCGCGCGATCCGCCACGGCTACAAGCTCGGCCGCAAGCAGCCGTTCTTCCACCGCATCGTCGAGGACCTCGACAAGGCGATGGGCGCGGCCTACGCCGAGCTGCGAAGGGACAAGGCGCGCGTCACGGCCGTGCTGAAGCAGGAGGAGGAGCGCTTCGCCGAGACGCTGGAAAACGGCATGGGCGTGCTCGAATCTGCGCTCGCCTCGGGCGAGCGCAAGCTGCTCGATGGCGAGACCGCGTTCCGGCTCTACGACACCTTCGGCTTTCCGGTCGACCTGACCGCCGACATCTGCCGCGAGCGCGGCGTGATGCTCGACATGGCGGGCTTCGAGGCCGCCATGGCGGCGCAGCGCGAGCGCGCGCGCGCGGCGAGCAGGTTCTCCGCGGCCACTGGGCTGGAATACGCCGGCGGCAAGACCGAGTTCCGCGGCTACGACACGCTCGCCGTGCAGGCGAAGGTCGTCGCGCTGTATCGCGAAGGCGCGCGGGTCGAGGCGCTGAGAAGCGGCGAGGAGGGCACGGTGGTGCTCGACCAGACGCCGTTCTACGCCGAGGCCGGCGGCCAGGTCGGCGACCGCGGCGAGCTGGTGGCGGCCACCGGCACGTTCGAGGTGGCCGACACGCAGAAGATCCAGGCCGAGGTGTTCGGCCACCAGGGCGTGCTGAAAACCGGGACGCTCAAGACTGGCGATGCACTGGAGGCGCGCGTGGATACGACGCTGCGCGCGCGCACCATGCGCAACCACTCGGTGACGCACCTGATGCACAAGGCGCTGCGCGACGTTCTGGGACCGCACGTGCAGCAGAAGGGCTCGCTCGTCGACGAGGACAAGACGCGCTTCGACTTCGCCCACGACAAGGCGATGAGCGAGGAGGAGATGCGGAAGATCGAGGCGATCGTGAACGCGGAGATCCTCGCCAACACGCTGACCAAGGCGAGAATCATGCCGATCGAGGACGCCAAGCGCGCCGGTGCCGTGATGCTCTTCGGCGAGAAGTACGGCGACGAAGTGCGCGTGCTCGACATCGGCGGCTCGCGCGAGTTCTGCGGCGGCACGCACGTCGCGCGCACCGGCGACATCGGCCTGTTCAAGATCGTCGAGCAGTCGGCGGTCGCCGCGGGCGTGCGCCGCGTGGAGGCGAAGACCGGTGAAGGGGCGCTCGCCTGGGTCCAGGCGCAGGAGGCGAAGCTGAAGGCTGCGGCCGCGGCGCTGCGCGCGCCGGTGGACGAGGTGGATGCGAAGATCGCGCAGGTGCTGGAGAACGTGAAGTCGCTCGAGCGCGAGCTGGCGAAGATGAAGTCGCGGCTCGCCTCGGGGCAGGGCACCGACCTCGCCGGCCAGGCCGTGGACGTGAAGGGCGCGAAGGTGGTGGCGGCGACGCTCGACGGCGCCGATGCGAAGACGCTGCGCGAGGCGGTGGACCGCCTGAAGGGCGAGCTGAAGAGCGCGGCGATCGTGCTCGGCGCGGTCGTCGACGGCAAGGTGTCGCTGATCGCCGGCGTCACCGCCGACCTCACCGGCAAGCTGAAGGCGGGCGAGCTCGTCGATTTCGTCGCCCAGCAGGTGGGCGGCAAGGGCGGCGGGCGCCCCGACATGGCGCAGGCCGGCGGCACCGAGCCCGGCAAGCTTGCCGCGGCGCTGCAGTCGGTCAAGGCCTGGGTCGAGATGCGGATCTAGAAGCCGATCCTGCGCTTCTGGCCGCGCGGGTCCGGCACGTCGTCGGGCCTGAGCTCGGCGCGCCTGGCGAGCTTCGCGTTGCCGAACGCCGCCAGGACCGCGCGCCGCATCTCGCGCGGCGAGAGCGCGGCGAGCTTGTCCACCACCGCCGCCGCGGGCGCCGCCGGAAAGCGCTTGCCCCAGTCGTGCGCGCCGCGGATCTCGCGGTAGATGGCGAGCGCGATGCGCGCCGCGCCCTCGGCGTCGGGCGCCTCGATCTCGTAGACGTGCATGCGGTTGAGGATCGGCTCGGGAATGCGCGAGGCGTCGTTGGCGGTGGCGAACCACACTGCCCCCGAGGCGTCGATCGGGATCTCGGCGAACTCGTCGACGAAGCGCATGGCGGTATCGACTTCGAGCAGCCCGTAGAGCGCGCCGAGCGGGTCGTACTGCCCTTCCGCGCTCGCCTTGTCGAGCTCGTCGACGACCATCACCGGGTTGGCGTACTCGCCGTTCAGGAACGTCTCGAACACCTTGCCGGGCTTGGCGTTTTTCCACTGCGACGAGGCGCCGCCCAGGATCCAGCCCGCGGTGAGCGAGCTCATCGGCACGAAGCCGAAGCCGGTGCCCAGGAGCTGCGCGATGCGCCGCGCAAAGTGCGTCTTGCCGATGCCGGGCGCGCCGAGCAGCAGCATCGGCGGCAGCTCTACGGCGTCTTCCGAGTCCATGCACAACGCGAGCTGCTTGCGGATGTCCTCGAGCACCCGGCCGAAATTCGGCAGCCCCTCGAACAGCTCGTCCATCGGCGGCATCGACGAGGGCTTGACGGTGAAGCGCTGCCCGCCGACGCGCAGCATCTTGTCGTAGAGCGCGCGCAGCGCCTCGTTGGCGCTGGCGGGGAGCTCGTGCAGCGCCTTCTCTACGGCCGGGACGTCGTAGACGTCCTTGAAGCCTGCGATCGGAATAGCCACACTTGCCGTCATGTGAGCCTCCTTTTCTTCTCTTCATAGCGTAGCAAGTCCTGCGCCAGCCGTGTGGCAGTCGGAACGGCCGAGTGCCAGGAGTGGACAATTTTTTTCACCCATGCTTCAATCCCGGGCCATGACCCGCTGGTTCTTCGGCTTCTTTTACTTTCCGCGCCCTCTGGCGTAGGAGATCGGCTAGCCGCGCGACCCGCGAACCCGAGAAACCGCCAGAGCAGAGATGCCTGGCGGTTTTTTTATTTCCGAGAGCCCTCCATGACCACGCCCCTCGACTCCTTCCTCGGCCCCGTCCCCGCGGACAAGACCTCGCTCACCGACGACGAGCGCATCGAAAACATCGTCCCGCTGCCGCCGCCCGAGCACCTGATCCGCTTCTTCCCGATCCAGGGCACCCCGGTCGAGGCGTTGATCGCCGAGACGCGGCGCAAGGTGCGCGACATCCTGCACGGCAGGTCCGACCGGCTGCTGGTGGTGATGGGGCCGTGCTCGATCCACGACCCGAAGGCCGCGCTCGAGTACGCCGGGCGGCTCGCCGCCGAGCGGCGCCTGCACGAGGGCGAGCTGGAGCTGCTGATGCGCGTGTATTTCGAGAAGCCGCGCACCACGGTGGGCTGGAAGGGGCTGATCAACGATCCCTACCTCGACGGGACTTTCCGCATCAACGAGGGGCTGCGCATCGCGCGCGACCTGCTGGTGCGCATCAACCAGGCGGGCGTGCCCGCGGGCTGTGAGTTCCTCGACGTGATCTCGCCGCAGTACATGGGCGATCTGGTCAGCTGGGGGGCGATCGGCGCGCGCACCACCGAGTCGCAGGTGCACCGCGAGCTCGCCTCGGGCCTGTCGGCGCCGGTCGGCTTCAAGAACGGCACCGACGGTAACGTGCGGATCGCCGTCGACGCGATCCTAGCCGCGCGCCAGAAGCACCACTTCCTCTCGGTGCACAAGACCGGGCAGGTGGCGATCGTGCAGACGCGCGGCAACGACGACTGCCACATCATCCTGCGCGGCGGCAAAGCGCCCAACTACGACGCGGCGAGCGTCGCCGCGGCCTGCGCGGAGCTCGCCGGGGCGAAGCTGCCCGAGCGGCTGATGGTCGACTGCTCGCACGCCAACGCGGCCAAGCAGTACCAGCGCCAGCTCGACGTGACGCGCGAGCTCGCGGCGCAGATCGCGGGGGGCGAGCGGCGCATCGTCGGCACCATGATCGAGTCGCACCTGGTGGAAGGGCGCCAGGAGCTCGCGCCCGGCAAGCCGCTGCAGTACGGGCAGAGCGTCACCGACGCGTGCCTGGGCTGGAAGGACTCGATCGAAGTGCTGGAGCTGCTCGCCGGCGCGGTGCAGGAGCGCCGCAAGCGCTCGAAACGCCGCTAGCCGCGTCCCTATAGAATTCGCGCCGTGGTGTCATTCACGCCGCGGCAATGGTTCGGGATCGCGCTCGCCGCGACGCTCGCGTTCCGCTTCTGGCTCGGCGCGGCGGCGCCGATCACCGCCGACGAGGCCTATTTCGCGCTGTGGGGGCGCTACCCCGGCCTCGGCTATTACGACCATCCGCCGATGATCGGCTGGCTGCTCGCGCCGCTCGTCGCCGTCTCGCACGCCGAGTGGTTCGTGCGCCTGCCCTCGATCCTGCTCCCGGCCGCGCTGGCGCTCCTCGTGCGGCACGCGCTCGTCGCGTGGTTCGCGCGCGAGCCGGACACCGCGGATCTCGCGGCGCTCGCCGTGCTGCTCGTGCCGATGAACGTATGGAACGTGTTCATCACCACGGACACCCCGCTCGTGTTCTTCTCGGTTGCCTCGCTCCTCGCCTTCGCGCGCCAGCGCTTCCTGCTCGCCGGGGTGCTGCTCGGCCTCGCGTTCCTCTCGAAGTACTTCGCCGTGCTCCTCGGGCTGGGATATCTGGCCTGGGCGCTCGCCGCGCGCCGCCCCGGCGCCTTCGGGCTGGCGTTTCTCGGCGCGCTGCCGGCCGGATTGCTCAACCTGTACTGGAACTGGCAGGCGTGCTGGTGCAACGTGATGTTCAACGCCATCAACCGGCACGACGACGCCGGGCTGTCGTGGCAGACGCCCGCGATGTACCTCGCCGCGCTCGCCTACCTCGCGGCGCCGCTGCTCTGGTACGCCAGGAAGGAGCGAACGCGCCTGCGCGCGGCGCTGCCGCGCGCTGAAGTGGGCATCACGGTGGCCGCCTGGCTGGTGCCGCTCGTGCTGTTCGCGCTCCTTTCGCCGGTGAGGCGCATCGGCCTGCACTGGCTGCTCGCCTTCATGCCGGCGCTCGTGCTGAGCCTCGCGCTCGCCCTCGAGCGCCGCGCGCTCATCGTCACCGTGCGCTGGTTCTCGGTACTCGCGCTCGTGCACGCGGCGGCGATCGTCGCGCTTGCGCTGCCCCCGCTCGAGACCTGGAAGGAGACGCGGCTCTACCAGCGCCTCGTGTTGCTCGTCGATCCGCACGCGGTCCTCGAGCCCTTCGGGCCGCTCCTTGCGCGCTACCGCCTCGTGACCGAGGGCTACTCGGTCGCTGCGCAACTGGCGTTCCATACGCGCCGCCGCGTGCCGGTGTTCGGCGCGGGCTCCTCGCACGCGCGCCACGACGACATCCTCACCGACTGGCGCCGCTACGAGGGGCGTGACCTCCTCGTGTTGCGCCGCGAGCCGCCCGACCTGGAGCGCTACCGGCCGTACTTCCGCGAGGTGGAGGCGCGTGCGGCGAGCGCGCGCGGCACGACGCACTACGCGGTGCTCGGGCGCGGCTTCGACTACGTCGCCTACCGCGAGCGCGTGCTGACCGTGGTGCGCGAGCGCTGGTACCGCATCCCGGCGTGGCTGCCGGTGGGCGGCTGCTACTTCTTCGAGCGCTACGGCTTCGAGTGACGGCGCGCGACGTCCTGCAGCTCCTGCGCCCGCACCACTGGGTAAAAAACGGCTTCGTGCTGGCGGGGCTGCTCTTCGGCCATGCCTGGAGCGAGCCGGTCAGCGTCGCCGCGGCGCTCCTCGCGACGGCCGCGTTCTGCCTCGCCTCGAGCGGCGTGTACGCGTTCAACGACGTGCACGACGCGCCGCGCGATCGCGAGCACCCGGAGAAGAACGGCCGCCCGGTGGCGCGCGGCGCGATTGCGCCCGCGGCGGCGCACGGCATCGCCGCCGCGCTCGCGGCGCTCGCGCTCGCGCTCGCGGCATGGGCCGACGCGCGCGTGGCGGCGCTCGTCGCCGCCTACGTCGTGCTGAACGCGGCCTACAGCCTTGGCCTCAAGCACGTACCGGTGCTCGACGTGTTCATCATCGCCGCGGGGTTCATGCTGCGGCTTCTCGCCGGCACCTGGGGCATCGGCATCGAGCCCTCGCGCTGGCTGCTGGCCTGCGGCTTCCTGCTGACGCTGTTCCTCGGCTTCGCCAAGCGCCGCGCGGAGCTCGACCGGCTGGCCGACGACGCCGGCCAGCACCGCGCCGTGCTCGAGGACTACAGCCTCGCCTTCCTCGACCGCGCGGTGTTCGCCTGCGCGCTCGGCATGGTGATCACCTATGCCCTGTACACGGTGGCCGAGACCACGGTGGCGCTGCACGGCACCGAGCGCCTGATCTGGTCGCTGCCCTGGGTGCTGCTCGGCACCTTCCGCTATCTGTTTCGCCTGCACTACCGCGGCGGCGGCGGCGACCCGGCGCAGGAGCTGCTGCGCGACCCGCTGCTCGCCGCGGCCGCGCTCGGCTGGGCGGCGACGGTGTTCGCGCTGATCGGCTAGAATGGCCCGCCCCCCCCCATGACCGGACGCCCGCAGCAACTCGCGCACCTCGAGTACCTCGGCGACGCCGCGCGCTTCGCCAACCAGCTGCACGCGCTGATCCCGCAGTGCGCGCTGCTCGAGAACTTCACGCCCGAGGAGGTGCGCATGCTGTCGCACTTCATGGACGTGTACCGCGCGCCGGCGGGCGTGGAGATCATCCGCGAGGGCGACGGGGGCGATTTCATGATGATGGTGATCGAGGGCCGCATCGAGGTGCGCAAGCTCGACCGCTGGAACACGCCGCAGGCGATCGCCATCGTCGAGCCGGGGCGCACGCTCGGCGAGATGTCGATGATCGACGGCGAGGCGCGCTTCGCCACCTGCATCGCCGCGGACGCCGCGCTGGTGACGGTGCTCGACCGCGAGAGCCTGGCGCGCATCATCGTCGAGCAGCCGATGCTCGGCGCCAAGATCCTGATGGAGCTGGTGCTGATGCTGTCGCAGCGGCTGCGCGCCACGAGCGACCGGCTGATGCAGCTGCTCGACGAGCAGGGACAGCGCGCCCCGGGGCTGATGTAAGCCGCGCGGTCCCGGCGCGACCAATACCGCGTGAGCCGCACCCGCCTCCTCGTCCTCGCAGTGATCGCCGTGCTGGTGGGCGCGTTCTTCGCGCTCGGCGGGCAGCGCTACCTGACGCTCGAGCAGCTGCGCGCGCAGCAGGACACGGCGCACGCCACCTTCCTGTCGCATCCCTGGCAGACCGCGCTCGGCTACTTCCTCGTCTACGTCGCCATCACCGGGCTGTCGCTGCCGGGCGCGGCGGTGCTGACGCTGTTTGGCGGCGCCGTATTCGGCCTCGTCTGGGGCACGCTGATCGTGTCCTTCGCCTCGTCCCTCGGCGCGACGCTCGCCTTTCTCGCCTCGCGCTTCCTGCTGCGCGACTGGGTGCAGGGTCGCTTCGGCGACAAGCTGAGGCCGATCAACGACGGCATGGCGCGCGAGGGCGCGTTCTATCTGTTCGCGCTGCGCCTGGTGCCCGCGTTCCCGTTTTTCGTCATCAACCTGGTGATGGGCCTGACGCCGATCCGCACCTGGACCTTCTACTGGGTGAGCCAGGCCGGCATGCTCGCCGGCACCGTGGTCTACGTGTACGCCGGCACGCAGCTCGCCGAGTTCCGCCTGTCGGCGGAGCTGGTCGTTGCCTTCACCGTGCTCGGCCTGTTCCCGCTCGTGGCGAAGAAAACGCTCGACGCGCTCAAGGCGCGCCGCGTGTACGCGCGCTGGACCGCGCAGAAGCCGCAGCAGTTCGACCGCAACCTGGTGGTGATCGGCGCCGGATCGTCGGGCCTGGTATCCGCGCTCATCGCCGCGGCGGTGAAGGCGAAAGTGACGCTGGTGGAGAGGCACCGCATGGGCGGGGACTGCCTGAATACGGGCTGCGTGCCCTCCAAGGCGCTGATCAAGACCGCGCGCGTGCTCGCCACGATCCGGCGCGCCAAGGACTACGGCCTGAAGAGCGCCGGCGCGCAGTTCGACTTCGCCGAGGTGATGGAGCGGGTGCAGCGGGTGATCCGGACGATTGAACCCCACGATTCGGCCGAGCGCTTCGAGGGGTTGGGGGTCGAATGCGTCCACGGCGAAGCAAAAATCGCTTCGCCGTGGATCGTGGAAATTCAAAAGCCGGATGGCACAAGTCAGGTTCTGACGACGCGCTCGATCGTCATCGCCGCCGGCGCGCGGCCTTTCGTGCCGCCGATCCCGGGCATCGAGAACACCGGCTACTACACCAGCGACACAGTGTGGGCGCTGCGCGAGCTCCCCGCGCGCCTGGTGGTGCTCGGCGGCGGGCCGATCGGCTGCGAGCTGACGCAGGCGTTCCAGCGCCTGGGCAGCCAGGTGACGCAGGTGGAGATGCTGCCGCGGCTGCTGATCCGCGAGGACCCGGAGATCGCCGCGATGGTCGAGGCGCGCTTGCGCGCCGAAGGGGTGGACGTGCGCGTGGGCCACAAGGCAAAAGAGTTCCGCGCGGAGGACGGGCGCAAGGTGCTGATCTGCGAGCACCAGGGCCGCGACCTGGCGATCGAGTTCGACGCGCTGCTGGTGGCGGTCGGGCGCGTGGCGAACACCGCGGGCTACGGGCTGGAGGAGCTCGGCATCCCGGTGACCGAGGCGCGCACCGTGGAGACGAACGAGTTCCTGCAGACGATCTACCCGAACATCTACGCCTGCGGCGACGTCGCCGGCCCCTACCAGTTCACGCACACGGGCGCGCACCAGGCCTGGTATGCCACGGTGAACGCGCTCTTCGGCGGCGTGAAGAAATTCCGCGCCGACTACTCGGTGATTCCCTGGGCCACGTTCACCGACCCCGAGGTGGCGCGCGTGGGCTTGAACGAGACCGAGGCCAGGGAGCAAAACATTCCCCACGAGGTCACGGTCTACGGCATCGATGACCTGGATCGCGCCATCGCCGACGAGGAGGCGCACGGGGTGGTGAAGGTGCTCACCGTCCCGGGCAAGGACAGCATCCTCGGCGTCACCATCGCCGGCGAGCACGCCGGCGACCTGATCGCCGAGTACGTCGCCGCCATGAAGCACGGCATCGGCCTGAACAAGATCCTCGGCACCATCCACATCTATCCCACCCTGGCCGAGGCCAACAAGTACGCCGCCGGCGTGTGGAAGCGCGCGCACGCGCCGCAGCGGCTCCTCGGCTACGTCGAGAGGTTCCACGCGTGGATGCGCGGCTGATCCTCGTCGCGCTCGCCTGCGTGGCGCTGCCGGCGCAGGCGTTCGACCACGGGGCGTGGAACGACCTGCTGGGCAAGCACGTGGTGCTGCTCCCCGGCAAGCACGCGTCGCAGGTCGACTATGCGGGCATGGCGCGCGACCGGGCCGCGCTCAAGGCTTACCTCGAGCGCCTCTCCCGGGTGCCCAGGGCCGAGTTCGACGGCTGGCCGAAGAACGAGAGGAAGGCCTTTCTCATCAACGCCTACAACGCCTTCACCGTGGAGAAGATCCTCACGCGCTGGCCCGACATCGCCTCCATCTGGGACTTCGGCAAGATCTTCGGCAACCCCTTCAAGGACGACTTCTTCACGCTGCTCGGCAAGCCGATGACCCTCGACGGCATCGAGCACGGCACGCTCAGAAAGCCCGGCGCCTACGACGACCCGCGCATCCACTACGCCGTCAACTGCGCCGCGATCGGCTGCCCCATGCTGCGCGAGGAAGCCTACGTCGCCGCGCGGCTCGACGCCCAGCTCGACGGGCAGGCGGCGCGCTTTCTTTCGGACCGCACGAGGAACCGCTTGCGCGACGGGCGGCTGGAGGTGTCGAAGATCTTCGACTGGTTCGAGGAGGACTTCGTGCCGCACGAGAAATACTTCGCGCAGTACGCGCAGGTGCTGGGCTACCCGGGTGGACCGGTGCCGATCGACTTCCTCGACTACGATTGGTCGCTCAACGACTTACGGTCGTCGTCCCGGCGCTGAACGAGGCGCCGGGCATCAGCGCCTGCCTCGAGCGGCTGGCGCCGTTGCGCAGCCGCGGCCACGAGGTGATCGTCGCGGATGGCGGCAGCACCGACGCGACGGCGCGGCTCGCCGCGCCGCATTGCGACCGGGTTCTGCAGGCGCCGCGCGGGCGCGCCGCGCAGATGAACGCCGGTGCGGCGGCGGCGACGGGCGACGCGCTCGTCTTCCTGCACGCGGACACGCGGCTGCCGCCGGAGGCGGACCGGCTGGTGGGCGAGGCGCTCGTTGCGCACGCCTGGGGCCGCTTCGACGTCGCGATCGACTCCGACGACCCGCGCCTCGCGGTGATCGCCTTCCTCATCAACCGGCGCTCGCGCCTCACCGGCATCGCCACGGGCGACCAGGCGATCTTCGTGCGGCGCGATGCCTTTCCCGGCTTCCTGCCCATCGCGCTCATGGAGGACGTCGCCTTCAGCCGCTCGATGAAGCGGGTGTCGCCGCCGGCCTGCCTCGCCGCGCGCGTCGTCACCTCGGCGCGGCGCTGGGAGCGCCACGGCGTCGCGCGCACGGTGCTGCTCATGTGGCGCCTGCGCCTGGCGTACTGGCGCGGCGCGGATCCCGATGAGCTGGCCCGCCGATACCCGCACTAGCGTGCTCGTCTTCGCGCGCGAGGCGCGCGCGGGGCGCGTGAAGACGCGGCTCATCCCGCTCCTCGGGGCCGAGGGCGCGGCGCGCCTGTACGCGCGGCTGGTGCGGTGCGCGCTCGCCACCGCGCGGGACGCCCGCCTCGGCGAGGTGACGCTCTGGTCGACGCGCCGGCAGCGCGGCGCCGACCTCGGTGCGCGCATGCACCATGCCTTCGTGCTCGGCCTGCGGCGCGCCGACCGGGTCATCCTGATCGGCTCGGACTGCCCGGCGCTGCGCGCCGCGCATCTGCGCCGCGCGGCACGCTGGCTGGCGGGCGGGGCCGACGCGGTGCTCGCGCCCGCCGAGGACGGGGGCTATGCGCTCGTCGCGTTGAGACGCCTCTCGCCGCGGCTGTTCGAAGGCATCGACTGGGGCGGGCCGCGCGTCATGGCGCAGACGCGCGCGCGGCTCGCCGCGCTCGGCTGGCGCTGGCGCGAGCTGCCCGAGGTGTGGGACGTGGACCGGCCGCAGGACTACCGCCGGCTAGAGCGCTCCGGCCTGCTTCAATAGCCCGGCGACGCGCTCGGCGATCAGCCGGTAGCCGCGCGCGTTGGGATGGATGGTGTCGGACTTGAGCTCGGAATTGCGCAGGATCTCGCCGATCACGCTGCCCTCGTACGGAATGCCGTGCTGCTGCGCGATCTCGGCGTAGAACGAAGGCGGCGTCACGGTGAGGCTTTTCTCCGGCGCGCCGATCAGCAGCACGTCGATGCCGCGCTGCCTGGCCACCGCCACCATGGTCTGCACGTTGGCGGCGGCCTGCGCCTTGCCCAGGTTCCTCAGGAAATCGTTGCCGCCGATGCACAGCACGAGCAGCTGCGGCCGATGCTCGTCGAGCGCGCCGGGCAGGCGCGCGAGCGCCCGCGCGCTCACTTCGCCCGGCACGCCGGCGCCTACCACCTTGCGGCCGATCAGGCGCTCGAGCTGCGCCGGATAGCTCTCGGCTTCGCTCGCGCCGGTGCCGTAGGTGAGGCTGTCGCCGAAGGCGAGCACCACCGCGTCGGCCGCGAGCGGCGCGAGCTTCGGCGCGTCGCCGCAGGCGGCGGCGAGCGCGGCAATCGCGACGAGGAGCGCGCGGAAAGCGGGCATGCGCCCCTAGATCACCGCGATGGTCTGAACTTCGATCAGGAACTGCTCGCCGACCAGCCGGTCGATGACGAGCAGCGTGTTGGGCGGGTACCTGCCGTCGGCAAACAGCTTCGGGAACTCGCGCAGGCGCCAGGCCATGAACTTCGGGATGTCCTGCGAGTGCACCAGGTAGGTGGTGAACTGCGCGACGTTCGCCCAGCCCGCGCCCGCGGACTTGAGCGCGGCCTCGATCTGCCTGAACACGCCCGCGCACTGCGCGTCGAAATCGTCGCCCGGCGCGAGCATGCCTGCGATGTAGAGCGTCTCGCTCGCATTTTTCACCCGCGCGAGGTGCGAGTACTGGCCGAGCGGCCTGCCCAGCGCCTCGACGTTGCCGATCCTGATGTCCGCCATGCGTCCTCCTAGGTTGTGCGCGGCTGGCCGCGACCGGCGAGCAGCGATTTCACCGCGATCACCAGCGCGCGCTGCTCCACCGGCTTCACCAGGAAGCCGCTGGCGCCCGCGGCGAGGCAGCGGTCGTTCGTTTCGAGGTCCTCGAGCGCCGAGATGACGAGGATGGGCGTCGCCATGTTCGCCGAAGCCGCGCGGATCGCCTTCAGCAGCTCGAAGCCGCCGATGCCCGGCATCATCAGGTCGAGCAGGATCGCATCGTAGGCGTAGTTGCGCGCCAGGCGCAGCGCCTGCTCGCAGGTGCCGGCGAGCTGCACCTCGGCATTCAGGCCCTTCGAGGCGAGGCGCGCCAAGAGCAGCCGCACCGACTCCTCGTCGTCGACGATCAGCAGGCGGTGGCGCGGCACGGCGGTCTTCGTCTTCGCGGGCATCAGCGCGCGAGCTGCCGGGCGAGGTCGTTGAAGTCGCGCGCGTGCACGTCGAAGGCCGGATCGCGCGACACGTCCGGCTTTGCGGCGGGCCCGTACTCGCGCGCTCGCGCGACGAACGCGGTCTTCAGGCCGCAGGCGCGCGCGGCGCGCAGGTCGTCCTTGTGCGCCGCCACCATCATCAGCTCGGCCGGACGCACGCCGAGCAGGTCCGCCGCGCCGAGGTAGGTCTCGGGGTCGGGCTTGTAGTGGCGCACCACCTCGGCCGAGAGGATGCAGTCCCAGGGCAGGCCGGCGTTCTTCGCCATGTCGACGAGCAGCGCCACGTTGCCGTTGGAAAGCGTGGCGATGACGTGCCGGCGCTTGAGCTTGCCGAGCCCGGCTTTCGCGTCGGGCCAGGGCCTGAGGCGGTGCCAGGCGTGGTTCAAATGGACGATCTCTGCTTCCGCGAGGCCGCGGATGCCGAACTTCGCCAGCAGATCGTCGAGGATCATGCGGTGCAGATCGTCGATCCGGGTCCAGGGCAGCTCGCCCGAGCGCACCCGCGCCATTGCCGGGCGGTAGCCGGCGCGCCAGGCGTCGGCGAAGGCCTCCCAGTCGACCTTGAGCTTCTTCCGGCGGCCGAGGAGCCGCCCTTCGCGGATCAGCGAGCCGCGCCAGTCGACCACCGTGCCGAACACGTCGAACACCAGGGCCTTCACTTCGGGGGCGCGCATGGGGCTCATTTTGCCTTGCGCTCGTGCTTCCAGAGCACGTCGCCGCGCCGCGCCGCGCGATTGAGCGAGCGGCCGAGGACGAACAGCAGGTCGGACAGGCGGTTGAGGTACTGGCGCGCGCCCTCGCTGACGGCTTCGCTGCGGCCAAGGGCGACCAGGCTGCGTTCCGCGCGGCGGCAAATGGCGCGCGCGAGGTGCGCGGCGGCCGCGGCGCGCGTGCCGCCGGGCAGGATGAATTCCTTCAGCGGCTTCAGCCTCGCGTTGTGCGTCCGGGTGAGGTCCTCGAGGCGCGCCACGTGCTGCCCGGTGATCATGCTGTGGCCCGGGATGCAGACCTCGCCGCCGAGGTCGAAGAGGTCGTGCTGCACTTGCAGCAGGGCTTTGGCGATGGCGGCGGGCGGCTTCTCCGCCAGCAGCAGCCCGAGGCAGGAATTGAGCTCGTCGATGTCGCCGAGCGCCTGGATGCGCGGGGCGTCCTTGGCGACGCGCGTGCCGTCGCCGAGGCCCGTGTCGCCCGCGTCGCCGGTGCGCGTCGTGATTTTCGATAGCCTGTGGCCCATGGGAAGCGCAGAATTATAGGGCCGCAACCCTGAGCGAAGGAGGAAACGATGGCCGTGCGCAAAGCTTCCTATTACTCGATGAAGGTGCCGCAGCGTCCCGGCTCGGGCGCGCAGCTGCTCGCCGCCCTGAAGGCGGCGAAGGTCAGCCTGCTCGCGTTCACGGGCTTTCCCGCTAGCGGCGGCGCGCAGGTGGACTTCATCCCGCAGGACATCGCGAAATTCACGAAGGCGGCGAGGAAGGCGAAGATGAAGCTCTCGGCGCGCAAGACCGTCTTTCTCGCGCAGGGCGCGGACAAGGTGGGCGCGCTCACCGCGATCCTCAATCGCCTGGCGAAGGCGAAGATCAACCTTGTCTCGCTGCAGGCAGTGAGCGCGGGCAGCGGCCGCTTCGGCGCCATGTTCTGGGTGAAGGCGAAGGACGTGGCGCGGGCGTCGCGCGTGCTGAAGGCGCGCTAGGCCTCGAAGCGCACCACCACGCGCGTGCCGCGGCCCCCCGCAGCGCCCTCGATGGCGATGCGCGCGCCGTGCGCCTCGGCGACCTCCCTGGCGATCGCCAGGCCGAGCCCGCTGCCCGCGCCGGCCGCGCCCGGTATGCGGTAGTAGCTCTCGAAAACGCGCTCACGCAGCTCCGGCGGAATGCCGGGGCCTTCGTCCGACACGGTGAGGACCGCCGCGCCGCGCTCGCGCCGCAGCGCCAGGCGCACGCACCCCCCCTCGGGACCGTAGCGCACGGCGTTGTCGAGCAGGTTGGTGACGAGACTCAGGAGCTTCTGGCGCTCGCCATCGACGGCGGCGTCCGCGTCCAGCGCCAGCTCGAGCGTGCAGCGGCGCTCCTGCGCGCGCGGCTGCACGGCCTGCGCCGCTTCGCGGGCAATGTCCGGCAGCGGCACGCGCTCGCGCCGCGCGGCGTCGCCCGGGGCCGCGGCGCGGCTGTAGGCGAGCATCTGCTCGGCGAGCAGCACCGTGCGCTCGAGCCCCTGCAGCATGTGCGCGAGCGAAGCCTCGCGCTCGGCGGCGCTCGCCGCGCGCGCGGCGTTCTGCGCGTGCACCTTGAGCGCGGCGAGCGGCGTGCGCAGCTCGTGCGCCGCGTCGGCGGTGAAGCGCCGCTCGCGCTCGAGCGCGTCGCGCACGCGGCCGAGCAGGCCGTTCAGCGCGTCGATGAGCGGCGCGATCTCGGCAGGCGTGCGCGCGAGCTCGAACGGCGCGCCCGAGCCGGGCTTGCGCGCGGCGACCTGGCGCGCGAGCGCCGAGAGCGGCGCCAGCCCGTAGCGGATCAGCAGCCCGAGGGCGAGCAGCAGCAGCACGATGCCGGCGAGCAGCGGCGCCGCCGCCGCGAAGGCGAGCTTCTCGGCGAGCTCGCCGCGCACGTCGTCCCTTTCCGCGACCTGCACCCAGGCGTCCCCCGAGCGCAGCGTGAACACGCGCCAGCTCTCGCCCGCGAACGGGCGCGTGGCGAAGCCGCCGGCGAGCGGCGCGAACGGCGCCTCGGGCGCCGAGGCCGAGCGCGCGAGCAGCCGCCCGGTGGCGTCGCGCACCTGGAAGGCGATCTTGGTCTCGTAGTAGTGGCCGAGCGGGCCGGGGGTGTCGTGGCTTGCGCTCTCCAGCGGCCCGGGCAGGGCGATGACGATCGGCGCGGCGAGCGTCGCCTTCTCCACCTGGCGCGCGACCAGCGCCTCGAGCACGCGCGCGGAGGTGGCGAGGCGCGCGTCGAACAGCTCCTGCGCTTCCTCCTCGCTGCCGGCGAAGCTGAGCCAGGCCGCGGCGCCGAGCACCGCGAGCAGCGCGACGCCGGTGCCGGCGATGAGCAGCGCGAAGATCGAGCGCGCCGCGCGCGCCGGGCCGGGCATTCAGGCGCCGCGCGCCTGCGGCACCGGGTCGATCACGTAGCCGACGCCGCGCACCGTGCGGATGACCTCCGGGTAGAGCTTTCTGCGCAGGCGGTGGATGTGCACGTCGAGCGAGTTGCTCTCGACGCCGCCCTCCCAGCCGTACACCGATTCCTCGAGCTGCGCGCGCGACAGCACCTGGCCCGGGCTCTCGAGGAGCTTGTGCAGCAGCATGAACTCGCGCCGCTGCAGCGCTATGGACCGGCCCTCGCAGGTCACCGAGAGCGCGGCCGGGTCGAGCTTGAGCGGCCCGTGCTCGATCACGTTGACGGCGGCGCCGCGGCCGCGCCGCTGCAGGGCGCGCACGCGCGCGAGGAGCTCGTCCACGTCGAAGGGTTTCACCAGGTAGTCGTCGGCGCCGGCATCCAGCCCGGCGACGCGCTGCGCCACGGTGTCGCGCGCCGTGAGCACCAGCACCGGCGTCGCGCCGCCGCCCGCGCGCACGCTGCGCAGCACTTCCAGCCCGCCGATGCCGGGCAGGCCCAGATCGAGGATCACGAGGTCGAAGGCGCCCGCGCGCAGCGCCGCCAGCGCCTGGCGGCCGTCCAGCACCCACTCGACGCCGTAGCGCGCGCGCTCGAGCGCGTCGCGCACGCCGGCGCCGAGCAGCCCGTCGTCTTCGACCAGCAGGATGCGCATGTCAGCGCAAGAATACCCCCGCCGCGCGCCTAGCGCGCCGGCAGCTTGGCGAGCAGATCCCGGATCTCCTTGCGCCGCCCCTCGTCGGCGAGCGGGCGGTCGGCGCGCGGCGGCGCCTTGAGCGCGCGCGCGAGCGCCGCGCGCGCACCCTCGACGTCGCCCTGGCGGTACAGGTAGTCGCCGAGGAAGTAGTTCGGGTCGATGCCGTCCGGATTGAGCAGAAGCGCCTGGTTCAGGAGCTCGCGCGCCTTGTGACTGTCGCCGAAGCCGATCGGCCAGCCGGGCACCTGGTAGTAGAGCGAGCCGAGGCTGGTGTAGGCTGAGCCGGACAACGCCTTCGGGTCGAGCTGCAGGGCGTGTTCCAGGGCGGCCCTGGCGTCCTTGGCGAGCGAGAGCGCGCCGAAGCCGCCCTTCGCGCCGGCGTGGCTCGCGACGATGATGCCGTACCAGATCTCGGGCTCGGCGCGGTCGGGGTATTTCGTGCGCACGGCGGCGGCCGTCTGCGCGAGCGCCAGGAAGGCTTTTTCCTGCTCGGCCTCGGCCTGGCGATACTTGATGGTCTCCCACTCGCGCTGCAGCGCGCGCACGTCGTCGCCGACGCCGGCGCGCGCGAGCGGCGACGCGGCGAGCGCGGCGCAAGTGAGGGCGAGAAGAAGCTTCATACGTTTCATGGCAATGCTCCTTGCGAAGATGGTTGCGGGGGCTCGCCGCGTGCATGGCGGCGGATGACGGGAAGCTGGCGCCGCAGCGCGCGGTCCACCAGCCCGGGTACGATCTGATTGAGGCGTGCGAACAAACCTTCGGGCATGCCGAGCAGCCGCTCGCGCGTCGGCCGGCGCAGATGATCGAGGAACGCTTCGGCCACCGCGGCGGGGTCGTCCATGGCGATGCCGAGCTCGGCGTTGAGCGCCCCCACGGCGTCGCGGTTCATCGCCGTGCGGGTCGCACGCGGCGCGAACCAGGTCACCTGCACCGGGCCGTCGGCGAGCTCGCGGCGCAGCGCCTCGCTGAAGCCGCGCAGCGCGAACTTCGTCGCGCAGTAGGCCGCGTAGCCCGGATAGCCGAGATGGCCGAAGATCGAGCCGACGTTGACGATTCTGGCGGCGGGCTGCGCGAGCAGCAGCGGCAGCAGCCGGCGCGTGAGCTGCATCGGCGCGAGCGCGTTCAGGCGCACCATGCGCTCCAGCGCCGCGTCGTCCTGGTCGGCGAGCCAGGCGAATTCGCCCGCGCCGGCGTTGTTGATGAGCAGGTCGATGCCGCCCGGCGCTTCGGCGGCGGCGCGCGCGACGGCCTCGCGCCCGCCCGCCGCGGTCAGGTCGGCGGCTACGACGCGGCATTTCCCGCCGGCGGATCCGATCTCCCGCCGCAGCTGCGCGAGCCTGGCCGCGTCGCGCCCCACGAGGAGCAGCGACTCGCATTGCGGCGCGAGCCGCATGGCGATGGCACGGCCGATGCCGCCCGTCGCGCCCGTGAGGACGGCGCGGTTCATGCGGCCTCCCGTGCGAGCGCGGCGTCGCGCGGCAGCGCGCGGAACACGTCGCCGTACAGGCGGAACACGGTGCGCGCGACGTGCGTGACGGCGTCCCGGTCGGGGCTCGCCTCGAGCCGGTCCATGAGGCCGGCGAAGAAGCGCACGTGCTCCTGGTCGAGCGTGCCGTGCGAGCTGAGGTAGGTGAACGCTTCCGGCGGCAGGCCGAGGCGCTCGCGCATCGCCTGCGCGGCGCGCGTGGCGAGCGCCTGGCTGGTGCCTTCCAGCACGTGCACCATGCCGAAGAAGCCCACCGGATTGCGCCGCGCGATGAAGTCGTAGACGTAGGCCACCATGAGCTCCGCGGCTGCGCCCGGCGCCGACGCGCGCACGGCATCCGCGTCGCCGCCCGCGGCGGCGATGTCGGCGAGGATCCACTCCTCGTGGCCGGTCTCCTCGGCGATGTAGTGCGCGATGGCGCTGCGCAGCCAGGCGTGCGACTCGGGCAGGCGTGCGCCGCAGGCCATGAGCAGCGGCACGGTGTGCTTCACGTGGTGGTAGGCCTGGGCCAGGAACTCGAGGTACTGCGCGCGCGTCACCTGGCCGGAAAGGCAATCGCGGATCACGGGGATGGCGAACAGCGCGTCGCGCTCGGCGGCGGTGTGGCGCTGCAGCTTTTCAAAGAACGGCATGGCGTTCGACTCCGGCCGGGAATGCGTAAAGGGATTCGAGGCGCACGCCGTAGCGCGACCACACCGCGCCGCGGCGCGCGCGGCCGTTGGCGGTGGCAAGGCCGTTGGCGGGAGTGAACGGCGCGTCGGCCCGCATCCAGTGGGCGATGCGCGCGTAGTCGGGCAGCCGCGCATTGGCGCGGCGTACCTCGGCACCGAGCGCGGCGTCGGTCGCCTGCGCTGCGCCCGGGACGAGCACGGCGCACAGCTGCGGCCGCGCTTCGCCGAACACCGCGGCCTGCGCGATCGCGTCGCCGGCGGTGAGCTCGGCTTCCGGCCATTCGGGCGCGACGTTGCGGCCGAAGGAGGTGATGAGCACGTGTTTGCGCCGGCCGTCGACGTAGAGAAAACCGTCGCTGTCGATGCGCCCGAGGTCGCCGGTGCGCTCTCCGGAAACGACGATCTCGCGGTCCTCGCCGATCTCTACGCGGACGTGCGCGAGCGGGCGGCCGACCGAGCCCGGGCGGTCCGCGCCCGGGAGGTTCAGCGCGACCACCGAGCCGCACTCGGTGAGGCCGTAGCCCTCATAGGCGGGCAGCCCCGCGGCGCGCGCGCGCTCGATGAGCGCGGGCGCGACTTTCGCGCCGCCCACCGCGGCGAAGCGCAGCCGCGCGGGACGCGGCGCGCCGGCTTCGAGCGCCGCGGTGAGCGCGAGCAGCATCTGCGGCAGCAGGATCACGCTGCAGGCTTCGTGGCGCGCGATCGCCGCGAGGCAGGCGAGCGGATCGACGCCGGCGGCGCCCGCAAGGCCGACCGAGGCGAGCGGCGGCAGCACGCAGTCGGCGCCGGCGAGGAGCGCGGTGCGCGCGCCGGCGACGTTCTCGAGCAGGACCGGGAGCGGCAGGAGGCAGAGGTGACGCCGGAGTTTCAGGGGCCGGGTGGCCGCTGCGAGCGCCTGCGCGAGTGCGTGCTGCTGCGCGGCACCGAGGCACACGCCCTTCGGCGTGCCGGTGGTGCCGGAGGTGAAGCTGATCTTGGTGGTGCCTTCCGCAAGCGCTACAGCCGCGGCGTCGCGGCGGTAGAGGCCCGATCTGCCGCTCGCGTCGAAGCCGAGCGCGCGCGCTGCGTCCGGCGCATCGGTGAGCAGCGCATCCATGCCGCTCGCCTCGGCCGCGTGGCGGAGCTGCGCCGGCGTGAAGAAGGCGGGCAGCGGCACGAGGGGGATGCCCGAGCGCTCGGCGGCGAGGTCGGCGGCGAGCCAGTCGAGACTGTTGTCGGCGAGCAGGCCCACCACGCGCGGGCGCTGCTCGGCAATCGCCGCGGCGCAGCGCTCGATGCGCTCTTCGAGCTCGTGCGCCGTCACGCGCGCAGCCCGAGCGAGATCTTGCCGACCATCACCTGCGGATCCTGGTCGTAGTAGCTGCCCCAGCTCAGGCCGCGGTCGGCAAGGCGCGCGCGATCGGCCACCGCGATCGGCAGCGGCTTCAACCCCAGGCGCTGGAAGGAATTGCGCAGCGCGCACGTCGCGGTGAACGCCACCCAGCGGTAGCCCATGCGGTGCAGGTGGCGAGCGAGCTGTGGGATGAGCGCGCGCGCCATGCCGGCGCTGATGGCGGCGAGGTTGCCCACCTCGACGATACCGCCGCGGGCGATCGGTCGGCCGACGGCCGCGGCGAGCGCCTGTTCGATCGGCCGCTCGAGATACTGCTCGAGGAAGAGCTGCTGCGCGCCGGCGGCGGCGTAGCCGGCGGCGGCCTGCCAGCGCCCGAGACCGTCCATCACGCCCAGCAGGTGCGGCAGGAAGTGCGTGAGGCGCGCGCCGTAGGCGCGGCTGAAGCGCTCGGCGATGAACTGCTCGAACGCGCGGCGCTCCGGGTGCGTGCGGTGCATGGGCGTGAGGCGCGCCGGCGCGGGTTGCGGGCGCGGCCGCGCGGCGCGGAATGCGGACTGGACGAGCTGTACCCCGGTTTCCATGGCCGGGGATGCTAGTCAGCGCAGATTAACTGGCCATTAACCGGGGCGGGCGGCGAGCGTGAACAGCGTCACGAAGCCGTTGATTCCTTCGGACTCTTTACGTCATTTGACCGGCGGGCGGTTCACCTGGCGCCTGCGGCCGGCGCACGCAGTGACTGCAGCTCGTTCGAGAGCCAGGCCTTGCTCTGCATCGGCGCCGATGCACCGCACTTGACCAGGTAGGGCTTGCCGCTGGTGCTGCTGGAAGAGGCGCCGAGCTGGATGAATTGCTCCGTGCTCTTCACGGCGTCCCTGCCTTCGAGGTATTCCAGCTTGCGCAGGAGATGGGCCTTTGCTTCGGAGGCGGTATGCCAGGAGCCGTTGCGAAAGAACTGGCAATCCGAGGAGAGGAGCCTGCCAAGGAGGGCGTCGATTTCGGCGCGCACCGCGGGCGCGGCAGCATCGGCTGGCGGTGAGTGGATAAGCACAAGCACCATCAGTGCTACAAGATTCGACCGCATGGCCTCTGGTCAGCAGGAAACAAGATACCAGAAACCTATCGGCGCGCCCGCCGCAGTGTTGCATCCCCTTTCCCGGCGCACGCGATCGTCGTGTCCTGCTCCGCGTAGGCGACGACCAGCTTCATCAGGGCGACCGATTTCCTGTCGATTTCCGGATCTTCCGCGAGGAAATGATCGCTCCCCAGCGCGACGACCGTAAGGCTGCCGGGCGCGATCGCGTCGGTCAGCAGTACCAGGCCGTCGTTGGGCCCCTCCGGCCGCAACATCCGGTATCCGGTCCCGCCAAACCTGCTGAGTTGTCCTGACAGAGGGATGGCCAGGTAGTTGATCACCACGATATCGGAATCCAGTTGCAGGCGCGAGAACCGCTTCCTGCTCGGCGCGGTGGCCATGCTCATGACCGCTTCCGTGTCCCAACCCTTGACCCAGGCGTAGGCATCGAGAAGCAGGCGCCGGGGCTGCTCTTCGAAATAGTCGACCAGGGGGGTGCCATGCAGGATGCCGCCGAGGTTGAGCCAGGCTTTGATGGAACGCAGTTCTCTTGCGTCGAGCAGCTCGCCGAGGGCGAGATGGATGACGGGGCCCGCAGCGCTCGTGCCGGCGATCAGGATTTTCTTTCCCGAGCGGGTGCGCCTGGCAATTTCCGCGGCCAGCACGTGGGCGCCTTGTTCCACGGAGCCGGTCGGCGGCAGCGCTACCAGATGATTCTCGAAGCCCGCCCGGGTGGCCAGCGCACGCGGCTTTGCAAAGTCCGCGCCGGTCAGGCTGCCATTCGAGATGTAGTCCCATCCGGGCACGAAGAGTATCTGGTAGGCGGAGGCGACATCGGCATCGACGCGGGTGTCGTTCTCGAGGTAACGCGCGAAGCGCCGGTTCAGCGCCTTGTTGCATGCATTGTCCAGGACCCGCTCGGCGAAGAACAGCGCCGCGAAGTCGACGGAGAACGCCATGGCGATCGCCTTGAGCTCTTCGCGCGACGGCAGGGAGCTCCCATGCGCACGGTAAAGCGCGGAGATCCTCTGGTCCGTTTCCGGATTTTCATGCCTGCCCTGCGCATAGCGCTCCAGATAGTAGCGCGCCACTTCGGAATCCACGGTAGTGGCCACGCGCTGCCCGAAAATTTCTCCTTGCACGGGGATCCTGGGAATGGCGCTGCAGGCCCCGAGGAAAAGGCAGGCCAGCGCGCAGATCAATGAGGGGCCGGGCAGCCCTGTCGATGAACGCATGGGCAGCCATGTTCGCCGCCCAACATAAAACGCAGCGCATCAGGGCCGCATACGTTCGGCCCATTCCCGGGCCAGGGGACCCGGGACCTACCGGCCCTTCCTTCTCACCTCGCTCTCGATCCACCCCTTCGCCAGCGTCGTCGTCAGCCGATCGCCCTCGGCGACGCGCCCGGCATCCACCACCACCTCGCCGGCCGCATTGCGCGTCAAGCTGTAGCCCCGCTCGAGCACCGCGCTGGGATTCAAACTCACCAATCCAGCCTTCAGCGCCGCGAGCTGCGCAGCGAAATTGTCGAGCTTGCGCGCCGCTGCCGAGGACAGCCGCGCCGCCAGTTGTTCGAGCAGCTGCCGCGACGTCCTCAACCGCTCGCGCGGATGCACGAGGCGCCGCGAAAGCGCATCGACCGTCTGCATCGCGTATTCGATCCGCCGCAAGGCCTCACGCGAGGCGCGCTGCGCGAGCTCGGCCACCCTCATCAGCAACTCTTCCCGCGCCGGGCTCACCATCTCCGCCGCCGCGGTCGGCGTCGGCGCGCGCCGGTCGGCGGCGAAGTCGGCGATGGTGACGTCGGTCTCATGCCCCACGCCGACCACGACAGGTATCGCCGACGCACGAATCGCGCGCGCCACGACCTCCTCGTTGAACTGCCACAGGTCCTCGATCGAGCCGCCGCCGCGCACCAGCAGCAGCACGTCGCACTCGGCACGCGAGCTGGCGATCGCCAGCGTCGCCGCGATCTTCGCCGCCGCGCCCTCACCTTGCACCGGCACTGGATAGACGATGACCGGAATCGAGGGATTGCGGCGCTGCAGGGTCGTCAGCACGTCGCGCAGCGCGGCCGCCTGTCGTGAAGTGACGACGCCGATGCACTTCGGAAACGCCGGGATCTCGCGCTTCGCCGCCGGATCGAACAGGCCTTCCTTATCCAGCTGCGCCTTGAGCTTCAGGAACCGCTCGTAGAGCGGGCCGAGGCCCGCGCGGCGCATGTGCTCGACGTTCAGCTGGAAGCGCCCGCGCGGCTCGTACAGCGTGACCAGCGCCCGGGCTTCCACGCGCATGCCTTCGGCCGGCTCCCAGTCCAATGCTGCGGCGCGGCTACGGAACATGACGCAGTCGACCTGCGCCAGCTCGTCCTTGAGGGTGAAATACCAGTGCCCGGAGGAGGCCGGACGGAAGTTGGAGATCTCGCCGCCGATCCAGGCGAGCGGAAAGCGGCGCTCGAGCGTATCGCGCACGCTGCGCAGCAGCGCCGAGACGCTCAATACCGGAGCCGATGCGCGAAATAGTTCTTCGTCCACGCGGCAACACTAATGCACAAGCGCCGCCGCGCGTCAAAGCGGCGCGCAGCAATCCCGTACGGATACCGATTCTGTTCCGTAAGCCGCTGTTTCCGTAACGGAAAGGACTGATGAAATTTTAATCGTAGCCGACTTGGAGTGGCATGCGCGGGGGAAGGGGCGCGCTGCCCAGAGAAAATCCACAAACTTATCCACAGGAAATGTGGATAACGCGCGCGCCGCCTTTTTGCTAAAGTGCGCCGACAACAAAACCAAACACCGCGGAGCGCCTACTTGTTCGCCATCATCCAAGCCGCAGGCTGGCCCATCTGGCCCCTGTTGCTGGCCTCCGTCATCGCCGTGGCGCTGATCATCGAGCGCGCGGTGACGCTGCGCAGCAGCAAGATCATCCCGCCGACGCTGCTGGAGCAGGTGCTTGCCGTCTACCAGCGCCACGGCGTGAACGAAGACGTCCTCGACAAGCTCGCCCAGGACTCGCCGCTGGGCGAAGTGCTGGCGGCGAGCCTCAGGAACCGCAAGAGCTCGCGCTACGTGATGAAGGAAGCGGTGGAAGAGGCGGGCCGCACGGTGGCGCACGAGCTGGAGCGCTTCCTCACCACGCTCGGCACCATCGCCACGGCGGCGCCGCTGCTCGGCCTCTTTGGCACGGTGATCGGCATGATCGAGATCTTCGGCTCGCAGTCGCCCACCGGCGGCACCAACCCGCAGCAGCTGGCGCACGGCATCTCCATCGCGCTCTACAACACCGCGTTCGGCATCGGCATCGCGATTCCCGCGCTCATCTTCTACCGCCACTTCAAAAACAAGGTTGACGGCTTCGTCGTCGACATGGAGCAGCAGGCCGCGAAGCTGATCGACATCGTGCACGGCGAGCGCGCCTGAGCCGGGCATGAACTTCCAGCGCGGCCGCGAAAAGGAGCACCTGGAGATCAACCTGGTGCCGATGATCGACGTCATGCTGGTGATCCTCATCTTCCTCATGATCACCACCACCTACTCGAAGTACACCGAGCTGCAGATCAAACTGCCGGCGGCGGATGCCGAGAAGCAGCTCGAGCGCGCCAACGAGGTCGCCGTGCTGGTGAACGCGCAGGGCCAGTACGTGGTCAACCGCACGCCGGTGGCCTTCGTCAGCGTCGAGCAGCTCGCGGGGGAGCTCAAGCGCGCGAGCGGCGCCCTGGCGGAGCCGGTGGTGGTGGTGAGTGCCGACGCCAACGCCACGCACCAGTCGGTGGTGCGCGTGATGGAAGCCGCGCGCGCCGCCGGCCTGCAGCACATCACCTTCACGACCCAGGCGAGCCGCTAGCCACGCGCCTGCTGACGACGCTCTGGTACCGGCAGAACCCCGTCAGCTGGCTGCTGTGGCCGCTGAGCCTCGTGTTCCGCGCCGCCGTGTTCGCGCGCCGCACGCTGTACTGGCTGCGCATCCTGAAGAGAACGCGCGCCGGCGTGCCGGTGATCGCCATCGGCAACCTCACCGTCGGCGGCAGCGGCAAGACGCCGCTCGCCATCCACGTCGCCGAGCTGCTGAAAGCGAAGCGCTGGTCGCCGGCCATCGTCTCGCGCGGCTATGGCGGCACCGTGACCGCGCCGCGCGGCGTGACGATCGCCTCCGACCCCGCCGAGGTCGGCGACGAGCCCGTGCTGATGGCGCGCAGGAGCGGCTGCCCGGTGTGGGTCGGGCCGCGGCGCGCGGCGGTGATCGCGGCGCTGCGGCACGCGCACCCCGAATGCGACGTCGTCATCCTCGACGACGGCTTGCAGCACTACGCCCTGCGGCGCGACATCGAGATCGCGGTGGTGGACGCGCGCGCCTTCGGCAACGGCTTCATGCTGCCCGCGGGGCCGCTGCGCGAGCCGAAGACGCGCCTGTGGAGCGTGGACGCCGTGATCGCGCACGGCACCGACAGGGTCAAGGGCTACGCCATGCGCCTGGAAGGCGACGAAGTGCATCGCGCCACCGACGCGCGCGAGCGCCGGCCGTTGCAGTCCTTCGCCGGGCAGCGCGTGCACGCGGTCGCCGGCATCGGCGACCCGAAGCGCTTCTTCCTGCACCTCGCGCGGCTCGGCGTGCAGGTGGTGCCGCACCCGTTTGCGGATCACCACCCGTTCCGCGCGGCCGATCTCGAGTTCGGCGACGACGCGCCGGTGCTGATGACCGAGAAGGACGCGGTAAAATGCAAGCGCTTCGCGCGGCCCGCGCACTGGATCCTGCCGGTGCGCGCGGCGCCCGACCCGGCGTTCGATACGTGGCTACAGAGGAGGCTCGGTGAGCTCGGCCATAGACCCAAGGCTGCTTGAAATCCTGGTGTGCCCGCTGTGCAAGGGGCCGCTCGTGTACCGCAAGGCCGAGGGCGAGCTGGTGTGCAAGCCCGACCGCCTCGCCTACCCGGTGAAAGACGGTATCCCGGTGATGCTCGAGGACGACGCGCGCAAGCTCGATCCGGCAGAAGAGATCGCGTGAGCGGCTTCGCGGTCCTCATCCCCGCGCGCTTCGCCTCCACCCGCTTTCCCGGCAAACCGCTCGCCGACCTCGCCGGCAAGCCGATGGTGGTGCGCGTGTGCGAGCGCGCGCGGGCAAGCGGCGCCGCGCCGGTGTGCGTGGCGACCGACGATGAGCGCATCGCGCAAGCCGTGCGCGCGCACGGGTTCGAGGCGCGCATGACGCGCGCCGACCATCCTTCCGGCACCGACCGCATCGCCGAAGCCGCGGCGCAGCTCGGGCTCGCCGCGGACGCGATCGTCGTCAATGTGCAGGGCGACGAGCCGCTGATTGCGCCGCGGCTCATCGCGGGCGTGGCCGCGGCGCTCGCCGAGCGGCCCGAGGCGAGCGCGGCCACCGCGTGCCACCCGATCCGCGACGCCGCCGAGTTCGCCAATCCGAACGTGGTCAAGGTGGTGCGCGCGGCGAACGGCGAGGCGCTCTACTTCAGCCGCGCCGGCATTCCGTTTGCGCGCGCAGGCGGCGCGCTCGAGGCCGAGCGCCACATCGGCATCTACGCCTATCGCGTGGCGTTCCTGCGCCGCTACGCCGAGCTCGCGCCCGCGCCGCTCGAGGCGCTCGAGCAGCTCGAGCAGCTGCGCGTGCTCTGGCACGGCCATCGCATCGCGGTGGTGCGGGTGGAAGACGCGATGCCGCCCGGCGTGGACACCCCGGCCGATCTCGAAGCTGTGCTAAAACTGCTGCGATGAGACTCATCCTGCTGGGGCCGCCGGGCGCGGGCAAGGGGACGCAGGCCGCTTTCATCACCGCGAAGTACGCGATCCCGCAGGTGTCCACCGGCGACATGCTGCGCGCCGCGGCCAAGGCGGGCACGCCGACCGGCCTCGCGGCGAAGCAGGTGATGGCCGCGGGCCGGCTCGTTTCCGACGACATCATCGTCGCGCTGGTGAAGGAGCGCCTCAGGGCGCCCGATTGCGCGCGCGGGTACCTGTTCGACGGCTTTCCCCGCACCCTCGGCCAGGCCGAGGCGATGAAGGACGCGGGCGTCGCCGTCGAGCACGTGCTCGAGATCGACGTGCCCGAGGACGAGATCGTGCTCCGGATGAGCGGCCGGCGCGTGCACCCGGCCTCCGGGCGCAGCTACCACGTGAAGTTCAACCCGCCGAAAGTCGAGGGGCGCGACGACGTCACGGGCGAGCCGCTCATCCAGCGCGAGGACGATCGCGAGGAAACCGTGCGCGAGCGCCTGCAGGTGTACCGCAGGCAGACCCGGCCGCTGGTGGACTACTACACCCGCTGGGCCGCCGCCGGGGACGGCGCGCCGCGCTACCGTCGCATCTCGGGGCTCGGCAGCATCGACGAGATCCGCGCGCGGGCTTTCGCCGCGCTCGGCTAGCCTGCTAGAATCGCGCCCTTTCCGGGGAGAAAAAGCATGACTGGCGGACTGAGCTTCGCGCTCGTATGCGCACTGTTGGCGATCGTCTACGGCGTGTGGCAGAGCGCGCGGATCCTCAGGCTGCCCGACGGCAACGAGCGCATGCGCGAGATCTCGGCCGCGGTGCGCGAAGGCGCCATCGCCTACCTGTGGCGCCAGTACAAGACCATCGCCATGGTCGGCGCGGTGCTTTTTCTCGCCATCGGCCTCACGCCGCAGCTCGGCTGGACCACCGCCTGGGGGTTCCTCTTCGGCGCAGTGCTCTCGGGCGCCTGCGGCATCATCGGCATGAACATCTCGGTGCGCGCCAACGTGCGCACCGCGGAAGCGGCGCGCGTCGGCCTCAATGAGGCGCTGCAGGTGGCCTTCAAGGGCGGCGCCATCACCGGGCTGCTGGTCGTCGGCCTGGGCCTTGCCGGCGTGGCGGGCCTGTTTGCGCTGCTCTACGCCAATGCGCTCAGGAAGGACGACCTGGTGCACATCATCCAGCCGCTGATCGGTTTCGGCTTCGGCGGCTCGCTGATCTCGATCTTCGCGCGGCTCGGCGGCGGCATCTTCACCAAGGGGGCGGACGTCGGCGCCGACCTCGTCGGCAAGGTCGAGGCCGGCATCCCCGAGGACGACCCGCGGAACCCCGCGGTCATAGCCGACAACGTCGGCGACAACGTCGGTGATTGCGCCGGCATGGCCGCGGACCTGTTCGAGACCTACGCCGTGACCATCGTCGCCACGATGCTGCTCGGCGCGCTGGTGCTGAAGACCGAGGCCGCAGTGATCTACCCCCTCGCCATCGGCGGCTTCGCCATCATCGCCTCGATCATCGGCACCTGGTTCGTGAAAGCGCAGCCGGGCGAGAAGAACGTCATGCCCGCGCTCTACAAGGGCCTCGCCTGGGCGGGCGGCATCGCGCTCGTCGCCTTCTGGCCGATCACCCAGGTGGTGATGGGCGAGCTGCTGAAGACCACGCAGTTCGACGTCGGCGGCACGATGAAGACCATCGGCGTCTGGCACCTGTACGGCACCGCCGTGGTGGGCATGGCGCTCACCGGCTTTCTCGTCTGGATCACCGAGTACTACACCGGCACGCAGTACAAGCCCGTGCAGCACATCGCCGAGGCCTCCAACACCGGCCACGCGACCAACATCATCGCGGGCCTGGGGGTGTCGATGAAGTCGACCGCCTGGCCGGTACTCGCGGTGTGCGTGGCGATCATCGTGTCCTACGCGCTCGCGGGCCTGTACGGCATCGCCATCGCCGCCACCTCGATGCTCTCGATGGCGGGCATCATCGTCGCGCTCGACGCCTACGGGCCGATCACCGACAACGCCGGCGGCATCGCGGAAATGGCGAAACTGCCGGACTCGGTGCGCGCCATCACCGATCCGCTGGACGCGGTGGGCAACACCACCAAGGCGGTGACCAAGGGCTACGCCATCGGCTCGGCGGGCCTCGCCGCGCTGGTGCTGTTCGCCGACTACACGCACGCCCTCGAGGCAGCCGGCAAATCGATCTCCTTCGATCTGTCGAATCACATGGTGATCGTGGGCCTCTTTATCGGCGGGCTGGTGCCGTTCCTCTTTGCCGCCATGGCGATGGAGGCCGTGGGCCGCGCCGCCGGCGCCGTGGTGGTCGAAGTGCGCCGCCAGTTCAAGGAGATCCCCGGCATCATGGCGGGCACGGCGAAGCCGGAGTACGGCGTGGCGGTCGACATGCTGACGCGCGCGGCGATCAAGGAGATGATGATCCCGTCGCTGCTGCCGGTGCTGGTGCCGATTCTCGTCGGCGTGATCCTCGGCCCGCAGGCGCTCGGCGGCGTGCTGATGGGCACCATCGTCACGGGCCTCTTCGTCGCCATCTCGATGTGCACGGGCGGCGGCGCCTGGGACAACGCCAAGAAGTACATCGAGGACGGCCACCACGGCGGCAAGGGCTCGGAGGCGCACAAGGCGGCGGTCACCGGCGACACCGTGGGCGATCCGTACAAGGACACCGCGGGTCCCGCGGTAAACCCGCTCATCAAGATCATCAACATCGTGGCGCTGCTCGTCGTACCCTTGATGGTGTGAGAGTCCGGGAATCGATTCTGCAAAGGGCCGCTTGCGCGGCCCTTTTCTTTTTCTGCGCCGCGGCGCAGGCCCAGCTGGGCGCGCCCGAGATCGCGGGCGAGCGCGTCGAGCGCGAGGCGGCCTACGCGAAGCGCCACATGGTCGCGGCCGCCGACCCGCGCGCGGTGGAGGCGGGCCTCGAGATGCTGCGCGCGGGCGGCAGCGCGGCCGATGCTGCCATCGCGGCGCAGCTGGTGCTGGGGCTGGTCGAACCGCAATCCTCCGGCCTGGGCGGCGGGGCCTTCGCGCTGCACTGGTCGGAAAAGGAGAAGCGCGTGCGCAGCTACGACGCACGCGAGACGGCGCCCGCGGCGGCGCAGCCCGACCGCTTTCTCGACCGGCACGGCAATCCCGAGCAGTTCATGGCGGCTGTGACGAGCGGACGCTCGGCCGGCGTGCCGGGGGTGCCGCGGCTGCTGGAAGTCCTGCATCGCGAGCATGGGCGATTGCCCTGGGCGCGCCTGTTCGAGCCGGCGATCCGGTTGGCGGAGAAGGGCTTCACGAAAACCACGCGCCTCGCGCGCATGCTCGCGCGCGAGCCGCAGATGCAGCCGTTCTTCGCCGGCCCGCGCATTGTCAACCTCGACTACGCGGCGACGCTGCGCGCGATCGCGCAGCAGGGTGCCGGCGCGTTCTACCGTGGCGCGATCGCCGAGGACATCGTGCGCGCGGCGCGCTCCGACCTGACGCTCGCGGATCTGGCGGCCTACCGCGTGATCGAACGGGAGCCGCTGTGCGGCACCTATCGCGGCTACCGCCTCTGCGGCATGGGACCGCCGAGCTCGGGCGCGACCGGCGTGCTGCAGATTCTCGGCATTCTGGAGCGCACGGGTTTCGCGCGCGTGGCGCCGGGCTCCGCGCAAGCGGTGCACCTGTTCAGCGAAGCGGCGCGCCTTGCCTACGGCGACCGCGCGCGCCATGTCGGCGACCCGGATTTCAGTCCGGTGCCGGTCGCGCGCCTGCTCGCGCCGCAGTATCTCGCGGCGCGCGCGCGCCTGATCGGCGAGCGCTCGATGGGCTACGCGCTCCCCGGCACGCTCGATCCCGAGACGCCGGGCACGAGCCACCTGTCGGTGGTGGATGGCGACGGCAACGCCGTCGCCATGACCACCTCGATCGAGATGGGCTTCGGCAGCCGCATCCTGGTGCGCGGCTTTCTCCTCAACAACCAGCTCACCGACTTCAGCTTCCGGCC
>Ga0326597_10001327_pt1 | contig 40481 bp, 21 predicted proteins | sample RVTome_12_FD_203789 | JGI IMG/M metagenome (GOLD analysis project Ga0326597, IMG submission 203789) | Soil microbial communities from uranium-contaminated site in the Upper Colorado River Basin, Wyoming, United States - RVT100D185 | ecosystem: Environmental > Terrestrial > Soil > Contaminated >... | reverse complement strand
CGGATCCACGATGATCTTCATTTAGCGAGTCTCTGCGTTGGCCCGAACGGGCGTCAAATCCAGCCGGTTCAACGTGCTCCCAGCCCAAGTTGAACAGACGGCGTGATCATCTGCGGACCGGTCAGAGTGGGGGCGCATGGCCGCATAGCCGAAGGAGCAACCGGCCCGATGTGCATCCGGGCTTGTCCGAACTTTACTACAGGCCGGCGAGGAGTTCGGACACTTGCAGTCCGAGCGAGTTGCTTATTCGGGCCAGGGCCCAGATGGAGGCGGCGTTTTTGCCGAGCTCGACCTGTGAAAGCTGCGAGGTTGTAAGGTCGGTCCGGTCGGAAAGCTGCCTCAGCGTGAGATTGAGTTCCAGCCTGTGCTTGCGAATCCGCTGGCCGATGAGGCGGTTCAGCTCCGTCTCATCGGTGTAGATGATGCCCATTTGCTGACACGCGCGGTCCACCGCCTCAATGAGCTCGTCCTGCTTGAACGGCTTGGGGATGTAGTCGCAGCTTCCGCGGCGCATGGTCTCGGTGGCGCTGTCGAGGTCGGGATAGGCGGTCATGACGATGCAACTCATGCGCGGGTCGATCTGCTTGAGCTTCCCGACGGCTTCGACTCCGTCCATCTTGGGCATGCGCAGATCTATCAGCGCGATCTGGAACGACTCCTTTTCGGCAACGTCAATCGCCTCGTCAGGGTCGGTAAACGTCCGCGGCGTATAGCCGTGGTCTTCCAGGAGCAGACCGACGGTCTTACAAATCGTTGGGTCATCGTCGATGACCATGACCTTTATGTGGTGTCTTACGGCCATTATGTCCTTCCTCGATTAGTCAAAGCCGGCACCTGACGGGCTCGCCCGTATGGCCAGGCCGCAACAGCGCTGCGCCTTGCCAAGCCCTAGATTCAGGATTCGGCGCTTCTTGCGAGACTCCCGTCAGGTCGCTCCGCTTCACCGCGGCAGGACGACGGGGACCCTTTCGCCCGGCACGGGCGGTTTCGCTCTGGTGTACGGGCGGCCGGTGACACACTCTTGGCACTAGCCAAGCCCCGCCCGAATAATCCGCGGGTGCCCAGCCGCGCCATTAGGCATTAAGCCCCGCTGTACACGGGAGATAATATGCACGCCCCGGTGTGGATTCAAGTAAGAACCGAAAGCAGAGGCGCCTCATTATAGGACTATCGAGAATGTGCGTTGCGCCTCAATATCATGGCGCAACGACGTGCGTACCTGGCACGGTGTCGTGGCCAGTAGGCTGTTTTGCGCGGATGACGACCCCGGCCGCTCCGCCGTCCCGGCGCGCTTGAACACTGAAACGAACAAACGGCCATTCAGCGGCACACGGCGTGGACGGCCAACGAAGTGGTTTCAACATTAGTGATCAGGCGCACGTCAATGGATGGGCCACGCAGTCCGGCCGCGTCGCTCCAGTGTGGTCCTACGTCATTGCAGCACTAAGGCTTGTTGGCTTCGAGGTCGCCCAAGGAAACCTGAAACCTCGCTATTTCCTCCGGTGTGAGGAGAAAGACGCCTTCCTTGTCGGACAGCGCGGCGTAATGCCCTTTCGATGGATCGGCCGGGCACGTCGTGCGCGACACGACCAGGTTTAGCTGCGTTCCGTCGTCCGATTCGACAGTGACCCGCCGGAATGGATCAACCAGACCATAAGAGTCGACGTCGCTCGAAGCGTAATCCACGAAGTGGTCGATCCGAAGGTCTTTAAGCTGTAAGAGCAGGTTTTCCACTTTGGCTGAATCCAGCGGGAGATCGGGCTCGGCTTCGTATGCCCACCCGCCGTCAACTCGCGAGAACTTCTGGTCTTTTTCAACGTCCCCGATTGTAAACGACTTTACACTCGACTCATCGAACGCGAATACGGTGCCGTCGCGATATTCCTGCAACATCTGGGCATACGAGTCACCGTTGATCTCATAGATCGTGGGCCGATCGGCGCGTTTCGCGTAGAAGCGGCCGTCGTGGGCGGTGGCGATGAGTTCAATCGTCTCGGACGGCTGTTGCACCTCGACCGGCGCGTTGTCGTTTTCACCCTCGTCCTCATCTTCGCCGCGCGCGTCCTTGATTCTGTATTCCGGCGGCGGCCTGTACGTCAGGGCGATTCTGGCCTTCGGATCGTGCAGGCCATAGGCGCTGAGCGCGCCCGCGTCGGCGACGATTGATTCGGCGCTAAGATCGGCAAGAGATTCGACCAGTTTCTTGACACGATCCGATTGGGCCGGGGCGCTGACGGGAACCGTAAGGGCCCACTCGCCGTCGACCCTCTCCAGCGTTACGCCGGACCTTTTTGGGGCGAGCGGATTCTCGACCTCGAGAACGACGCGATCAACTCGGCGTGCCGGTAGGTTGACGATGGTGCGGTCCCGATAAGCGATTAGCGGCCGGGTGAGCTTGGCGGTCGAGGCAACTTGCACCTTTCCCACCGAGGCGACCTGGTTGCGGCGAACGTAGACGAGCCGCTTGGTATCCCCGTCGGAGTAGGCCCCAACCGTTATCGTCTCGACGTTTTCAACACCCGGGATCGTCAACTCAATCTGTGCTTGAGGCTCTTCCAGGCCGAACTGCGCAGGATCGGTCACCGGGCCGTCCAGGTACGCAACTGCGGTCAAGGCTCCTATTGCATCCAAGAGCTCCGTTACCGCGGACTCTTCGGCGCGGCCGCCGTCTTCGGCGAACTCCCAGGTCGCGCCGCGCTTGACCAGCGTGGCAGACCCGCCGCCGGCCGACATCCGGATTTGACTGGCGTCCGCGACGTTGACGGAGGTCAGCTTCATGTCGCGCCACTCGGACATGACGGGCTTGAACTTGTCCGCAACGCTTTTGCCGATGGTCCCGACCATGGCCTCGTCGCCGACGCGCATGAATATTTTCGTGTCCTCACCGATAGGGGAGCGCTCGGAGAGTTGAAGCGTGTACGTAGTTACCTTCGTGGTAGTATTCGGTTCGGCCTCGTCCTTGGCATCGGCACCTTCTTGGCCTTCCTCGATTTCACCGGACGGCACTTCGGATTCCGCTTCCTCGGCGTCGACGGCATCCGGCGCCTCCTCTTGCCGGGCGACGGGGACCTGCTCCTCGACCGTGGCAGTCACGGCGTAAGCGGCGGGCTCCAGGCCGTATGCCGCAAGCCTTTCCGCGTTGTCGTCAATCCAACCCGTGCTGCGGAGCCGCGACATCGCCTTTAGCACGTCGTCCACTTTCGAGGACGCCCGCGCCGTCACGGGCGCCTCCAGCATCCAACCGGAATCGCCGCGCACAAGAGCGTAGCGCTTCGCTCCGGCGGCATCCGAGCGGTCGACGACCTCCACTTTGGTCACGTTGGCGGCGTCGAACGACCACACCTGCCTGTCGCGATAATCCAAGAGGCTGGGTTTGAACAGGTTCTTGAGCGACGAGGTGCCCACGCGGATCGCGTCGTCTCCGGCGAGGCGCACGAAGGTGCCGTTGGAGGGGGCGGCGTGACCGACCTCTACGATGGCGGAAGCGCCCTTATCGTCGACCAATGTGACGACCGCCTGCGGCGGGTCGAGCCCCGCATCGGCGGCGGAAAGCGCGCCGGCTTCGCCGGGCTTGTAGCTTATTTCGTACTCGAGCCGGCCGAGCTCCCGCGCGAACCGGTCCACCTCCCACGAGGCGACCTTCATTTCATTAGGGGAGGTCAGGTGCCAGACCTTGGTGTCCGTTTTGCCTTCGTCGGGCTGCCTTTCAAACACCCATTCTTCTTGCTTGCCCTTGAGCTTGCAGGCGACTTTTACGACGTCGCCGAGCTCTTCGTCGAGGACTCGGCGCGATACGCCGGAGGGGGTGGCCGACGGATCAGGCAAGACCGGAGTCGATACGTCATTCGCGGCGGGCGACCAAAAATAAACAATGCCCAGACACGCCAGCACCGCAGCCAGGAACAAAGTAGTCTTAAAATTCATGGCTCCCTACCTACGCCGCACCCACCAGGCCACGCCGCCGCAACACAGCGCCAGCGCCGGCCATACGAACACAGTCAACACGTGTACCGCCCGCTCGCCGGCCTTGCTCGGGATGTTCAGAACGGCCACGTCGATCGGCTGCCCGACGTTCATGAACTCGGTGTTGTCGTTGAGCCAATGGAGCGAGTTCACCAGGAGCGTGACGTTGCCGGGGTTGCGCGAGCGGATCGTAAAACCCTGCGACCCGAGGCCGAACTCCCGCGCGAACGCCACGACGTCGGTGGCAAACTCGCGCGAGCTGACCACGACGATCTTGGCGTCGCCCTTGGCCGCGGCCAGCGCAAGATCGAACGGCCCGGCGAGGTCGTCCGGATCTCTCGTGAGATACTGGCGCTCCTTGAACTGCGCCTCGTATTTCTGAATGTCTTTTACGCCCCATATGCCCTCGCGATAGGGAAGCTCTAGGAGCCCGTGATACTCGACGCCTTCGGGCGGGCTTGGGGGAACGTCAATCGGCGCACACCAGGGCAGGACGAGCAGACGGACACGGCTTCCGGACACGATGTCGTGCTCCCCCAGCTCGAAGTCCTCCATGTTGTAGAAATAACGGCTGGTGACGTTGAATCTTCCCGGTGCGGTCTCGGTCGCCGCTATCAGCAGGGCGGAAGTGTCGATCGAGAGGCCCCACGTTTCCTTGAGGTAGTCGTTGTACTCGTAGGTCGAGGGAATCGGCCCGAACGGGCCCGGGGCCCATCCCGCGATAAACAGGGCCCGGCCGGCCTCGCCGAGGGCGTCAAGTATGGCGCGGCGCTGAACGTCACCGAACGGGATGTCCTGATCGGTCTGGCCGAATTGTCCGCGCGCGGCCGGCGTGGGCTTAAAGACAACATAGATGGTGCGCGTCGGGGTGGGATCGACTTCGGGCGGAGTCGTGCTCGCCTTCAAGTCCCAGTCCTTGACGATGAAATTTGCGTCTTCGAGTTGAGTCTTCACGCCGGCGTACGGCGCCGGTGGCTGATTCGGGAGCGGGACGCCGGTGAACGGTGGAGTGCCGCCATAGCGCACGAAAATGACGGCAGTCTGCTGCTTGTGAGTCGCACGCAGAATCGCGGAAGTCACTTTCTCTTCACCCTTGAACGCGCGGTCCTCGAAGGCTACGCGGCCTCCCATCTGATTCTCGTTGAGCGGCGGCCACACGGAACTGAAGTCCACGACCAGGGATTCGTCGTCGGTTTCCACGAGGATCGCGTTGCCCGTCGTGGCAATCTGGCTGAGCACCTCGTCACTCTGGAGAGGCTCCAGGGCTTGCAGTTCGCTTTGCGCGCTTTCCAGGGCGGAGCCGATTTCATCGTAACGGCCCCCGGCCTCGCGAAGGAATTGCGCGTGGCCGGGCTCCAGGTCCGGGCTGCGCGCCATGACGCCTTCGCTAAACGTCTCGACGTTGTTCAACGCGCTCAGAAGGTCGGCGTATAGCGCGGCCAGCCTGTCGGTGACCGCCGCGTATTGCGGATCGTCGAGGGTTATGAGGGCGTCGACCTCTTCGCGTGCGGACTGAAGCTGCTCGCGCCACTTTGTGAACAGGAATTCAATTTGGGATATTGATTCCGGCGTGGACCGGCCGCCCAGCCCTCCGCCGAACGAAGCAATCTGGGCCAGTTCGCGCTCTACGAGGTCGCGCATCATGCCGTCAAGCTCGTTTCTATACTTGTCGATGCGGGTGACGTAGCTCTCCACGGCGTTTTTCGAAGCGGGCTTCTCCCGCTGGCGCTTGACCAGGGCGTTGAACTCATCGTGGTCATTAAGGGGGTTGATGTGTGCAAACGTGACCCGGCTGCGGTTCGTGGACGCGTAGAGCCCCAGCAGATCCCCCACGGCCCTGCGATAGCGCTGCTGGTCGGCCTCCTCGAGGTCCGTCTCAAAATAAAGCGAGGTGAGTCGCAGCTCCGTGTCCAGGTTGCGCAGCAGGTTTTCCGTCCCTTCGCTCAGGCTGTTGACACCGGTGGAGGTCATGTCCCAGCGGTTGGGCACGGAATAGGCGATGGCCTGCAACACGGCCACGATGCCGGCCGCGAGCACGATCGCCAGGCCGACGTTTGCGCCGATCAGAATGCGGCGCCCGCCGGCCGGTTCGGACGAAACAGGTTTCTTGCGGGGGCCCTCTACCGCCATCGCCTCGCCTCCAGAAGCTTGACCGCCACGAAAAGGAAGAACCCGGTCGTGGTCAGAAAGAACATCAGATGGTTCAAGTCCAACATGCCGCGAACGAAGTCATGAAAGTGCGACTGGATCGAGAGTTGCTGCATGACCGTCCTGAGCTTCGGCCAGTTCTCGATTCTGGTCGAAAGCGCATGGAACGCGAAGGTCATCAAGGCCAGCAGGCCGAAGCTGAAGAGCACGGCGATGACCTGGTGTTTGGTCAAAGTGCTGAAGAAGAGCCCGACGGAGACGTAGAGCGCGCCCAATAGCAGCAGGCCGATGTAGTTGCACACGAGGAGCCAGGGATCAACGTCGCCGTAATTCGAAAGCAGGATCGGAAAGAACAGCAAAGCCACGAGCATGATGACGTAGAAAGCGAAGGCCCCGCAGAACTTGCCGACGATGATTTCGACCTCCGTGATCGGGGCGGTGAGCAGCGTTTCGATAGTGCCGCTGCGCAGCTCTTCGCTCATCAAGCGCATGGTCAACATGGGCAGGACGAAGACCAGGATCAGAACGATCCAGAACTCGAACAGCGACCGTAACGACGCCTCGCCGCCGGCCTTGAACGTGCCCAGCGCGAAGGCCAGCCCCGCGGTGAAAAGGAACATCGCGTGAACGGCGTACGCGATCGGTGAAAGAAAATAAGCGCCCAGTTCGCGCTGGGCGATGGTCGCAACTTTACGCATACGCGCCTCCGTCCATCGATGCTCTCCACGCGTGGGGAACAGACCCATCCGCCAAAAGAACCGCCGTTATGGCGGTGAAACCTCGCCGACGGCCTGTTGGGCGGTCACCTTGATGAAGAAGTCCTCGAGGGTGGCGCCCTCGCGCCGAATCTCGCGCAGCGACCAGCCCTTGTCGGTCGTGAGCCGGAAAATGTCCTCGCGTACGTCGCGCTCGGGCTTGGGATCGACGGCGAGCCTGACCCAACCGTCCCGGGCGACCGCCTCCACGGCGCTCACGCCGTCGAGCGCGCGCACAGACTTTTCGACATCGTCCTTGGGGCCGCGCATCTCCGCTATGACTCGCGCCTGCGCGGAGAACCGTTCGCGAAGCTCTTGCGGTGAGCCGCTCGCCACCACGCGCCCTGCGGCTATGATAATTGCGCGCTGACAGATCTGCTCGACCTCGTGCAGTATGTGCGAACTGAGCAGGATCGTGTGCCGCGCGCCAAGTTCCTGAATGAGGTTTCTAGTTTCCCGAATCTGCGTCGGATCCAGCCCGATCGTCGGTTCATCGAGGATGAGCACGTCGGGATCGTGCATGATCGCGTCGGCCAACCCCACGCGCTGGCGCATGCCCTTGGAAAGATGCCCTATCGGCCGGTTGATGAATTCTCCCAGCCAGCAACGGTCTGCCACGCGTTTTACGGCCTCGACGCGCTGGGCATAGGAGAGGCCCCGAAGCTTGCCTCGGAAATGAAGGTACTCCGCGACGCGCATCTCGGGATAGAGCGGTGTGTTCTCGGGAAGGTATCCGACGATCCGGCGCACCTCTATCGAGTGCGTGAACACGTCGAACCCGCCGATGCTGGCCGTTCCGCTCGTGGCCGGCTGAAAGCACGTGAGCACGCGAATCGTCGTGGTCTTGCCGGCCCCGTTCGGACCTAGAAACCCGACGACTCCGCCGCGCTCGACCTCGAACGATATGTTGTCGACGGCGCGAACCGGCCCGTAGCTCTTGGTTAGATTGGTCACGCGGATCATGGCACCCACCCTATGCCCTCACGGACGAGATTCGGTCGAATTCAGAAAGAAAACCACCTCGCTGATGCAGCGAGTACGGTAGACTAACACTTTGGAAAGACCGCTGTCAAGGCGGCTGGCCAAGCCGCGCGCGGGCCGCCCGCGTCAGCTAATACGCACGTGCGCGTCCGACGGTTCGGCCCGGCTTCGACGAGAGAACGGCGGAAGCGACCGGCTGGAAAGTCGGTCCCACATGAGGTCCCACATTGCCCAACGGCGGAAGCGACCGACTGGAAAGTCGGTCCCACATGAGGTCCCACATTGCCCAACGGCGGAAGCGACCGACTGGAAAGTCGGTCCCACATGAGGTCCCACATTGCCCAACGGCGGAAGCGACCGGCTGGAAAGTCGGTCCCACATTGCCCAACCGCGGAAGCGACCGGCTGGAAAGTCGGTCCCACATTGCGCCGGATGCGACGACGGTCGACAGGCGGCATCGTGCTAAGTACGCTGGCACTCTGTTGAAGAAACCCCACACAAGTGGGAGCTCGTGCGGGACCGACTTTCCAGTCGGTCATTCTGCCGGCAAGAGTGCTGTTCGACGGACTGGAAAGTCGGTCCCCCAGACTTATTTCAACAGGGTGCCGGCCGGCAACGGCTGGAGAACCGATCTCGATGTTACTGAAGCGTTACGTGCGGTGGCTGCACACCGGCTGGCCGGCGGGCACCGTTGAAAAGCTCCCCGAAGTCGCCGAGGACGGGACGACCGCGGTTTCCGGCGTACGCGTTACCGGCGACTTGACGGGCATTCCTCTGCTCAAGTTCGCGGTAGATTCGGGTGCGAGGGCGGTGCGCTCGATACTCGAGGAGCCGAGCTTCGCGGCGACATGCTCCGAAGTCGAATCACTCGACCTTGCGATCGTGGGGGCTGGGGTGTCGGGCATTTCGGCGGCGATCGAAGCGAAGAAAGCTGGTCTGCGCTTCCAGGTGTACGAAGCCTCCGCCACGTTCTCCACCGTCCGCGACTTTCCGAAGGCCAAGCCCATTTACACTTATCCGTCCGAGATGACTCCGGCCGGCGGCCTCGCGCTGACCGCCGACGTGAAGGAGGACCTTGTCGACGAGATGGAAGGGCAGCGCATCGCCGCGGGAATCGAACCGGTACGTCTGCGAATTGAACGGCTGGAGAAACGCGGTGACGCGATCATCCTGCACCACGCTTCGGGGTCGGTTTCGGCACGGCGCGTGATCGTCGCGATCGGCCGCAGCGGCAACTTTCGCAATCTGGGCGTGCCCGGACAGGACCTCGACAAAGTTTATAACCGTTTGCACGACCCCAAGGACTTCAAGGGAAAGAACGCACTCGTCGTGGGCGGAGGCGATTCGGCCTTGGAGGCGTCTATAGCACTCGCGCTTGCCGGGGCCACCGTAACACATAGCTACCGCCGCGATACGTTCTCGCGCCCCAAACAAGAAAACCTGAGAAAACTGAATATGCTTGCCGCGGATTCCGCCGCGGACGTCTCCATCGACGAACCGACTTCGGAGCGCGTCACCACCGCGTTCACGCCGGCTATGGGCGGTCGGGGCGGCATCCGGGGCTCCATCCGTCTTCTGCTTGCCTCCGAGCTTGTGCAGATTCGCGACAGGGAGGTGGATCTGAAGCGTTCGGACGGCGGCGCTGTAACGTTACCGAACGATGTGGTTTTTTCGATGATCGGCCGAGAGCCGCCGCTTGATTTCTTTCGGCGTTCGGGCGTTCCGATTCGCGGCGAGTGGCGGGCGAGGACCCATGTCGCCTTTGGACTCTTTCTTGTCTTCTGCGTGTTTCTGTATCACTGGAAGAGCGACGCGGGAATACCGATCCACGCGTGGTTCAGGGACCGCGGATGGTTTCCGTTCAACATCGGAGGCGCGTTTAACGCGCTGGGCGCCTCGGTGGCAGCGGCCGCGAACCATTCCAGCAATTTCCTGTACACGCTCAAAACCTCGATGAGCGGACCCAGCTTCTACTATACTTTGGCGTATTCGCTTTGTGTCGTGGTCTTTGGCATTCGGAGGATAAGGCGCCGCAAGACGCCTTACGTTAAGGCGCAGACACTCACGCTCATGGCGATCCAGTGCGTTCCGCTGTTTGTGCTTCCCGAGCTTCTGCTTCCCTGGGCGGGCCGAAACGGCTGGTTTACAGAAGGGGCATGGGCGGGTGTCGCGGACCAGTTCTTCGAGCGCTACGACGCGGCCGGGGTCGAACGGGCCTATTGGCGCTCGTATGGGTTTGTCCTGGCCTGGCCCTTGTTCGTGTGGAACGTGTTTACGGATCGGCCGCTGTGGGGCTGGCTCGCCGTAGGGCTCGTTCAAACCTGCGTGATAATCCCGTTGATTATTCGCCGCTGGGGCAAGGGCGCATATTGTGGATGGATCTGCCCGTGCGGGGGCCTGGCCGAAACGCTCGGGGACACACACAGACACAAAATGCCGCACGGTCCCGGCTTCAACCGCCTGAATATGGTGGGGCAGGTGATACTTGCGTTCGCCCTGGTGATCCTTCTGTTCCGGATTATTGGCTGGGTTTTCCCGGGCTCGATATGGACCAAGGCGTTCGAGATTCTGGCGTTCGGTATTCCCGTGCTGAATTACAAATGGCTCGTCGATCTCATGCTGGCCGGTGTGGTCGGGGTTGCGTGCTACTTCTGGTTCAGCGGCCGGGTGTGGTGCCGGTTCGCGTGCCCGCTCGCGGCCCTGATGCACATATATGCGCGGTTCAGCAGGTTTCGGATCTTTGCGGAGAAGTCAAAGTGCATCTCCTGCTCGGTGTGTACGTCGGTGTGCCACCAGGGTATCGACGTGATGAACTTCGCGAACAAGGGCATCCCCATGGAGGACCCGGAGTGCGTGAGGTGTTCCGCATGTGTGCAAAGCTGCCCGACGGGCGTACTTTCCTTCGGACGGTACGGCGCCGGCGGCGAGATCATTCCGGATCGCCTGTCCGCGTCACCGGTTAGAGCCCGGGAGGCGGCGCGAGAAGCAAAATGAAAGCCGCAGAGCTTCTGGTCAAATGTTTCGAAGCGGAAGGCGTCGAATTTGTCTTCGGCCTGCCGGGCGAGGAGAACGCCGACGTCATGCTCGCGCTAGAAGACTCGACCCTCAACTTCATCCTTACCAGGCACGAGCAGGGCGCCGCGTTCATGGCGGACGTTTACGGGCGGCTGACCGGCAACGCGGCCGTCTGTCTTGGCACGCTGGGACCGGGCGCGGCAAATCTCGTGACGGGGGTGGCAGACGCCAATATGGATCGCGCGCCCTTGGTCGTGCTCACGGGCCAGGCCGACAGCCGTCGCCAACACAAAGAGAGCCATCAGTACATGGACGTGGTCGGCATGTACAAGGCCATCACCAAGTGGGCCACGCCGATCGTCCATCCGGGCAACATTCCGGAGGTGGTGCGTAAGGCGTTCAAGCTCGCGACGACCGAGAAGCCGGGGGCGTGCCACGTCGAGCTTGCGGAGGACATCGCCGCGATGCCGGTGACGGGTGAGCCCATCGCGCCGCGACGGCTGCGACGCCCGGTCCCCGACGACAAGATCGTCGATCAGGCGGTCGACCTGATCCGCAAAGCGAGAAGACCGGTTATTCTTGCCGGCAACGGATGCATCCGCAGGCGCGCGAGCAAGCAATTACGAATCTTCGCCGAATCGACCGGGATCGGCGTGATTAGCACTTTCATGGGTAAGGGGTCAGTGGCCTGCGACGCGCCCTACTGCCTCTTTACGATCGGACTTCAAGCGAAGGACCACGTGGCGTGCGCCGTGGACGCCGCGGACCTCGTAATCACGCTCGGGTACGACATGGTGGAGTACCATCCGCGGCTGTGGAACGAAAAGGGCGACAAGCGGATTGTCCACGTCGATTTCGTCCCGGCAGAGGTGGACGACCACTATCGCGTCGACGTCGAGGTCGTGGGGGACTTGGCGCACACGCTCTGGATGTTCAACGAGCGTGTGAAGAACGATCCACCAATTTACGAGCTGAAACAGCACGCGGCCATTCGCACTGCGATGCTCGCCGACTTCGCGGAATTCAAGAACGACGACACAGTGGGTTTGATCCGGCCGCAGAAGGTGATTTGGGACGTGCGCGAGGCGCTGGGCCCGTCGGACATACTGCTCAGCGACGTCGGGGCCCACAAGATGTGGATCGCGAGGTATTATAACTGCTACGAACCCAATACCTGCCTCATATCCAACGGATTCTGTTCGATGGGCTTCGCGTTGCCCGGCGCGATAGCCGCGAAGCTCGTGTTTCCGGATCGGCGCGTGCTGGCGATCTGCGGAGATGGGGGCTTTTTGATGAACGTGCAGGAGCTCGAGACCGCAAGGCGCATCGGCGCCAACATCGTCGCGATGATCTGGGAAGACGGCGGTTACGGCCTGATCAGTTGGAAGCAACGAAACGAGTTCGGGAGGAGCACGCGGCTGGAGTTCGGAAACCCGGAGTTTGTAAAGCTGGCCGAGTCGTTCGACTGCCTGGGAATAAGGGTGAACAACGCGAGGGATCTGCGGCCGGCGCTGGAGCGGGCCTTTGCGGCGGACCGCCCCTGCTTGATCGTGATTCCCATCGACTACCGCGAGAACGCCCTGCTTACCGAGCGCCTCGGTAACATCGCATGTCCGATTTGATCAACTGCCGGCGCGACTGCCTGCGCTGCCTGGCTCGGTAAGGAACTCGTGAGCCCGGAATGCAACCGTGTCGCGCACTTGCACAATTGTTGATTTGACGCGGGCGCCGGCCGCACGGCGGTGACCTCCGCCGCCGAACGACTGCGCGAGGGCGGCAACGTCTACGTCGGGCGCACCCTTGGCGACGGGCGCCTTGCTGCGAAAGCTCAGTCGCACGATTCCGTCGCCCGATTCCACGAGCAGGACCGACATGACAACCGAACCGATCCGAAGCGGCTCGCTCACAATCTCTTCGGTGTCCGCGGGTTCGGCCGACATCCGCGCGAAGGTGCCTGCCGGTATGACCATGATCGCAACCTTTCCATCTTCGAGCAGCTCCATGCTCTCCAGGGCGGCTCCGAGCAGGCGCACGCGCCCGGCCGTCTCATTTTGATAGAGCTGCTGATACAAGGCGTGGGCGTCGACGCCGTCGGCCATCAGTTCCGCGGCTGCGGATAGTGCCCGCGGGTCGGCGTTGGAATGGCGAAACCATCCGGTGTCCATGGCGATGCCGATGAACAGCGCCTCACGGGCGTGTTTGTCGAGTTGCCATTCGGCTTGGCGGGCCCACTCAAAAAGGATCAGGCAGTTGGCCGCAGCGCTCTCGTCGACGACGTAAACGTCCGCGATTGGCTCACGCGTCGCGTGATGGTCCACCACTAGTTTCTTCTGCCTGGCGCCGCGAAGCCATCGCTCGATCGGATCCAGTTGCGCGTACGCGCACGTGTCGAGGATTATGATTCCGTCAGCCTCCGACAGATCGCTCTCACCAACGTCGGCTCCCAAAACCGACAGCGGCCCGTACCGGCTGAACAACCCGTAACGCCCGGGAAGCGGGTCAAACAAAAGTGCGCGGGCGCGCTTCCCCTGTGCCGCCAATATCGACCGCATCGCGACCAGAGAGCCGAGGGCGTCTCCGTCGGGCTTGGTGTGCGTAATGAGCAAGGGCCTGGCGAAGCTCCCGATGCACTCGGTCGCGGTAACAATTACATCGCTCGGCAACGCGCTCATGATATGCGGATCCCGCTTTCCGAAGCCTTCGGATCGTCCGCGTTCGAGCCGGCACGGACGGACTCCACGTCGCGTGATAGCTGGGCCGCGAGGGCCTCGGCTGACGGAAAGGAGCGCTGGCCGCGAATGCGTCGTTCGATTTCGATTCTGATCGGTGCGCCGTAAAGTTCGCCGCCGTCGAAGTCCAGCAGGTGTGCCTCGACTCTGCGCTGAGTGCCGGAGAAGGTGGGCGCGTTTCCTATGCTGATCGCACATGCGTATGAAGCGCCGCCCGTTTCCGCGCGGCCGGCGTACACGGCGTCGGCCGGTATCAGTTGATCCGCAACCGCGACATTGGCCGTGGGGAATCCTATCGTGCGGCCTCTTTGATCGCCCTCCACGACGGACCCGACAAGGCAATAGGGCCGGCCGAGGCACGCGGCGGCGCGCCGCACCCTGCCCTCGACGACCAACTTGCGAATGAGCGAGCTCGACACCAGCAGGTCTTCGCCGGTATCGACCCTGATGGTGACGGGCCCGACAATATGAACCTCACACCCGAAGGAACCGGCGACTCGCTGAAGCAGCTCGGGCGTGCCCTTGCGACCCCGCCCGAACCCGAACGATGGACCTTCTACGATGTGCGCCGGGTTGAAGCGCTTGCGGACGACCTCGCGGATGAACTCCTCGGCTTCAAGATCGAGCAAAGCCGGCTCGCTGCGGGCCAGCACCGTGATGTCGGCGCCGGCCGCCTCCAACCATCGCAGTTTTTCCTCCAACGGCATAAGTCGCGGAGGGGCCTTGGCGGGGGAGACAATCGTCAAGGGATGCGGCTCGAACGTGAGCACCACCACGCTTCCCTGCGTCTCTTCGGCAAGGGACCGCGCCAGTGTTAAGAGTTGCTGGTGGGCGCGGTGCACGCCGTCGAAATTCCCGATCGTCAAGACGGATCGTTCGAGCGGCGCGGCGATCGATTCGAGACCGTGCAAAGTTTTCACAGCGTGTCACCGGTTTCTGCGAGCGGCGTATTCCGTATAAAGCCGGGAAGAGCATAGGGCGCGCCCAGCGGCGTGGCAAATGGCGCGGCCTTGCGGTGTCACCTGCGGCTCTGAGATTGACATGCCTCCGGGCCGCGCATATAGAACCGGACATCAGAGTTGACGGGGTTAGCGCTCGCGGGACGGTGAGGGCCGTCGAGCTGCTCTGCCAGGGCCCTGCAATCTTGCGCATGACACGGAGGGCATGGGGTTGGATCGGGTACTACAGGACGACTGCATCAAGGGATTGGCGAAGCTCGGCGAAGGCACCGTCGACCTCGCCTTCGCCGACCCGCCTTTCAACATCGGCTACGATTACGACAAGTACGACGACAAGCGCGACGCCGGCGACTACCTCGCCTGGTCGCGTGAGTGGTTGCAGGCCGTCAAGCGCGTCCTGAAACCCGACGGCACGTTCTGGCTGGCGATCGGCGACGAGTTCGCGGCCGAGTTGAAAGTCCTTTGCACGCGCGACCTCGGCCTGCCCTTGACACGCCGCGCCCCGCGGCGCGGAAGCGCCGTAAAGCGGCGACGGGCGAAGCCCGTGCGGCGTGTCGAGGGCCTGCACTGCCGTAGCTGGGTCATCTGGTACTTCACGTTCGGTGTGCACTGCAAGCACAAGTTCACGCGCAGCCACACGCATCTCTTCCACTTCGTCAAGGATCCCAAGAAATTCACCTTCAATTCGCTCGCGGTTCGCGTCCCCTCGGCCCGCGAGCTCGTTTACGGGGACAAGCGCGCACACCCGGACGGCCGGGTCCCCGACGACACCTGGATGATGACGCCGGTTCTCCCGCCCGACGTGCCCACGCGCGACGGGTTCGTTCTCCGGCCGCAGGACATACCGGACCGCTTCCCGCCCCACGGCGACACCTGGTTCTACGCGCGCGTCGCGGGAACGTTCAACGAGCGCGCCGGCTTCCACGGCTGCCAGATGCCGGAGCAGCTACTGGGACGGATTATGAGAGCGTCTTCAAACGAGGGAGATATGGTTCTCGACCCCTTCGCCGGCAGCGGCACCACCCTCGCCGTCGCAAAGAAGCTGGACCGGCGCTTTCTCGGATTCGAAATCTCGGCCGACTACGTCCGCCAAATCGAGAATCGCCTCGCCGCCATCAAACCCGGCGATCCACTAAACGGCCCCGAAGACCCCATGCGTAGTGCCCCCAAAACCGTTTCCGGGCGAAGACTTGACCGGTCCAAATTCAGTGGGAAGTTACCCCGAACGGTCTAACGAACTTGTGCGAAACGAGGCTACTACTGCATATGAGCGTTATGTGGTATTGTAACCGGCACGTCGGCGCCATCGATCGCCAGATCACTTGCCGATCCCTGTAACGGCTGCGACAGGCGGAACGTACGCACGTCTACCAACGAGAAGCAGCCGCCAACGTGCTTGGACGCGCTGACGATCGAAGCGGTTGCTGTATAATCAGGCACATGGCTGATAAGGCACGAGATCAATCGAAACGTCCATCGGTCCCGCACAAGACCAAGAAGAGGAGGACGACTTTCCCTCAACCTAATGCACGAATCAAGTACCCTTCGGATGTAAAGTCATTTGTCCTTAAGCTTCTCCAGGTCAGCGAATTACCTCGGGACGCCCTGCCGTATACTGAAGAATTTGCCAGACTTAAGGCCGAGTTCGAGCGCGCTCACAAGCGCGACATCAAGGACGTCGAGTTTTGGCGGATGCTCGCCAGTGTTGGCAAGGGAGGCGGTCTTGCGAAGAAGGGTCGGAAGAAGCAGGCACCGCGTACGTCAACCCTCAGCGACAGTGAGCAGTTGGAAATCCTGCGACTAATGCCGGATGGTATCGGCAATCGGGATCACCTGCCATACACCGAGAGGTTTGACGCTATGCACCAGCAATTCTGCAAACTAACGGGAAAAAAACTCGACAGGCACGAGTTTTGGCGCGGTGTGTCACGTGTCGCCAAGTTGTCGAGGAAACCCAAACCCATTTACGAAACCGCGCCTCTTGGTGGATTGAACTTAGATTTGGTTCAGTACCTTGAGCATAACAACCCGTGGTGGCGCGCGGAGCCCACGAAACCACAGCCGGGGTTCCGCCGCTGGGCATTCGCCGAGGTAGTGGACCGGCTCAAGACGAAGCTGGCTCCAATCGTAGTTGTCCGCGGTTCACGCCGCGTCGGAAAAAGTGTATTGCAAGAACAACTTGCGGAAGAGCTGCTGCTCATCGGGCGCTCTGACACAACCGGTAAGCCGGTCGATCCGAGACGTATCCTTCGTGTAGTGTTTGAGGACGCACCCAGCCTGGGGGGCTTGACCCAACCCGTCCAAGCAATTGTACGATGGTATGAAGACAACATCCTGAAGCGAACGCTCAACGCGGCGGCCAAGGCGAGCGAGCCTGCGTATCTACTGTTCGATGAGGTACAGAACTTGCCTAGTTGGTCCGTGCAATTGAAGATCCTGGCTGACCATACCGACGCGCGGATCTTTGTTACAGGCAGTTCAGCGCTTCGCATCGCTGCGGGACGGGACAATCTCGCGGGGCGGATGACTACCATCGAGCTTGGTCCGCTGCGACTTACAGAAGTCGCAGGGATTCGCGGGCTCCGCAACTTCCCTGCGTTCGCGCCCGATGCACCGCTTGAAGACTGGAAAGATCGCGCGTTCTGGCTCGATCTTATCGCACATGGTAAGCAGAACGCGACGATGCGCGACGAGACGTTCCGATTCTTTTCCAAGCTGGGTGGGTACCCTCTTTGCCACAGCACTACTGAGAAGAACTTAGACAAGATTCGGCAGCAGGTAATCCGCGAAGTGATTACGAAAACTATCGAACATGATCCAGGGCATAAGCCGCACACGCCAGCGTTGGACTCTGCCTTCGTGCGTGACGTGTTTGGAATGGCGTGTCGCTATGCCGGTCAGGCCGTTGCACCGCGCCGATTTGCGGAAGAGCTCCAGGCGGTTCTGGGTACTGGTGTGAGCAATGCGAGGGTTAACGAGGCGATCGAGTTTCTCGCCGACGCGCTTCTCCTCTACCGGGTCATGCCACTGGAGATGTTGTCCAAGAAACAAGGGCACGCCGCTCCGAAACTATGCGTATGCGACCATTTCGTGCGGAACGGATTGCTCCAGGAAACAGTTCCATTAGACCCAGGTGCGCTTAAGGGGTGTACGCAGGCGGTTGCGACACAGGCGGGTCACTTGACGGAGAGCATGCTAGGGTATTTCTTGAAGGGTATTCCCGGGGTTGAACTGGCCTGGTTCCCGAAGCGGATGAACGAACCGGAGATTGACCTCGTCTTGACAATCGGAACGACCCGAATCCCGGTAGAGGTCAAGTATCGGAGGGGTCGACCCAAAACTGACGATCTGGCAGGCATAAAGGCCTTTTGCAGCAAGCCGGCGTATGCGGCCGAATTCGGCCTTATCATAACTCAGACAACTGAGGGTAGGATCGACGACAGAACTCTTGCGATCCCCGCGTCCACGTTCTTGCTGGTCCGCTGAGACCCCCTTGTGGCGTATCCGACGCGGCGGGCTAACTGATTCAATCGAACGGGGGCGCCCTGCCCCGGTCTAAGTTGCTAGGCGCCAGTGGTAATCAGGTCGGTACTTGGCGCCACCAGGCGCCCTCCGAACACACCGGCAGCTAGCCGAATCGTAAGCCTCCCAACGCCCGTTGACACGCCGTGCGTACATGGTTGTCATAGCCCCCGTGCCCGGTTCGAGCATGAATGAACACGCTCTTACGATAAACGCGCTGCTTTGCGTGGACGGGGAAGGTCTTCAGCGCTTCGGGCGCATCCTGCGGCATCTCGCGGTGGGGCTCGTGGATCAGGCGACGAACGTAACGCTGATCGGCCCCGACGCGCGGATTCAGGCTCTCGCCCTGGGTCCGATCAAGTCGTTTACGACGGTGCCCATCACGTGGCCGTTTGGGCGCAGGCGAATACGCGAGGCGGTAGAGTTGCTCGCGTCCGCGCCGCCGACGATATGCCATGGGCTGTCGGCAGATACGTACGACCTGGCGGCGGCGGTGGCGGAGGCCTTTGACGCCGACTTGATTCTCCAGGTTTCCTCGCTCTCGGATTGCGACGCCGTTTCGAGGCGGGTGGACAAGAGGAGCGCGCGCTACATCGCGTGCAGCCGGCCGCTGGCAACCATTCTGGAAGAACAGCTCCGGATTCCTATGGAGAACATCGAGTTGGTTCGTCCGGGCCTCATGGCCGCGGGGAGCCCGGCCTGCTTTTCCCAGCCGGGCCGTCAATCCACGATTCTTTGTACGGCACCGCTCGAGAAGGACCACGCGATCGGCCGGCTCATCGAGGCGGCGGCCGTCCTCAGAGACCGCGGCCACCCGCTTCTCGTGTTTCTAACGGGACAGGGAAGCCACGAGTTCTCCATACGCGCTCTGGTAAAAAGACTGAATCTTTCGTCGCAGATAATGATCGCCCAGCCCTTGGGTGACGCGGCCGAGGCCATGAAGAGTGCGGACGTGTTCGTGCGCCCGTGCCCCGGATCCACGTTTGACGTGGACGCGCTTCAGGCCATGGCCGCAGGCATGGCCGTGGTCATCATGCCGAACGTGATCTGCGACTATTTTCACAACGGCAAGACTGCGCTGGTCTGCGAGAAGCCCTCGGTCCAGAGCCTTGCCGATGCCATCGGCGCCCTGCTCTCGGACCGCGACGCGGCGCGAAGGATGGCGGCGGAAGCGCTAGAGTACATACGCACGCACCATTCAATGAGCGAAATGGGACAGCGCACCGCCGCGCTATACCGCGAGCTGGCCCTGGCCCGCGCGACGTTCCCGATCACGGAGCGGGCCGAAAAGTGACTGCAAGTGCCGAAGCATGGGGCGACAGGCCGGACGCCGCGGCGGTGGTCGAGGCACGGCTGCGCGGCGAGGTTACCGGCGAAGTCCGGTTCGACGCGCTTTCTCGGACGATATACTCCACTGACGCAAGCATCTACGAGATTGTTCCGCTGGGCGTGGTCTTGCCGAAGACAGTCGACGACGTCGCCGCGACTCTGAAGGTGTGCAGCGAGACGCGAACGCCTCTCATTGCGCGGGGCGGTGCCACGGGGCTTACGGGCGGTGCCGTCGGAGCGGGCGTTCAGCTCGACCTGTCACGCCATCTCAATGCGATCGGTCCGGTTGACTTGGACGCGAAAACGGTGGAGGTGCAGGCGGGCGTCGTGCTCGACGAGCTGAATGCCCACCTGCGCCCACACAATCTGCACTTCGCACCCGACGTCGCCACGGGCAGCCGGGCGACAATCGGTGGAATGATCGCCAACAACTCTTGCGGAGCGAGGTCGATCATTTACGGCCGGACCGTCGATCACGTCGCCGCCCTGACCGTCGCGCTGGCCGACGGCGAACTGGTCGCGTTCGGGAACGACTGCGGATCACCGGAAGCGCCCGGCGCACGCGCGCCCGGCCGCGCAGCCGCGATAGCGCAGGAACTGTCCAGGATCCGCGACGGATGCTTCGCGGAAATCCAGCGGCGCTTTCCCAAAATTCTGCGCAGCAACGGGGGATACGGGCTTGACCGTCTCGGCCCACCGGGCGCGCCGGCCGACGCCGTAAAAATCCTGTGCGGAAGCGAGGGAACGTTGGGCGTCGTCGTCGGTGCAACCTTGCGGCTAACTGATTTGCCGCGCCACACGGGGCTGGTCTTGTTTCACTTTCACGACGTATTTGGCGCCTTGGGTGCGGCATCCGAGTTCTTGAAGCTCAAGCCGTCGGCCGTCGAACTGATAGACCGGCTCATCATTGACGCCGGCCGGGCCAACGCTGCGATCGCGCGGAGGTGCGACTACATAAAGGGCGAGCCCGGCGCCTTGCTCATTGTGGAAGTGATGGACGACGAGGCGGTCTCCCTCGACTCGCGCCTCAAGTCAATTGCAGGGACGGGCGATGCCCACGCCGACGTAATCGCGTCGGAGATTGTGCGCGACCCGCCGCGGCAGGCGCACGTGTGGAACCTCCGCAAGTCCGGGCTCGGACTGCTCATGTCGCGTCCGGGAGATTCTCAACCGTACGCGTTTGTCGAAGACTCCGCCGTCGATCCGCGGCGCCTGCGCGAGTACATCGAGCGCTTCACGGAGATTCTGCACCGGGAGGGCGTGAGCGGCGCAGGCTATTACGCGCACGCCAGCGTCGGGTGCATTCACATGAGGCCGGTCCTGAACCTGAAGGACCGCAACGACGTTGAGCGCATGCGCCGCATCGCTGACGCGGTAAGCGACTTGGCCCTTCAGTTCGGGGGGGCCATGACCGGCGAGCACGGCGACGGAATAGTCCGCTCGTGCTGGCTCGAGAAGATGTACGGCACGCAGATCATGGGCGCGTTCCGGCTCATCAAGAAGCTCTTCGACCCCCACGGCGTGCTCAATCCACACAAGATCGTCGAGGCGTGGGACATGACCGAGCATCTCCGCTACGGACCCTCGCCGGCGTCGGCGCCGGTGAAGACACATCTGGACTTCGGGCCGCACGGCGGGATGCTCCAATTGGCGGAAATGTGCAGCGGCGTCGGCGCCTGCCGCCAACGGTTGGTCGGCACGATGTGCCCCTCGTACATGGCCACCAACGATGAGAAGCACACGACCCGCGCCCGCGCGACGGCGCTGCGCGTCGCGCTGTCGAACCGCGGACTGCTGCACGGGCTTGACGACCCCCACCTGGAGGAAGTCATGGACCTTTGTATCTCCTGCAAAGCCTGCAAGAGCGAATGCCCCACCGGCGTGGACATGGCACGTCTGAAGAGCGAGTACGAATCGCACCGCAACCTGCTTTACGGGGTCGGGAGGCGTTCGCGGCTGGTCGCGGACACGCCGCGCCTGGCGGCGTCGGCGAGCCGATTTCCACGGACCGTAAACTTCGTCGCCGGGTCAAGAATGGCGCGGGCATGGGCCGAACGACGCTACGGGCTCGATCGCCGAATCCCGCCGCCGGCATTTGCAAGACGGACCTTTCGCTCGTGGTTTCGGCGCCACAAGCGCGCGGCCCACACCGCTGACGCTCCCGGGAAAAGGGTCATCTATTTTGTCGATACGTGGACCAATTACTTCACGCCGCAGGTGGGCATGGCGGCGGTGAAGCTCCTCGAACGAATGGGCTTTGCCGTAACTTGCCCGGCGGTATTCTGTTGCGGCCGGCCGGCCATCAGCAAGGGGCTTCTTTCCGAAGCCAAGCAGTTGGCGGAGCGCAACGTCCTTGTGCTCGTAAGAAGTGCACGAGCCGGAGTCTCGATCGTCGGCACCGAGCCGAGCTGCGTTTCGGCGCTTATCGATGAATACCCCCAACTCGTCCGGAGCCGGGCCGCGCGTCTGGTGGCTGACCGGACTGAGATGATAGAAGGGTTTCTGAGGCGCGCGATGGACGAGGAGCCGAATGGGCCCGTCTTCGGCCCGCGCCAAGGGGCGTTGCTATACCACGCTCATTGCCATCAAAAAGCGCTGGGATTATCGGAGGATGCGGCTGATTTACTGTCCCGCGCGTGGGGCGAAGACGTTACCCAAATCGACAGCGGCTGCTGCGGCATGGCCGGCTCGTTCGGCCATGAAAAAGAGCACTACGAGGTCGCCCGGGCGATCGGCGAGCAACGGCTGTTCCCGATGATCCGCGCCCGCCCCGAAGCCTCCGTGGCCGTATCGGGGTTCAGTTGCCGCCACCAAATCGCCCACCATACTAGCGCCACCCCAAGACACATGATCGAATACCTCGCGGACGTGCTGGTTTCCTAGGTGGCGTATCCGCGCTTGAAAGTGCGCGCCATTCACACGTTCGAAGGCCTCACGAGAATCCCGCCGATTTCGTCACGGACGCCATGGATCGGGGTTCATCCCGTTTCGGGGCGCGCGATTGAATTAGTCGCGCCCGGCTGTACATGCTATAGGCACTCGAACAAAACGCCTGTTTCAGGCACCGGTGCCTCGGGACGTTCGCGCAGGCTGACGCCTGCGGCTCGGTTTTGTTAGAGTTCCTTAGTACCGGCGCGCGGCTCGACCGGCGTGCGTGCGGTGAATTGCGGATTCGGCGATCTGCGCCGGGCATGTCCCAGGTGGCCACGATACGAGCACCGAGGATTCGCCACGTTTTGGGGGATGGACCCCACGGACTGTTTGGGATTGGTCAGGGCTGGACACCGTGTGTGAGTTGCCCTATAATCGGCGGATCGGTTTTTGGGGGCATGCCCTGATCCCGTTCGCGGCAGCGCAGGGTGCGAGAAGTCGCTTATAGGGCGTTGCAAAGCGGATGGGCCCCGGGGCGCGAAGGGCGGTGCGTTGTTCACCGCGGGGTATTGGGGGATCTGAATACTATTGCGTCATGACGAGTTCTCTTTGCACCGCTCCGCCGGTGCCTCGGGGCGATTTTATAGGCACGTGACGGCGGTGGATGGGTCGAGCGCAAATTCACCGGCCGCAGACCGCTGGACGGAGGGAACTTGTTGAATCGCTTTAACGTTAGAGATAAACTGACACGGTTGCTTCCACGGTGACCACGCGTGACTTCCGCCATTCAGAACGGAACGGTCAAGAAGGGGATCAAGGAAATGAGAACAGGGTTTAGGCATTTCGGGCTTGTCGCCGGCGCTGCCGGTCTGATGGTGTCGGCCGCGCAGGCTTCCGTACCGACGTTTGCGTTGAAGCTGGGCGGAATAAACGGCAAGATGTTTCGGAACAAGACCTGCGGCACGGACGCGGACTGCCCCACGGGCAGCGAGTGCGTGATTACGTCCGTCGGGCCTCCGTTTGCCCTATGCCACAACGAGCTGCGCTGCGGCCCCATAGCCGACCTGGGGGCGAAGTGTTCGGTGGGCGGCGCCGACTGCATCGTGGACGCTGACTGCGGCGCCGGGACGTGCGAAGTCGCCAGGATGTGCTTCGGCGGCACCACGCCGCAAAAGGGCTGCACGTCCGCCGCCGAATGCGGCGGGGGAGGAACCTGCGAAAACATGGTCCAGCCGGGCGACGACCTTGCGTTCGAGGCCTTCTTGAGCGGGTGGGACCAGGATCTTCTCGTCGGGAAGTGCAACGGCGACCCGATTCTCGGCACAGACCTGGATTGCGAGAGTAACGCCGATTGCATATTCAAGCATTGCGAGGGGACTACCGCTCGGTGCCAGAACGCGGCAACAGATTGCGTCGCGGGCGTACAGTGCGTGCCGGACGTGTGCATAATCCCATTTCCGAGATTGGGGAGCTTTCAGTGGACTATAGACCCGGCGACCTACGCCAGCACAACGAGCGACGGGGCTGACCCGCTGGCGCCCGAGCCGCTCGAATGCTCTACGGCTGTGGCCGGAGAAGCGAACTGCGGAACTGCCTCCTGCTGCGTCGACGGTATGGACAATGACAGTGACGGTTTAACGGACTGCAACGACCCCGACTGCGCGCTCGTCGAAGCGTGTGCATGCCATCACGGCAGCTTCTTCGATTTCCATTGCACGTGCTTCCAATCGACATGCTCGGAGGGAGCCTGTGACATATTGGCAACGGCCTATTTCGAGACGCAGCGCTGCGACTATCTGTACACGAACCTAGCCCATGACCCCGGGATATTCACTCAGACGCCGTTTTATAATTATTCCGGTGCGTCCCTTACGCCGATAACAGACCCCCAGACGGACCGGTACGTCGGGAGCCTCTGGCTGATGGCCCCGGAGACCGCCGCCGGCAGGTATGAGGTTGACTTTGTCGACAACGTTAACTTCACTGTCGTACTGACCGGGGTCGGCGCTCTGCTGCCGCCGCCGGTAACGGAGCCGGCGATAGTTCACATTGAAGACCTCTGCGAGGACGTCGTCTGTCCTCCGCCGTCCAACGTGTGCCTCGAAAGCGTCTGCCAGAGCGGCGACTGTACCGAGCGGCCGGTGGTGTGCGAACTGGAACACAAGTGCGTAGTGGCGGAGGGCGGCTGCCAGCCGGCCGGTGCGTGCTGCCGCGGCGGCAACTGCGGCGACTTCCGCACCGAGCAAGAGTGCATTGCCACCAACGGAACCTGGACGGCACTCGGTGTGAAGTGCTTCCAGAATCCGTGCGCGCAACCACCTGACTGCGGCGACGGCGCCACGTTCGACTGGGCCAACGCCGAGCCGCCCGATTTCGTCGTTGACGCGCGCGAGCCGCGCGACGTGAACAACGGCACGACGTTGAAGGGAATCAACACCATCGTTGTGGAATTGCTGACGGGTGACGCCTCGACAAACGTGGCTGAGTGCTGGGGCATTTGCGAGTCGGCGGTGGAAGGCGCGGCGAACTCGATAACGAACGTGAACAACGCTGCCGGCACCTACACGATCACGCTCGGCCGGCGCATCACGCCCGGTGCGATAACGACGGTCACGTATACGCCCACTACGGGTGCGCCGTCTACGGGGACGTTTATCTCGCTTCCCGCGGACAGCGACGCCAGCGAGACCTCGGAAATCGCCGATCTGGACGAGCACATCCAGTGCTGTCTGAACCAGGCCTGCACGCCGTTCTTCGGCGAGTACAGTTGCGACCTCAACCACTCCACGGACGTGACCAGCGAGGACACGCTGCGGCTGCTCGACCTGCTGAGCGGTTCGGGTTCGTTCCTGACCGCGTGGGAGGGCGAATCACCGGAGCCGGGCTGCGACTAAGCCCGTACAGGCCCTGCCCCGGGCAGGCTGCAAAAGCGATTGACAATGCCCCCGCGGTCGCCAGGGCCGCGGGGGTTTCTTTTTTCCGGCGCGGCGCCCGGCAACGTCCGGCTCACTTCCGCGCGGATAATCAATGTGTATCGGCGGCACGCCAGCGCGGATTGAACCGATCGTGGTTGACCCAGCGTGTGTTGTACTTCAATCGCCAGCTTGATTCGTCGCCCGGATCACCGCCGCGCGTGGCGGAGTCGCCGGCGGGCATTGGCTCGATGCGATCGCCGGTGACCACGTTGTAGTCCTGGTCCTTATCCCAGCCCACGGAATAGAAGAAGAAGCTGCGCACGCGCGCGCCTGGAACCGGCGGAAAGGCGGAAGGGTCGAAGGTGAGCGTAAGCGCGTCCCCCGCGTTGATAATCACGAGTTTCTCGTCGCGCACCGTTGCAAGCTCCAACACGTCGCCGTAACGCGTACACCAGCCTTCCGGAGTCGCGCGCCACGGAGGATATGGGGAGACGATCTCGTATGCGGGAGTGGTTGGATGGCCCGGGGCACGAGAGCGCAGATCTGAAAACCCGCGCCCGTACAGCCTGGCCGACGACGGAAGGGCCTCGTGCAGGTAGTTGCCGTGGAGCGGTAAGCGTTCGCAAAGCGCGATGCGGTCCCAGCGGATCTCGAAGCTCGTAGTGAGCCTAAGCCTTTGTGTAGTCGGCGGCAGTTTTCCGGCGAGATCACAGAGGATCGTCTTGGTCTTCCCGGCCGGCATGCCTACCACGACGTCGAGCGAAATCCACCGGCCCTTTCCGTCCTCGGCTTCCAACCTCGGCGGCACGACCTTCAGCGCGGCGTTCTGCGACATGGCTATGTTCCTGCTCGCGTCGCCGTATTGCAGCCAGCCCGTCAGCGCCAGGACCAGCGGCCGACCGGCGTCGAGCGGCCCGAAGTCAATCGTAATGCCCAGCGGCTCGCACATTCCCCTGAGCGTCGGCGGCAGAGGCGTTCCCGGCGGAGCAAACACGCCGTCGATTTCGCGCACGGCGCGGGTGCGGTCCAACCCGTCGTCGCCGAGGGCGCTGCGCGGTGCGCGAGGTAAAGAGAGCGCCCAAATCTCGGAGGGTGGAAACGGCGGAAACATGATTTTGTCCGTCGGGTGAACCTCCACCTCGGGCGGATGATCCACGGCCAGCAGCCGGGCGTGATCGAGATAGAGCACCTCGCGAAACTCCTCCGTTATTTCCAGCACGTATTCGTCTTCGCGGGGTGGAAGATCTTCCGCCCGCCCGACGAAGACGATCTCGTCCGGGTCGGCCGGCAGCATCACGTCACGGTGCAAAGAGAGCCCCACCGGCGCGTTGCCGAGGAGATCGGTTACGAATCGAAAGCCGCGGCCGTTCCAGGCGTAAAGAAACGGGCAGGAACCGGTGGCGACGTTTTTCTCCACGATCGTCAACGGCACCTCGGTCGGCGTGACATCGATTTGATTGTCGACGACGCCGTTGGTCCACACGGTTTGCACGCTGTCGAGCTTGTGGTGGCCGGCGAGACCTATCTCGATGGGAACGGCCGAGACCGAGCGAGTCGCCCAGAAATCGCCGGCGCGCACCTCAACGTGAGTGCCAAACGCGCTCGGGTTCGACTTGCCGGCTACGAGCCGGATGTGAAGCTGGCGTTGCAGGTGCGCACCGTCGTTTTGAAGCAGCCACAGGCGCTCGTCGGAGTCGAGAAGCAGAACGTCGGTGTCGAGGTCGGAATCGACGTCAAGGGCGAGCGCGTCCACGAGCGGCGGCGTTTCGATGGAATTCAGTCCGGTCTCAGCGGTAACGTCAACCCACTCCGTGCCGCGGAGGTTTTTCCAGAGGCGCAACGATCCGCGTCCTGGGCGGGCGGAGTCTGCGCCCGCGGCGCCGATGTCCAGCCAGCCGTCGTTGTCAAAGTCGAGCGTAAAAAAGCGTGCGTCGGTCAATCCCGTGAGATTGATGCGCCGCCGCTCGGCACCGCGGCCGGCTATGAGCAGGGCGGCGTCGCCGGAGACAAGCAGCGTGTCGACGCGTCCGTCGTTGTTGAAGTCATCAACGATGAGCGATCGGGCCGGCGGCCAGGGACCGGGCGGCTCGGGCATGCGTTCGAAGCGGCCGGCACGCTGGTTCTCAAACACGAGCGTTGTTTCCTGCCCCCGCGCGACGATGAAGTCGACGGCGACGTTGGCGTCGAGGTCGGCCGGCGCCACGTCGCTCGTGGGGCCGGTTTCGCCGATGCCGATTTGCGCGGAAACGTCTGCAAACGTGCCGTCGCCGTTGTTCTGCCATAGTTCGACCCCCGACGTCCTCGCCAGCAACAGGTCGAGGTCACCGTCATGGTCATAGTCCATCCAGCGTGCCGCCGCGGCCGTCAGACCGGCAAGCCCCGCCTGCGCAGTCACATCGATTGCCTTGTCTTGCGAGGTGCGCTTGAGCAGTGTAAGCCCGTCCTTGCCCAGCAGAAGCACGTCGTTGAACGCATGAAGCTCGGGATCATATTCGGTTGCGGGGGGCACGTCGTTGTGGAAGTCTCCGACGACGCAGCGCGCGCGCGTTCTCGTGACGCTCGGTTCCACGTGCATGGCGGCGCGGTCGAACCTCCCCGGCGCCTCGCCTTCCGGAGCGCCTTTCTCCCAGCGCAGCAGGCCGGGGCGGCCGTCCGGCCCGTTTGTAAACAGCGTGTAGCCCGTATCCGCGCGGCGTTCGAGGACCGCAACGGCGCTCGCGGCGCGGTCCGCATCGCTCCCGAAGACGCGCCCGGTGACATCCGTGAAGCGCACTTCGAGTTGCCGTCGCTGCGATTCACGCGCCTCCGTGGGTTTTGCGGGAGTGGCCTCGGCGAAGGTGTACGCACAGGTCTCGAGAGCTTCGGCGGAACGGGTTTCGTCTCCGAACAGCGTACGCAGGCGCATGAACTCACGGTGGGTCCGCTCCAGTTCCTCCAAGTCCCGGTCTTGCCGGGCGTAGCTGCTCAGTTTGTAGAACGCACTGGCGTGAAGATGATCGAGCCTGACGGTTTCACGAAGCTGCGCGCGGGCCTTGTCGTGATTCTCCACGGATTGATAGGCCGTGGCCAACTGAAAACGCAGGGTTGGGCTTGTCGGATCGAGCCTCACGGCCTCCTCGAACGCGCTCACGCCCTCCTCAAACCGCGAGAGCCGCGCGAGCACCAGACCCGCAAGGTAGTTGACCGCGGGTGATTCCGGCTCGAGGGCGCGGGCGCGATTTATGGTCTCGAGCGCGGCTTCGTGGTCCCTGGCCAGCAGGTATGCCCGCATGAGATTTCGCAGGGCTAAGGCCGACTTGGGGCGCAGGGCGGCGGCCGCGGCGAAATGCTCGACCGCCTTGGCTGCGTCGCGATTCTCGAAATAAGCCTTGCCGAGGTTAGTATGTCTTACGAACTCGTCGTTGTCCTGCTTTCTGCAGGCCGAGCCGAGGATGAAGAACAGCACAACGCCGGCGGCCGTCAAGAGGGCCGGCACGGCCGAACGCCGCGTTCGTGTAATGCTGCCCGCTTGGCCGGTATTCATTCGACGCGCCTCTTCGGAATGCCGCGTGTTCGTCAACGCTTATATGGCATTGACGCCGGAAAGTCACGCGCCGCTGACGTGGTGAACACGTTCCGGCGGAGGCCGACGAATCGGATTGGAGCGCGTGCCGCCAACGATGCCGCCCGCAAAGGTCGCTCCTCTGCGGGGCGGCTGGAATCGCACGGGGGCATGTTGTCACAGGTGGTAATGTCCTTTCAAAAGTAGCACATTGCTCAGGCCCCGTGCGCAGCGCGCTTATGGGCAATCGGCGGCACAGTTATTAGGATTCTCGCCGGCGTCGGTGTCACACAGCCCGTCGCCGCAGTTGGGCGGACAGTTCGCTGGATTCCTATGATCGGGGTTGTCATTCGAGCCGTAAGTCGTCCGCCAGTGGCCCCAAGTGCTGTTGCCCAAGTGGTCGAACTGGAACCGGAAGCTCACCGGTGCCGGCATGGGGTCGGCACATCCCGGCGTCCACCATGAAGCCCAGTAGGGTGCGCCGGTGGGGTCCGGGTGTACCGAGAACGACCTGCCGGCCGGGGATCATACCGGAGCCTGCTCGACAGTCTCTACCAGGATTCGGAGACTCCCGGCCGCGCAGTCAGAAGACAGGAGGAGTGGGGGGCGCTTCTGCGGTGTCTCGCTGGTCTTTCATCAAGCCATCGCGAAGTGTTGCAACTGCGTTTCCTAGAAGGCCGGACTGCGCAGGAGACCGCGCACCGCCTCGGAAAATCTGAGGCGGCCGTAGTTGCGCTTACGAGGCGCGCCATTGCGGCCTTAAGGCGGGCCATGGACGTTCACGGTGAAAGCACGCGTCGGATCTGAAACAGAGCTGCAACACGCGCGCTGCCGCCGGGGCTCGGGGATGCTTGCCCAGCGCGGTGATTGAGTCCCCGTCTTTGCAGGCGCATACGTGGGACCGAATTTCCAGTCGGTCATGCGCCGTACCGCATGATTCTGAACGCGACCGGTGCGCACGACCGCTGAACGCGCCCGATTAGGGAGTGCGAACCAGCGCTCGTGAGCTTGCGAACAGGGCTGTGTGGAGCGTGAAGCATGAGTGCGGGTTCGCGAGCACGAATGTGTGGAGTGTGAACAAGGCTGTGTGCGGCCGGCCACGTCGTTGACGACGTGGAGGCAGTCGATTACAAATTGCCGGAGGATTTCGGGGTGGCGAGCACAACGGCTGAACGCGACCGCCTGCCCTTTACGCCGTCAACGCGCGGCGGATAAGTCGTAAAATGTGAGGGAGCGGGTTGCCTCGCCTAACAGCCTGTTGAAGAAGTACGTGGGACGGACTTTCCAGTCCGTCGAGCGGCTCTGGTGCCGGCGGCATGACCGACTGGAAAGTCGGTCCCACATGAGTGAAGAGTTCTTCAACACGCTGCTAACCCACCTGCTTCACCGGTCCTGAGGTTCGCTGGCGCGCGGTTTCGTCGATATGGGGAGTTGACCTTATGTTCATCTGTGTGCAGTTCGTTGTAACCGCAACGACCATGGTCGCGTTCGCGGCCGGCTCGGTGCCGGTCCGGCTCGACGCACAGGGCCTGCAACGTGCGGGACTGACCCAATACTGGGAGGCGAATCTGCCTCTCGCCGACGGCGACGCGGTACGCTCGGGGCATCTCGTGGACGAGGCGCTCTACATAGCTACTGAACTCGGCACGCTTTTCTCCGTAACCGCGGACGTGGGGTTGATCCGATGGGGCGTTAAGCTGAGCGAATGGAAAGACCCGCTCCTCAAGCCGACGCATGTTGCCACCGTTGACGCCACGGGCCCGGTGGTCGTCGCGCGGAAGGCGGCAATCCAGTTCATCGATCGGTTCACGGGTGACGTTGTGCGCCGGATCACGCCTCCATTTGCGGTGGGCGGCGGCGTGATTGCGATCGGGGCGAACCTCTTCGCCGGCGGGCTCGACGGAATGTTCTATTCTTTTGACTGGTGGCACGCCACGGGAGAAAGGCCGATCAAGCTCTGGGAGCTTCGCACCGGCGGTCCTGTTTTCGCGGCTCCGTCCATCTACGACGGCGACAGGCTGGTCTTCGCTTCGAGAAGCGGCGGTGTTTATTCGTGCAAGGCGCTGGACAAGACTTACCTATGGTCGTTCCGGACCGGCGGGTCCGTTGTTGCCGACCCGGTCGTCGTGGACGATGCCGTATACGTGGCAAGCACGGACCGGTCGGTCTACAAGCTTCATGCCGGAACGGGCGAGTTGCAATGGCGCCTCAGGCTCGACAGGCCGTTGCGTACGGCTCCAATAGTGGCCGCGGATACTGTGTTTCAGCCGTGCGAAGGTCGCGGGCTCGTCGCGGCCGAGTCGGCAACGGGACGGGAGAAATGGCGCTGCACCGGCGGCACGACGCTGGCGGCTCACCTTCCGCGGCGCGACCTCGTGTTCACACAAGGCAAGTTCCTCAAGGTTGTAGAGCACGAGTCCGGCGAAGTACTTCTGAGCATTTATACGTCGCCGACGAGCCGGGTCGTGCCCAACGCGCGCAATGACGCCGTGTATCTGGTGGAAGACAACGGGCACGTTACGTGTCTGCGTTCCGCCGATGTACCCTATCTTCACCCCCGCAAGGTAAGCGCCGCCACCGCGGTGCTCACATTGCCGCCCGCGAGGCAAGAAGAAGCATTGCGCCCGAACGATAACACACCGGTGCCGGAGGGCGCGCTCAGTACCGACGACCCGTTTCGCAGCAGGCGCGACCTGGGGCGCTAGGCTCGGCGGGTTCGGCCATGGCGCCGTCGATTTGTGATCCTGTCGCTTGAGGTGCAGCGCGTCAGTGCCTCGGGGGCACGTCCCGCGGCTTGAGGAGTTGTTCACTTATGCGTATGATCCGGGTTAGTGCCGACATAGCTCAATGGTAGAGCACAGCTTTCGTAAAGCTGAGGTTCAGGGTTCGACTCCCTGTGTCGGCTGTTGACGTAAGTGATTTATCCATAGACGCTTACGGGAATAATTGCGAGCCGGACGCGACCATCAGCTTGCTGTGGCGGCCGTGCGCCTCGGCCGGTTATGCGAGCACGCGCTCGAACGAGTTGAGGAGGGTGTTGATTGCTACGGGCGTCATGTGGATTTCGTGACGGCGGGCGCGCAGCCAAGCGAATTCCAGGTCTACCTTTCCTTTTGCGCAGATCACGATGATGGGCAACCCGGCGCACGCGATCTTGCGCTCCGCGCGGTCGAAGAGTGTTGCCAGGGCAGGAAGCTCTGCCGCTTCGCGAAGGTAGATGATTCCCACGTTGGGCCGCTCGCCGTTTCGGTCACCCGCGAGGGTTTCACAGAACATGCGGTAGGCGTCGACCTCAGGCTCCGCACTCACACAAAGCGGCCTGAGACTAATGGAAAGCCGCTGTCTAGTTTGCCCCGCTAAATCGGGCCAGTGGTCTTCGGTCGTGCGGGCGAGGATCGTAACCAAGAGACCCTTGGATTCGTCGGTTATCTCGCGGGCGATGTCACCCAGCTTGGCCGGGGCGATTCCCAGGACGCGGACGAAGTCGTCGATGGGATGGATCACGTCGTCCCCGCTGCCGCCGAGGAGGAGAGCATGCACCAAGCGATTGGCCAGGGCCACGGTGGCGGCGCCGTCGCGGTTTGCGGGCCCCAACCGCTTGATTGCGGCGAGCGATTGGTGGTGATTAACCACCGGCGTAATGAACTCGCGTGGGAACGACCAATGTTCGAGGGCGCGCTCGAGAATATTGCAGTGATCGAGGAGCAACATCTTGGCCTCGACCTGTTCAATCGGAAGGCCAAGCTCGGACGCCGCATCCAGCACGCGGGCGTACTGGTCCGATACGTGCTCGAGGAGCACAAGGCGGCCGACGTCGTGCACCATTCCCCATAAGAAGCTGTCCTCGACGCTCGCGGATTTGCAGGCCTTGGCGATTGCGGACGCGGCCAGCCCGCAGGCGATCGAGTGCTGCCAGAACAGCCGCGCATCGACGTACTTCGCGGAGGCCCCCTCGAATTGCTCGAACACACCGAGAGTCATCACCAGCGACTGCACTTCCCTTACGCCAATGCGTTGGACGGCCTCCTTAACGCTGTTTACGAGATGGCCCCGAGAGTATGCGGAACTGTTAGCGAGCTTTAGAAGGCGGATACAAAGGGCCTGGTCGTTGGCAACCGCCGCGGCGACGTCATCGGCGGAGCACGTCGCGCTGCGCGTCACGGCCGCCACGTTGTGGACGGAGGGACCCAGCGGGCGGAGGTCCAGCCCCTCGTTGACCAGCCTTACCACGTCCGCCTTGGTGATGACGGGAGCAAGGTGTTCGAGCGACGTGGCCACGGATGCCGAAGGCGTAGAAGGGCGTGCCGGCGGAGTGGCGGCGGGACGCGGCGGCGTGCGGGAATGCGTTGCGGGGCGCACCTGGGTCCGTCGCGCTTCTTGCGGCTGTGCATCCTGCGCCCTCCAACGCGAAAAACACGAACCGGCGCCGTCGTCGGCCGGAACCGGCACAGCGTGGCAAGTCCGAAGGCACGTGTTGACACGATCAAGAAGCTGTTCGAAGGAGAACTGCGACTTGAGCAGATAGCCGCTGGCGCGATGCGTGGCCGCCGCGGTGACACAGGTTCTATCCGCGCGCTCGGTGAGCAGGATGACGGGCAGTTCTTCGAGCGTGAGATCGTTCCGGATGCTTGCGAGCACGGCCAGTCCGTCGGGTTCGGGCATGTTCACGTCCAGAAGCACCAAGTCCGGCCGGTTCTCGCGGATGATCGACAGCGCTTCGGAACCGCCCCCGGCGCAGACGACGTCGAAGCCCTGAGCACGCAGCGCCTCTGCGATTGGCTCGCGGCAGAAGGCCATGTCGTCTACGACGAGTATCGTGCTCATTTCAGCTCGCTTCGACATGATGAGTGTATAGTATTTTCGCCGTCCCGGGCGCGGCTGCGGAATCGCCTCTTCCACGTTCAGCGGAATCGTCCAGGACTTGCAGAAAGTCTTCCTCACGCTCCAGGAAGGCATCGACGACGTTGGGATCGAAGTGGGTGCACGTGTCCTCCAGGATGATGTTGCGGGCTATGTCGTGCGTGAACGCTTCCTTGTACACCCTTCTGCTCGTAAGGGCGTCGTAGACGTCGGCGAGGGCCACGATCCGCCCGCACAAGGGGATGTGGTGGCCGCTCAGCCCGGCGGGGTAGCCGCCGCCGTCGAAGCGTTCGTGATGCGTCAGGGCGATGTCGCGGGCGAACTGGAGGTATCTGGCGGCCGGATACTGTCTTGCGGCCGCACCGAGCGTCTCGGCACCGATCGTGGTGTGTGTCTTCATGATCGCGAATTCGCGGTCGCTGAGTCGGCCCGGCTTGAGGAGAACGCCGTCGGGAATGCCGACCTTGCCGATGTCATGGAGGGGGCTGGTCAGGTAGATGAGTCTCGCGTAGTCGGCGGTTACGGTCCCTTCATCGGTTCCGTGTTCGACGATCCACTCCGCAATGATCCGGGAGTAGTGTTGTATTCGTTCCAGATGTTCGCCGGTTTCAGGATCACGGGATTCAGCGAGTTTGGCCATCGCAAAGATGACGACGTCGCGCGTCTCCAGCGCGAGGATGCGCTCGCCGATGCGGATTCGGGCAAGGAGTTCCTCCGGTTCAAACGGCTTGGTCACGAAGTCGTCGGCACCGGCGGACAAACCCTCGACGATGTCCTGCTTGGCATCGCAGCCCGTAAGCAGGATCACGTACACGTAGCCCGCGAAGCCGTACTCCCGAATCTGGCGGCACAGTTCGAGACCGTCCATGCCCGGCATAATCCAGTCCGACACGACGAGTCTACAGTGATCGGATTGGAGGTATTCCAGCGCTTCGCGGCCATTGGTCTTGGCAACGACGTCGTAGCCGGACCGACTTAGCATGTGCTTAAGGGCCTCGCGGGCGAGCTCGTCATCGTCGACAATCAAGATGTGCATTTCGAAACTCCTCCCTACGCGTACGGCTACGCTGACGGGTCTCCGCAGGCCGACGTGAACAGCTCCGCGCGGTCCGGAACGCCGGCGATGCAACGCCCCAGCTCATTGCGCAATCGCGCAATGCCGGCCGCGGCGTCGGTCAGGTCGCCGTTGCGTCCCATCGTCTCGAGTTCGGCCGCTATCCGCCGCAGGGATTCGGCCGCCACGTACGACGCGCTGCCTTTGAGACCGTGGGCGAGACGCGTAAACTCCTTGACGTCTGCCGTAGCGAAGCTCATTTCCAATTCCGCGAGATCCCGCGGCGCCTGCGCGCAGAACTTCCGCATCAGTTTAACGATGAACTCGCGGTCCAGACCCCAGCGCTTGGCCAGGCCATCCACGTCGAACGCCGCCGCGGGCGGCGGCGGGGCCTTTTGCGCTTGCGGATCCTGATTGACGGCCGCCGGCCTCGCCGCGTTCGTGCCGCGTCCGGCTAGCTGTGCCGCGATGGCGTCCAGCAGGCGTTGGGGCGCGAGCGGCTTGGACACGTAGTCGTCCATGCCGGCGTCGAGGCAACGCTCTCGGTCACCCCTGACGGCATTTGCCGTGAGCGCGATTATCGGAATGCGCCGCGGTGCGGGCGTCATGCGCGATTCGGACTCCTCGCGGCGGCGGATGGCGCGCGTCGCCTGAAAGCCGTCCATTTCGGGCATCTGGCAGTCCATCAGCACCAGGTCGTAATCGCCGGCGAAGACGGCGTCGGCTGCTTCCCTGCCGTTATTTACGATGTCACAGACATAGCCGGCCCGGTGCAGCACGTTGGCCGCGACTTCTTGACTGATCTCGTGGTCTTCCGCCAGCAGGATTCGCCCAATCGCGCCGCGCCGCTCACTTGGCTCTTCGATGGGGGAGGGGTCAAGTCCGGCGTCACGACCGATCTGCATCCGGGGGCGCGATGCGCAGGCGTAGGCCTCCGCTATCGCGGCGAGGAGCTGCGACTGCCGAACCGGCTTGACGAGGTAGCCGGAAAACCCCACGGACTTGAGATGTGATGTGTCTTCCAGGTCAACGACGGACGAAAGAAGAATGAGGATCGTTTCGGCGAGGCAGGCGTTGTCCCTTATGGCCAGGGCGAGCTGTTCGCCGGTCATACCGGGCATGTGCATGTCGACGAGCACCAGGCCATACGGGTCACTCTCATCCACGGCCGCCCCGAGCGCCGCCAGCGCCGCGGGTCCGTCCGGCGCGGCGTCAACGCGGAGGTCACAACCGGACAATTGGCCGCAGAGAATCTCGCGGTTCGTTTCGTTGTCGTCCACGACGAGAATCCGCATGTGGCGCAGATCATCCGGTAAAGGATCCTCCGGCATGGCCGCACGAGGCTGTTTCTTGACCTTGACCGTGAACCAGAAGGTCGACCCGACGCCCACGGCGCTGTTCACGCCGATTTGGCCGCCCATCATTTCCACGAGTCGCTTGCAGATCACGAGACCCAGACCCGAGCCGCCGTACTTGCGCGTCGTGGAGGCGTCGACCTGCGAGAACGATTGAAACAGGCGCCCGTGGAAGTCCTTGGGGATTCCGATGCCCGTGTCGCTGACGGTGAATCGAATGACACTATGCTCTTCAGCTTCGTGTTCTTTTGTGGTGCGCAACACGACCTCGCCGTGTTCGGTGAACTTGACGGCGTTGCCGACCAGATTCATCAGGACTTGCTGAAGCCGGCCGGGGTCGCCGCGCACCAGCGTCGGGACGCGCGGATGAATCCAGCAGGAGAGTTCCAGCCCCTTTTGGTGTGCGTTGGGCGCCAGAAGCCCGACGACGTTTTCCACGGCGTATTGGACGTCGAAGTCCGTGTCTTCGAGCTCAAGCTTGCCCGCCTCGATCCTCGAAAAGTCGAGGACGTCGTTGATGAGTGCGAGCAGCGCGTCCCCCGACGACTTCGCGAGCCACGCGTATCGGTGCTGCCGCGGGCAAAGATCGGTGCCGAGCAGAAGCTCCGTCATCCCGATCACGCCGTTCAACGGCGTACGCAGTTCATGGCTCATCGTCGCGACGAATTCGCTCTTTGCGGCGTTCGCCTTGATTATTTGCTCACGCTGTTGGACGTTGGCGAGGGCCAATGAGGCCGTGTTTACGAGAAGCTCCAGGACATCGAGTGATTCCCTCGGCAATTCCGCCTGCGAAAAAATGGCCACGACGCCGATTATGCGATCGCGGTGCTTCAGCGGAAAGCCTGCAAACGAAACGAGTCGGTGTTCGGCCGCCCAGCCGCGCTCGTGAATCCGCTCATCTTGCGTCACGCAGTTGCTGACCGTCCTGCCGCGGCCCTGCGCTATGAGACCGATCTTGAACGCGCCCAGCGGCACTCGTCGATGATCGCCGTCGGTGTGCGTGTAGCGACCTGCACTGGCCACAAGATGGAGGCATTCCCGTTTTTCGGGGCATTGTGACGCGTGCACACATTGCGCACACAGATCGCCCGGCCGCGTGATCCACAATCGCGCGAAATACGCCTCAAAGCTGTGCACCAGCGTCCCGGTAACCGCTTGCGCAACTTCTTCCATCGTATTGCACTCAAACAGGACCTCCGTGAGCCGCTCGAGCGCCAGCAAGTACCGGATCATTCTCGTGATTTCCGCGGTTCGTTCGCTGACTCGTTTCTCGAGTTCATCGCGCGCGGTGCGCAGCTCATGCTCTGTGCGATTGCGTTGGGTCACGTCTTGCTTGATGGCGATGAAGTGGCCGATATCTCCGTGGTCATTGGGCACCGGGGTGATGGTCATCTCTTCGGTGTAGAGACTCCCGTCCTTGCGCCGGTTTATCAACTCACCGTGCCACACCCTGCCGGCCAGCACCGTCTGCCAGATGTTCTCGTAGAATTGCCCGTCGTGCTTGCCGCTCTTGAGTATGCGTGGATTGGCGCCGAGGACCTCCGCCTGGGAATACTGCGTGAGCCGAGTGAACGCGGAGTTGGTCCACACTATGCGCGCGTCGCGGTCGGTTATGACAACACCGTTGTCCGCGGCCTCCAGTGCCGCAGTGAGGATGGTGACATCGCTGGTTGTGCGCGGCGTGTTCATCGCATTTGCCTATTCACACAACTCCCGCAACTTCGCGGCCGGTGAACGGAACCGCGTCGTCAGACCCGGCAACGAAGGTGCGGTCTTCAGTTTCAGTAATTGCAGGTTTCATGTACCAGGGCACTTGCTCTCTAATCGCACGGTCCGAAATGTTCGATCATCACGCGGCCGCTCAGGGTTCGCCGTCACGATGCCCGCAAAGGGGAAGAGAAAGGCCGTCCGTTCGCGAAGCTGTGTCGATGCGTGGCGCGCAAGATAACATCCCATTCGCGAGACTTCGCAGGGATATCATCGGCACGGCCGGTGGAACGCATTGCATATTGTCTCTAAGCCGCCCATTCCCCGTCGGCGCCCATGGCAGGCACCGCGGGCACGCCGCGATGAACAGGACCGATGCGGGAGTGGGAATCGGCCCTGGTGAGCACGCGAACGGGGCAGTGCCGCGGCGCGACCGCGGCCGCGGAATCGTCGTTATGAGACGGGCCCCGAAAAAAGTCATGGGCGACGTGCGCATCGGGTTAGAGGACGCAAGTTGTCAGCGTCCTAGAAGCCGCCGAGTCTAATACAATAACTGCGGGTTTCGCGCCGCGCCGTCCGGCGCGCCGGCCGATAACGGCTCTATGGGCACGGTGCTGCCCGATATCCACGCCGCATTGTGAATAGAAGTTACGGGGACTATTCGCCGATTCTCGGACTGGGTAACCGAGACACTGTGCACTTGCGTGCCAACTTGATGACACTCACAATCAGATCGGCGGCCCCCGCGAAGGCTGCGAAGCCATGGCCCAGTTGAACGCAAAGCCCGATCCTCCGAGGAATATCGCACATGGCGGACTTGTCGGGCGGAGGCGCGCCTACGTGGCGCCCGCGGTTGCCACGGCGGCCTTGGAGGGCGAACTCCCCGCGGACGTTGTGGCCGAATGGTCGGGCATTACCGGCGCCGGCCGGGGCGCGGCGCCGGCCGGCCGTGAGGCGGCCCCGAACCGACACAAGAGCGCGGGCACCCCTTGCCACGGCGTCGCCCGGCCCACCGGAAACGGCGACGATCCGCCGCGGGCGCTGCGGCCGCGGACCGACGTTCTGGAGTATCCAATCGACAACGAGGCTCTCGTCTACGACCCTGTGATTCAGATGCTTTATCATCTGAATCAGTCCGCACTGTTCGTATGGCACAACTGCGCCGGAAGAACGATCGAAGAAACAGCGTCCGCGCTGACCGGCACCTTCAACGTGGAACTCGGCACTGCCGTCGGACACGTGGCCGAAGTCGTCGCCTGCCTCTCGACCGGCGGGCTGTTGAATGAAAGCGTAACGGATGCCGTTGAGGTTTAAGCGCGTGTGTGAGAAGCTCATACGGTCTCGCAACCGCAAGGAAGCGCAGAGTGGAATACGCTGGGGAAACCGCTCCCTCACGGTCGCGGCTCGGAGTACATGGTCGCATCTACACACACGTTGTAAGCAGCTTTCACGCGGGAGGGGTGCGCGGACGGTCAACTGCGCCGTAGGCCGCTTCGCCGTTTCGCTGCGCAGCGACCTGGAAGAAGTAGTGGACGATTTTGTCGCTCTCTATCCGCCGGGGTCATCGGCGACTTGCGGCGCGCCGCAGGTTATACGGCTCGAAGTTGTGAGCGGAAAACGGTCGCGAACCGGCCGGCGGCTCTATCGCGTCTACGCCGATGGTCAGGAAGTGGGCGGCTGGCGCCCGAAGAACGCGGTCTTCCCGGTTCTGGAGTGGGGCATCAATCTGCGCATAATGGCCACGCGGCCGGAGTATCTTCAGCTCCACGCGGCCTCGATGTCCTGCCGCGGCAACGGGTTCATTTTTGCCGGCGAATCGGGTTGCGGCAAGTCGACGCTTGCGGCGACGCTCATGTCGAGGGGCTGGCAATATTTTTGCGACGAGTTTGCGTTGATTTCTCCCGAGGCGCTTACCCTTCAGCCGTTTCCGAAGGCATTGTGCATCAAGGAGGGTTCCTATCCGGTGGCGCGGGGCCTTGGCCTGCGGTTCGCGCGGCGGCGCGACTACCTCAAGGAGCTGAAAGGACGCGTTGGATACATCGACCCGCGCCAGACGGGACATGATGCGATTGCGTCTCCCGCTTCCGTGCGGGCCGTCGTGTTTCCGAGATACGCCGCCGCGGAGCCGCCGCGCCTGGAACCGATTTCGCGCGCTCGTGCCGCCGTGGAGCTCTTCAGATGCTGCTTCAACCGCCAGGCTTTCAGCGACGGCGGACTGGGTGTTCTCTCCGGGGTTGTTCGCCAGTCGCGCTGCTTTCGGCTGACCGTGGGTGGCGCGGATGAAACCGTCGCGCTTCTCGAATCGTGCCTGGCACATTCGGACGCGCGCGCAATGGCTTCGTCGAGCGCCGCGAAGGTCGCCATAGCCCGTCCGGCACCAGCGCCCGCCGATAGAAGGCGGCTTGCGACTCGCCGTGACATGTTGCGCGCCGGCGCGAAGCTCGCCTACGTAACGCCGGCCGTGCTTACGCTTTCCGTAACGGATATATGTGTCGCAGGAAGCAATCCGAGCGCCTTGTGCTCAACGGGCTTGCCGGCCGGCGAATTGTGCGAGACGGACACCGACTGCTGTAGCGGGCAATGCAGCCTCGGCGTCTGCGAATAGCAACTGAATAGCAACTGAGCCGCAGGCTTTAGCCTGCGCCTAGGCTTTGGCCATTTGTAACATATCAGCCGTCTGCAATGCACGGGCAGGCCGGTAAATGTCAAAATAGGCAACTTGCGCCAGCTTGCGTGTGCGTGTAATTCAACGCACATGGTTCCCGCGACTGTGCATG
>Ga0326597_10001326_pt1 | contig 40494 bp, 45 predicted proteins | sample RVTome_12_FD_203789 | JGI IMG/M metagenome (GOLD analysis project Ga0326597, IMG submission 203789) | Soil microbial communities from uranium-contaminated site in the Upper Colorado River Basin, Wyoming, United States - RVT100D185 | ecosystem: Environmental > Terrestrial > Soil > Contaminated >... | reverse complement strand
CGTCGGGATCCTCCACGGCTGCCTGCGCCACCACACCCTCTACGACGAACACACCGCCTGGGGACACCGCACCCAACAACTCGCCGCTTGACACTTGGAGCCGTGGGATATCTAGAGCCCCCGATGCCAACCTGGAGCCCGTGATGCCCCTACTCGACCTGCCCCCGACGCTCACGGTCGCCGAGGCCGGTGAATTGCTCGGCCTGAGCCGGAGCGCCGCCTACCGGGCAGCGGCCGAAGGCCAGCTGCCTACTGTTCGGTTCGGGCGGAAGCTTCGCGTGCCGACCCCGAGGCTGCTCGCGCTTCTCGGACACCCTCGGTCGGGTGATGCGCGGCGACCCAGCGACGCCTAGTCGAGATCGGCGTCGGACTCGAAGTCGGCCGTGGTCGCGACCAGCGCTGCCGCCGAATCGGGATCGACACCAAGAACCTCCGCAAGCCGGCGGCGCGCTGGATGGACTACCCAGCAGCGAACCTCCAAAGCCATCAATGCGATTCGCTGGCACGTGAACTGTCGGTCGAGCAACATGTGGCCTGCGGCAGGACGGGATGCCGTAGGAAAGGGAGACCTCAAATGGGGGAACGCTTCGTGGACGACGATGATGGCTACGAGTCGTGGCTCGGGGCAAACCCCAGTGGCTACGTGATCAACGCAGAGCGCCAGCCGCGCCCGAAGTACCTGATGCTGCATCGAGCGACGTGCCCAACCATCTCGGGCACTCCGGCGCACGGTCGTTCGTGGACGAAGGACTACCTCAAGTACTGCGCCGCGTCCCGCGAGGATGCGGCTGGCTGGTGCCAGTCGACCGTTGGCCGCGGGCCGAAGCCGTGCGGGCGCTGCATGGGAGGCCACTGAGGTGCCGAGGTTCAAGCGCGAAGGCGGCGACCCGCCAAGCAGCGGGACCGTCGTCGGACTCGTCGGTTGCGTGAAGATGAAGCAATCGGCCCCGTCGCCTGCGAAGGACCTCTACGTCTCACCTCTCTTTCGGGGACAGCGCCAGGCGGTCGAGGGCCGTTGCGACCGATGGTTCATCCTCTCCGCGAAGCACAGGCTCCTCGACCCAGAGCTGACGATCGAGCCCTACGAGGAAGCCCTGCACGGCACGTCGCGTAGGCACAAACAATCGTGGAGCGCGGCTGTCCTCGCAGAGCTGCAAGCCGAACTCGGCGACCTCGACGGCCTCCACTTCGAGATCCACGCGGGTCAGGACTACTACGCCTACGGCTTGGCCGACGGCCTCGTCAATGCCGGCGCAACGGTTGCCCTACCAACCAAGGGACTCACGCTGGGACAGAAGCTGGCCTACTACCGCGAAGGGGAACACCCTGCTCCACATACACGGTCCGGTCCGACACCATCGAGGCCGCTGCCGGATCAGCCTCAGAGCTCAGCGAAGCTGCGAGGCGCCCGACCGCCCGACGGGAAGTACCGCCCCTTGTACGACCATCTGCACAGACTCACGCAGGATCGCTGGGACGCGGCGTTCGACGAAGTCGAGGCAGTGACCGGCATCCGTCTGCCAGCGAGCGCCCGGAACCACGCCGCCTGGTGGGCGAACGAGGTCGCGACACACAGCCATGCCCGGTCGTGGGTCGCCGCCGGGTTCAGGACGACGGCAGTCAACTTGACGCGTGAGCAGGTGACATTCGTGCGAGTTCGGAGCTGACGTGGGACGCAATGAAGCGCTCGACGAGCTCTACGTCCTACTCGGTCAACGGGCCGGTCAGGTCGGCGGTCCACGGCTACTGGCCGAGTGCACGGCTCGGGACGGCTGGCCGACGCACGGCGTCTACTTTCTCTTCGAGCCAGGCGAAGTCCGCGAAGACGGCGTGACCCCGCGGGTCGTCCGAGTCGGCAGCCACGCGCTGACAGCGACGTCGAAGACGAAGCTCTGGGACCGGCTCCGCACGCATCGTGGGCGCGTCGGTGGCCGCAACCCAGGCGGCGGGAACCATCGCGGTTCGATCTTCCGCCTCCACGTCGGGACCGCGCTTGTCAACCGGGACGGCGAGTGGCCGGCTGCGGCGGCCACGTGGGGAGAAGGATCGAGCGCGCCCCGCGAGACCCGCGATCGCGAGGCCGACCTCGAGCGGGCGGTCAGTCACCACATCGGCGCCATGGCCATCCTCTGGGTCGCTGTCCCGGACCGTCTCGACCGCGCCGTCATCGAGCGAGGATTCATTGCCCTCCTCAGCAACCGGAGCCGCGAGGCGGTCGATCCGCCGTCCGATGACTGGCTCGGCAACTACGCCGATCGAGCGGCCGTTCGCGAGTCTGGGTTGTGGAACGTCAACCACGTTGATGACGAGCCGGGCACCGACGCTCTGGATCGTCTAGCCGTGCACATTCTGCGAGTTCCGGGGTGAGCGACGTCACCAGCGCCCAACGCCTGTGCCCTGGATCCCGAGGAAGGGAAGGCCCGTGGATCTCAAGGTAGAGGTTGGTCAGGTCTGGGGGCAGCGCGACAAGCCGCGGACGCCGGGCCTTCCGCTGTCACCAGTCGAGGTGCTGCAACTTGGACCCGAGAAGTCGAACCGTGTCCGGGTCCGACGGATAACCGGGGAGTTCGCTGGCCTCGACGAGTGGGTTCCCCTGACCACGCTCGTCGTCCCTTGGGAACATGCCGAGGGGTTCCTGTCGGACGAGCTGTCCTTGATCGAGGTTGTCAGCCACGGCGCATCCGCTGACGAAGTCGAATGGGATGCAGCACAGCACGTGCTCGATCACCTGGGTCACCACGATGGCATCGCCCTCGGCTACGGCCGCCACCAGGGGGTTGTCTGGCTTCAGGCCGACGTGATCGCGCCGCGCTATCTCGGAGTCGACGCTTCGGAGCTGTTGGATCGTCCCCTTACCTTCGTGAACCAGGACGGCGAGCTGGTCGGCCCTTGGGAGTTGGGCCTCGAGGTCGTGGTCGCAGTAGCTCAAGCGCATCCCGACCAGCTCCTGGCGTCGCTACGAACTGAGCTGCGGATCGAACGCGAGGCGGCCGTCACCGGCTGGCGAGTCAGGCCTGGTGGTCGCGGCTACGCCATCGACCCCGAGTTTGCTGCCGAGAGTCTCAGACGCACCGAACAGCTTCACCGGACGATCCATGGTTGGGTGGGCGTCACTGGGCAGCTCGACGCGTGGAACGAAAGCGCCGCCCTACGCGGCGAGATCGAACGCCTCCACCGACTGGTCGAGCGCACCGCTTCGTGGCTCCGGGGAGCAGGGCATCCGGTCAAGGCCGAGCTACTCCTCAAAGAGCTCCGTGAGCTTGAGGCGGGTGACGAGTCCCCGAGAGTCGGCGCCCCGCGGCGTCGAAGGACCTGACCGCCGCGGGGGATCCAGAGACCTGCAACTCAGTTCCTCGCCGACCCGATGGCTGCCGCGAAAAGTGTGGCCGCCTCCCGCTGCATGCCCGGCATTACGTGCGCATAGGTGTCGAGCGTGAACGCAACCGAGTGATGGCCGAGGCGCTCGGAGACGACCTTCGGGTTGACCCCTGCCTTCAGCAGCAAGGTCGCGTGTGAGTGCCTCAAGTCGTGCGGCCTGATCCGAGGCAATCCCACGGCCTTGACGTGGCGGCGGAATTGCTCGCCGACCCAGTCCGGGTTCTGCCAGTGACCGTCGTCACGGGTGAACACCAGCCCGAGGTCCTCCCACTCGGCGCCGGCGGCGAGACGCACCTCCGCCTGGCCGACGCGTCGCAAGCGCAGAACGGTGACGGTGTCGTCGTCGAGGTCGATGGTTCGAACGCTGTGGCGGCTCTTGACCGTCTGCAACTTCGGGGTGCCGTCGATCGATACCAGCGCCTGCCGCACCGACAACCGGGCCTCGGTGAAGTCGACGTCCTCCCAACGCAGCCCAAGCGCCTCACCGCGGCGCATGCCGGTCATGGCGAGCACGACCCACAACGCAAACAGGTGGTCGCCGCGGACGTGCTCGAGGAACTCCGCGAGCTGCTCGGCCTCCCACACGCGGATCCGCTCGCGGCGGTCGGCAGCTGCGGCCTTCGCGGGCGGCGGGTCGGCCAGCGGTGCCACGTTGCGCTTGAGCAGGCCCCACCTGACGGCGTCGCCGAGCGCCTTGCCGAGCATCATGTGGATGTTCCGGACGCTCTTGACCGACAAGCCTCCCCCTGCGTCGGCACGGCCGGCGCCGAGGAGCTCGGCGTACATCCGGTTCAGGTGCGATGGGTTGAGTTCCTGCAGCGCCACGGCGCCGATCCGGGGCGCGACGTGCAGCCGGGTCATGCGCTCGTACTCGACCCAGGTCGACTCGCGCAGGTTCGGCGGCTGGACCGCCGGAAGCCACTGCCCGACCAGGTACTCGGCCACAGTGACCGTCGACGGCGGGACGGCGGTGCCGTCGCCCAACGAGGCGAGCAGTTCCTGTAGCGCACGGTCGGCGTCCCGCTCAGTCGCAAACCCGGTCCGGCGGCGCTGGCGGCGCTTGCCTTCACCGTCCTTGCCGACATCGACGATGAAGCCCCACGACACTGACGTGGACGTGCAGTTGGTGCAGCGCTTGCCCTTGACGACTCGGTCGCAGACCGTGCAGCGCTTGAAGGTGGATCCCTTCATGACGTTCTCCTTCGGGTTACGCGCTCAGCGCACGAACCGAAGGACCCACCGGGTTGGACAGGTCGCAGCCGCGTGAGCTCGCCCGAAGGAGAGGGCCGTCGACGGTCACCCTGTGTGACCAAGACGGCGAGGTTCCAGGCGCCTGCCGGCGCCTCATCCACCCGACCCGAGCACTCGCTCACGGCGCGCTCACGGCTGACGTGACCGCGTTGTGACCGCGTGCCTCAACTCGGGCTACCCCCGAAACGCGAGAAACCCCCAAGAACACTCGGTTCTCGGGGGTTTCCGTTGGTAGCGGGGGCAGGATTTGAACCTGCGACCTCCGGGTTATGAGCCCGGCGAGCTGACCGTACTGCTCCACCCCGCGGCGTGAGGCGCCACGGTACCCACCTGCCTCCGATCACGCAAAAGCGCCCGCTGTCCTGTGCGGCATGTACCAACGGTCGGCAGATATCACCCTTTCGGGTTGTTGCCTGGCGGACAGTGTGCAGCCCATCATTGACAGGCGAGTCATGCCCACGGGGCTCCGGCCCGAGTTGGCGCGAGAAACCGGTGGACCGGAAGACCGAGCGAGGTGATCTCATGACCGATCAAGACCGCGACCCATGCACGGACCTCGTCGTGGCCCATGCACTCTCGCTCACGGTCCGGGGCGAGGTCGGACCGTCCGCGACCGACGAACTGCTTCACGTGGCCGATGGCGACACCGAACGACTCGAGCGGGCCTTCCAGCGCTGCCTGCTCTGCGACGTCGTCGACAAGGACTCGGTGCGCCGCGCCGCCCGCCTGATCCAACGGGCCATCTACTTCTCCACCAACCCCCTGGTCGAATCAGCCTGACGCCTGCTCAGTGGGGGCAGGCTCAGTAGCCGGAGCCGAGGGTTCTTCGCTCGGCTCCGGCTCGACCTGTATGCCGCGCAGTTCGGCGGCACGCTCGAGCAGTCGCTGCGCCTCCTGCACAAGATCCTGGTAGCTGCCGAGGTCGCCGGCCTCGAGTGCCTTCTGGGCGTCACGGAACGCCTGGATGGCCTGCTCGATCAGCTGGTCCGGATCCTCCGACTCACCCTCACCGGGCGTCGTCGGCTCCTCCTCGTCGATCGGCACGGCGCCGAGCATGACCGCCGGCCCGCCGCTGACCAACGCATCCAGCGCCGCCGTCAGTGTCGGACGGACAACGACCCGGTCCCCCATCACCAGCGCGACCTGCCAGAGCGTCGGGATCTTCGCCTGGTTGTTCTGGATGAACAGCGGCTCCACATACAGCAGTGAACGCTCGACCGGCAGGACCAGGAGGTTGCCACGGATCACGTCGCTGCCCCGGTCGTCCAGCACGGTGATGACCTGGGACAACTCCGTCTGCTTCTCGATGTTGGCGTGCGCCTGCCGCGGCCCGAGCACGAGCTCGTCGGTCGGGAACTGCACCGCGAACAGCTCGCCGTAGTGCTCGGGGTCCGAGCGTGCGGCCAGCCAGCCGATCATGTTCTGCTTGTTCTTCGGCACGTAGGGCTGGATGAGGACGAACTCCTCAGTCTCCTCGCCCGGCAACGTCATCAGCAGGTAGTACGGACGCAGCGGGTTGGCGGCCTCGGTCAGGTTCGGGTCGTTCTGCAGGGCGGCCGCGTCGACCGGGAACTCCCACTCATCGGCCTTCGAGTAGAACGCGTCAACACCGGGGATGTGGTAGGTCCGATAGACGTCGGTCTGCAGGCGGAATAGGTGCTCCGGGTACCGGAAGTGCGCCTGGAGGCCGTCCGGGGCGTCGGCGAGGTCGGCGAACAACGCCCCGTCGAAGGCCTGCCGCCACGCGACGACGATCGGGTCGTCGGGGTCGGTGACGTACAGCGTCACGCTGCCGTCGTAGGCGTCCACGACCGCCTTCACGGAATTCCGTAGATAGTTCACGACCTTCGCGTCGTCCTGTACCGCAAAGAACGTCCGCTCCGAGTACGGATAGTGGGCCGACGTCGTGTACGCGTCCTGGACCCACACGATCCGGCCATCGAGGACCACCGGGTACGGATCGGGGTCGAGCGTCAGGAACGGCGCGACCGCCTTGACCCGCTGCGCCACCTCGCGGCGGAACAGGACCCGGGACTCGTCGGACAGCAGGTTCGACAGCACGAAGTTGGGGTCGCCGAACCGGATCGCGAACGCCAGCCGCCTTCCGATGGAGGCGATGGGCACACCGCCGGTGCCGTCGTAGCGCGTCGTCACCTGCTGCTGGGTCGCGGGTTCCTCGTAGTCGAGCTCCGGCTGGGAGGTCCGAACGATCGAGTAGTTCGGGTACCCCCGCTCGCCGAAGTAGATGCCCGGTTGCTCGTCGGCGACCAGTTCGCCCTCGGGCGACAGGGACGGGTTGGTCCCCGGTGGAATGTCGCGGGCGAGGAACACTGGCTCGCCGTCCCGGTCCGCCCGGTTGACCTGCGAGGCCACGACTCCGAACCCGTGTGTGAACGTCAGGCGCTGGTTCTGCCACTGTGGCGAGACCTGGCTCGTGTCCAGTTCACGCGCGGACAGCATCACCTGGCGCACCTGGCCGTCGATCAGATACCGGTCGACGTCCACGTCGTTGAATTGGTAGAACGGCCGCAGGGCCTGCAGTTCCTGGTAGGTCTGCTCGAGCAGTTCAGGGTCCCACAGACGGACGTTGTCGAACATCGTCTGGTTGTCGTCGAGTTGCGCCTGGTCGAGGTCGTCGTCGACCTCGAACGGCTCGAGGGCGAGCCCCGCGAGCCCGTAGGCCTCCCGGGTCGCGTCGAGGTTGCGTTCGATGAACTCGCGTTCGCGGTCGAGTTCCTGCGGATCGACACGCACCCGCTGGATGAACGCCGGGTAGGCACCCTGCAGCAGGATCGATGCCAGGACCAGCAGGGCAACCGCCGCACCGGGCAACAGGAACCCTTGGCGCCGCAGGTTCACGAGCGTCAGCACGATCGCCACGACCGTCACGATCAGAAGCAGCGTCAACGCCGGCAGTTCCGCGTTGACGTCGGTGTACGACGCTCCGGTGACCGACCCCCGCGGCGAGAAGTTGAGGACGAACCGGTCCAGCCAGTACCCCCATCCGCGGGCGGCCAGCAGCAGCGCCAGCAGGACCGACAGGTGAGCCTTCACCCTCGGCAGGACGCGGTCCCGGGGCGCGTCCGGACGGATGCCGCCCAGCAGCAGATGGGCACCGACGGTCAAAATCGACACGAGGACGAGCGAGGTGAACAGCCAGGACTGCAGGAACCGCAGGAACGGCAACTGGAAGACGTAGTAGCCGACGTCCCGACCGAACTGCGCGTCGTTGGCGCCGAAGGACTGGGCGTTCTGCCACAGCAGGAACGGCTCCCACTGCGTGCTGACCGTCAGCCCAGAGGTCAGACCGAACACCACGGCGATCGCCGCGATCAGCCACGGCAGGTAGGGATCGGCCTTCTGGCGGTAGGTCTCGATGATCGCCTGCTGCGGCGTCTCGGGGATGACCATGGGGCGCAGACGCCGGGCAATCAGCAGGTTGACCGCGACGAGCAGCGCGAGCACCGCCCCGAACACGACGGTGAGCAGAATGCGCGTGACGATGATGGTGCCGAAGACCCGCTGGGCGCCGATCTCCTGGAACCACCACCAGTCCGTGGCCAACACGGCAAGGCGCGACGACGACAGCAGGACGATGACGACGGCCGCCGCGATGACGACGCCGAGGCGGCGACGCAGGAAGTCCCTCACGAGGTCTCCGGCACGATGACACACGTGCAGCCCTGGTGGGCTGGGGGCACGCGGTCGCCTGACGGGAAGTCGATCCCGAGTTCCACCGGGCCCTCCTCGGCGTTGCTTCGGCAGCGTTGTTCGGGGCACCTGAGTTCGTCGCCGACCTGCCAACGGATGTGTTTGACGCCGAGTTCCTGCCAACCGTCGAGCAGTCCGTGGGCGTAGATTCGGTCGATGTGTGTGCCAACCAGACCGTCCAGGACGGGACCCTTGAGGTCGCGGAACACCTCACCGACACGTTCGGACAGGGAGGTTTCGGGTTCGCCGGCCTCCAGCCCCGCACGCAGCGTGGCCCGAAGCGCGGACACGACCTCGTGGGCCAGGACGGCACGTAGGGTCGCGGACGCCGCAGGCAACCGTGCACCGTCGACGAGTTGCTTGGGAGCGTCCCCGTCGACCTCGGCGGCGGCGTCGATCAGCCCGGCCTCGTAGCCCTGCGTGAGGAAGGCCTGCCCCTGGATACCGAGGTCGTCGAGCACCGGTTCGCGCGGCAGGAGGTCATCCAGCGACGAGGAGGAGCCGCCGGTGCGGATGCCTTCGAGCACCGTGTTCTGGAGGTCCTGGAGGCCGCGACGCAACTTGCGCGCCATGTCGTCGCGCAAGGCGTCCAACGACGCGTCCCGCCGTGCCGGGACAGTGTCCACCGCCTCCGTGACGAGGAGATCCTCGGCCGTGGTGGCGGGCGCGTCGGCAGTCTCGACCGGCACGTCGAGCGAAGTGGCCGCCGGCGCCGACTCGGCTGGCGGTTCGTCAGCAGAGTCGCCGGCCGACCCGAGATCATCGGAGACAACGGCAACCGTCTGCACCGCGGTCGTGAGATGCTCGACGAAGCGGTCCCGCTGGGCCTCGAGGTCGCGGATGACCGCGGCGATGGCGTCCCGGCGGCGTTCCGCGTCAGCGATCAACTTGGCGGCCTGCCGGCTGGCGCGCTCGGTCTCGTCCCTGGCGCTGCGGCGGGCCTGTTCCGTCGCCTCGCGCGCACGCTCGTCGGCCTTGTGCTCGATCATGCGTGCGGACTCCTCGGCGGTGACCAGGATCCGCGTGGTCTCCTCGCCGAGCACCTTCAGGAGTTCCCGGGTATCGGTCGGCTCCGCCGCAGCAATCGCCGTGTCCGGGACGGGCCCACTGGCACGGTTGCGCTCCTTCGACAGGAGCGTCTCGAGTTCCTTGATGCGCGCCTCGAGGTTGGCGACCTGGCTTGCGACGTCCTCGAGGAATGCTCCGACCTCGTCACGGTCGTAGCCGCGCAGGGCCACGAGGAATCGCTGATCGCGAATGTCGTCCGGACTGATCATCGCTGGCCCCTCGGGATGCTGCTGGCGTCTGTGAGAGCATAGTGACACGGGCCAACGGCATACCCATGCGACCATCGATGTGGGCGCGGTTCAGCCGCCGAGCAGGCCATCCGTCAACGTGTCGAGGGTGCCGCCGATCAGGTCGTCGATGATGTCGACGACCTCGTCGACCGGCTCGCCGAGTTCGTCGGGGAGTTCGTCGACGACGGGATCGACGCTCTCGCCGATCGTGCCGTCCTCGTCGTCAGGCGGCGACGGTGGCTCGGGGTCCTCCTCGCCGGGAGGCTCCGGTTGTTCGGGATCCGGTGGGGGCGCGGGGTCATCGGGCGGAGTGGAGTCCTCGGGCGGGGTCTGCACGACGGGCGCAGCCTGACCGGACGCGGCGCGCTCGCGGCGCTGCTCGAGCGCTCGGTCGGCGGCGCCCCTGATGTCGGCAGGCGACACGTCGGACATCACCGCGATCAGACCCCACTCGGCGCCCGCGAGACGCTCGGTGCGAACCTGCGCGGCAGCCTCGGCCGGCGGCACACCGGCCGCAAGCGCCACCGCTTCGGTCACGACCGCGGCCACGAGCAGGCGATCGGGCGGCCCCATGCGGCCATCGCTGCTGGTCTCTTCGAGGCTGCCGTCCGCTAGGGCAGCGAGTGCCTGGACGACCTGGCCGCCGAGGCCGTCGAAGTCCTGGTAGAACGCCAGCGTCTGGGGCTCGGTCCCGTAGTCGGCGCGCAGGCCGCGGGCGAGCGCCGCGAGGAAGTCGTCGATCGCGAGGGCGTCGGCGAGGAATCGGCGGTCGAACGCGTCGGTCGCGACGTAGGTCACCGGGACGGCCGCACCCTCGATGACGCCGGACACCACGGCGACCTGCCGGAAGTCGCGCAGCAGTTCCTCGCGCCCGGCACCGTCCCTGATCGTCACGGTGCCCTCGTACGTGCCGACCCGTGCCGCCTGGCCGGCATCCAACCGCCACCAGCCCCGGCCGTGGCCGGTGATCAGTCCGGTCGTGGCGGCGACCTCCCGCTCGCTGCCCAGCAGCAGGGACCCACGCTGGAGGTCCGGCACGTCCTCGACGACCAGTTCGGTATCGGGCAGTAGGTGGACCGCCACCCCCGGCCGTCCGAGTTCCGCTTCGGTCTCGCTGGTACGGATCCACGTGCCAGCAGCGATGTTCGTGCCCTCGGACACGGACTGCCACACACCGTCCACGCGCTGCTCCAGCGCTCCCGACAGCAGGCGCAGACCCGTCTCGCCGACGCTTCCGAGGCCTCCAACGGGCAGCGAGATCGTCGACGCGATGGCCAGCAGAACAGCCACGACGGCGGCAACCCGAGCGGTGAACGTCGTGGAAACGTCCAGATCGGGCTGCTGAGCGGTCGCTAGAGCCATGCCATCAGTGTGCCACCGGCAGCAGGACGCAGACATGGGTGCCTTGTCCCACCTCGGATTCGATCTCGAGGTGGCCGTCGAGCAGCACCAGGGTGCGTTCCACTATGGCAAGACCCAGCCCGAGCCCGCCGTAATGGCGCGTCGTCGACCCGTCGACCTGGTGGAAGCCACGGGAGACATGGGCGAGATCTTCCTCGGGTATCCCGGAGCCGCGATCCTTGACTTTCAGCCGCACCCGATCACCATCAGCCCGCTCGGCATGCACGTCGATGGGTCCCTCGCTGAACTTCCTGGCGTTGTCGATCAGTTCGTCCAGCACCTGGCCGAGCAGGCGGGGATCCGTGTCGACGTCCGGGGTGTCCTTGCGGAACCTGCGGCGGAAGGTCCGCGCCGGGTACTGCGCTCGCCACCGGTCGAGCACGGCGTCGACCTCGGATCGCAGGTCGACCCGGGTCGATTCGAGCTCGACCCGGCCGGCCTCGAGGGCTGCGAACGTCACCAGCATGTCGATGATCCGCTCGAGTTGTCCGGACGAGGTCTGCAGCTGCTCGGCGACGACCTCGAGCTTGTCTTTCGGCATGTCCGGGCGGGACGCCAAGAGGGCCGCGTACGCCTTCACCGGCGTCAGCGGCGTCCGCAGCTCGTGGGAGATGTTCGAGATGAACTCGGTTTTCATCCGCTCCACCTGAGCCTCACCGGTGATGTCGCGGAGCACGTACACGCGACCACGGTCGTCGATCAGAGGCGCGGCCGTGGCCGCGACGTCGATCGCGGCGCCGTCGCGGACGAACAGGCGGCCCCGCAACGCGACCGAGTGCGGGTCGGCCGGTCCGCCGAGAGCCTCGAACAGCGGGTCGCCCTGCGCGTCGACCCCGTCCAGCAGGTCCGCGACGTCCGCGCCCACCAGTTCGTCGACGGGACGCCCGAAGTAGTCGGCCGCCGTCGAGTTGACGGTGATCACCAGACCGTCCGGGTCGACCGCGACCAGCGCCTCGTTCATCGACTCGGTGATGGCCTCCAGCCTGGTCCGCAGCCGCCGTTGCGTGTCGGCGGCCTCGATGAGGTCCTCCTCGCGCCGCCGCAGCGAACCCGCCATGGCGTTGAACGCGGACGCGAGCCGACCGACCTCGTCGGTCCCCCCCGTCTCGACCTGGACGTCGAGGACTCCGGCCTCGATCTGCTCGGCGGCGTCGGTCAAATCCTCGAGCGGCCGCGTCGTGCGCGAGGTCACGACGGACGCGAGCAGGGCGGCCAGCAGCCCGCCGATGGCCGCAGCCAGGAACAGCGCCCTGGTGATCAGTGCTTCGAGGTCGGCGACTGTCGAGGCGTCCTCGACGAGCACGAGGGCTCCGACCGGGACGCCTGACAGGTCCGACAGGGCGACCGGGATGACGAAGTTCGCCCGGCCGGCGAGGTCGACGACCTCGGCCTCCCGCGCGGCGGCCGCGACCAGCGTCGCCGCGGCGGGCCCCTCGAGCGTCAAGGTGCTGTTGGCCAGGTCGCCGCCGACCACGATGGCGACGTCGGCGCCGACCTGGGACGCGATGTCCTGCAGGGACTGGTCCGACGTGACCCGCTTCGCCACGAAGACCGCGCCGACCAGCAGGTCGCGTCGCGCCTGCCCCGAGGCCTGCTGGTACACGGGCTCGACGGCGACGGCGAACAACTCGGCTGCCCCCGTGGTCGTGTCCACGCCGAGCCGCAGCAGACCCTGGGACGACTGCTGGCGCTCCAGCGCGAGACGGACGGGCTCGGAACCGGCCAGGGTGGTCTCGCGTGGGCCAAGCGGCGCACCGTTGCGGCGGTCGTAGGACCCAATGGCCGTCCCGCCGGCGTCGACGAACAGACCGATGTCCGCGTCCGGTGCCAAGCCGACCAGCTCCACGGCCTGGTCGTCCAGGTTCGTCGACGTGTCGAGCCGCGCGGCGACGGTCGATGCACTGGCGACGAGCCGTGCGGTGCCGGCCAGTTCGCCGGGGATCTGCGTGGAGACGGCGGTGACGCGGCTCGAGGCGAGCTGCTGCAGGCTGTCCAGCCGGTCCGCGCGCAGGTCGGTCGTGAACGCGAACGCGCTGACGCTGGCCAGCAGGATCACGACCGCGAGGAGCACGGCCCCGAACACGACCGACAGACGGGCGGCGAGCGAATGGCGCAGACGGCTGACGAGCCACGCGCCCGCCGACAGTGATCCGAGGAGGGAGGCAACCAGGGCTGCCGTCACCCAGCGAGTCGCCACGAGGTCGGAGGCCGCCCACGCGAGCAGGCCGATGGTCAGGCCCGTGACCTGCCGGCCACGCCCAAGCGCGCCACCCCGGGTGGCGACCGCCGCGAGCAGCCCGGCGACGCCAGCCACGACGTTGACACCGACCGGAAGGGCCACGGCCGCGGTTGCGCCGAACACCCGACCGGCCGCCCCGACCGCGAACGCGGCGTACCCGGCGGCGCGCACGTACAGCGGCCAGGTCGTGTCCGGGGCGAGCAGGGCGCCTTCGAAGACGTGGGTCAACGCAAGCAGCAGCCCGCCGAGCACCAGGCCCGACCATGCCGGCCCCGCCGCACGGCGGCGGGAGAGCGCGAATCCCGCAATTCCTGCGGTGACGGCGAGCCCACTGACATGCACGGCGAGGAGCAGAGGAACGTCCACTACCTCACCCATCGACGCGGAGTCTACGCATCGTGACGCCGCGTGACCGGGAAGCCCGCGTGCTCATCCTCCCAGCAGGACGGCCCCCTCGGGCTCGCCTCCGTCCGCGAGCACACGCAGCGCCTCGACCGCGTCGCCCAGGTCAGACACCGGGACGAGCAGGATGGGGCCGCCGGCCGACGCGGTGCGGGCTTCGGCGAAATTCGCCTGCGGCACCAGGAACACTTCGGCGGGGGTATCGCCGCGGCTCGCCGCGGCGACCTTCTGCCGGATGCCGCCGATGGGGCCGACGATGCCCTCGGCGTCGATCTCGCCCGTGCCGGCGATGATCCTGCCGTCGGTCAGGTCGTCCGGGCCGAGGCGGTCGACGATCGCCAGCGCGAACATGAGCCCGGCGCTGGAACCGCCGATCCGGCCGGCATCGATGGCCACCTCGAACGGCAACTCGATGTGCGAGACCAGGATCACGCCCAGGAAGGGCCGGCCGGGCGCATCCGGGTTGTCCCCGGTCGTGACGTCGACCTCGCGGTCGTCGCCGCCCGGTCCCTCGAGGGTCAGTGCAACCGTGTCGCCCGGCGCGTACCCGCCGAGCACATCGATGACGTCCGCCGCGGTCCGCACGGTGGTGCCGCCCACCGCGACGAGCAGGTCATCTGGTTCGAGCAGGTCGGCGCTGGGACCGTCCTCTACGACCTCGACGACCTTTGCGCCGTCGTAGTCGAGGTCGACGTCGAGTCCCGAGTACCGCAGACCGGCCACGGTCGCCGACAGCTGACTCTCGTCCATGAGCGCCGCGTTGTACGCGTTGTACTGGTCGGTGGAGACGTTGGGAGGGAACACGAGGTCCCGGTCGACGAGATCGACCGTCGCGTCGAACGAGTAGCGCCAGAACTCGAGCGGGGTGATCGTGGGGTCGACGAGGACCGTCGTCAACAGCAGCTGACCGGCCGAGTCGTAGGTCCGCTGCCCGTCGACGTCCACCAGACCGAGGACGTCGGCGATCGGGCCGGGCGTGTAGGCCACGTAGCAGGCCGGCTGGGTCGGCAGGACGCTGCACGGCACGTCGCCACGCAGCAGCAGCGTGGCCGTGGCCACGAGCGCGAGCACGATCAGCAGACGACGCACGGCACCTTCGGGGGACCTGGCGGGGGCTCGTCATGGCGATGCCGCGCAGAATCGCGCGGCATCTCAGGCAAGGTACCGGAGGTGTGCGACGTCGCTCAGCGCGAAAACCGGCGCTTGCCGGTGTCGTCGTCGCTGCTCGGGGCGGGCGGCGCCGGGGCCACGGGGGTCACCGGGGACAGCGGCATGGCCCCCGGCGGCGGATCCGGCGGTGCCGGTGGCGTGTCCGCGCCCGAAGCCGGTTCGACCAACGTGATCGGGTCGTCATCGCCGATCGAGACCCGCACGACCGTCTGCACCCGAAGCGGTACCTGCTCGAACAGCATGGCCCCGGCCGCGTTCGGGTCGTTGTGCAGGCTCTCGACCCGCGCCAAGGCATCGTCGAGCGACTCGAAGAGGTCGTGCTCGGTGGCGTTCGCGCTCTGGTACCTGACGATGAAGCTCATCGGGACCTCCGTCTGTCAAACCACGGTCTACCACGTGCATCGGCACGAAAGCCGTAGCCCTTCACGATCCGGTGCGTCAGGCGTCACGCCTGCGCGCCGCGACCTGACCATGGAGGATGCCGGTGGCGGCCACCATGGCGGCCGCGAGGGCGCTCCACGGTCCGCGCGCGGGCCGGGGATCTGCCGGGTCAGCCGACGGATCGGGGGCCTCGGACACCGACCGGACGGGGGCCGGTTCGGACGGCGGCGGAGTCGAGCGTGGCGTGGTCGGGTCGTGGTCATCCGGGACCGTCGGCGTCGGGGAGGCGGTCGGGGTGTTGCTCGGGGCCGTGGACGGCTGATCGGTCGAGGCCGGTGTCGTCGTCGGCGAAGGGGTCGGTGACGACGAGTGGGACGGTTCCGGCGAGGGCGACGGTGACGGCGTGCCGTCCGTCGCACCGGTCGCGGCAACCAGGTCGATCAGTCCGTAGCCGGTCTCGAGGTCCCGTCCCTCTGGGCCGAGGTCCCTGGCGGTCTCACGAAGGCGTTGCACGGACTGTTGGTGGTTCAGGCCTGAACTGCGCAGGATGGCGATCGCGCCCGACACGTGGGGTGCCGCGAACGAGGTCCCCTTGGCGATCCCGTACTTGTGCGTCTGCCCGTCGCACGGCGTGCCCTCGTCCGGCCGGCACCACGTGGACACGATGTCGACCCCGGGCGCCATGACCATGTCGTTGCGTCCGGTGTCCGAGAAGTCTGCGCGCTCGTCCTGACGATCGGTCGCACCGACCAGCACGACCGGGGACGTCGGGGGGTAGTCGGTGAACGGGTTGCCGCTGTTGCCGGCCGCCGCGACGACCACGACGCCGGCGTTCCACGCGTCGTGGACGGCGCGAACGGGGGCACCGAGTCCGGTGCTCGTCCCCCCGTCCGTGTCGCGGATGACGGTCTCGAGCGACAGGTTGATGACCGTCGCACCGTTCTGCACCGCCCAGTCGATGGCATCCTCGACGTCGGCGAGGTCGCCCTTGCCCTCCTCGTCGAGGACGCGGATGGGCATCAGCAGCGCATCCGGGGCGACGGCGGCGATGCCGGTGCCGTTGTCGGTCGCGGCGGCGATGATGCCGGCAACCATGGTTCCGTGACCGAGGGCGTCCTGCGGGTCGCCACCGTCGACGTAGTCCTTGCCGACGACGACCCCGTCACGGCGGAGGATGCGATCGACGAGGTCGGGATGCTGCAGGTCGACCCCGGAGTCGATCACCGCGATCACCTGTCCCTGACCACGCGCGACGGTCCAGGCCTGGTCCGTGCCAATGCGGTCGAGCGCCCACTGCTGTGACCGGTAGGGGTCGTTGGTCGCGGCGGCCGCGACGAGGAGCACCATCAGCGCCAGCAGCCCCGTGACGCCGAGCACCCTCCGGCGAACCTTCGTCACGTGCGGTTCGCAGCCTCGTCCGTCGCGTCATGCGCCGGCGTGTCCGCGGCGTCGCCGTCGCTGCCCATCGCGGCCAGTGCGCGGTTGAAGTGCTCCACGGACGATGACGGGTCGCGGTAGCGGCGCGACGACAGGAACGTGCCGATCAGCACGGCGAGCGCCGCGGCGACGAGCACGAAGATGATGACCTCGGGCATGGTGTCCCCTGTGCACCAGTGATGGCAGCGATGTGGCTGTGGCTCCCGTGGCTGACGGTACCGGACATTCCGTTCTTGTCAGCACGGCTCGTCGGAAGCCGGCCATCGCACGGTTCCGTCGGTGAGGGTTTCACGCTTCCAGATCGGCACCGTGGACTTGATCCGGTCGATCAGCGCCGATGCCGCCGCGATCGCCTCGTCCCGGTGCGGCGCCGACACGGCGCAGACCACGGCGACCTCGCCGACCTCGAGGCGGCCGAGGCGATGCACGGCGTGGACCGCACGCGCCCCTGGGTGCGCGGCGGCGATGGCCCGTGCGGCCGCGGCCATGTCGGCCTCGGCGCGTTCCTCCCAGGCCTCGTAGACGAGATGGTCCACGGACGCGCCCGCATGGTGGTTGCGGACGACGCCGGTGAAGATGCCGATGCCCCCGGCCTGCGGATGCAGCACCACGTCGTGCGCGGCGGCGACGTCCAGCGGATCGGTGGTCAGTGCGACCGTCACGCGGACGTCGGTGCGGACGGGATCGGCGTGCCCCATCAGTCGTCCCGGTGCCGTCGACGGCTCAGCACACCGAGCGCGAGGACGCCGCCGACCAGGCCGGCACCGGCGATCGCGGCCCCGCGGACCTGCCCCTTGGTCGTCCGCAACGGGCCGGCGATGATCTCGTTGCCGTGGGCGGACACGAACGCGGCCAGGGCGTCGCGGTTGGTGTGGACGGGCCGCCACCCGGTGGCCACCAACTTGTCCACGCTGACCACCCACGGGTGCATGAAGTAGTTGACGGTGCCCTCCGGCAACTCCCCGACGCCGAGGCTGTAGGTGCGCTGCGCCGCGGCGAAGGCGACCTCCTCGGGGACCTCGAAGAAGCGCCGGCCGAGGATCGCCGCGACCTCGTCGAGCGACAGCCACCCTTCGGCAGCAACGTTGTAGGCACCCGGAAGGTCGTGGGTGACGACGTGGACGACCGCGGACACCACGTCGTCGAGGTGGACGAACTGCAGCGGCGGACGGTGACCGCGGATGACGGGAATCCGCGGCATCAGCATGGCCCGCACGGCGAAGTTGTCCGCTCCGGCGCCGGTCACGATCGCCGGCCGCAGGATCGTGACCGTCATGTCGGGCTGATCGGCGGCCCAGCGCTGCAGCCACAGGTCGATCTCGCGCTTGTGCTCCGCGTAGGGCAGTCCAGGGTTGGCGCGCAGCGGCGCCTCCTCGGGCAGCGGAAGCGGGTTGTCGGGATGCGCGCCGTATGCCGACGCGGACGAGGCCACGATCAGCTTGCGGGCACCGACCTCGCGTGCGACGTCGGCAACCAGTTCCACCGCGTCGACGTTGACCGCCCGGATGCGGTCGAGGTCGTGACCGGTGTCGAACCTCGCCGCGAGGTGGACGACGACGTCGGCGTCGGCCAGTGCGGCCAACATGCTCGCGCGGTCGGTGACGTCACCGCGGCGGAACGTGCCTGGCAGCGGCTCGCGTGGGTCGGCGACGTCGACGGTGATGACGCGGTCGATGCCCTCGAGGCCGTCGAGCGCCTTCACCACCGGGGCGCCGATCAGCCCGCTTGCTCCGGTCACGGCCACGGTCGTCACGTCAGTTCCTCCTGTCGCATTCGAGCGTAGTGGCCCGTGCGGGAACCGCCTCCGGCGAGCGGGATCCGAAACAAACCTGAGCCGATGGCCATCCGGTCGAATGCGGCGATGACCGGCTCGTGGGACACTTGTGGCCCGCGACCCTCGGCCCGGCATGACCACGCCCGACTTCGACCCGTTCGAGAACCTTCCGCCCCAGATGCGCGAGATGCTGTCCCAGCTCGGCGGGATCGAGAACCTGCTCCCGCAACTCCAGGCGATCATGTTCGGCGCAGGTGCAGGACCGGTGAACTGGGACCTTGCGCGGCGCGTGGCGATGCAGATCGCCGCCGACGGCGACCGGTCCCCCACCGACGACGAGACCGCGCGGGCGACCCAGGCCATGGAGTTGGCCGAGCACTGGCTCGACGCCGGCACGCTGCCCGCGCCGCCGGACGCCGGCCACATCGTCGTCGGCCGCCGGACGGACTGGGTCGATCGTGCGCTCACGTCCATGCGACCGCTCGTGGAACCCGTCGCGGCAGCCACCACCCGCTCGCTGATCGACCTGGCCGCCCAACAGATGCCTCAGGCCGAGCACATGCTACCGCCCGAGATGGCCGGCATGCTGGGCAACGTCGACCTGTCCGCCGTGCTCCGGCCGATGGGCGCGACGCTGGCCGGCATGCAGGTCGGCCAGGTCGTCGGGCAACTGGCCACCCAGCTGCTGGGGCAGTACGACCTCGGCGTCCCGACGGCCGAGCGCGACACCGCATTCCACGTCGCCGTCAACGTCGCCGACGCGATGGCCGGCTGGGACCTCGACGCCATGGAGGTGTCGATCGCCCTGGCGTTGCACGAGACCGCTCACCGCCGCCTTTTCCACGCGGTGCCGTGGCTGCAGGCCCACCTGCACGGGTTGATCGCGCAGTTCGCGAACGGGACGCAGCTCGACCCCGAGCAGATGCAGCGGTTCGCGGATGACCTCATGATCGGCGTGGATCCGGATGATCCCGACTCCATGCAGCGGGCGATGGACCGGGCCGGGGACTTCCGTATGGAACCGACCGATGCCCAGCGTCGGGTGCTGGCCCGCCTGCAGGGGGTCATCTGCCTCGTCCAGGCATGGGCGCGGTCCGAGGCCGACCGCGTCGCTGCCGACCGCCTGCCCAACCTCGGCAGGATCACCGAGGTGCTGCGGCGCCGCCGCGCCGAACGCGGCGACGGCGAGGCGATGCTGGCCAGCCTGCTCGGTCTCGACCTCAAACCACAGGACGAGGCGGTCGGGGATCGCTTCGTGGCCGAGGTGACCGCCATGCACGGACCCGACCTGCTGCAGCGGGCCCTGGACCACCCCGAGAACCTGCCGGACCTCGACGAGTTGGCCGACCCGGCCCGTTGGTTGGAACGCATGGAGGCCGACGACGCGGTCCCCGCCGACGCGTCGGCCCTGTTCGGTGACCTCGACGACGCCCCGGTCGAGCAGTCCGCCTCCGAGCGGATGCACGACCTCGATGGCGGCCGTGGGGACGACGGTGGGGGCGACCGTGGGGACGACCCCGATGGCGTCCGTGGGGACGACGGCAACACCTGACAGTCGCGCGCTCGACGCTCGCCATGTCCGTATGCCTCGAGAAAATACTGTCCACAACCCTGTGGAAACAGCCGAAGCCCGTTCTGACACGCATCGTGCCCGTTTACGGTGCAGGTGCGGCACGGCGGTCCGTGTCGCACAAGCGTCCACGCACACCGGCGTCCCCACGCTGTCCACAACCACATGCGGGTTTTCCCCAACCCTGTCCCCAGGTTGGCGCACATCCGGCTTGACCGACCCCCCCGTGCTCGTCGTACCTTCGCTCCTGCGACGACCCCCAGCACTACCAGGACACGGCTCGCACTCCACGGGGAAGGGAGTGCGGATCGAACCCCACCGGTGCTGGGGTTCGTTGTTTGTCAGGAGTGCTCGGGCGGGGACACCAGACGGTGCCATCCGGCGAGGAAGGCCGCCTCGACCCGACTCGAGGCGCCAAGACGTTCCTCCAGCGACGACAGGTAGCGCTTCACGGTCGACGGGGACACGTACAGAGCGTCCGCCATGGCAGCGGTCTCCTGCCCGGCCACGAGGAGTCGCAGCAGACGCTCCTCGCCGTCGGCCAGTGCAGGCGCGTCGCCACCCGCCGCCAACCGCTGCCACGTGTCGGCGAGATCCGCCAGCAGGGTCGGAGGGATGACCGAACCACCACCCACGATCGTGCGCAACGGGGCGATCATGTCCTCGGGCTGCAGGGTCTTGGGTAGAAAGCCGACCGCGCCGGCGAGCAGGGCTTCCATGATCATCTCGCGCGGGGCGTCACCGCTGACCGCGACGACCCGGCAGTCGGGCGCGGCCTCGAGGACCCGGCGAATCGCCACCACCCCGCCGGGTTCGGGCATCCGCAGGTCGACGAGCGCCAACTGCGCGTCGTGCTCGGAGGCCAGCGACGCGGCCTGGTCGGCGTCGGTCGTCGTGGCGATGACCACGAACTGACCGTCGGAGCGCTGCGGCAGGAGCGCGGACAGTCCCGCCAGCACCATCGCGTGATCGTCGACGATGAGCGTTCTGATCGCGGTCATGCATCCGCTCCTTCGGGGAATCGCACGTCGATCACGAACTCGTTTCCGTCACGGCCCACGCGGAACTCTCCGCCGCGCAGTTCCAAGGCGCGGACCCTACGTGCTGCCCTGGCCAATGCCAGGCAGGCGTCCCTGGAGTCCTCGATCCCCTTGGAACGCACCTGGCAGTGCCCATGGCCGCGCAGGTCCACTCGCACGGTGCTGGGCTCGGGGGCGGCCGTCGCCAGATCTGTCAACACGGCGCCGAGCAGCGGCGTCGGGGCGGTGCCACCTTCGACCACAACGCGTGCGTATGGCCACAGGTCGTCGACCAGCGCCTTCAGGGAGCCATCGGCGAGATCCATCGGCCTGGGTCGCAGGCTCGCCACCACGTCGTCGCAGACAGCACCGGCCGCGGACAGGCCGGCGACCACGGCGTCGAGGCGCGCGATCACCTCGGCGAGTTGGTCATCGTCGCGCGCGTCGTCGGCCGTCATCCGAAGCAATTCCGCCGCGAGGAAGATCGGCGCCCGGACGTCGTGCGCGACGAGGTGGGCCACCGCCTCGGCCGGATCCATGGTTCCCCGGTGCACCCACGCCCTCCGGCTACGCTGAATTGTCCAGCCTAGGCGATTTGGGGGATTTGCGAATGAGCGTGCGCCTGATCGTTGCCGACGACGACCCGATGGCGCTCGAACTCATCGAGTTGATCCTCGAGCGCGACGATCGCTTCACGCTTGCGGGTGTCGCCAGCGACGGGACCGAAGCCGTGAGGATCGTGCAGCAACACCGTCCTGACGCACTGCTGTTGGACGTGCACATGCCGGGCGATTCGACGGGGACGATCATCAGCAGCATCCGCGTGGTCGCTCCGGACACGCGCATCCTGCTGTTGTCGGCCGTACCCGAGGACCAGGCCGCGGAGCTGTGCCGGCTGTACGGGGCGGACGGGTTCCTGGCGAAGGGCCTGACCAGCGCCATCCTGCTCGACCAGCTGGCCCAGACGCTCACCGCCTGAGCCAGCCGGCCGCGGCATCACACGACCTCGAGCGTGACGGCGCCGGTCCCCTGCGAGGTCACCCCAATCGTATCGGCCGCTGCCCGGGACAGGTCGATCTCGCGACCGCCCGAGAAGGGGCCTCGGTCGTTGATGGTGACGACGACGCTCCGGCCCGTCGACTGCAGGGTCACGCGGACCTGCGTGCCGAAGGCGAGGGTCTTGTGGGCGGCGGTCAACGCGTTCGGGTCGTAGGTCGCTCCGGAGGCGGTCGACCGGCCGGTGAACCTTTCGCCGTACCAGGACGCCACGCCGGTCCATGCCGACGAGGTCGCCGCGGGGGCGGGTTCCGGAGCGGGCTCGGGGGCCGGTTCAGGGGCAGGCGGTGGCGTCGCCGTCGGGGGTGCCGGCACGGACGATGGGCTGCGCCGTCGTGTCCTCTACGACGGCGACGTCGATCACGGCGTCGACCTGGGCGGCCTGCACCTGCGTGGACCGCCCGGCCGGGGCGGCCGCCGGTTCGGTTGGGTCGGCCGTGAGGGTGAATGCCGCGGACGCCGCCATGACGGCAGCAAGCGCGGACAGGGCGAAAAGGGATGGTGTGCGCACGTCGATCTCCTGGGGAAGGGGCCGCGAGGGCCCGGGGTTCGATGGCGGCTCCCGGAGCGGGAAGAAGCGAGACGCGACCCAACGCGGGTCGCAGGTCTGCGGGACCCGGTCCTCTGTTCGACCGGTGTGGTGTTGGGCGAGATACGCCCGTCGTGGATGGGGTGGCTCCCCTTGCTGCAACCAGGGTCGGCGACAACGTCGACAATGCCGACCCGTCCGTGCGTCGTGCGCCCTCTGGCCGTCCGGCCCCTGTCCGAACCCCATCCGGGCAAGGGCGCGTACCCTGGGGGTCCCTGTCCGACCGGCCCACGGAGTTCCCGATGACCAACGCTGCGGCGTTCTTCGACCTCGATCGCACGCTCATCAGCGGTGCCTCTGCGTTCCACTTCGGCATCGCGGCATGGCGCAACAAGATGATCCCGACGCAGGAACTGCTCAAGGACGGCATCAACGCCCTCATGTTCCGCCTGTCGGGGGCGTCCGACGAGAAGTCCGAGGCGGTCCGTGACCGGATCCTGCACGCCGTCCAGGGCGCCAACCAGGCGGACCTGATCTCGCTCAACGAAGAGATCATCCCGCGCGTCCTCGAGAAGGTCCGGCCGGAGTCCAAGAGCCTGCTCGACATGCACCATGAGGCAGATCGCGACACCTACATCGTGTCGGCGTCGCCGCAGGAACTGGTCGAGCCGCTGGCGCGCGCTCTCGGCATGACCGGCGGGATCGGTACGCAGTCCGAGGTGCTCGACGGCGTGTACACCGGCCGCCTCGACGGTCCGTTCGTGTATGGCGAGGGCAAGGCCGAGGCCATCGGCAAGATCGCCGCCCAGAAGGGTTATGACCTGCGCCTGTGCTACGGCTACAGCGACTCGGCGTCGGACCTACCGATGCTCGAGATGGTCGGTCACCCGGTGGCGGTGAACCCGGACGCGCCGCTCGAGACCGTGGCGCAGCAGCGGGGCTGGCCGATCGTGATCTTCTCGCGCAAGACGAAGGCCGTCATGAAGTCGACGACGGCGCTGACCAGCGCGGCCGGCCTCGCCGGTGCCACCTACCTGCTTGGTCGACGGCACGGACGCATCCAGGCCGAGGCCGCTCGCGGCCGGTTCACGTGGCGATCCTGAACGAGCCGAAATTCGAGCGCAGTCCGCACCTGGTCGCGCTGGTCGCCGAGGTCGAACGGCTGGCCGCCGTGCTGGACGACGCCGATACCTCGTCTTCAGCGGCGGACGACCTGCGTGCCAGAGCGTGCGTGGCCACGCTGCGGCTGGATGGGTCGACGATCACCGGCCCGCCGATCGACGACGAGGTCGATGCGCTGCAGGCGAGCGTCGCCGACGATCCCGCCGCCGCGCGGAGCGATGGGACATGGCTCGACGCTCTGCAGACCTGTGTCGACCTCGACGACGCCGACGACGAGCACATCTGGGCGCTCGAGTACCTGGCGGTGGCGGACGCGCTGGCCGCGGACGATCTGACCGCCTCGATCGCCGGCGACTTCGTCGCTGCGGTGACCGAACTGCACCGCCGCCTCACGCGGGGGCTCGTGGCACCCGGGGCCGCCGGCGTGCTTCGGCAGAGCGACCTGGCCGTCCAGGACGGCTCGATCGGTCGGATCATCTACTTTCCGTCCGACCCTGCCGACATCTCCCGCGACCTGCACCTGCTTGCTGGCTGGCTCGAGTCGACCGCGGCGCGCGAGCACGGGCTGGTGACGTCGGGCGTCGCGCTGTACGAACTGCTGCGGATCCATCCCTTCCTGTCAGCCAACGGGCGGCTCGCCCGGACGGGGGCACGGCTGTTGCTGCGCGACCGGGGCCTGGATCCCGCCGGGCTCGCGGTCGCCGAGATCTACCTCGCCGATGACCCGATGGTGTCCTACCAACAGGTCGCCAGGTCGATGCGTCGCCGCGACCTCACGATCTGGCTCGAGACCTGGAGCGAAGCGGTCGCCGCAGGTCTGCAGCTGGCCGTCGGGGCGATCGACCGCCGGGCACCCGACGTCCCCGATCGCGCCGTCTCGTTCCTGCGGGCGCGGACGGACGCTGCCTTCACCATCGCCGACTACCGCGCGGATGCCGTCGTCGGCCCGGACGACAGTCGGGCCGACCTGCAGGCCATGCTCGACGCCGGCATGATCACGCGTGTGCTCGGCGCACGGGGTCTGCGTTTCCGTTCCGCGGGGGCATCACGGTCGGCGCATGCCGACGTGTGACAGAATGCCGGCGCGACAAGGAGACGACGCGATGGACGACGCGGTTCGCGACCACGCCGGGATGGAAGTGCTCAGCCTCGAACAGTGCGAGGAGTTGCTCGACGACGGCTACATCGGCCGGATCGGGTTCGTCGACGCAGGCGACCCCATCATCCTGCCGGTCAACTACGCCTACCGCGACGGCGCCGTGCTGGTGCTGACGGCCCCCGGATCCAAGCTGGAGGCCGCGGCCGTCCGTGCCCCCGTCGCCTTCGAGGTCGACGGTTGGGACGTCGACTACCACACGGGCTGGTCGGTTCTGGTGAATGGCGTGCTCGAGGAACTCGACGGCGACGAGGAACGCAAGTACGAGGACATCCCGCTGACGCCGTGGGCAAAGCGCGTGCCGCGGACCCACTGGCTGCGAATCCGGGCCGACAGGATCACGGGCCGGCGGATCTCGTGATTGGAACCGGGGGCAGGGCGTGAACACGTCCGACATTGCCGAGACTGCGCCTGGCTGGCTCAGCGCCGAAGACCTGTCCGAGGTGCGCGACCGCGTGCCGCTGGTGTACGTGGACGCGGTGCCGGTCAGGCTCGACCACCTCGGCCGGGTCGAACGGGTCGGGCTGCTGCTGCGTGCAATGCCGGACGGCACGATCAGCCGTGCCGTGGTCTCGGGGCGCGTGCTGTTCGACGAGACGATCCGAGACGCGCTGTGGCGCCACCTGACCAAGGACCTGGGACCGGAGGCCGACCCGTCGATCCCCGCGTCGCCGGCGCCCTTCACCGTCGCCGAGTACTTCCCGGACCCCCACCGCACCGGTTTCCACGACCCGCGCCAGCACGCCGTCGGCCTGGCCTACGTGATCCCCGTGCTCGGCGACGTGGCACCTGGTGACGACGCGCTGGACTTCTCGTGGTTGACGGTCGCCGAGGCCGCCTCGGCGCAGGTCGGCGAGGAGATGACCGGCGGTCAGGACCGCCTGGTCAGGTTGGCACTGGCCTTCACGCAGTCCCTGCCCTGAGGTCGCGGCGCCAGTCCCCCACCATTGCCAGGTAGCGGTCGGGGACCTCGAGCATCGGGGCGTGCCCGACCCGGGGAAGGTCGATGCGGGTCCAGTCAGGACGCCGGCGGGCGGCACGTTCGATCATCGCGCGGCTGACCAGGCGGTCCCGTTCGCCCCACACCAACAGCGTCGGCGCCCGGACACCGGCGACCGCCTGCCGGAGCGGCGCACGGATCGTGGCGTAGACGAGGTTGGAGGAAGCCGTCGCCAGCGACCGCTGGCGCCACGCTGTCCGTAGCCCGAACTCGGTGTTCTCGATCGCTGCCTCGCGCAGGGGCGGGCGGATCCGGCCGGCTTCGCCGAGGACGATCGCGAGCGTCTCGTCGTAGACGTCGGCACCGACCGCGTCACGCCAGCGCGCCCTGATCGCCGCGTGACCGAGGTGGCGCGACACGAACGGGGCGAACCGCACGAGCGCGGTCGGTGAGGTGCCGCCGGGCGATGGGGCGAAGGGCATGACGGGGTTCACGAGCACGAGGCGTGCCACCCGGTCGGGGTAGCGGGCCGCGAACAGCGTGCCGATCAGTCCACCCATCGAGTTGCCGTGCAGTTCGAACTGCGGCCACTGCAGGCGGTCGACCAGACGATTCAGGAAGCTCACCTGTGGGAACATCCTCGGGGCGTGCGGGTGCGGCGGTTCGGTCATCCCGAACCCCGGCAGGTCCATTGCCACGACCGGCCCGCCGCTGGCAAGCCCACCGATGACGTCGAGCCAGTTGAGCGCCGCACCGCCGAGGCCGTGGACGAGCAGGCGCGGCAGGCCGTCGCCCTGGCCCTCGTCGTCGGCGCGCAGCAGATGGACGTCGGTGTCGTCGACACGGACGGTCTCGGAGCGGATTCCACGCCACCGGACGTCGCGTTGACCCCAGTCGTGCACGCGTCCGCTCCGGTGGTGGCTGCCGCCCGGACGGTACCGCCGTCGCTACGGTTGCAGCCACGAAGCAGGACCGTTCCTGCCGTGCGAGGAGGATCCCATGGGATTGATCCTGAGGTTGGCCGCAAACACGCTCGGTGTCTGGCTCGCCGTAGCACTCGTGGACGGTCTGAACTTCGAGGGCACGTGGCTGGCCCTTGCGGGGATCGCAGTCGTGATGGCGATCGTCAACGCCTTGGTTGGGCCGATCATCAAGATGTTCAGCCTGCCGTTCGTGATCCTCACGCTCGGACTGTTCCTGCTGGTCGTCAACGCGATCCTGTTCGCGCTGACCATCTGGCTGTCGGGACAGTTGGACCTCGGCCTGACCAGCACCGGTTTCGGCGCGACGTTCCTCGGAGCCCTGGTCGTGACGGTCGTGGCGTGGGCCGGCGAACGCCTCGCGAAACGCGCGTCGTAACCACGTCGAGTGTGCGGCTCGCCACGATATTTCAAGGTCACCCGCACACTCAACGGTCGGAAAGCAACAACGCGCGGAGGTCGTCGGGCGCCGTGACGGGGCGATCGCAGACGAAGCCGCGGCAGACGTAGGCGGCGGGCTTGCCGTCGACCTCGGTGCGGTGTTCGAGAAGGCCAACCTTGCCGGCGTCGTCGTCATCGGGATCGGTGACGGCTAGCACGGTGCCCGGTCGGGGCGTGGTCGTGACGGTGCGGACCAGGCGGTCCCGGGCTTGGCCGCGGCGTCCGACGACGGCGACCTCCAGCGATTCGGCGGCCAGCGCCTCGACGGTCTGCAGGAGCTCCCCGAACCCTGTCGGTGCCTGACGCATCTGGGACTGGAAGGCCAGCGCGATGTCGCGGGCCCGGTCGGTCCAGCGTTGTTGGCCGGTCAGCAGGCCGAGCTGCCAGCAGGCGGACGCGAGCAGCGAGTTGCCTGACGGGGTGGCGTTGTCCCAGGTGTCCTTGGGGCGGGTGACCAGCGTCTCGGCGTCGTCGGCGGTCTGGAAGTAGCCGCCGGCCGGGTCGGCGAAGCGGGTGGCGGCGTCCTCGGCGAGCTCGGCCGCCCAGACGATCCAGCCGGGCCGACCGGTGGCGGCAGCCAGGTCCAGGCAGGCGGCGGCCATGCCGGCCACGTCCTCGAGGAACGCGGGCACGGCCGCGCGGTCGTCCTTCCAGGTGTGGTGCAGGACGCCGTCGACGACGAGGTGCTCTTTGACGAAGGTCGCGGCCTCGGATGCGGCTGCGGCGTACCGCGGTTCATCGAGGTACAGGGCTGCGCGGGCGAGTCCGCGGATCGCCAGGGCATTCCACGATGTGAGGATCTTGTCGTCGAGGCCAGGCGGTACGCGCCTGCCGCGGTGCTCGTACAGCGCGAGCCGGACCCTGGCGAGTTCACCGGCGAACACGTCCGGATCGAGGTCGTGCCGTACGGCGAAGTCGTAGCGTGGGACGGGTTCGTGGAGGATGTTGGCGCGTTCGGGGGCATGCCCGGCAGCCTCGGCGGTGAAGTTGCCTTCGGGGCGGAGACCGAAGAAGGCGGCGTAGCGGTCGGGGTCGGCGCCGGTGCCGGCGACGACCTCGCGGAACCCGGTGTCGTCCCAGACGAAGAACTTGCCCTCGATGCCTTCGGAGTCGGCGTCGGTGGCCGAGTAGAAGCCGCCGACGGGGTGCTGCATCTCGGTGATCAGGTAGTCGGCGATCTGGCGGGCAACGCGGGCGAGGTCGTCGCGGCCGGTGATGGCAGCGGCCCGCGCGTAGACGTCGAGCAACAGGCCATTGTCGTAGAGCATCTTCTCGAAGTGCGGGACGAGCCAGTGGGCGTCGGTGGCGTAGCGGGCGAAACCACCCCCGATCTGGTCGTGGATCCCGCCACGAGCCATGGCGTCGAGCGAGTGCACGGCGGCCGCGAGGCAGTCCGGGTCGCCGGTGCGGGCGTGGTGGTCGAGCAGGAACCCGATCGTCATGGCCTGCGGGAACTTCGGGGCGCGTCCGAACCCGCCGAGTTGCCGGTCCCAAGCCCGCTCGACGAGTACCTGCGCGGTGGCGTCGAGGATCGACGTGTCGAGGTCGTCCTCGGGTGTGAGGTCCTGCGTGCCGGCCAGTGCGGCCGTCAGTTCGTCCGCGGTCGCGGCGACCTCGTCACGCTGGGTCTGCCAGGCCTCGGTGATGGCCTCGAGGACACGGCGGAAGCCCGGCATGCCGCCCCGGTCGTCCTTGGGCCAGTAGGTGCCCGCATAGAAGGGCCGTCGGTCGTGGTCGAGAAACACCGACATCGGCCATCCGCCCCGCCCCGTCATTGCCTGAGTTGCGGCCATGTAGACGGTGTCGACGTCGGGGCGTTCCTCGCGGTCGACCTTGATGTTGACGAAGTGCTCGTTCATGACCGCCGCGGTGCCGTCGTCCTCAAAGGATTCGTGGGCCATCACGTGGCAACAACGTGGTCACCAGTGGCAGCTCGAATACCCGACGGAGAGGAAGATCGGAACGTCCCTCCGGCGGGCCTCCTCGAACGCCTCATCGCCCCAGGGATACCAATTCACGGGGTTCTCGGCGTGTTGAAGCAAGTACGGCGAGGTCTCGGCTGCCAGTCTGTTGACCATCATCACCTCCTGCCGGTGTGGGCCCCGGCTCGCCACGACGTGGTGAATCTCATAGCCAGGCTATACACCGCCGCAGCGCGTGCCGGTGTTGAACTACGACCTAGCGGCCGGGCCTGTCCCACCGGGTCGCACGGTGGCCCCCATTGCGCTCGCCGCGGCTGTCGCGTTGAGCCGCCCGAATCTGCACCACGGCGAACACGTGTCCGTCATGTAACCCGCGCTCAGGGGCGCGACCGACCCAGTCTGTAGCGGGCGTTCTGGAACGGGGTGCTGCGGGTGTAGTAGGTGATCGTTCTGGATGATCGTCCTCGTTGGAAGGGTCCCCGGCCCATTACGATGAGGCGGATCTTGCGGAGAGGACCGTTCGGGGCGCGATGATCTGTGATGAGTGCGGGCATTCCCAGGAGACAGGGCGCTTCTGCGGGCACTGTGGCGCCCAGATGGCCAGGCCGCCCGAGGCGACGACCGACGACTCGGCAAAGGGTCCGGGGTCCCCGAAACCGGGTCTGGGCATCGATGCGAGGCCGGCCGACGTCCGTCGTCGCTCCCATCCCCACGTCACGATTGCAGCCCTGTCGGTCGCGGCTGCGCTGACAGTCACGATCGGTGCCATGGCTGCCTATCGGAACATCACAGCCAAGCCCGAGCCCTCGGTGACGCCGTCGGCCGCCACGTCGTCTGCACCCAACGGCGCCCCCTCGGCGCCCGTCACGGTGATGCAGACTGACCGGTGGCCACTCGAATGGGCCGATGAGACCAATACGGTCTTGGTGTTCGATGACGGCGACCGCGGTGGGGTAGCCGTTGACCTGGACACCGGGACGTCGGTCCAGCTGGGCCTTCCTGGTCAGCGACCTGGCGATCAGCCATACCGGCTATGGCGCATGGGCGGCTGGCTCCTCGTGGGCTGGGGCGAGATCTTTGCCGTCGCGCCCGACGGCAGCATGCCGCCCCGGTCGCTAGGCGACGCCACGATCTTTCTGCCGGCCGCGGACCCACGAATGCTGTGGCTGATCGACTACCCGGCGGGCGCATCGGATCAGGACCATCCCTCTGGACCTTGATTGATTCTTCCGGCGAGACCATCACCGCCGTCGGGGCAGGTGAACGTCCGGTCCGTGGCGTACCTGGCGGTCTGGCAGTCCAGCGCCAGGACGGCTCATTGGCGATGTACGACCTCGACCAAGAACGCATCGTCGACTATGTCGGCGACGGCCCCGCAACCATCCTTGATGCCACAAACGAGCACGTGTCATGGTGCGAACTGCCGTGTTCGCAGCTGGTGGTCTCTGACCAACAAGGCAACGCCGTGACCCAGATCGGTGGCGAGGGATCCGAGATCGAGGAGATCATTTACGACTCAGGATGGCTGTCACAAGGCTCGGAGTATGTCGCGATTGTCGCGAAGATCACGGTCGACGACTGCAGAGCCGTCAACTTCGAACTGCGCATTCACGAGACAACCACCGGATCGCTCATCGCCAAAGCCACGCTCCCGCTCGGCCACGTCTGGGGCAGCTGGGGGAACGATGACCAGTTCTTCTACTGGCTCCGCCTTCCAGACCAAGGGCCCCTCCAACTTGGCCGCTGGGCAGGCAGTACCCACATCGAACAAATCGACCTCAACGCGAGAGACGACACGCTGCCCAGACGCCTCGGACAGTTCGTTGCCCTGCCATACACCGCCGTCACCACACTCTTCGACACCGGTGAATGAACCGCCGTTCTCCTCGGCGAAGTTGGCGCCGTCCGGACGCGCGATATGGACCGCGCGAGCACTTGGCAGCGAGCACGCGAGACCGAGTCAGCCCGTCTGCGGATCCTGCGACAGCGTGGCCCGCGTCGTCCTGTAGGCCCAAAGGCCCGCCAGCCCCATCAGCAACGGCAACGCGAAGACGACGGTCCAGCTCACAGCGTCGGAGGCACAACCGGGCTCGCATGCGCTGCCTTCGGGTCCGAAGGGCGTGAACGGGAAGTGCACGAGTACGAAGATCGCACCAGTGAGCCCCAAGAAGAGCGTCCCGCGTCTGCCATCCCCTCGCACGAGCCGGTACGAGCCGATGAGCAGGAGCAGCGGGTAGACGACGAAGGACGGGTACAGCTGCGCATCGATGGTGATGACGACAGCCCCAACGAGATTGAGCGCGACGAGACCCAACAGCATCGCTCGGTAGTTCCCCATAATCGCGCCCTGTCGGTGCTCATTCGAGAGCGGAGTGTCCGCCCTGGGGACGCGCGTGTCAACGGATTCTGCGATGAGTCATCCGGCTTCTCACACCAGCAGATCGAGCGTTGGAGGTGGCGCTTGGAAACAGTGTGGAGCCGCCTCATGGTGTCATGGGGGCACGGCGCGACGGTGCTCTCGTAGCGTCGAGGATCTCGGCGGGTTGACTCAGTAGCCGCCTGTCGCCTTCTCGTGCCGAGTGGTCTCCGCCTTGAATGTCTCGAGCACTTCGTCCCTGCGATCGTTCAGTTCGGCCATCCACTCGCGCAGCACTCCCACCTTCTCCGGCCGCACGCGCCGGAACACGACCTGCAGCATCCCCGATCCTCCCTCGTCGACGAAGTGCTCATCACCCTACGCAGTTCGGGACACGCCGGAGACCGCTCAGATCCGCCGTTGCAGAGCGGGTGTCCGTTCGCGACTCGGTGGGTGATACAGAGTGCGTGGGCTGGAGAGGGATCGAGTTGCTCAGGTTGCGGGCGTGCTCGTCGGCTGAAGTCCCGCGCCTCACTACCGCCTTCGTAACGCCGTCACCAAGAGACCAATGGTTGAGGTCACGGTGATCCCCAGACCGATCCCGAACGTCACCTTTCCTTGTCCTTCCGTGCAGCGCTGGAACTCGGTGCCGACGTGACAGCCCTCCGTCCATGCCACGTAGAGATGCTGGCCACCTCCAACCATGAGCAGCAACCCGAAGACAAGCGCGACCACCAGCACGCCGCTGACAGGTGACGGCTCACGGCCCAGGGTCTGCCACCAGTCACCGCGCCGATCGGTTCCGTTGGGCCGCGTCGACGGGGGCGAGGTCCCCCCTGCCTCGCGCGACTTGATGGGCGTCAAGTCGGCCACCGGGACCCAGACCGGATTGGCGTCCCCGTCGGGGCCGACCTGGGCGACCGGGCCGCTGGCCGGGACCGTGGAAGGAGTAGAAGCGGGGTGGGCGCGTCGCGCGGACCAGGGGTCTCGGGTGACGCGGATCATCGTGCCTGTTCGCGTGGTCCCATCGTCGTCCCACCGCACTCGCGTGCCGGTGGGGAATCGTCTCGTGCCACGCCAGCCTGCCATGCCGCGATCGTATGGTCATGATGGAGGAACTCGTCGACCGTGCGGAAACCGCCGGTATTACCGCTACGGGGTCCGCACCTGGCGCGGGCGTTACGAACTGCGCTTCACGGCTGTTGCAGCTGGCGCGCACTGGTCGGTTCCATGGTTCGGTCCCGATCGTGGTGTGCGGTTGGCTTGGCTTCCAGGCTCGTTGAGGTTCGCGCCTTCAGGGGGACTCTCAGCGGCTCCAGGCCCGCCGGGCCCAGAGCAGGGAAGTGGCGAGCAGGGCCGCTGCGCCCGCCGTCACGAGCAGCCTTGTTCGTCCGCCCGCTGCGCCATTGGCCTGGGTGGAGGCGGCTGCCACTGGCAGATCGTCGCCCGTCGCCGCCGGGTCGATGTCCCCAACGACGATCGCACCGACCATGCCGGGGTGGAGCGTGCAGGCGAACGGGTATACGCCCGCTTCGTCGGGCGCGGTCCATGTCCGGGTCTCGCCGGTCCACTCCTTCCAGCCGAGGACCGATGCGCCCACGCCGGTGATGGTGTGCGCCATCCCCGGGTTGAGGTTGTGGAACGCTACGGTCGCGCCCGCATCGACGTGCGCGACCGTGGGCGTGAAGGCGCACGCCTCGAGGTGGATCTCGGTGGTGGCTGCGTTGCTGGGCTCCGTAGGCCAGCGGTCCGGCATCCCACACGGGTTGCCGGCCAGCACGGGCTTGGTCGGCCCGAGCATGAGCGCCAGGACGGCAGCGGTGAGCAGGGTGATGCGTAGACGCACGAGGTGACCTTCTGTGGGTTCGCCCACTGATACACCGCTGGCCGCGGCGGGGTTCCCTCGGCTGTCAGTCAGGGCATCAGCGAGCTGGCGATATCGATCGCCTCCTCGAGTGGCAGCCGCGACTCGAGCCGGAAGGAGACGCTGTCGCGGTGCCAGACAAGCACGTGGTCGGTCCGGCGCCACCCTCTGGTCGCCTCGTCACCGAACGGGGCTACCTCGTGTGGTCCGGTGATCCACCACCCGGCCGAGTTGCCGACCTCGACGGATTCGACGCCGTCGTCGGGCACGGCCTTGACGAGCACGTCGTCGGGGCCTGCCGCCCACTGGGTGAGGATCAGCCCAATGGCGCTGTCGCCGAGCCCGGGCAGGTCGGGTGAGGGCGGCCAGACCAGGTGCACCAGTCGACCGTCGACGAACACGTCGGGACTCGCGAGCTGGGCGATGTCGGGGACGTGGACGCGCTCGAGTCCCGCCGCTGCAGCCGCCTCGGCAAGGCTGGCGGGCTCGCCGAGATCCGGGGCTCGGCCGAGGGGCGTGGCGTCCGACGGGTGCCTGTCCGCCGGGACCAGGCGGAGTCCGGGCACCAGGTCCGCGGCGATGGCAGCCGCGACGAGCAGGAGGGCGATGCCGACCGCGATCGCCAGCCGAACGGGCCGGGACGAGCCGGCCTGCCGTGGCGTGGTCTCGATCCGGGCCAGGATCGCGGGTGCCAGGTCGATGTCCGCGGACGGCTCGACGGTGTGGCCGGCGGCCTCCAGGAGCTGGATCAGATCCGCATCACGGTTCACGAGGTCACCCCCTGCGCGTCGAGGTCGTCCCGAAGCCGTGCGAGACCACGCGACAGCCGGGACTTCACCGTCCCGGGGCGAATGCCGAGGGCCGTGGCCGTCTCGTGCTCCGACAGGCCGACCAGGTGGCGGTAGGCGACGACCAGGCGCTCCCGCTCCGGCAGGCGACCCACCGCGGTCAGCACCTGCTCGACGTCCGCTCGGGTCACCGCCGCGTCCTCGGGGGTCGTCGGTCCGGTTGGTGTGGCGATCGCGCGTGCTCGCAACGTGACGGCTGCCCTGCGGCCGACGGCGCGGCGGCGGTTGCGTGCCTCATTGGCGACGATGGCCAGGATCCACGGCCGGAAGGCCATCCCCGGCTGAAACCGGTCCAAGGCGTGCCACGCCTTCACGAACGCATCCTGCACGACCTCTTCCGCGTCGGACATCGAGCCACATGTGATGTGTGCCACGTACAGGGCAAGCCGCTGGTGCGCACGCACGAGTGCCGCGAAGGCGCGCTGGTCACCCCCGCGGGCACGTTCCACCAGATCGGCATCGTCCAGCCGCAGCCTCCGTCCTGCTCGTCACCCACGTTCTACACCGCTCACGACTGATTCGTTCCCCGCGCTAGGCCCGACATCGTCCCGACCACGTCGAGAGACACATCTCCGCCGCGATCCGGTCCAGCCACGAGGCTCGGGCCGGCCTTCGGGATGGCGGGTGTGCCGGTAACCGAAATGGTGGCCGATGCGAGACGCATCGGCGCCCCGCCCGTTCAGGCGGAATGATCCGCCAATCAGTGAGGTGTTGCGATCACCTGCTGAGTGCGCCGCCAATATTCGACTTCCAGTCCCGTGGGCATCGTGGTCATGGTCGTTGCGCTGATCGCCATGGGTGCCGGGATCTGGGTGGCGACTGGCTCGGCGGGTTCGGTTGCCGTCGAAGAGGCAACAGAGACCTGTGGACCTGTCGTCATCGAATGGACCTGGTTCGCAGACGGTGGCCCCAAGGAAGCGGCATGCGGCCGACTCGCGAATGAGGCGATGAACCGTGCTCTTGCCCTGTTCCTTGGCGGCGCCTTGGCGCTCACCGCAGTCGTGGGCGTGGGCTTGGTCACGGTCCGTCCACCCGACGACGAATAGCCGCTGCTCCGCACCGTTGCAGATGCGCCTCGAGTTCGCGCGATGCAACGCGGTCGACTTCGTCGGGGAGTGGCCGAGCTGGTCAGCCCGCAAGTTCCAGGCCGATGAGAGAGTCGTCGCTGAGCACGACCGCAGGGTCGTCGGACAGGATCTGGGGGTTCCGGATGATGACGGTCGCGGCGGGACGGCCGGTCTGCTTGTCGTGCCAGGTCGTCACCCCAGTCGCACGGATCAGCACCACGTACACGTCGCCAGCGACGGCGAATCGCAGGTCGATGTTTGCGCGCATCTGCCAGCGTGGCTGTCCCGTGCCCGGGTCGATCATCCCTACGACTTCGACCCCGTCCATATTGGTGCCAGCCACCAGTGCCGGAGGCAGCCGGCTCGCACCGGAGTACAGGTCGCCGAACGACTGGGCGGGGATGGCATTGGGCAGTTCCCAGGCGTAGGCGCCGGTGTCGGCATCGATGCCGCGTAGCCCGCCGGCGAAGCGCAGCTCGACGAGTTGATCGTCGATGGTGGCCAGCCACCCGCCAGCATCCATGTCGTGCTCGGCGAGAACGTTCCCGCCATTGTCGAGAACGAGGTAGCTGTCTGCGGTGTGCCTCACCGCAGCGAGGGTGCTGGTGATCGCCGAAATGCCCGGGCTGGTCTGGTAGCGCCACAACTGCTCGCCGGTCGTGCGGTCGTACTCGACGAGCGAGGTCTCGCTGTCGGCAAGGATGACCCGACCGCTGTCGCCGAGCCCTCCGAGCACGAATTGAAACTGGTCGGCCACGGCCGCGGACCACACCGTCTCCCCGCCCTCAACGGCGACGGCCTCGACACCCTGTCCGGTGTGCACCAGGACGATCCCGTCTGTGTCGGCAAGATCCAGCAACGACCCCGCACGCCGCCACAGCTCGGTCCCGTCCTCAGCCGATACGACGAACACCTCAGTCGGTGACTGCAGGTACACCCGCCCTCCGCGTACCGCCCGGGCCGACACCTCCCCCGGGAATCTGTCGTCCCAGCGCGCCGCGCCCGAAGTTGCGTCGTAAGCAACGACTCGGCCATCCACGTGAACCGCGACGGCCAGATCACCACCCACGGCTGCGGACTTGACCTCATCGATCCGCCACGCGACGCAAGGATCATCCAGGGCAACGTCGCATCGCTCCGGCGAATCGCCCTCGACCGATGCCGACGCCGGCATGGTCGGGGATGGCTCGACCCTCCCGCTCGACACGCATGCTCCCAGACCGATCACGAACACGCCTGCGAGCCCCCACGCGCGCAAAGCGCCAAGTCCCATCACGCTCCCCAACCCGCCAGGATGCACTCGCCCCACACCGGCGAAGCGGCGGGGGTAACGAGCGACTCCTGCCTGAACCCGCTCGTGGAAACGGATACTACGGAGGATCGGCTTGTATCCGCGGCCCGCCGCCGTTGTGCACCGTCACGGACCGAGAGAACTGCGCGATGTTCAACGCCAGCAGTAGCGCCCTCACCGGTCAGCGATGGGGTCCGCGCCGCTCGTCCTCTAAGCAGCGGCCACGGGATGGAATCAGACTGGCGGTCCTCCTTCCTGGGGAGTTCAAGGGTCGCCGTGTCACCGGTCGAGGAGCATGGCTCCATGGCTGCTGAAGTCGATTGAACCCGCGGGTGGGGTTGATGCGTCATTCTTGGTGACGGGAGGTGGCTGTGGACGGGGAGGTGGCGCGCGGCGATACGGCCGACCTGTCAATGGATGCGGCGTCGACGGTGTCGTTCGACGGCTTCTATCGGCGCGAGTACGAGGTGACGCTCGCGGTCGTGTTGGCGCTGCGTGGCAACCAGGTCAGTGCTGAGGAAGTGACCCAGGAAGCGTTCCTGCGCGTGTATCGCGACTGGTCCCGCGTCGGAGCCATGGACCGTCCCGAGCACTGGGTGCGCCGGGTTGCGGTCAATCTTGCGACCTCGCGGTGGCGCCGCCTGACCGCGGAGGCTCTGGCGGTCGCGCGGATGCAACGCCGCGGCACGGAGTCGCGCATGTCGGAGGCCGAGCGGGTCGAGGCGGCGGATCGGTTCTGGTGGGCGGTCCGGCGCCTGCCGGCAGCACAGGGGCAGGTGGTGGCGCTGCGGTATGCGGCGGATCTGACCGTCGAGGAGATCGCGCGTGTGATCGACCGGCCACCGGGGACCGTGAAGTCGAGGCTACATCTGGCCAGGAAGCGGCTCGCCGTTCTGCTTGCGGCCGATGAGGAGGATGGACGATGACTGGTCTGGAGGAACTGGCCCGCGATGCCGGCCGGTCGGTACGTGAGGAGGCCGCCCGCCGTGCTGTCGACCGTCCCGACATCACCGTCGTGGCGCGTCGCCGCGACCGTCGCGTGGCCTTCACGGCCGTCGCGGTTACCGCGGCAGTCGCCCTGCTTGTGGGCGTGGTGGTGCTGGGCGACACGATCCTTGGCATTCCGATCGATGACCCTGTCGGGTCACCGACGGTCCCAGTTGAGTCTCCGCAAACGACCGACCCGCAACCGACCCAGCCGGAATCCGTTGACGATGCGGCGCTGCTGCCGCCGGGGTGGTCCATGGCCGGCACGCCGCTCAGCGACTTGGACGGTCGGATCGTGGTGGCAGATGCCGGCCCGGTGTTCGCGGCAGGATGGCACCTTGTCGTCCAAAACGACGACGGGACCTGGAACATCCGTCGCGACGCGCTGCCGGCCACGCCTGAGGTGCTGGCCTCCGCGGAGGGCCAGGACGGCCGCTGGATCGTGGCGTTGGCCGGTGATCAGGTGTCGCTGTTCGGTCCTGGCGCCCTGACGGTGCGGGTCGACCCGCTGCCGATCGCCTTGGAGCAGGGCGCGGTCGGGGCGGCGTGGCGTGGCGATGGGTTCGTCGTGATCGGCATAGCTCCGGGGCCGGATGAGCCATCGCCCGCGTTCCTGCTGGACGTCACAACTGGCGGTTGGCAGGAACTTGCCGGGGTTCCGCTTGCGGTCAACGAGGTCTGGAACTCCTCGGTGGTGGCCTTCCCCGAGCCGGGCGGCGGTCCAGTCACGGTCACCGGGGCATGGCTGTCCGCCAACAACGCCCCCGCGCGGCCGAACTTGGCCGCCGCCACGCTGAACCCCGCCACTGGGCGATGGACGCTGTTTGAGGACGGTCCCCTGTCGCCGCAAGCGGCCGAGGCAGTCACCGTCGGCGACGAGATTCTGGTCGTGGACTACGAAGGACGCGCCGCCACCATCACCCCGGACGGCTGGTCCCAAGCATCACCCGACGAGCTCGCCGCGGGCGAGTGCTCGCCTCAAGTCACCGTCCAAGGCGATCGAGTGCTCGCCATCGCCTGCACCCAGGCCGCCTTGTACTCCCACGCGTCATCAACCTGGACCCGCCTGGTCGTGCCGCACGCCGGCGCGGACATCTACATGGGTCGTGCTATCCCGAGCCGGACAGGGTTCCTCGTGCCTCGCGGAAAGGCCACCATTTCGGGAGGGAACCCATACGACCTGCTCGACCTCGACACGACGGAGGTCTGGCCACTCGTGCGCGGCTACACCGCCCGGCTCGCCCAGCCGCCCGGCTGGACGGTCTCGCAGCACACACTCACCCCCTCTCTGAGCAGTCCAGTCGAGGTCGTCACCGCATCCACGGCCGACATGCCGGTCGGGGGCGACACCTGCGCGCAGGTCCCAGAGGCCGCCATGGAAGCGCTCGGCCCCGGCGACGCCCTTGTCTCCGTGCAGTACGCGGGCGAACAACCGGACCCGACCGCCATCGAGCCCGGCACGATCCGGGAACTCAAGGAGGAATGGACCGGCACTGATCTCGGCGAATGCGCAGCAAACCGCGACGACCTTGTCGTGTACTGGACTTCGGCAGGATGGTCCGGCGAGGCCTACTACCTACTGGTCGTCCACCATCGCGAGACCCCAGAGGACGTGATTCAGGAAGCCATCGCCGTCGCAAACTCCTTCACGTCGCAATGAGCCCAGGAAGGCCCGCGAGCGATCCGTGTCACCCATCCTCACCGTAGTTTCCGACCAGAGGACGGACGGAGCCGGCCCACACCCACAGGATTCTCCTGGGTCCGTGCAAAGCCTCCTTCGTCAGCTCGCGAGGGCGCGGTTCACCCAGCGTGTAACCACGGTTCTCGCGCGACCGCCGACGGGGTTGTCATACACTGTTATACTCTACGAGCCGCCGTTGAGGAGGCCATGCATGGCCCAGCGGACATCGAAGGTGCTGTCGGTCTCGGTCCCCCCGGACCTCGCGCGGGACTTCGAGCAACTGGCCGAACAGCAGGGCGGCAACAAGAGCGAACTGTTCCGCGAGATGTTGCGGGTCTACCAGGCGTACCGCGAGACCGGACGCTTCGAGATCCTGCAGCGCTACGGCGCCGCGCGCGCCCGCGCCGTGGGCGTCGAAAACGAGGATGACGTCGAGCGGTTGATCCAGGAAGCACGCCACGGGTGAGGGTCGTGCTCGACACGAACGTGCTCGTGTCCGCATTCGTGTTCCCGGGCGGGCCACCCGAAGCCGTCTACCGGCAGGTCTTGTCTGGCGACTTGGCGATCATTGTCTCACGGCCGCTTCTGGCCGAACTCGGGCGTGTCCTCGTCGACAAGTTCGACTGGGACCCGGCCTACGCGGAAGAGGTGGTGGCGCAGCTGGTCCGCATCGGCGAGCTCGTCGAGCCGCGCGAGACGGTCGACGACATCGACGACGATGCCGACGACAACCGGGTGCTCGAGGCGGCGGCCGAGGGTGATGCGGACCTCATCGTGAGCGGTGACCGCCACCTCCTCGCGCTCGGTTCCTGGCGCGACATCCCCATCGTGAGGCCGGCGGAGTTCCCGGGCCATGCCTGACCCGTCGCGCGGTCCCACCCGGTCGTCTCGCACGCCCGACGGGACCGACACTCCTGGCCAGGAAGGTGGGTCTTCCCACGTGGGAAGACTGTGGGAAGAACAGGGCGGAACTGGAGGGTCAACCCGGGGCTGTAAGTACCGCTAGAACGGCCTCTACGGCCCTTTTACCGGGTCATCCGGTGCCATCACGTGGCAACAACGTAGTCACCAGTGGCAGCTCGAATACTCGACGGAAAGGAAGATCGGAACGTCCCTCCGGCGGGCCTCCTCGAACGCCTCATCGCCCCAGGGATACCAATTCACGGGGTTCTCGGCGTGTTGAAGCAAGTACGGCGAGGTCTCGGCTGCCAGTCTGTTGACCA
>Ga0326597_10001325_pt1 | contig 40531 bp, 61 predicted proteins | sample RVTome_12_FD_203789 | JGI IMG/M metagenome (GOLD analysis project Ga0326597, IMG submission 203789) | Soil microbial communities from uranium-contaminated site in the Upper Colorado River Basin, Wyoming, United States - RVT100D185 | ecosystem: Environmental > Terrestrial > Soil > Contaminated >... | reverse complement strand
AATACCAAACAAGTATAAGTACCTGATACCATAAAAGTATAACAACAAACAAAAAAAAATCCCCGCCCCAGTGACCTGGAGCGAGGACAGTGTAAAGAATTACTCGTTAGCTTTATACTTTTCTTGCAGAAGTGAAATAAATTTTTTATCCACATCCCACACAATGTCTCCCCGCACTCCGCCAGCCTCTAAAAAGCTTTTCACTGTTTTATGCTTTTTGTACAGATCAAATCTTTTAGCTGCTTCACCGCGTTTTGGATTCTTAGTGACTAGCATTTTAATCTTTGCATCTACCAGCACAGGTCCACGTTGCTTTTTTTCTTTCTTTTCTTTTTTCTTTTTTTCTTTCTTTTTTTCTTTCTTTTTCTCCTTTTTCTCCTTTTTCTTCTTTTTAGGCTTTACTTCTTCTTCTACATCTTCGTCTTCATCTTCTTCTTCTTCATCTTCATCTTCTTCATCACCCAAATCTAATTCTAAATCTAAATCTTCTATTTCTTCAATGTCTTTTTTCTTTTTTGCCATTTTAGTCTCTCCTTTAAATTATTATTTAGTTGTAGGTTTTGTGCCGACAATTACTACATTTCCGGTCACTTGGCATTTCTTACCATCTACTAAAACTTTCCCGGAAATGTTATAGCCAATACTTCCTGTGCTAAACTCTCTAATTGTGCCTATTAAAGGCATACCTTCAATCTTGACATCAATTGCTTCTTTATAATCTTTGAGTCTATCTTTTTTATCTGTTAATTTTGCCATACTAGTTTCTCCTTTTTTAAGGTGTTTAAATGTTTATTATTTGTTACATTATGATTATAACTCATCCTTTTGCTTTTGTAAACAAAAAAACAAAAGATAATGTAGTAAGAAAGTAATATATGTTGTATGTTTCATTTTGTAACATCATCAACAAATACAGCTATTTTTAGATTATGTTCAACTATTATGCTAATACGTTTATTGTCTAATAATATGTGATCATGTACTTTTCGCACATACGCTTTATGTTCATTAGTTATTGATAGCCAAATTGTTAATTGCACAAGATTTAAAATTTTAGCTGTTTTTAATGTTTTAAATTCCATCTGTCATTTCTCCTATAAGAATACTTTTTAACCATAAAGTAAAAGTTGGTGTTTTTACATAACTATTTCCTTTTCTTATAACACAATTTTTTTGAAGTAAAATTGATATAATTTCTTTTGCTATTTCTTTAGGTTGATTTAAATATTCAGATAAGCTATCTAATGCTATAACATTATCAATTAACAAGTATTTATAAATTTCTATTTTATTTCTATAAGCATTAAAATATTTTTCAATGACCTCAATATCTAATTTATTATCACTATTAACATATTTTTGTAAACGTGAATATGCTAAATAACCGCATGAATCTTTTTTATAGATTAAGTTTAAAAAATTTGTAGCACATAATACATGTACGACATCTACAAACAAAATTTTTCCTTTTTTCTTATTACTAAATAGTCGTCCAGCAAACGCAATTGAAAGTTTTGCTAACTTAATTCTAATATTTTCACCTTGCACTAATGGTATGTCAAATGAGTAAATATTTGCTAATTCAACTGCTTTTCTATAGATTAAAGCAATAGCTTTTTGAGAAAAAATAATTTCATCTGTTTTTCTACTCCATAGCCATAGAATTAAATTTTGCTCTAAATTATGAGTGTACAAACTTTTTTTAATTGATCGTGGTTTATTTATATCACGCATATCAACTTCATCATGGGCTACAACAAGGGCATAATCAAATCTAGCGATATCTTCAGGAGATTTTACAACATCTAATATAGATTGAACTCCATAAGAATAATTTGAGATAGTTTTTTGGGGAGGGTTACATAAAAAAATTAGTCTTGTACGAGCATTAGTACTTTGTGAATGGATTTTTGTAACTTCAGCTATACCTTCACTTCTTATTCGTGATAATCTAGACCAATCAGCATCTTTAATTTCTGATGCTTCATCTATTATTAATAAACCACAATCATTCAATGGGATTTTACCCCACGTTACTACCCAATGGCCATTAAATTGTTGTAAACCCCCAACTAAACCCGAAAATGAGATATTATCTCCAGATACTATTTCACCAATTCCAAAATAATCAATTAATTTTTCAGCTACATAACCTTTACCACAACGAGTATCACCAATTACTATAACATCTAACCAGCCTTTATGTACTAATTCATTGTCAAATTTAAATGAAATTACACTTCTAAAAGCTAAATCAATAACAAGATGTAGATCAAATCTATCATAAATTTTAGTGATATTATGTGAATAAGACATATATAAATTTTCTAAGTGCTTAAATATTTGTTTGACTGTTGGTTTTTCTATACAAAATTTTTGTAGATTGTTATATAGGTCTTCTGTTAATGTAAAAGTTGCTACATCAGATTTAAGTTTAGTTGCTAAAGTAAAAACATGTGTTGTTATCTGATTAGTTGGATCTACAGTAGTATATCCACGCATATCATACAATGTATTTATGTCTAAACCATAGCCTATAAAGTATGCTATATGAATAGTGCCTAATTTATTTCTTTCTTTACCCACTGGTGGTAGAATAAAGATTCGTTCTATATTTTGAACCTCTAAAACTTCGTACTTAAATTTAGTTAAATTAAAAATACCCTTCAGCACAGCTTTAAGTTTTAAACTAGAAATATCAATAAATTTTAAAATATTTTCATTTTGTGCTTTAATTTTATAAATATATTCTATATTTCTTGTAGTAATTTTTAATTTTTTAGGTATGCAATAAGGCGCTAAACTTTTTCCTGATACAACACAACGAAGATGTATTTCTTTGTTATGATATTTAGAATCAGAAACTTCATAAAATTTATTTTTCATAAACTCTCATAGTTAATTTTCATAATTAAAAAATATAACGCTAGTTATCAATCAAGATAACTAGCGCTATATTAGTTTAATTTGATTAATATTATTTTTTCTTTTTCTTCTTTTTAGGTTTTACTTCTTCGTCTTCTTCGTCTTCATCTTCTTCATCTTCGTCTTCATCTTCGTCTTCATCTTCTACATCTTCGTCTTCATCTTCTTCTACATCTTCTTCTACATCTTCGTCTTCTTCAATATCTGAGCCTTTCACTAAAATGTTTTGGTAATCATTTTTAGTTTTTAAAGTGATATTATAAATAGCATTTTTATTCTCAGAAACAAACTCCTCTAAAGTATTAGGAAGATCTGTAATACTTTCAGGAATCTCAATTCCAAGAACTTCACAATATCCTTTAAACCAACTCATATTTGTATCACTATCAATTCCATCAAATTTCATGCATTCTTTATTTTTAAATTTACCATCAACAATTTTTAAAGTAGTAATAACTTGAACTCTACCATTTTTACTAACATTAATTTCCATATTAGTAATTTTAGCAGAATAATCATTATCTGGTAAATTTGATCCACCTGTTTTTGCTTCAGTTTGTTTCCATGTACGCTGAAGTTCTTTAAGTGATTTTGCAATTTCTTTAGTGACTCGCATAAGATATTCTCCTTTTTTAAATGGGTATTGGTTTAAAATTAAATGTTGTTATGTTATTTTATTATTTATTCATATCAACCTCCTTCCTGCTTTGAATATGCTTGTTTAAAAATTTGATAAGTTTTTTGTGCATCTTTATACGTAATAATTTCATCTGGTAACATACCATCTCTATTACCAGCTTCTAAAATCTCAGATGGCTTAAATGATAAAACTCTTCGTTCAACAAATTTTTTTTGTTTAGTTTTTATTGTTTTAATATCAAGATAACCAATAACAGATACCTTAGGAATGAGAACTTTACGAGCTACATTAGATAATGTTGGACTAATTTTTGATATTTTTCCTGTTCTACTAATTAATTCAACAATTTTAGTATGAGAAATAAAAATTAATCCATAATCTTTAAGGAATAATTTATTGATAACTAATTCAAATTCTTTAGAAACGATTTCATAAGCTTTTCCAAAACTAAGATCTGACAAATGTATGATTTTTAATTTTTTACAAATATGGTTTTCACATTGATTAAATAAAAGATCAACTGTATCTATCACAAGTGTTTTATACTTACATTTTTTTGTAGTTAATAGTGTAACAACTTCTTTAAATTCTATCCACGATTCTATATCGATCTTATAAATTTTATGTGATTCGTAACCTTTTTCAGTCGCTAAAAAAAGTGTATTAGGAAATCCTGAGGCTAAAGTTGTTTTGCCAATTTTTGGTGGACCATATAATAATAATTTAATTTTATCTAATTTAACAATTCCAGATGTCTTTTCGTTTGGTAATTTAATACCCATTATTTTCTCCTTATATCAAACTTACTTAAATTCAATTTATTTTCACCAAAAAAACAAACATCATAATATTCACATCTATTCCACACAAAGCAATGATTAAAATTATGGTAATAATCAGATTCTGTTTTACAAGATTGAACATCATTAAAAACTTTATCAAGAAGATTATTAATTTTTTTTGATGCAATTATAGGTTTTTTTAAAATTTCCATATAAAACATATCTGGGCGTGTTGGATCAAGATAATATTCATGAAGTCTTATTAAAAATTCTTCTTTTGATTCTTTTTGCTTTAATCTAATAGATGGCTTTTTTATTACATCATAAATAATTCCATCAATTTTATCTTTATGTAATTTATTATAAATTGTAAAATAAAGTGCAACTTGAAGACTATTTTTAATATTCTTGATATAGTTATTGTCTAAATATTTGGATGTTTTAATTTCATGAATGTACGTTTTATGGTTATTAATAAGAAGATTATCTATGCGCCCTGTAAACTTTGTACCCGTTGAAGATGTGTGCACTAATGTAACTTCATTTCCAATATGCTTAGTTTTTTTAATAAAATCTTTATATTTAATTTTATAAGCTTTTAACATACTTCTAATAATTATGTCTTGCTCATTTAAGCTTTGTTCTTCAATAGGAGATAATACAAGTTTTTTTCTTAATTTTTGTTTTTCTAATTCAAATAATTTCATAGTTTCTAAAATTGGATTTTTCTTTTTTGTATATAAATAATATAATCCTAACGAAAAAAAATTGCCTGTAACATAATTTGGATTAAATGCTCGTGGAGCATAACCTTTTATATATTTATAATAATATTTATGACGACAATCAAGAAATGTAGAAATTGAACTATAAGACAATGGAATATTATTCATTTCATTCTCCTTAACTTAAATATTGAAATTCTTTTTTTAATACATTAACTAAACTTTTCTTTTTACGTAAACATTGGTATACTCGTTCATCTATAGATCCATTAACTAATAAATCTGTGTAAATAATATTTTGATGTTTTTCACTTCCTTTACGATAAATTCTAGCTTCTGAATTATAACGTTCATCATAACTCCACATATTAGAATAATAAATAGCATATTTACAATTAGTTAATGTAATACTAGCAGAACCTTTTTTTTGTATTGCAATTAAAACATTATATTTAGAATTATTTTGGAATGTATCAATAACTAAATTAACATTTTTCGTACTTCCTGTTAAAGTTAACACATTAATGTTATATTTTAAGCTATAAATAAATTTTTGAATAAGTTTATAAATTTTAAGGACTGAAAAACGAAATGAACACCAAATAATTACTTTATTTTGACGAATATCTATATCATCAAGTAAATCTAATAACGCATTATCTTTATTAGTATCAATAATTTCAAGATTTTTTTTGTCATCTTGTATAAAACCATCACTAATTTGTAAAGATTTAGCAATAAGTGTAAAAATATATTGTGTATCAATTTTAACTTTTCCAAATTCAATTTGAAATAATGAATTTAATTGTTCTAATATTTTAGATTGTTGTGGTGTTTTATCTACTTTAATTTGTTTATAAATTTTTGGTGGTAATTTAAGTGATTTATTAGTAACACGTATACAAAAAGGTTTTAATTTTTCTAATAATAAAGGTATCATTTTTTTTTTAGGTAAATATGCTGAACCATACTTAATAAAATAAGTATCTATAAAAGAATAATAAGATGTTCCTAATGTTTTACCATCATCTAAAAATTTAATTTGAGAATAAATATCATAAAATGCTTCAGTTACTGGAAAACCAGTCATAATCATTTTAGCTTTTATTGATTTACTTAATGCCCACATTAATTTAGTTCTTAATGTTTTATGTGATTTAATTTTAGTACTTTCATCACATATAATAAAATCAAATTTAATAGTTAATAATTCATTTATTATATTCTTAATTCCATCAAAATTTAATAAAAAAAGTATTGGATATTGTTTTTCTGTGTGGTAATAACCAGCATTAATTTGTGAAATACGAAAACCATAATCTATTAATTTTAGTTTTTGAATGCGCGATCCAAGAAGACATATATATTTAAAATTAGTATGAGTATTAATTTCATTCACCCAAGTAGATTGTACACTTGTTTTAGTAGATATTACAAGTATTTTTGTATAATTCATAATTTGAATATGAGTTAATGCACAAAGTGTTTTTCCAGTCCCATAATCACTAAAAATAGCAGAATAGTCTTTATCTTTAGTGAACATAACAATTTTTTTTTGGTGTGCCATCAATTTAGTATAAATCATTTAAATTCCTTAAGTGTGTTTTTTTATTAAATTATCTAATGCGATATAAAGGTCATCTTTAGAAGGTGTAATAGTTTCTAATATTCTTTTTTGTTCTCGCCAATAATCATATTGTAAATGATGTTTAATGTCATTAGATGAACGAACAACCCATTTATCAAATATTTCAATTTCTTTTTTATTTTTAAACTTAGCTTCTTCAGCAATAAGAAATGACCCACCATAACGCAATATTTCCCACATACGAGTTGAGTAATACGATAGATTTTTAACATTAGAATCTACCGTAATTATACTAGTTGTTAAATTATTATAAATATTATTAATTTCGTTATGTTTAATTTTTCCATTATAACTTGCTTTTACTCCAAATATTTTAGTTACTTTTTCTTGTGATTTCCAATTTCCATATACTTGTGTTTCAAATTCTTTATGGTATTTCCATAAAACATTTAATCTTTTGTTACGATTATTGCCTATATATATTAATTTACGTTTTGTTAATTTAGGAAATACGGTTCGTTTATAATTCCATCCTACCCAACTTACTCCAGTTAAATTAATAAATTCAATTTTATGATGTAATTGAATTTTAAGAGCTTGATATAATTTTTCTTTTTCTTGTTGTACATACACATTAGGAATAATTAATAAATGTATTGGATCTTTAAATGATCTAGATAATGCATATTGAATTATCATTTTATGATTTGGCTCAAATCGATGACATTTAATAAATTCATTTGAATCATAAAATTTAAATGATACTGCCGGATCAACACGTACCCACACAATTTTTTTAGTTAATGCCATCCAATGTAAAGTATGCATATACATATTTGACATCTTTTCTGCATGTAAAAAATGGTTATTTAAACATCCAGCTATAACAAATAATAAATCAGTTACTTGAGGATTTTTTAATTTAGTTCCATTATTCGAATGTACTATGTATGATTTATAATTTGAATCTTTTAAATATTGTGCTATAAAGTTTGTTATTTCTGATCCACCTGTACAAAATCGTTCTAATGAAATATCATCATATATCTTTTTAAACGGTGAAATAATACCTATATGCAATTTTTTATCCATTATAATCTCTTTTTTAATATGTACCAAATACCAATGCCTATAGCATCTAATACATTATGGTTAATATTTTCAATATCAAGTTGTGGAAATTTTTTAATAAAACGATTTCGCATTACATGTTTTGGAAGTTGACCTTTCCATCCACGTGGTGGAACTGTGATAACTTCTTTTAATGAACAAATCATTCCGCATAAAAACGTAAGTTTAAATATACTGCCTGATTCACGTGCTAAATAACCACTAACACCAAAATGTTCAGGAACTTCAAGTATAATTTTATCAATTTTTTCTTTTTTATATTTACTTTTGATCTGTGAAAAAATAGAAAATGATTTATCAATATATTCTTCATTAAATGTGTTGTTTAATTTAGGATTTAATAACCCATAATTATTTAATTTAGTATCATTATAAATAGCATACCCAGTAAAATTAATTGATGGATCAATAGTAATAATTTTCATGCTATTTATTTATCTCCTAATATTTAGTATTCTGTCGTTCATAATTAATTTTATTTTTTTCATTATAGATTTCAAACATTTTTTGAGGCGTTAACTCCCATATAAGTGCTAAATTTATTAAAAAATGAAATAAATCAATAATCTCAAATTGAATTTCTTTTATTCTTTCAGATGTGTATTGAACTTTCGTTTTTTTCCAATGTTTCCAATTTATCCACTCAAGAAGTTCACTTAATTCAGCGTGCATTGCTAAAATGTTTTCTTTTGTCCATACTTCTTTAGCTTCATTATCTAAATTAGTTAAATCTATACAAATCTTTTTTTGTAAAAAGTATTGTTTTTCAAATAATTCACTTAATCTATCCATTTTTTCGTATCTCCCCAATTAGTCATACTATATTTAGTTGACACTGTCATCGGTAAATTAAATGTAACATAATCTTCCATAGCATTTTTAATCTTATTAATAATTAAAGGTAATTCTCTACTTTTTTTTACATAATAACCTAATTCATCATGAATTGTCATAAATAACTCAATAGGAAGATTTTCTTCTTTTATTAATTTATCAATTCGTAACATTGCATATTTAATAATATATGCAGCTGTTCCTTGAATAATAACATTAACACCTTTATAAGCTAATTCTTGAGGTACACGATAATCACGAGTAAATTTCATTAAAGATGAATTAAAACAAATTGTTATTACACCTGTTTTATATAATGTACCTATAGTTTGTTGCATAAATTCTCGTACCGGATATTTTTTATAATAAGTTTCTAATATTTCATGTGGAGTTTTATTAGTTGGAAGCTCATAATGTTTTAATTGAGTAAATAATTTATTAGCTCCCATACCAAAAATAATACCAAAATTAGTATCTTTCATTGCATCACGAAAATTTTTTTTAATTTTATCATCTAAATTTTCTATGTAATCTTTTCCAAATATATCATAAGCTGTTCCAATATGTGGATCATAACCTTTTTTAACTTTTTTTATCATTAATTTACATTTTGCATAATGCATAAAAAGACGCATTTCAATTTGATTATAATCGAAAAAGAACATTATATGATTAGGTTTACAAATAAAAGCTTTACGTATTTCTCGCATTTTTTTTAATATATGATCTTCTTTCATTTTAGGAATTGTTTGAATAAGTTCAGCAGAAAATCGCCCTGTTTTTGCTCCAGATTGATAAAAAGAAAAATGAGCATAAGCAGAAACTTTAGATGTGTAGTGTTGAACTAATGGTTTATAATATGTTGTACGTTGTTTTTCATAAAATCTATACATTAATTGATGATAAATAAATGGATGAGATTTAAATTCTTGTAATGTTTGTATGTTTGTAGAAATATGCCCTTTAGAATTTGGCTTAATATTTAAATTTAATTGCTCTATAATTTCTTTAACTTGTTTAGGAGAAGCAGGATTATAATAAAATTTATTTTTAGGAAAAGTAACTGTTAAATTATATTTATCAATATAAGTTAAAATTTTTTTGTAATGTAAAATTTTTTTATTATAGAATTCATTACTTTTTTGTTTACAAAAATTTCTATCAATTAACATTCCAATTTGTTGCATATGAACTATAATAGGAACTAATGATATTTCAAAATTATATAATTTTTTATATGGTAAAATACGGTTAAAAAAATAAAAAAATAATTTAATAGTGTACTCCGTATCTTTAATAGCATATGGTTTTATAACTTCATATGGTATCATTTCATAATCAAAAATTTTTCCTTGTTTTTTTGCTTCACGCTTTAATTTTGCTTTTATTTTACTAAGAGCTTTTTCTTCATCGCATGTTTCTTCTAATATTAATTTAGCCATTGTTTTTAATTTTAATGAAGCAAAATTTTCATTAATTAATGAAGCCATAATTAATGTACAATGATAAGGCGGAACTACATTTATTCCAATTAATGAAAGTGCATAAATATCATTAGTAATAGCATGAAAAATTTTTTCAATGTGAGGATTTTCACATAATTTTTTCATTTGTTTTTTTCCTTTTATAGTACGCAAATCAAATAATTCACTTTCCATAAGTGAATTTGTGACTGTACCTATAAAAGGAATTTTATTTTTATTATATTCAGTATCTATAGCTAAAATATATTTAGACATTTTCTATTTGTTTTATTAATAAAGTAATATTACAATTTTTAAGATAATAATCTCTATGTAAATCTGTGTATGGATAATAATAATAAATTTTACGCACACCTATAGATAATAATAATTTTATACAATTTAAACAAGGTTGATAAGTACAATAAGAAATTAACCAACCATCAATATTATTTCCTCTTTCAATACATTTAAGAACTGCATTTGCTTCAGCATGTATAGTTCTTATACAACTTTTCCCTAAAGCACTTGAACCATAAGTATTATAATTATCTACTAATAAACATTCTGTATCATTGCAATGTTTATCCTGACTTATACTCCCAACATAACCTGTACCAACTATCATATTACTTTTAATAATTATAGCACCAATTTTTATACGACAAGTTGAGAATTCTGAAATTGCAGTAGTTATTTTCATCCATGCATTATGTGTTATATGTTTATTCATCTTAATTCCGATTAATTTTATATATACGATTAATAAAAACATTTTGTAAATTTTTAATTATTAATTGTTGTTTCATATTAAATTGAAATATTTTTATTAGATCTTCTAATGTTGTAGCATGATTAAAATAATGTGATATAAATTCTTGTATTTTGTTTAATTTAATATTTTCAAATGGTAAAACCCATGAAAAATTATTAGAAGCATTCCATTCATTAAATATTAATTTATCTCTTTTATAAACATGTAAACTTGCAATATTATAATGAATAAATCCTGGTTTAAGTGTAGAGTAATAATTTTTTAGAATATCTAAAATTAAAAAAAATAACATTTGCCAATGAAGACTATCTATAGAAAAACCCGTAATAAAATCTGATGAACGCGATGTTATTATTAAATTTAAATAATCTTTTCTTATTAAAAATTGTAGAGATGTATTACATGGTACATCAAGTGTATTTATACATAAATCATTAGTATAAAAAATGGGTATAAAAGCTTGACGTGTATATTTATCATTTATTAATTTTTGAATACATTTTTGTAACATTGGCATAATACGTGGTCCATATGCACCATTTAATATTTCACCATCATCACTATATTGTAACATTGATTTATTAAATTTTTCTAACAATTTAATTTCATTATGTCCACCTATAATCCATAAAAATTCTCCTAATACAAAAGTAATGGGTATAGCACGAGAATTTATATGACTATATATAGATATTCCATATTTCATATTTATGGAACAATGGTAATTAATTATTTCATATGATATTTGTTGATTTCTACAATTAATAGTAGTAATATTAGAGTGTAAATCTTTAATAGTATTATAATAAATATTTGCAAATAAATTATTTAAATAATTCATTGTAAGTTTCTCAATTTATTTTTCATGTAATTAATATATTCATTAGATTTTCCTATTTGTAAAAAATATGATGGAGAATATGTTTTTATAATTTCCCAATTTTTATCTTTTATATACGAAATAGTATCATAAGCTATTGTACCCATTGTAATAATTTTTGCTTTAGGAGATATTAACATTGTACATGTTATTTCATCTTTTAATCTTTTACTTACACACCATAATTTTAACCTATTTTTTAATTGCAAATAATTTTTTAATTTATCATCTTTAGGTATACATAAAATAATATTAGTTACCCATATATCAAATTGAGAAATTTTATTTTTTTGAAGCATTTCTTGAAATAAATTATTTGATTTATCATTATGATATTTAGGTGCTTTACCAATAAATATATATTTTGGTTTTATTACTCCATAAGCTGATGTAGGTCTATGATGTTTTTGTCCAAATAATGAATATTTATCATGTTCATTTCCTAATTTACAAGTTTTATATTCAGGACAATTTATTTTATTTTGTGAAAAACAATTTTGGCTTTTTATTTGATTGTTTAAATTAAATGGTATGACAATGTTTTGTGATGAAAAATTATTAAAATTTTTTAATGTTGATAAAATTTTTGTAGTTAAATAATCATTTCTTTTATCTAATGAATTAAAATTAGAAGAATTTATCACTAAACTATGTACACAATTTATTTTATTTAACCATTTAGATACATTGATAAATAATGTAGAAACATATGCTGCATATTTAGGAAATGCATATTTAAAAGATGTATCTTTTTTATTTTTTAATTTAAATTGTTCATAAGTATTTTGATCAGCATATAATACTATAAATAGTATAATTGTATTCTTTAATTTTAATAAATCTACTTTTAATTCTTTTAAATAATCTACAGTATAATTTCTAAATTTTGAATATACTAGTTCACCAAACATTGATCTATCACAAATTATAATTGACTTATTTTTAGATTTATCATTTAATAACAATAATTTTGTATGAAAAAAAATAGAATCTTTTTGTTCTTGATAAATTTTATTTATTTTTTTTTCTGTTGGTCCTTTAAAATGGATATATGAAATGTTAGTATATAAATTATTACATTGCTTTAACAAATCTTTTGTAAATGTTGTTTTTCCTATATTATCAGGCCCTTCAATACAAATTAAATAATTTTTTTCTAGTTTATTATTCATTTATATTCTTTTTCTAACTTATCAAATAGAACATTTAATTGACTCATTATTGTTAAATCTTTTGAATTATTGTCTGGATGATATTTTTTTGATAAAAGTTTTCTAATAGATCTAATATCTTCTTGTGTTAATAATTTTCTTATGTTTATCCAAGGATTGTTATCTTGCTCATTATTATTTTGTTTATTAGAAGATTCTTCTGTTATATCTTGTTCATACTCATCTATAATAATTTCATCAAAATATAATCCAGCTAAATGCTCAATTAGATTTGCAAATTCTATTGGTGCTTCACAAGCATTTAATTCAAGATTATAATGTAGTAATTTAATTTTAGAAACTAACATTCCTACAAAAGGACTATTCCAAGGTAATACAATAAATACAGATCCAGCTTGATGATCAATAATAAGCTGACAAACTTTTTGTCTTTTTTTTCTTATATTTGGCATATTATTAAGAAGCTTTTAACCTACACCACCATGTGCGCCAATTATGCCAAGTTTTTTGATGCTGTATAATATCTTGTGCTAAAGAAGTTTTGAATTTACAATCTATACATTCATAAGCTATAAATAAATCTCGCAAATCCCATTTAGATTTATCTAAACTTAATATGTGATTGGTTAAAGATAAGTTATAAAGTATGATTGTTCTTCGAGGTAAAAGGTATCTCTTAATACACCAAATTAATCCTTCAGGTTGGTGATACATATCTTTACATCGTGAGCAAACTACCCAATCCCCACTTGCAATTTGCCCAAAATGCCACCCTATAAAACAAGCTATCGCTCCTAATATCGTCATTCGCCATCCTTGTGGTGTTTCTTCATCTGGTTCAAATAATACAGCCATTATTTTTTTTCCTAATACGAAAGCAGTAGAAGATATAAATATTTAACTTGATCTAACTACTTTAATCTACAACCTCCAAAAACTGGCCTTTAAAACCGTATTCTCGTGCTTTTATTTTTAATTCTTGAGTTATGTTAGGTGATAGAATCATAATATAATCAGGGGATATTTTCTTTATTTGTGTGGCATTGAGTATAGATAAATTTGTGCCTGGTATTTTATAATTTATTTTGCTGGGAGCGTCATCAAACACACCTTTAAGTCGTTCAGCGATCGTAAAATTATAATTTAATCTAACACATGCTTTAGCACTCGCACCATAACCGTATATAGTTCCTTCTATATCTTTAATGGTTTGAAATAATCTTTCATTTTCTTGCTTTATTGTTTGAGCGAAATTGGGCATTTGTGTAAACAAATAATTACAATCCTTCAATATTTGATTGAGTTGTTCACTTGGTAACCTAGAAAATCTTTTACTTATAGTTACTAATAAAGATCCTCCATGAATATGAGTTGATTGCATATTACAAACAAACAAATCTTTACGATTCATAAATAATCTAAGAATTGATCCACGAGAAAAGTAATTTAAATGCTCATGATAAATAGTGTCATACATATTCTTCTTAACACAAGTTGTTAAATCAGGTACTTCAAATACAAATAATCCTCGACAATTTAAAGCAATGGCTATTCCGTCTAGGAACTCATTTAAATTATCCACATGTGCAAATACGTTTGTTGCAAAAATAACATCTGCATGTCCATGTTCTTTTACTACTAACCTTGCTATTTTTGGATTCCAAAATGTATTATATTTAATATAATTACCTGTAATACTACTAGGTTCAATACCAACTTTTTTAATGTGATAATTATCATATTGATTTAATAACGATCCATCATTCGCACCAATATCAATTACTAATTCATAAGGATCTATAGGATTGTCTTTTACAAGAAATTTACAATGTTCAATCCAAGATTTAGACTGGCCAGCTAAAAACGGATATTTCCCTGTATATAGTTCATTAGGAGCTATTGCAATAGAAAGCTGAGCATGTTGACATATTAAGCAATACATAAGTTGAAGAGAATATTTAGTCGATTCGTTATAATTATTAGCTAATGGTTGATTTCCTAAATCAAGAACTTTTTTTAGCTTTACAAGTCGACTAGAACAAATTCTACACTCATTAATAAATTTATAATTGGCTATCTTTTCCATTATTTTTCCTATCTCGGTTCAGTGACAGAACCATCATCAGTTTGCATAAAAAAGATAAAGTAAGCAATAAAGAAAAATAAAAAGAATAAATAATTTCTGTTTATAAGCTTGAACAGTAATGAGATAGTTTGGTTATTTCTTTTATATTAATTTATTTAACTTAGCTAATTCATCCATTTTACTTAAATAAAGTCTGTTCCAATTAGCTGCCCAAACTTCTAAACTTTGATATTTATTATTTGTAGTTGGCCTTAATCCAGCTTTTTTATATGCATACACAATTGCATTAGGTATTAAGTCATTCCGTTTTTTTCTGTATTCTTCGTCAGTTATACTTATTTCCCAATTAAATCTTCCACATTTAAATAAATGATTATACGGAAGTCTAAGTTCATCAGGTTTATTATAATTATAAAGTTGATTAACAAAATAAACAGTTGTTGTTTTAGTTAATGCTTGAGTGCCATGCCAACAATTTCCAGGAACAAATATAAGCTGAAGATTATTTGAATCAGCATTTATTTCATGAAATGAAGATTCATCTTCAGAAACGTATACGATTTTAGCTTTTCCTTGTATAACTATGAGATAATCATTTTGATTGTTTATATGCTTATGCCACGCTCTAATTATTCCAGATTTACTAGTACTTAGCATAGCTTGTTTAAAATTAAAATTTTTTGTTATCTCCCAGTCTGATCTCATGAGTTCTGTAAAAGAACCTCGTGTGTCTGTATTTGTTTTGAGTTCTTTAAATGCTTGATTCTTCATTTTGGCCATACAATATAGACAATAACAAGAAAAATTACTAAAGATATAATTTGAAGACTAAACATAATCCGATCTTCACGTTGACGTCTTTTTTTTAATCTACTTATATCTTGTCTATCTAAACGATAATCTATATGATCCATAATAATTCTCCTATTTAAAGTACTTGCAAGCATTATATTAAATATTGACAGCTGTTTTAAGATAATAAAGAACATTATTTTTTTTCTTTATACATTTTTTTTATTAAATTATATGATTATTATAATAAAACTTTTTTTAAAAGTATATATAAAAATGTAATAAAAAAGTAATAAATATAAAAAAAAAGTATTATTATTTTTTGGTATTATTTTTTTTAATATTACTATGTTCTTTAATTTCTAATTTTGTAAATAAAGACTGTGCTCCAAGATCTGTGTATTCTTTTTTTATTTTATTTAATTTAATTTGGAGATTTGGAGATAATAGCTTTTTTTGTTGTTCTTTTTGTTGTTCTTGATTGTGTGTTTTTATTAAATGTATCGCATATTCTGTTATCTTAACATTATTATTATAAAAATTTTCTACTAAATTTTCTTGTATTAGCATAGTAATTAATGCATCACTTATCTTTAAATCTGTTGATTTTTCTAATCGTATAGTTAATTGTTTTTTTGTTAAAGGTATTCTGATATATTTAGAAATACCATTTTTATTTTGTTTAAATCTAAAATATTCTTGTAGTACATTAAAAAGATTATTTTTTCCTATTTTAGTTTGTAAATATTTAATGTTAAAAGTTTCTATTAATGATTCTATTGTTGTAGGAGCTTCAACATATTCAGGAATATTAATTACATAATCTACAAAGTCAATAGATTTAATTTTATTATTAGATAATTTTCCAAATGATTCTAATAATAATGTTCCTAATTTTAATGGAGCATAAACATTACCATTATCTAATATCATTAATATATCATCTTCTTTTAATTCATATTCGTCATAAAATTTTATTTTTCCTAATTTATTTTTTCCGAATCCAATGTTCATGATCATTTCTCCTTTTTTTAAATGTGTGTTTTATTATAAAATAATTTTTTTTAAATGTACATAAAAAAATGTAAAGTTAAAAATAATACCAAACAATAATAATACCAAAAAAGATAATACCAAAAAAGATAATACCAAATAATAATAATACCAAAAAAGATAATACCAAATAGTAATAATAATACTTTATTTTTATACTTATTACTTTTTTATTACATTTTTATGTTTACTTTTGAAAAAAAAATGTATATGTTAATAAATATTTTTTATTTTTATTAAGAAATAATAATTACACAGCACTAAATATTTATCTTAAATTTACTTTTTTTTCTTGATCTTTTTTTGATCTTGTTTTGATCTTATTCTTTTTTTGATCTTGTTCTTGTTTTGATCTTATTTTGATCTTGTTCTTGTTTTGATCTTGTTCTTGTTTTGATCTTGTTCTACTACTACTACTACTACTACTACTACTATTATTACTATTATTACTATTATTATTATATTATATTATATTATATTATTAGATAAAGATAAAGATAAAGATAGATAGATAGATAGATAGAAAAGGTGACTAAACGCGAGGAGACTAAAAGTGGGACACGATAGTAACCAAGATCAAAACAAGATCAAAACAAGATCAAAACAAGAACAAGATCAAAACAAGAACAAGATCAAAATAAGATCAAAACAAGAACAAGATCAAAAAAAGAATAAGATCAAAACAAGATCAAAAAAAGATCAAGAAAAAAAAGTAAATTTAAGATAAATATTTAGTGCTGTGTAATTATTATTTCTTAATAAAAATAAAAAATATTTATTAACATATACATTTTTTTGTGTACAATGTTAAAAAGATAATGTATAATAATATATAAAATATCAAAAAAAGGATTATTAAATGGCAAAACGTGATAATTTAAAACATGCATTAAGAGATGCTGTAAAAGATGAACTAGAAAATTTACATGCAGATGAAGAACTTGAATTAGGCAAAAATGGGGTTATATTTCCTGGTGAATCTGAATTACGTGGTCTTAATTTTGATAAAAAAGTTAAATCACGAGATGAAATAGTATTAGATGAATTATTAGCAAGTGTACCACGTAACCAAGGTTATTATTTAAAACTTTATAAAGAAAAAAATCCGAATGAATTTGAATTAAAGCAAAGAATAGATAATTATGAAACTTGGTCTGATATGGAATGGGAGATCACATCCATTGTTAGACAATATACTAATAAAAGCCAAGCATTAGCAGACAAATGGGGTTCAGGAAGATATAGAGTTATCATATGGAGAGATGGCGGTTTACGAGGACCAAAATATAAACCAATTGATTTTATTATTGATGCTCAAGAATCTGAACAATTTGAAAAAAATACACATAAAAATGGAAATAATGGATATATGTCACAAATGGATGTAGAAGAAAAAGTTAAATCACAAGTTGCTACTTTAGGAGAACTAATTAAAACATTGCAATCAGTAAATCCAAATGTAAGTCCTGAACAAACTCAAAAATTATTAAGTGATTCATTCAAAGCAGGAATAGAGACTAAAGCTGGAGAATCAAGCACATTAGGAACTCTATTAACAGCATTATTACCAGCACTTATTAATAAACCTGTAACAACTGCACCACAACCTGATATAGCTTCAATTGTGGGAGCATTAGGAAATATTATTTCATCTTCAACACAAGCAAATAAAATAGAACCAATTCAACAATTAGATCCCATTGATCTTCTTATTAAGCTTAAACAAGCAGGTTTAATTCCAGAAACTAATACTCAAAAAGAAGATCCAACAACTAAAACTCTTGAACTTATTTCACAACTAATGCCACTTATGCAAAATCTTACAGGAGGTGGCAGCGATACGAGTCCACTTACAGAACTAATACGAGTTGTAGGTCCTCAAGTTGGAAAAGTAATATCTGACATTACAAATACAGTCAATACTGTAGTTACAAAAGGTCGTATAACACCTTCAAATAAACCATCAGTAATTGTAGAATCTTCTACACCTATACCTACTCAATCTTCGGTACTAACTTCTAATGAACAAACCTTACAACCAATATTAACTAGTGAGTTACCTGTGTTTAAAGCAATTAAAATAGCTGCAGAAAATAAAGATATTACTTTTTATCCTCAACTAGAAGATCTTACAATGAGAATTATGACTGAAGAACAATTCAGTCAATTAATAAATAATCAACTTGATCCAGCATCTATACTTACTCAAATAGCTAAATTTGGTGGAGATTTCTTTGTAACACCCATGGCTAGTGAATATTTTAACAATTTTATAGCATGGAAAAAAATACAAATTGCAAACGAAATTATAGCTGCATGTGAGCAATGTAAAACAGAATTTGTTTTTACGACTCAGGCTGAGTTTGAGCAAGATAATAAATGTCCAGAATGTGATACTATATTAAAAACTATAATATAAAGTAACGTCCATCTCATGAGATGAGCGAGGATTGAAATAATCTTCCAATTATTTATTTGGCAGTAATAAATAATCTTTGAGTGCCCTCTTGTGGCCGCGTAATTTAATTATAACCTACATTTAAAGGAGAATAATTATGTCACTATTGGGAGCTTTCATTGATTCAAGAACAATAGCAGCAGTTGTTTCTGGGAATAGCGCGACTTTTGCACATAGCTTACCTGCTAATCCCCACATTGTGTGGGTTGAACCTAATGTTAGTTTAGGATCTTCTACTAATTGGTATCATGTTTATGCTCTTCATGATGCTACCAACGTAACTCTCCACAATGATGGTGGTGCAAATGGTCCAGTACATCGTATTGTTTCGGCGGTTCTTCACAGTGTGATTCTTTAATCGCCCCTACGCTTCCGGTCGTAGGTTAAATATAACCGGATTATTTAATTGGAGAATTAAAAAATGAAAATACAAGAAGGTTGTTTTGCATACCCTGATATAGATGATGAAGATTTAATAAAAACTGGAAGTGTGTTTATTGGCTATACTAAAACTGAAATAGAAAAAATAATGACGAATGAAATAGAGGAATATTTTTTAGAAGATATGCCAGATCTTAAGTTTATAATGTTTTCGGTACAAGTTTATATAAAGTAAGGTTAAAAAATGAAAACACAAGTTCAAGAAGCTGGAATTGATATTAAAGGATTAAAGTTTATTATCTCACCGGATGGTCCTTTGTTGTTTGAAAATGTTCCAATCCTTAAAGCACCATGGGATATTGAAACAATCTTGACAATTATTAAAGAAATAGAACCGGATGTAATCATTGAAACAGGAACAGCTTACGGTGGCTCTGCTCTTCTTTACTCAAAAGTATGCCCACAAATTATTACAATTGAAGACCGTTCCCATTACGGTGGCGATGGAACAAAAATTGATCCACACACAATGAGAGGCTATATTCCTGTTGAATACACACCAAAGAAATCATTAGGAGTAGAATATATTGAGAAATCTAGTATTGACGCAGATACTCTTCTTCGTATACAAGAAATTTGCCGTTATAAAATAGTATTAATAAACCTTGATTCTGATCATCATTGCGATAACGTATATGCTGAATTAAAAGCTTATGCCGATTTCGTATCTATTGGATCATATTTCATTGTTGAAGATATGCAAATCAGTTATATTCATTCAAGGCATGGTTGGGGTCCAGATATTGCAGTTAAGAAATTTCTAGAAGAGGATAAAAGGTTTAGGGTAGAAGAGAAGTGGAATAAACAACAGTCATTGAATTTTGGTGGATATTTAAGGAGAGTCAGTTGAAGAGATTATTAATATTATTATTATTAACATTGAATTTAGTGTCAAATGTCTATGCATCTAGCGTTTCACTTAAAGACTTAACAGGCACATGGTCGGAAACTGTATTATGAAAACACAAGTTCAAGAAGCAGGTATTAAAATTGGTCGGTTTGATAGACCAACTTTTGTTATAGTATTAGTTACATTTGGAACATTACCCGTTGAATTTCTTCATGCAGTTCTTCGGCTTCAAGTTCCTATTAATTGCACCTCCCACTTCATCTCCACAAAAGGAATGGAAATTGGAGTAGCACGGTGTCAAGTTATTGTTGATATTTTAGCAATGGGAGATAAGGCCCCTAAGTATATTCTCTGGCTTAGTGATGATGAACTTCCTGATTATGATGCTCTCATTAGGCTCTGGATGGAGATTGAAAAAACAAATTCTGACGGATCTCCTAAATGGGATATTCTTACTAGTCTTGTTTATCTTAAGTCCAATCCACCAGAACCTGTATTATGGAATGCTAAAATTCGCGGAGATGGTCCATTAGTTCCTGGTATTGATTTTAAAGTAGGTGATATAATCGAAGCTGATGTAGGTGATTTAGGCTTTGGTCTTATGCGAACGGAGATTTTTAAGACTTTACCTACACCATGGTTTAGAACAGGTTTCATTAAACAACAACTTCCTGATACAACTGATAAATTAAGCATGCACACTGAAGATTGCTGGTTCTTCAATCTCGCGAAAGAAGCAGGCCTGCGAATAGGTGTTCATACTGGTGTTCGTACGGCACATTTTAATAAATATGATGGAAAGATATATTAGGAGACTTATATGCAAATGCAACCTACATCAATTAAAATGATGAAGAAATGTCGTCACAATGTACCATTAGTAATTACATCTACAAGTGATATTCGTCCTTGTATTTGTTGTGGACAAGATGTAGGATTCACACAAGACGAAGAGTGTAAAGTGTGTAGGTTAGGTATTGAAAGAAGTGATGTGCCTGAACAATCTATTCCTGATGATTATATTTTAGATCGTGGGCCAGTGCACCAAGTATTTGCAGATGAACGTATCATTGAAGAAACTTCACCAGGTTACTATAAATTACTTTTAGGTGCTACAGGAATAAAATCAACATTTACAACTCTTAGTAATATTATGCAGTTGCCTTGGCCGTATGAAGATGGTACAGTTACTGAAGCTGAGATTGGCTCTATTGTATGTAGAATGCCGTTATATACTCTAATTGATATTATGTGTGAAATTCATCGAGTTCTAGTCCCTCAAGGTTTACTTACAATATCTACACCATTTTATCTCCATGATTCTTACATTCGTGATCTTCGTAATATCACTCCTATTTGTGAGGATACATTTGGATTCTTTTCCAAAACCTGGTGTAATAGGAATAAAGTTGAACCTTATACAGATAAATGTGACTTTAAACCCGCGGGTATTCGCTATCATTCAGAAGATGAATGGTTACCACGAGCAGATTCCGTGAAGAATTGGGCAAGAGCACATTATTGGGGTGTAGTGAAGAAGATTGAAGTTGTATTAAGAGCAATAAAATAAAAAAAAAGGAAATAAAATGACTAAAAGTGAAGCAAAAGTAGTAATAAAAAATTATTTTAAACACACAAATGATGATCTATATTTTGACTTACTTTTTGCTATAATAAAAGCAAACCCATACTACGGAAAATTTGTGGATAAACAAAATATTCTAGAAGATTTACTAGAAGAAATAGATGAAGTTCTTCAAGATATAATTACAAAAAGTTAACATTAAAAAAAAGGTATAAAAAAAAATTTATGAAGCAAATAAATCTTGATACTATAGATGAATACCATAAGTTTTTTTTTCATTTAGTAAATTGGCGAGAAGATATTGTTTTTCTTGGTGTGCCTATTCTAAAGAATCCATTAGATTTATGGACCATTCAAGAACTCATTAATAAAAATTCTCCTAACGTAATCATTGAGACAGGTACAGCATGGGGTGGATCAGCCCTTTTTTATAGTACATTTTTACAGGCACAAAAAAGCAAAGGTATTGTGATTAGTGTTGATATAGGTAAACCATATTATATACCAATAGAATATAAACAACCAATAGCTGATAACATCTTTTATATTATTGGAGATTCAAGTATACAAGAAACCAAACAAAGAGCAGTAGAAATTATAGCACGTTATGTGCAAGAACCACGTGTGATGGTTCTTCTTGATAGTAATCATTCATATGAGCACGTAACAAAGGAATTATATTTGTGGCAAAATCTAGTCACACTAGATCAATATCTTATAGTAGAAGATACTAACACCAAACTCGTTCTTCCAGAAGATGAGACGTGCAACGCAGGTCAAGCTGCTCAAGATTGGGAGAAACAAACTTCAATGTTTCTTCTAGATAACAAATGCGCGAAGGAAAAATGGGGTTTTAGCTTTAATAACTATTACAAAAAAATAAGAGACTAGGAGAAAATAATGAAAAAATTACTTTTTACTTTGATCACGGTATGCACGCTTTGCACTTCTGCTATGGCATTTGAACTTGGTGGACTTAAATTCGAATTTGGTGAGTCTCCAACTACAACTACTGATGTTCAAGTAATGGGTCGAATTGGTAGTCGATCTATTATTGGAGGTGGAGTATGTTCAGGTTATGCATATCGTTTTAATGCTGCTGATGTGTTTAATGCTGATTTATTTGCTGTATGTGCTATTGGGACAGGCACAGTAGGAAATACAGAACAAGCAGAGTTTGTAGGTGGTTTAGGATTATCTCCAGTTTCTCTCTTTAATGGTAAGCTCAAGATGGTAGTTGGTTATGATTTTGATTCTAAAGAGTGGTTCAATCTTTCAGCCACTACATTATCAGCTATAGTGCAATTTTAACTTTTTAATATGAAAATACTAATTACAGGCATTTGCGGCTTTATTGGTTCACACTTCGCGGATCACGTTCTCACTAACACTGATTGGGAGATTGTGGGATTAGATCGAATGAATTACGCTTCAGGAGGATTTAATCGTTTACGAGATTCAAAGCTTTACAATCATAAAAGAATAAAAGTATTAACTGCTGATATCATATTACCTCTTTCAGAAGGAGTAAAGCAAGAAATAGGTGAAGTTGATTACATTGTGCACATGGGTGCTGAAACCCATGTTGATAAAAGTATTAGTGATCCACGACCATTTATTTATAGCAATGTTATTGGTACGTTTGAACTTCTTGAATATGCACGAACACTACCTAACCTTAAAAAATTTATTTATATGAGTACTGATGAAGTTTTTGGTCCATCTCTTAATAATTATGCATTTAAGGAATGGGATAGATATAAGTCATCGACGCCATACAGCGCAAGTAAAGCAGGAGGTGAAGAATTATGTATTGCTTATCATAACACCTTCAATCTACCTACAGTCATTATTCACACGATGAATGTTTATGGTGAAAGACAGTTTACGGAAAAGTTCATACCCAAAATGCTTCGTCAATTATTACAAGGGGAAGAGATTAAAATACATTGGGAGAAAAGCTCACAAACATATAGTTCACGGTGCTGGATACATGCTCGCAATGTCGCAGATGCTATTCTTTTTCTTATTACAAAAGGTGAAAAAGGTGAGAAATATAACATTGTTGGAAGTCTTAAAACAAATAAGCATTTAGTTACTTTAGCGGCAAGCACATTGGGAAAAACATTTAAAGTAACAAATGTAGATGCAAAAACGGTTAGACCGGGTCATGATCTTCATTATATTCTTGATGGTACTAAAATGCGTGACTTAGGGTGGAAAAGTCCTGTAGATTTTGAGCAAAGTTTTACACACACTGTAAGATGGTTTAATGATAATAAACACTGGTTAGAATTATGAGTAAAATATATTACCGCACTCCACAAATGACAACTGGTAATGGTTTTCGTTGTTATAATTGTAATCAAGAACTTGCAAAGAAGTTAGTGGGTTCAGTTTATGAAATTGTGTTAGAATGCAGACGTTGTCATGCTGAGATTACCTTGCGAACACGCGAGTCAATACCATTTCTTGAACAAGGGGAAAAAGATATACAATGATTCTAGACGCTCCTACTACACGCTTTGAACTTGGCTACGGTACTATTGCAGTTCCACGACGAACTGGTATGAAGATGCGTGAGATTATTCTTGAATCTGCTGATAATCTCTATGTGAGAAAGTGGGCAGAGAGAATGGTAGAAAATGTTACTGATAGAGATGAGTGGGGGGAGGCGAATGCAATCTTTACATTTTTACAAAACCACACGAGATATGCTAAAGATCCGCGTGGAACTGAGTTCATTCAAACTCCTCCCTACGTTCTCAAACACATTGAACTTGAGATGAAACCATCACTCGACTGCGACGATTATACGGTTATCAGTCTTTCACTTTTACGTTCTTTAGGTTATCCAACAATTATTAGAATTACAGGCTACAAATCGGATAGAAAATTCGTCCATGTTTATGGTATGGTTAAAATCAATGGGAGATGGGTAGCATTCGATCCGGTTAGGAAAGATCAAGATCTCGGATGGGAAGCTCCTTATAAAAAACGTGTAATGGATATTAGGATCTAGTATGTTTGGACCTACAACAGACTCAAGGTCATTATGGGAGCAAGTTAAGTCTAAAATTGGTGCTATGCAACGTCTTCCCGGAGATATTGAACAAAAAAAAGGTGAGGTTATTGTAATGGCAAGACAGCCAGCTGTTACAAGTCTCCCTAATGACCACCCAACAAGGATTGAGTTTCGTAAAGTGTTAGCACATTTAATTACGATGAAAGAGGAAGCTAATACGGTTGCAGCTAAAATCTCACGGTATCTTCCTGATTGGCGGTCTGCGGCAGGAGAGACTCAAGGTCTCGGAGCTATTCCTATTGTGCTTGGTGTTGCTGCAGCGGGTGCACTTGCTTATGTTGCAGTTAAAGGCCTCGAGCTTTTAAAACAGTACAAGCAAGAGATGGATGTATTTGAGAGTTTGAAAGCTAAAACACTAAGTTTGAGTGAAGCTCGTGGACTTATTTTAGCTACTAAGCCTCCAGCACTGATTGAAGCAGGTGTTGGATTAGGCGCTGGTATTGCCTTAGTGCCCGTTTTATTAAGCGGGCTAGTATTATTTTGGTTTTTTGGTTTACCAAAAAAATAGGAGAAATTTAGGAGAAATTTAGGAGAAATTTATGTCTTTAGCTCAAGGTTTTACATCAGCAGTTGAGGCTCGAATACAAGATCAAGTTGCTCTTTTTTTGAGCCAAAAATCGACCTTAGTTCGTCTTCAAGGAGCATCCAATCCCATTGTGCAAGAGCAAGCAGATAAACTATATTCACAGCAACTCACGTTAGAGGAAGAGCTTAAAAAAACATTAAAGAGAATTGATAATATTAAAGCGGGTGCTTACACTATTTCAGATGTTACTGCTATTGGTACATTTGGTAAAATAATGTCAGATCATATTAAGCAAGTTCAGCAACTTCAAGCAGGAAGTCCTTTAGAGGCTAGCGTCATTACAGCTAACATACCACTTCTTCTAGCGGGAGCAACCATTGTAGGGGGTTTTCTGTACACAATGAAAAACCGCTCACAAGATAAAAGGAGTAGTCATGGTCGAGGGAAAAAACAATGAACGATTGGAAATGGTATATAGGTTTTAAGAAAAATAAAACCATTCAGCTTTTTGTTGATGTCAAAGATCCGACAAAAAGACGTTACTCCCAATTCGACCATGTCGTAGGACCGTTTGAAAGTAGGGCTGAGGCGGTGACGTATGCAACAGAAGTGTATTATAAGCGTCGCCGACCTAATCCGGCCGATTTTGAAAATCACAAAACAGTTATTTATGAAAATATAGAAGAAATTCGAGCTGAAAAAGGAAAAAATTCACTTTGGCCTAAAGATAAGTTTAAGCACAGATTTAAACGAGGAGCACAAGTATTCGGGCTTGATAATGGAGATTTACTTATTAAAAGTAAAAATGGTAAAAAACTTTGGAAAAAATTTAATTACTAATCACGTTATAAGCAAAGTTGAACGTGAACTTCGTGTAAAAACGAAAAGGGACATAGAGGTTTTAAATTGAGTATTATCATCAACCTCCTGGCAGTGGGGGATATAAAAACCTATTATTATAATAGGCAAAAAAAGGAGAATAAAGAATGGCTAAAGAACCATTTTTAATTAATCCTCCACAGCAAAAAAGAAAAAAAATAAGATTAATTAAAAAATTAAAAACAATATTAAAATCAAAAAGGAGAACAACTATGGCAAGAGCAAAAAAAAGAGTTAAAGTTAAAGGTAAGCGTCATCGCCCAGTCATGTATGGTACTGGAAAATTATGGTCGCGTAGTCCATTTTCATTAAGTCGTAAAGCAGGTATTAAAGTTAATCCGAGACGAAAAAAACGAAAGAGAACTTATCGTAAATTAAACTCTCCACTTATGATCGCTGGAACAAATCCAGTTCGTCGAAAATATCGTAAAAGAAATGCTCCTAAACAATATTATCGTCATCGGCAAAATCCAGTGATTAATTTAGGTGGTCCTATGGAGTTTACCAAGAACATGCCTTACATTTTCACGGGTGCGTTATCTGCTACGGCAGCAGCTGCAATTCCACCCATGATTCTTCCGATGCTTGGCCCTATAGCAGCTGGACCTGGAGGAAGAATTTTAGGTAAGTTTGCAGTAGCTATTGGTGGTGGATTTGTAGTCGATATGGTTATGCCAAGAAAAGGTCATGGAGCTGTATGGGCTCTAGTTGGCTCTGGTGTTGCTTTAGCAGATGCAATTAATGAATACATACTCAAAAAGATGGGTTTGCTTTCTGATTACAGCGTGAGTAATTACGATATGAGTGATTACGAAATTGCTGATGAAGATGGTTATTCATCTAGTGATTACAGCTCAATGGGAGCTTTCCCTGATACCGAAGTTGGTATGTCAGCGTTTCCAGCGACTGCATATCAATTTTAGAATTATTTAAGCTTTAGTGTCCATTGTGACCTTCCTTTACTAGTGCCCATAGTGGCCTAATCTTAGTGCCCGTAGTGGCCTAATCCCCAATGTGGGAATGGAGTTAAGATTATGCCACAGAAATTCAATAGGGTTATTGCATCCCAAGATCCACTTAAAGCCCGTCAATATCGTACACAACGTCCCGAATCTCCTGAAGATTTGTGGCAACCGTTATACGATCGTGTGAACATTGCTACAACTCCGACATCAACCGTTTCCTTTTTTGCTACACCGAAAGGGCAGGCGGCTACTTTAATTGTTGGTACAGCAACATCTTCAAAAACGAAAACATTTCGAGACACCAATATCGAAACGGCTAATGTAATTCCTAGTAAACTTTATAAGTTTGTCGGGTTTTCTTTAGCATTTATTCACTCTTCACGGTCTGCTGCGACTAATGCGGCTGATCGAGATTTGGTATTAGATGGTGGATATTTGAATATTCGTTTCATTGATAAGGATATTCTTTTTATACCATTACTTGGTATTCCGGTACTGAATCCATTTTCAGCTATCGCAACAACCGCAAATAATACTTCCATTATGGGATCAAATCCTGGTGGTGGACAAGGGATTCCTATGTATCCTTTGCGTGTCGATCTCACTTTGGAGCCATATACAAACTTCAATGTGAGTATGAACTTCGACGGGACGTTAACGTTATCGAATAGCTTGGATGTGTATTTTGTATTCCACGCTTTCCAACGGAGACCAACGTAACTTAGTTAAATGCTTCGGCCTCTTTCAATGGTGGAGGAGGTCGAAGCTTAACTAAAACTATCCTGGCAGTGGATTAGGAGAGATAAATGGCTTGGGAAGAATATTACGTTTACAATACAACATTCACAGACTTAGAAGGTGGCAGCGGAACTGTATTTACTGAGAATGAGATTAGAATCGACACAGACGCAGATTTTAAGTTTATAAAGACGATTCATCAACCTGTAACAGCTAGGGCACGCATACGCTATCGAGATGATACTACGGGGCGTTTCCTTATGAAAGGTTCGCAAGACTTGCGCACTATTTCCAGCCATTCACTTTACAATGTAAGTCCGGGTTCACCTCTACCTCCTGGGTTTGTTCCTTTCATTTGGCCAAGACCTTATATCATCCCCGCAGCTACTACTTTCACAGTAGGTGCAGCGGACTTTTCGGGTCTCACTGCTACTCTACGCATGACATTTCATGGGACAAAAGTGCGACAAGGGCAAGCACCTTGGGAGAGAAAATATCGTGCTATGGTTCCTTTTGTATACCCACTCTCCAATGCGGGGACAGTGGATATCCCGGCAAGTGGTACAACAACAGCTGCTATTCCTACAGATAACGATGCCCATTTTGTGGTCTACAAAATTGTAGGTGCACGTGATGGTGCATGTACATTAACGATAAAAGATGGTGCAAGAGATAGACAATGGATGAATGAAGCTATACATTTTGATAACTTCGTTGGTAATGGAGGATTTCCCAACATTCTTCCTGCACCTCGCTTTATTCCACGTGGGACGGTGATGTCAGTGAATCTGACAGATTTATCAGGAGCAGCAAACACTGTTGAGATCAATCTTGTGGGCATTAAACTGTTTGAGGAATGATATGAAAAAACCTGTTGGAAGATTTGGCTTCCCACAAACACCGATTTTACCAGATTTAGACCCTAGACCTGTGAGGAGAGATTCAATTGCATTACCTGGAAATCGTTCACTTACTATGAACGCTGATAAAATTCAATTGCCTCAAAAAGATAACATTATAGAGAATATAGCTGAAAATGTAGATATGATTGCCTCCACTATTGTTCTCGGTCGTGGGTTTTTGGGGAGGCAGTTTACAATTGGTACAACACCCACTCAAATTTCAAACGGACAGTATTTACGTGGATATCTTTTAACCAATCCAACTTCACCAGTAGGGCTCACTAACACTGCAACTATTTTTGGGTCAGTTGCGCGTTCGGGCACAGGGAATTCTCAAGCTGCTGCTTTAGGAGTAGCAAGTTATGATTCTTTAAGGCTCTTTCTCGATATTACAAATATTGACGGGGCGGGTTCAACTGTTATTGATGCACAAACACAAGATCCCGTTTCACTTAATTGGGTAACGGCTCAAAGCGATATATTTGGATCTCCCGCTGCTACAGGGACATATTATGCCGATTTAGGTGGTTTAGGGGTAGATAGATCATTTGCAGCCGCTTTTACTATTAATTCAACATTTTCAACTTTTACACTCGGTGCTATTCTTAAAGGGGGTTTACCAGGGGGTGGAAGTGGTCTTGCAAATACTATCTTTTTAGGCCCAGATGGTAGTGTAAATTCCACAAATGGTTATGGTCTACTAGAGGCTAAAGAACTTAAATTATTTCTTCGACCCAATGTTGAACTTTGGGCAGTGAGTTTAATAAGTGGGGGTGTAACATTAAATATGTTTGAATTACAATAGATGTTTGAAGAGGGACTTTAAATGAATAAAAAAGTATTAACTCTAAAATATAGTGCATTAATTTTAGGCTCTTTCTTGCTTGTCTTGTTACTAGTATATAAGGGAGAAGCTGCGATTAGATCTATCATGGGATTTGCTGTAGCTGAAACAAGCACACTTTGGAATAATCTCAAGGATGCTGCATTTGGGGATAATGCTACAAATGGCGTGGGTGCATTTAGCCCCTACCTTTTTGATGGCACTAATTTTGATCGTGCACGGGGTGACACAACAAATGGGCTTGATGTTGATGTCACACGAGTATCAGGGACAGTAACGATAGCAGGAGATGTAACTCCGGCTGAAACTTTCGCAAATCCTACTACAGCTATTGCAACATTCACTCTTAATGCTGGTTTCAATAACTCTACGTGGGATCGGCTTCGTGCTCAGCAAGCAGATAACCTCACAGTAGGTATTTTGAATGTAGGAAATATGGGGTTTGATGGAACGAATTGGGATCGTGTTAGAGCGTTAGCAAATAATGCTGACGATGTAGCTGTATCAACGTCCGGCAATTTATCAACGCAATCTTTTGAGTATGAGTTTGATGGGACTACTTATGATAGAGTAAGAAATCAATTTACACAAACTACAGCTAGTATAACAACAAATGCAGCTGGAACACCAATAACAATGACTTCAACTCCAATGTCAAAATTCACAATGATGGTGAATAGAACAGCAGGAACTACGGATGTAGTCGAGATTGACCTTCAGTGTTCAATTACTCAGGTTGAATTTGTTCAAATTGCAACAATTACAGACTTGACAAATGAGCCGGTTTTGGTGAGCATAGATGGAACGCCTTGCGCCTATATAAGATATAGGGTTGTAACAGTAGGTACAGACAATACGCTCACAATTGATCTTTTAGCAACGAGGTAGAGATATGAAAAAATTAATTTTCTTAATACTACTACTTCTTCCAACTTTAGCTTTAGGAGGCACGTCTCTTCTCTCAGATCAAGCATCTATTACCTCAACGGTTGATAATGCTAGAATTTCTGCTGTAGATGGAACAGCTGCTATTCCTAGCTACACCTTCTCCACTGACTTGAACACCGGAATGTTTCTATCAGCAGCCGACACACTATCATTTAGCACTAATGGCGTGGAGAGAATGGTATTAAATAACACATCCACTATAATTAGTACAGGTTTAAGCATAGGAACAGGTTTAGCCCCCGTTACAACTCTTGATGTAATAAGTTCTGGAGCTCTTACAACTACAATTCAAACTGGTGCATCTATATATGCAACCACGTCTGGAACAGCCGCTAATGGATTTGGAGTGGCTTTAGAGTTTGGTGCAGAAGCTTCGGATGGAAACACCTTTACACAAACCGTTATTAATTCTTTATGGACCGATGCGACAACTGGAACACGAACTTCGGCTTTAACCTTGATGACACGATCAAATGCGGGAGCTTTAACAGAAAGGATGAGAATTAGTGGGGTAGGCAACGTCGGAATAGGTATTGCTCCTGTTGAACGATTGCACGTAAGTGCTAATTCCAGTTCTTTAATCACATCCCGCTTCGAGAATTTAGGTGTAGGGGGTCAGAGACTATATATAACAGCTACTACAGGAGATCCATTTATTTATTTTGAAGCCGATGCAACTACCGATTGGTCGATAGGTATTGATAATAGTGATAGTGATACATTTAAAATTAGTAACGCTACGACCCTTGGTCCCAGTGATATCGTTAATGTCACTACTCTAGGACAAGTTGGTATTGGAACATCTACACCCGCCGAGAATCAAAAACTTCATGTGAGCGGAAATCACCTTCAAATTGGCGAAACAGATGTAGGTGCGAGAAAAGGGATCACTCTCTTTGACACCACAGACGGTTCTGCCCACTGCGTTACAATTAATACAGACGTACTTAATGTAGCAGCTGGAGCATGCTCGTGAAAACTCTAATTGTAATTCTAATTGTGTTTTTATTCTTTCCATCCTATACATTGGCTATTAACACAAATCCGCCTAATGATAAATACTGGCACGGAGGTGGGATGATGGTTTGTGCATATACTATGAAGAAGATTATTAAACGCTCAACTTCTCCTCGATTGATATCATTTTTGTTTTGTAACTTTTTAGGTGCAATTAAGGAGTATGGATTAGATGTTAAAGCAGATATTTCAGATATGAAAGCTAATATGGTAGGAGCATTTATAGGCATCTATTTAGAGTTTAACTAAGGAGAATGTGTGGAGAGTGTAGAAATTCTAACTGTGATTGCTTTTTTCCAAGCAGTTCTTGTTGTGCTAATAGGATCAGGTTTAATTCTCATTATCAAAACATTAACGGGTTTAGCTACATTGGTGCAATGGACAAAACAACATCAAGAATTAGATGACGAACGTTATGAAGGATTAGATAGAAGATTGGGTTCTTTAGACACTAAACTTGCAGAAAAGGTAAATGCATTAAGTAATTCACTCATTCAATTTCTAGCTGAGATGAGAGAAGAACATAAATGAGTATCCTTATTATTATGGCTTTGTAAACAAAAAGAGAATTGGCAATTTACTTTAAGGAGTAACATAATGGCATTCAAACGTCCAATACATCCTGAGTGGGTAGAATTTCCTGACACACCTCTTATGGGGGCACATCGGCGCTCACCAAGGTTTTGGCATACGCGACCAAAAGCACTCACTGGAAATACGGGTCAAACATTTGTAGAAGCTGTTGAAACACCTTCTGCAGAGTATATGCATCAAAGTTCTTTGATGCAAACTCCATATCTTGGAAATCTTGCTCCCTCCAAGAATAGAGCAATGTTAATGTCGAGCCCATCGCATGCCCTTAACACTCGCGGTTTTGCAGCTAGAGTGAAAGGGCAACGTTCTGCTCAACTTCAGCTTATTCCAAATACTTCGCTTCCATTTTATGGCCAAACGAGTGTGCCGAAGTATATTTCAGAGGTGCCAGGTTTTGCGGACACAGAAGATCTTTGTCCCGCAGTAATATCATCTCCCTCAAAACCATCTATGCTTATACCAAGAAAATTATTAACCTCACAAGAAGTTTTAGCACGAGACGTTTTAGCACAAGACGTGGCTGATAAAAAAGTTACGCAAGCAAGTATAGGTACTCCAGTAGTAGCAGTAGGATCTGGTATTCTTATTATACTCGCTATGCTAATAGGCGGCAAAAAGAAAAGATAATGTTTACCGAAGAAGCTATCCCTAGGATCCAACAAAGATTTCAAGCCGAGGTGCTTGCACCTTTAGACGAGCAGCTCGAGACTAAAATGGCATTAGCTCGTCAGGTGTATCCACAAGCTACTAAGCCAATGGTGTTGGCAGCTTTTTTTATTATAGGTTTTATCCTAAATAGAATATTAGATACGCCCGTACAAGCCTTAGAAGAACGACTTGATATAGCTGCTGAAAGAGTTTTTCCCATGAGTAAATTGCGAAAAAGCAAAAAAAGGAGACTTAAGTGAATGCTTTAGAGATAATGCCTATTATTGTAACTATAATTGAAGTATTTAAGCGTTTTATTCCCAACAAATATCGTACTTGGGCAAATCCCGTTCTCGCTCTCGTCCTCGGTCTTGGTATAGCATACACTAAAGGTGGTGTACCAGCACTTACAGAAGGTTTAGTGGCAGCAGCGGGTGCAGTTGGAACTTACAAAATTCCAAAGGTGGTAGGTGAAGAGTTTCTTAAATCACACAAACTTGTGTCTTAAATGTGATAAACCATTTAAGGTAGAGAAGAAGTTCAAAAAGCGGATACGTTTATGTTGGCTTTGCAAGAAAGCGGATTTTAACGCGTACAATCCTATAGGAGAATATAAGATTTTATTTGATAATTCGCAGTTAAGCTCACGTAAGCTCGTGGAGGAGTGATATATGTTTTTAGGTCAAACTGCTGATTGGTATAAAAACTATGTAGCCAGATTTTCAAAGCAAGAAAGGCATCGATTAGGCCTGGGTGTATTTTTACTTGCACAAAATAATTCCTATGAGGATAAGATGCACCTTGCAACTTATGACTTTAACCTTCGTGATATTAAAGAACCTTTAATAGCAGCTATTAAACAGCAAAGAGATACCTATGTTCGGGAACAAGAACAAGCTGCTTTAGCTGCGCAGCAGGCAGCTCAAAGGGCAGAACAACAAAGACAACAAGCTGCTGAAACAGCTCGACAACAAGCGGCTCTTGCAGAACAACAAAGACAAGCTGCTGCACAGAAAGCACTTCAAGAAGCTGCTATCAGAGCTCAACAAGAAGAGGCTTCGAGAAGACAGCAAGAGTTAGAAGATACACTTAGAGCAGCAGGTCTTAAAATAAAAGAAGAGTCAAAACTAAGAGAACAGCAAAGGCTAGATGCTGTAGCTGAAGCTCAGCGAGTTGCAGTTCAAAGAGAATATGAAAAACAACAAGCAGCCTTACGAGCTCAGGGATTGGCATTACAAGAGGAACAGAAGAGACAGCAAATGGCTCTTGGAACACAACAATCTTTAATTCAACGAGAACAAGAACGTCAACAAGAGACTCGTTATGCAGGAGCTTTATCAGTAGCTGAACAAATGTGGAGCGACAAAGCTCGTCAAGCCCAGGTTGAAAAAGATAAAAAAGAACAAGCAAACTTAGCATTGCAACAGCAGGCAAATCTTGAGATGCAGCGCAAAGCAGAATTGCGTCGGCTTGAAGCAGAACGCTTAAAATATGAGCAAGAAGTTAAACAATTTCAAGCGAATCTCGAGGTGGTTACCGCTTTTGCGCCGGAAGAAATTTTCTCTACGGCGGAGGGGGTATTTATTGCGCAAGGTAAAATGCCAGATCAAGCCCGCGCACTTGCGACACAGGTAGTCGCGGGTGAAATAAAGATGCCGCAAAATGTTCTTGCTGAGCTTCAGAGAGGGTCTCAGGTAATACAAGCTGGAATGGACATAGGACCAATAGCTATTTTTGGTGGTGCAGCTTTAATAGGTATTGCTTTATTTTTGGGCAGACCCCAGGAAAGAAAGAGGAGATAGTATGTTTGTTGAAACTGATCTCTCAGGGTTTTTTAAGGATATAGGTCGTTCTATTGAGAAGACGATTAAAAACCCTCAACGATTGATTCGAGTTGTCACGCCTCTTTTACCCACTAAATATCAGAGAAGAATTGAGGATGAGATTAAACGTACGGCTGAGCGAGGTGCCGGTGTTATTGTGGGTGGTGTTGGGGGCAAAGCAAGTTGGGTGGGGATAAAAAGCGAAAGCGGGAAAGGTAAATTCGCACAAGGGCAGAAGATCGGGCGGGTGGCGATGCCGATTGTACTGGCGGTCGCTGGGGCTGTCTATTTTGGCCCACAACTTCTAGCGGCCTCAAAAGCAATAGCCGCTCAGGCGTCAGCGGCGGGTAGCTTTACATTTGGAGCTGCTAAGTGGGTAGGCGGTAAATTATTGGCTGTTGGGCCTTTAGCAGCAAACATTTTGATGGGTCAAGGTGTCCAACCCGATCAGGCAACCGCAGAAGAAATTGTAGCTGCAACAACACAAGCGGGAGAAGGCGACGATGCCTTATTCGCACAATATGCACAAACAACTCAAGCTACTTTAAGCCCTACTATGATTGCGAGTATTGTTGGTGGTGTAGCTTTAATAGGTATTGCTTTAACTTTAGGTGGGCAGCAAAAAAGAAGGAGGAGATAGTATGTTTTCTAATGGTCGTTCTTTGGGATATCAATTACAACAACATCGGCGCGAAAACGCTGGATTAAGCGGATGGAGTCTTAAGAATCCATTTGGGAAGAGTACTAAACACAGACAACAGGTGGCTATAGGTGCTGGAATTGCAGCTATTCTCGGCACGGGAGCCTACATAGCTTCGCAGGCAGGTACGCCGACTACGGCTTCAACCCCTGCTTCTGTGCCTGCGCCCACATCCAGCCCCGGTATTTTAGCAAGTGCGGGAAATGCGTTTATGAACTTCTTTAGGGCCAGTGGTATGGATCAAGTCGCTTCACAGGTTGCAGCAGATCAAGTTCTTAGAGGACAACGGCCACCACCACCCTTAGATCAAGTACGTGCAGCTCAAGCAGGAATGCTCGGTCAATACGGTCTACCTGTCGCACTTGCTCTTGGGGCTGGCTTAGTTATCTTTATGGGAATGGGAATAGGAGGGCCTAAACGTGGGAGGCGTTAAAGATATCTTCAAAAAACTAGTTTCACCAGAAAGGGAAATGGAGTTTAAAGTTAAAGCTCTTGCAGCCGGTATTCAAGCTACTGGTGTGCCTAAAGAACAAGCTTTAATTATGGCAAGGCAAAAGCTTGAGAAAACACCTAACATCGTTCCTACAGAGATAGTACCAGCTCAAGCCAGTATATTTACCCCAACAACTCTAGCTATTACGGCATTATTAATCTTTGGAGCTATCACTCTCTTTGCTCCAAAAAGTAAAAGGAGAAGATGATGGTACTTTTAATCCTAACATTCTTATTATTTAGTTTTAGCTCTGCGGAGGCGATCACGCTCACTGAATCGGGTGCCACACTTACACTTGAATATGATGAACCGACGACAGATGATGACTTGGAGCAATTACATCCTCTACTTATCGATCTAGACCATACAAATATTTACATCGATGACACTTTAAATCAAGAAATTCCAGCGACATCAAATGCAGGTGGAGGGCATATTACAGCTACATTAACCGTACCTGTACTCTCAGGACAAATTAAAACTATTAAAGTCCATGCTACAGCGGTTGATACAAGCGGGAACGAGTCAGACCCGTCGACAGTGATTACAAAGATTATCGATCGTCTTGCACCATCACCTCCTCAATAAGGCAGTATTATGTACGAGGATATTATTGAAAGTGCGGCTAAAGAGTACAGTATTGATCCTAAGCTCATTCGTGCTTTCATTACAGTTGAGTCGAGTTGGAATCCGACTGCATCGCGGCCCGAACCCCGTATTAACGACGCGAGCTGGGGTTTAATGCAAGTATTACTCGCTACAGGAAGGCGCGTCAGTAATAATCCCAACCTCACATCTGAGCAATTAGTTCAACCCACGGCAAATATCTTGATTGGCACTAAGTTTATAAGAGAGTTATGGGATAGGTATAAAGGTAACCTCACAGATGTCATCGCCGCTTATAATGCAGGCTCAGCGTTTAGATCAAAAAGTGATCCCACAAAATACACCAATCAACAATACGTAGATAAGGTGATGCGAGTGTATAAAGGACCTTCAACAGCAGAGATGGGGTTCTCTACACTTGGAGTATTGGTACTTATGGGCTTAGCATTGTTAGGCAAGAAAGGATAAAGTGGGGGCATTCTCAGGCAGGATTCTTCAATCGGCTGTCTCACGTATACTTGAGAGAGGCTCCACAGTTGGTAGTATTTTTGTAAGCCCTGGAGCCGGTCAAGTACTCGTTGATACTGACGAGCTTGATCGAGGGATTTATAATGTAGCGTGTTATATTATGACGAACGTAGCAGCCACTGTTGATATTCTTCACAGGGATGCTACCAATGCCACAAATATAAGTCAAATCAGAGTATTCACAAGTACAATCAACGAGTATTATTTATTTCCCAGCCCTATTAGAATTCTGGCTGATGAACGTATACGTTTAGACCTCATAGATGCTGTAGTGGGGACAATACAAGGGGTGATATATGCTGCACCATTGGATTAAGCAATTTATAGTGTGGTTGTTTCCACAATTCAAGCAAGTCTCGCTTGAGTTGCATGCGATTTCGACAGAGCTTGAAATTATTAAATCCATACTAACACAGTTGGAAGCGCGAGTAGAGATACCTCAAGCTCTAAAAATTCAACCGAAACTATGCACACATTGTTTGGAGCCAGTAACAAGATATAGACTCGATGTAGATGGTACTGCAACTTGTTACGAGTGTATTAAAGGAGTTTAATTGAGAACAAAGATTGTTAAATTGATTCAGAATGAAATTGCCTTTAGAACTTATCGAAATAAAACATTAGGCATATACGTGAGAATAGAGATACCTCTATTGGATTGGAATGTCAATCCAGATATAGCAATAGACCCAGTGATCAGTCGTGGAGATATACCTGAGGGAAATTACGGCTTTGTCTTTGGCGTTCGTGATGAGGCGCATCCAAATACCCCAAGCAAACGCCTAGAGCCGGGAGACATTTTAATCGATGATGAGCACATCGAAATTGCCCTATCAGGAGAACGAAGCTGGCTTGAGAGGCGGGACAAGGTAACGATCGACACCTCTCCTAGTGGGGGTATCACAATCTCCCCCGAACCCAAAGAGTTGCGCCTTGTTGACGGCGAACTCACGGAGAAAATTTAGTGGCTGTTGTATTCGATACCTCCGCATCCGGCATCGCTACAGGATCTACAAATCTCGACCTCGATGTTTCGCTGACGGTTGGGACCGGCGACGACATGATCATTGTCGGGAAGTGCGGAACCTACTCTGGATCGGGGACGATTACATCCGTAACCTATGATCCCACTGGAACCGCTGACGCCTTCACCAAATTCGTCGAAGCGTTTAACGGGACAAAATCCTCCTATCAATGGTACTTACTCGATGGTCCGATTATCCATTCTGCCGCGAGAGTGGTGCGGTTTAGCAGTGCCGTAGGAGCGCGTAAAGTCGGCATCCCCAGCTCTTGGACGACAGTCGATCAGACAACACCTCTCGAAGATGGGTTAACGGATACAGGGACAGGGACAGCGGCGGGTACAGCCGGATCTTCTGGGGCCGGTGAACCCGTTGTCGATTTCCTGATGAAATCCGGGACCAGCATCATCACAATCAATGCGGGGCAAACACTGATCAATAATGAATCGGAAAGGGCCGCAGCATCATATGAGTTCGCCTCAGATGGGACTGGGATGACCTGGGTGAGCATCGAAGACTTCGCTTATACTTCGGCGAGAATTAAAGAGGCGGCGGCAGGGGGTCCAGTAGATCTACCTTATCAACCTTGGCAAGCACGCGGGCCGATCTTGGCTCAATGACTTTACTTAATAGGAGGAAAAAATGGCAAGAGAATACGTAGTAAGTGTAGGTGGAATCACTCTCGCAAATCAGGCGGTAACACTCGTTTTTATCAATCCCGGCACCACTCAATCCATTGAGATTCTTCGATGCTGGGCGTCACAATCAGCTAATGCGACCAGTGCTCAACAACGCGTTCAACTTGTAACGCAGGTTACCGCATTTCCCACGTTAACCGCAACGACTCCGGGGCAACTCAAACTTATAGATCCTGTTTCTGTGATCACAGGCGGAACTGCAGGGGCAGCGGGAACTTCTGGCACGAATGCTTCGGCAGAAGGAGCTGGGGGAAAAACTATCCTCGTTAATGATGCTTTTAATGTTCTCAATGGTTGGCTTTGGATTCCAACCCCGCCAGAGACTATTGTCATGAACGCCTCGGCGTCCTCGGGGTTCGGATTGCATTTCCCTGTCGCCCCGGCAACCTTAACGAATTGGTCTTGTGGGGTTGTTTTTAGAGAGCTTTAATCTGACGCGTTAAAGATATAAACATATGGGTGTCTATCGACACATCCCACCACCACATATCGGCGGAGCGCAACCTCTTGAAGCGAGGAAGTTGCCTCCGTCGATTACAGCAGTTCCAGAGAACGACCCACCATTTGGGCTGAAGACTAGTTTAGGGGCTATCTTAAAAGCCTGGGAACCTGGTCCACCTTTAGTAAAGATCTCAAAATATTTCCCACAAGCAGAGATTTCTGCCCTAGACGATCCTCCGTTTGGACTTAAGACAAATCTATACCCTATCCTAAAATCATGGGAACGAGACTTATTCCCAGCATCTATAGTTCGCTTTTTGCTGCAAGTAGAGCCAGACAATCCACCGTTTGGCGTATATAGAAATGCAGAGTGGAAGATATTACAACAGTGGCAGGTGCCGAATCCTCCGCTGCAAATACTTCGGCCTTTTCCGTTTGCAGTCCCAGTTAACGATCCTCCATTTGGCCTGCGGATGAACCTGTATCCTATTTTAGCGGCCTGGCTGCCAAGCCCACCCACACCGAGGATTTTAAAATATTTCCCACGTGAGGAGATTGCAGCACAGGATGACCCTCCGTTTGGATTGAAGTCAAACCTACAGTTGGTCTTGCAGGCATGGCAGCTAGCCTCACCCACATCAAGACGTTTAAGCCATCTCCCACAGGAACAGATTACTACAATAAGACGAGCATTACTATCTCGCCACCTCGCCAATTTACGCCTCCGAGGTTTTAGATAACTCCTCAATTCTCGTTCAACCTACTACGCAAGAAAAGTATAAAGCTAACGAGTAATTCTTTACACTGTCCTCGCTCCAGGTCACTGGGGCGGGGATTTTTTTTTGTTTGTTGTTATACTTTTATGGTATCAGGTACTTATACTTGTTTGGTATT
>Ga0326597_10001324_pt1 | contig 40536 bp, 64 predicted proteins | sample RVTome_12_FD_203789 | JGI IMG/M metagenome (GOLD analysis project Ga0326597, IMG submission 203789) | Soil microbial communities from uranium-contaminated site in the Upper Colorado River Basin, Wyoming, United States - RVT100D185 | ecosystem: Environmental > Terrestrial > Soil > Contaminated >... | reverse complement strand
CAAGTGATTTTCTATATTAAAGTTATCCACAGATTTGCCGTTTTGGGGGGTATGGGGGGAGTCTAAGTCTCTGTCTGAGTCTTGAGTCTCTGTGTCGCCAAGTCGGGATACCGTATGGCATACCGTATCAGAAAGCATTGGTTTAAGTTTCGATAACACGTTTTCTTTTTCCCAAGAACGGGTGTTCACAAAATCAAATAAATCCTTTGCATTCATATTCTTAAGGTCACATTCCGGAACTGATTTTAATTCCGAAATCACGCGCAAACAATGCTTTGGATTGTTTGGCGGGTTGTACTCATACCAGCGGTCAATAAGTATGACAAATTCCGTTCTGTCATAGGATATCAAACCAGTCTGGGATACCGTATGGCATACCGTATCAATGCGGGTGCGATCCCATCCCACGTCTTCCATTATGTAACCGTATGGAAGGCGGTAGCACCCGCATGAATTGGAAAGTGGGGAAGTCAGCGCGTACAGGTAAAACAGTTTTCCATCATCATCCAATGATGTGAAGCGTTTTGATGTCCACACGGACGGATTTATTTTTGAAAAATCCCGCATTCATCATTCCGTGTGTTGTGATTCGCGCTGATCCAATGCCTGTTCCAGAAGCACAATTGCCATGCTGGACATTGATCTTCGTTCCGATTCGGCGGCGGCTTGAAGCCTTTGTTTGAGATTTCCCGGCATATAAATGCCCAGATGTTCCTTGTTTTCGCTCATTATGCCCTCTTTTCCCTGATATATCCTTATACTACACTACTTTTTTTAAAAAAGGTTCCATCTTTTTTAAAAAAAGTTGCACTCTTGATTGAATATGCTATGATGAAAGTATGATGAAGAAACGGAAACGCGAATCATCAACCACAGCCAACTAAAAAAGGAAGATCAAAATGTCAGTTAAACTTCGTATCGAACTTGAAGCAAAAATTTTTCGCAAAGCTTGCAAAGCCCTGATTGAAGCAGGCTATGAACTGCGCCTTTATGACGGTGAAGAAATCACCACACCCAAAACCAAAGATGTAAAAGTCATGATGGACGCACAGGCAACAACGGATGAAGATTGTATCTTCGTTTACAATCCGGGCGAAAAAGAACGCATCGGATGGGTTATCTTTACCTACGGCAACGATGGTTACGATGTAATCAGCGATTACACGACAAACCTTGAAGACGTGTTGAAACCCGTAAATGATTACGCAGAAAAATTCGCATAACCAACGTGCCGGGGCTTCGGCCCCGGCCCACCACAGCCAGAGGAAAAAATCATGACCCGCCCGCGATACATGACACTCCGGATTCTTTTGGAGAAACTGAAAAAGCAACAAGGAACAGATGATCTTGAACACATCATGGATGTTCCACTTTGCGTGGGGATCAGTGATGGGATGCGGAATTTCGATTACGGAACAATCTTCGTGGACTATCCGAGATTTTCCGCACCGCGCCCAGAAGATGGATACCTTGGGCAAATTCGCCTTGACTGCCACACTAATAACAAACGGCTTGTAGAAAAAACGAAAAGGAAAAAGCAATGACTGCATACAAAAAAGGCTTCATAGACGGTATGGCCGCCTACGCCATCAACAAGAACGGCGAACAGCTTGTTGGCAATGACAGGCCGCTTAAAACTGCCATCGCCAATGCGGAAAGCACGTGGAATTTTGATCCACCTGCAAGCGAAATGCGCCCGATTGATGAAGATGTTTTTGCCGGGCTTTTGGTTGAAGCGGAAATTTCTTTGGAAAAAGAATACAACGCCTTTGAACCTGAATTTGATAACCAGTCCGAAAGATACAAAAAATTACACAAACTAATATCAAGGGCAAGGCGCGGATGATGAGGTTCAGGAATGGTTAGCGCGATATGACGCGCTGGAAAGGGCGGTGAAAGATGTTTGGAACGCTTTTCAGGAGAGCATAGGCAATGCATGAACAATACTACGGCCAAAAGCTACAAGAGAGTACGCACTACGTGCGAACACCGGAAGGCATGGTTGCCTTGCGGGAACAACAACCAAACCCACAGCAACAAAAGGGAGACTTAACCATGAAAACCAAGAAAATCTTTTCGGCAATCGCCGTTTCCGCGATGCTGGCGGCTTCCGCCCCGGCACACGCTTTCCTTCCCCCGCTTCCGCTGGCTATCGCCGCCGGGCTTATCGCTGGCGAAGCGGTTGATATCGGGATCAGCACAGCCCTTGGCGGCGAGGGAAAAACTATTTCCTATCGCACGGCTAAGGCGCGTGAAGAAGGTTCCGCACTGGCGGCGGCGGCCTGTGCCACATACACCCCGGTTCTTGTTCATGATGTGCTGCGATTTTCCGCCGCGCAACTGAAATGGATGAAGGATAATCGCGGCATTTCCTACACGGATCATTGCGGACACCGCCTGATTGCGGAAGGTGATGCGGACTATGCCGCCGCCTTTCCGTCCGATCACACCGATGATTGGGATGATTTAAACCGCTAACGACAAGGCGAAACACGGGGTTCCCCGGCCCTGTGTCGGCGGGTATGGTGCCCGCCCTGATGAGCCTAACCAGTTTATCGGGAACTTCTAGCTAGAAAGGAGAAGCTATGTTCTGCATAGATGTAACTTTGATCTTGAAGATCATAGCGATTGCCGTTCTGGTTATCTTGGGAATCGTATCCTATGGGGCTTTGGTGCTGTACAGCATTTCCAAAGACCTTGACGATCACGACTCACTTTAACCATCGGCGGGGTGCGGCTGTCTTCGGGTGGCCGCACCCTTCCTTTCAAGCCCACAGCCAAGGGAATAAAAATGGACTGGATCATTCCGCTTATCACATGGTGTATCATAGCCTTCATCTATTTTGCGCCAGCGTACTATGCCCGCAAGCGCGGTCATAAGAACGCAACACCAATTTTCATCCTGAATCTTTTTTTAGGATGGACTCTTGTTGCATGGGTAGCCTGTCTTGCATGGGCCTATTCCAGCAACACCCACAACCACCAACAAGGAAGCAAATGAAATGAAAAGGAAAATATGGACGACTCAAGACGACAAGATCATCAAAGATGAATATGCACATGCGCCGACACAGCGACTCGCCAAGAAGCTTGGCAGGACTAAAAAAGCGGTTTCTGTTCGTGCGTCCGTGTTGGGCTTGAAAAAGGAAACGATCAGCCCAAAAACAAAAAAGTCACCCCCCCCCCCGTTCGGGAAAACAGCGTCATATCACTATCAATGTTCCGCCGGGTTATAACGGGGTTCTCACTGTCAATATCTCTTAAAAGAAAGGAAAATCAGGATAATGGATAAAGTATATCTGGACATCGAAACCATCCCATCCCAACTTGATTGGGTGCGGGAATACGCCAAGGAAAAAACCACGCCGCCCGGCACAATCAAGAAGGCGGAGTCCATAGAAAAATGGTACGCGGAAAGCTACGGTGAAGCCGTGGAAGAAACCATTGGAAAGATGGGGTTCAGCGGCGCAAGCAACCACATAATTTCAATCGGCGTGGCCTTGAACGATGAACCCGCCATATCATTTGACGTGCGCGATCTGGACAAGGAAGAGGCGAACCTTCGGGATTTCTTCAAATTCCTGCCAAATCACGCCGTATATGTTGGTCACAACATCGCCGGGTTTGATTTGCGGGTGATCCGCCAGCGGGCCATTACACTTGGCGTTCCCCTGCATCGCGGCGTTCCTTGGTTCGCCAAGCCTTGGGAAAACAACCCGTTTGATACCATGGTGCAGTGGGATTCCAAGAACTTTACCAAGCTTGATATCTTGGCCCGCGCCTTCGGCGTTGGCGGGAAGGGCGGCATGGATGGTTCCAAGGTCTATGGCGCATGGCAGGAAGGGCGCATTGATGAAATCGCGCAATACTGCCGCGAGGATGTGGAAATGACCCGTGCTGTGTACAAGCACATGGCGCAAGAACAAGCTTCCTAAGTGGCTGTGGGAAGGGCGGCGGTGGATTGCGGGTTGCCGAAAACGTAGGCTTTGAAAAACCACATACCCACCGCCGTTTCCCTGCCCGGAAAGGAAACCAGTATGGACTTCATAGAAAAAGGAACAACGCGCATCCCGGAAGCGGCAAATGACAACTGCGACAAGGTGAAAATGGTCTTGTTGTCCGCGTTCAAAAACAAGATGCGCCAGATCATAAAGGTGAAAAAATGACGAACAGACCGATCTTGAAACTGAAAGCCAGAGCCGCGCCCGGCCCGGTGCCCCCAACGCCCCCGGCCAAGGCCATGGAAATGTTTACCGTGTACGGCCCGAATCAGGCTGAACATCCCGGTAAATACGTGGTCAGGCGGTGGACAATACAGGATGGGAATCCCGTGCCGGATATCGCGCCTTGGTGTCTGGCGGATTCCCTTCATGCTTGCCGGGTATCAGTACCGCCGGGAACGGCCAGATTCCACCGCCATCCGTCCGATGACCCGGCCATCATGGAAACTTGGCTTTAAAGGCTTGACGATTGAATAGGTATTGAATATTATTCAATTGCTTTCAAGCACAACATCAACAAGGAACGAATCATGACACAAACAGCCACTGCCGGGATTGGGCATAACAATCCGCCAGAATTGGAAGAAATCATTGCCGAAGGCTTGCAAAAAGACTACCGCGAAGAACTTTCGGTATACGAATCAATGTTGGCCAAACAAGATGAAATGCCGGATCAAATTGACGATGACGAAACAGCGGGCGCGGTTTCGGATTACCTGAAAAAGCTGCGCAACATGGAAAAAACGCTGGATGCGGCGCGTAAGGCTGAAAAGGAAGTCTATTCTGCCAAAGCGAATGCCGTTCATGCCTTCTTCAAAAAAAGGCTGGACAGCATACTGTCCGTCCGCGACAAGGTGGGCGAGCCGCTGGCCGATTATCTAAAACGAAAGGAAGATGCTGCCCGCCGGGAACGCGAGGAAAAAGCCCGCGCCGCCGCCGAGGAAGCCCGCCGCAAGGCCGAGGAAATGGAAGCCCGCCGCAAGGCCGAGGAAGAAGCCCGCCGCAAGGCCGAGGAAGAAGCCGCCGCCGCCCGCCGGGCACAGGAAGAAGCTGAACGCCGCGCCGAGGAAGAACGCCGCAAGGCGGAACAGGCCCGCCGGGAAGCGGAAGAAGCCAAGGCCCGCGCAAAGCAGGAAGAACAGGAAAAGGAAGCGGCAACGGCCCGCGCCAAGGAACTGGAAGCGGAAGCCCGCCAACGCGAAAAGGCCGCCAAGGAAGCTGAACGCGCCGCCGCCGCACAAGCCAAGGAACGTGAAGAACAGGCAAAACAGGCCGCCCGCGATGCGAAACAGGCAAACCGGGATTACAAGACTTCGCTGGATGATGCGATCCGTGCCGACAAGAAGGCCGACCAGATGGAACGCAAGACCTTTGCCAAATCATCCGAATTATCAAGGACACGCGGTTCCGCGTCCATGGCCAGCGTGAAAGAAACATGGGTGGGTAGCATCACCCGGCGCGAAGACTTGGATATTGAAGCCCTGCGCGATCATATCCCGTTCGCCGCGCTGGAACAGGCCGTGCAATCGTTTGTGAACGCGGGTGGCCGCCAGCTTCGCGGCGCGATCATCACGCAAGAAACCAAGTCCGTTGTGCGTTAACGAAGGATATGTGGCCGCCGGGGGCTTCGCGCTTCCGGCGGCGCATGTAGAGAGGGAAAAAATGACCAAAGAAAATCCAAAAACTGTTCCAGAAAATACGCCGCCGCAAAGGCCGCCTGTGCAAGTGTGTCGCGGATGCGGTGGAATCGGTTCCATCCGGAACGGGGAAGATAGCTGCCCACGCTGCGGCGGAACGGGGTTATCATGACAAGCGGAAAATCAAACATCGTGGATGTTGCGCTGGAAAAGAAAATGACCAAGGGCGGAGGAACCGCTTTTTCACAGGGTGACAAAGACGAAAACGGGCGGGAAGTCTGGATATGGATTCCAACTTCACAGGTGGAAGACAATGGTGATGGAACATTTGCTATGCCGGAATGGCTGGCCAAGGATAAGGGGCTGATATAATGAAAAAAACATACAAGGGATTCGATAAAGAAATGAAATGCCGAGGATATCAATTCGTCATCGGCAATCAATACAAACATGAAGGCACTGTTGAACTTTGCGCGAAAGGATTCCATGCTTGCAAAATCCCAATGGATGTTTGGTCTTTTTATCCGATCAACACATCTATTTATGCAGAAGTTGAGCAAAGCGGCGATGTTAAAAACGATGAACAAAAAACAGTTTCATCCGTTATAAAAATAAACGCTACCATATCTATTTCGGATATGGTTAAAGCGTCTGTTGAATTTATAAAACAAAACTCTAAAGGCTCATTGAACAACCATGGCCACAGCGCGGCGCAGGGCGACCATGGCCACAGCGCGGCGCAGGGCAATGAAGGCCACAGCGCGGCGCAGGGCTGGCGTGGCCACAGCGCGGCGCAGGGCGACCATGGCCACAGCGCGGCGCAGGGCAATGAAGGCCACAGCGCGGCGCAGGGCAGGTATGGCCACAGCGCGGCGCAGGGCGAAAGATCGGTTGCGGTGGCTACAAACTTTGGTGGCCGTGTAAAAGGAAAAGAAGGGGCCGTTTTAATCCTTGTTCAGTTCGAAGATGATGAAATAACGCCAATTTCTGCCGTATCTGAAACAGTCGGAAAAAACAAAATCAAGCCCGATACATGGTACACACTGTGCAAAAAAGGAAAGTTTCAAGAGGTCAAAAGTGGAAATTGAACCGGAAGCAATTGAAGCATTTTATTTTACTGACACATTCGTTCCGCCATCCCTTCGGGATGGCCTAATTGCATACATCGAAATTGGACGATCAACAGGAAGCTTTTTAACGGCTGTCCTGTGCAACAATCTTCAACAAGCCGTGTTTCGCGCCGATCCGGCAACCCTGCCACACCTTCCAACCGTGGTGCGCTGGCTTTGGAACTTCGCCCCGGCGCAGTGCCACGGAAGCGAAAACCATCATCGCGGGTGGATGGATGCGCGGCAACGCGATCTTGAAATAGAAAAGGAAAACGCGGCGTGAACTACCTCATATTATTTTGCCTTTTATTCCCGCTGGCTTCCGCGCTGAACGGAATCGCGGTCAATAAGGACAATGGGCCAACTGAACTGATTGCGTCCGTGATCGTCATGGGCATGTACTTCTTCGCGTTTCTTGGATTTATCGGGATGTATATGAAATGACAAATGAACAAAAAATCCGTCAGATTCTTCAAGAAGCCGTTGACCTATACGGCAAGCCGGGTGGCCCGTGGAACGTGCCAAACGATCCTGGCGGATGGATTTCACGGGCGCGGGAAGTCCTTTCAGAAAAAATATCAGAAATGACGGATACAGATAATGATTTTATGAACCTTGGCGCAACGCCGATATGGATTCGATACGCCAAAAACGGCCTAGTCAGGATGTGGGATATAAAACCACTTGAAGATGGTGTCGGGGATATGCGGGCAGTTGGCGGCATAATTGGCGAATACGGGAGATACCGCGCCCTATGGATTGAAATGTCCGCCGTTCTCCAAAAGATTGATGGATATCTTGGCGCATTGAAATCCGCCAAAGAAGAATGGCAAATTGCCAGCGCAACGGGATCGGAAGAAATTTTCCATCAAAAATCCAAAAACCTTCTTCAAGCGATCAGCCAATTATTGGCGGCTGGAAAAGAAGAAACCCCAAAAAACGATGAAATATCCAAGCTGCAAGCGGAAAAGGAAGAACTGATTCAGGCGTTGCATGACGCTCTGACACGGCATGAATGGCAGGATGGTTATAAAAACGCGGAAGCTGTTCATGATAAATATACATGGAAGGGCTGCGGAAAATGAAATTTAAGGAAAGAAAAAGAAAACACGATGACGCGCATTATCCGCTTCAAGGAAGTGGTAGGAAGGCGAATCGTTCAAGGTCAAAAAAGATTGCGCCATCCGGAAAATGCCATCATCCCATGATTGCAACCGGAGTTGTAAATAAATGCACCTTGTGCGGAGAGGAATTTTAAATGAACAATGCCCACGATTTCAAGGCGGCCTTGGATGCGCTGTTGAAGGTAGAATGGTGCGAAGCGTCCTGCGATGGATATGTCGGGGCAGGATATGATGAGGAAGAATCGTCGCATTTTCTTGGAGATCACATAGGCGCGATTAAAGCCGCCCTGCAAGCGCAGATCGAAGCACCGGATGATGCGCGGGAGGCGGTGGAGGTGCAAACAGTATTCGCGATGAATGCACAAGAAACACTTTTGCGCGGTTATCGTGAATCTCTTGGAGAGTATTTAAACCGCATGTACGTAAACGGCGTTAAAGTTTTAAAGGAAAAAGAAAATGATTGAAGAACTTCTTTTCTGGCGCATGAAGTTTTGGGAAAAGGTAAGCAGATTTGCGGATGATGCTTTTGAAAAGGCGTTGGATGATTATTACGGAACGCAACCAGATATTGACAATTGAATAATATTCAATCAAGGTAACACATGCTTTTAAAATTTGAAACAGAATCGGAATGGTTGGAAGCCCGCGCCCGGAACATCAATTCCACGGAAATTGCCGCGTTGTTTGACCTGTCCGAGTATAAAAGCCGCCTTCGGCTGTGGCACGAAAAGGCCGGGAACGTGGAACCGGACTTCTCCGACAACCAGCATACCCGGTGGGGCCGCCGCCTTCAAAACGCCGTTGGCGCGGGCCTGTGCGAAGATCACGGCTGGCAGGGCGAGGATTTGACGCTGTTCTATTTGCAAGATGACAAACTGCGACTCGGTGCGTCCATGGACATCAAGGCGATATGTCGTGATCGTGGTGAAGGCTTGCTGGAAGTGAAAACCACGGGCGTTTTCAGCGAAGAATTGGGGTGGTATCCCGACAAAGCCCCCATTGATTATGAATTTCAAATACAGGGCCAGCTTGATCTTGCGATTCGGGAAGGTCTGCCGATCCAGTGGGGGGCCATCGGTGCGCTGGATGGGCGCAAGAATAGCCGAATATATGAGCGCAAGCATGATTCGCGCCTTGGTGATTTGGTGCAAGAAGAAGTGGCGAAATTCTGGCATTCCGTTGAAGCCAATGAGCCGCCGCCGCCGGATTACCTTGCGGACGCTGAAATCCTTGAAATCCTGCGTCCGGCTGTGCGGGAAGGCGAATCGGTCAACCTGTCACGCGAGGAACGGGCCGTGAATCTGATAAACAGGTATGCGGTAATTAAAGACCGTTTGGCGGAACAAGCTGAAAAGCAAAAGGAATCCATTGATGAAATGACTGCCATTAAAAATGAAATTTTGGACTTGATCGGGAACGCTGAAAGGGCCATTATTGATGAATATTCAATCAGTGCGAGATTGCAGGAAGTTGATGATCGTCTTGTTCCGGGGTATTCGTTCCGGCGATTCGATGTGAAGAAACTCAAAAAAGGAAGATGAAACCATGACAGGACAACAAGTTGCGAAGCTGGAAGGCGAAAAGGTCAAGAACCCCTACCAATCGGCGGAAGTGGTCAAGGCCGATAACGAAAGCGGCATGATTGCCAGCGAAGCCCAACGCGCCATGATTGAGGTTATGACTCAATTTGAAGTGGCCAAGCGTTTCCCGCGTGATCCTATGATCTGTTCAGATAGAATTTTGAAAGAGTGTTCGCGCCCAACGCTGGCGGAACTGGCCACGTATTCCTACCCCAAGGGCGGTCAAGAGATTTCCGGCCCCACAATCCGCTTGATGGAAGCTATTGCGCGGGCATGGGGTAATGTTCGATTCGGGTGGAAGGTGATTGACGCGAACCAGCAAAGAAGCATTATACGCGCCTTCGCCTTCGATCTTGAAACGAACGTGGATCGTTCCACGGAATTTGAGGTTCGCCACTGGCGCGACACCAAAAGCGGCGGATACCCTATCAAGGATGAACGGGAAGTCTATGAACTGTGCGCCAACAAAGCTATGCGCCGTGTACGTTCTTGCATTGAAGGGCTGATCCCCCGCGATGTGATAGATATGGCTTTGGAAAAATGCGAAGAAACCAGCCGGATGAACATTGACACATCGCCGGAAGGACTGAAAAAGCTTTTGGAAGCATTCTCCGGATACGATGTGAATCAGGCTATGATTGAACAGCGTTATGGCGGCCTTAAAATGGAATCCATGAAAGCCCCGCAAATTGTCGGCCTTCGCAAAATCTTTGCCAGCTTGAAAGACGGAATCGCCCGCGTGGAAGATTTCTTTGATGTGTCTCTGGCAGATAAAAAGGAAGACAAGAAAGGCGGCGGCCAGCCTGATTTGAAAAAAGAGGTTGAAGCGAAGAAGGCCGAAGAATCCGACAACAAAAACCAGCAAGCCAAACCCCAAACGGCGGCCCCCAAAGAAACCCCAACCGCCGAAAACCCCAAGCCGGGCGACAAGAAACAAGATCAAAAACCCGGTCCCGGTAAACTGGTTTAACTGCGCGGGGGATGCGTCCGTAACCATCCCCCGCTATTTCTTTTGAGGTAATCAGATGAAAAGCAATTATTTCTGGCTTGTGTGGAACCCAAATGGCTGCCATGCGCCGAAGTACAGGCACGAAACAGGACAGAGCGCGGAAGATGAAGCCAAAAGGCTTGCGCGTCTTCATCCCGGACAGGAATTTTTTGTTCTTTGTGCCGTGGGCGTGGCGAAGAAAGTTGACGTGGAATATGTGCCATTTGAAGCCGATGAAATACCGTTTTAGGAACAAAAATGAAGACATCACCCATCCAATTCAGCCCCGATATGATCCGCGCCATCCGTGCCGGGAGGAAGACGCAAACACGGCGGCTTTTTAAACTACCTAAAGACCGTGGGGAGTGGGAACCCACTACATTTGGGGGGCCGGGATTGAAAGATAAACATGGAAAAGAACATCCTGAAAAACCAGCTATTTGGAACACCACAACAGGAACAACAATTTCTGGCCCAAATAATATTGGCGATGAACTATGGGTGAAGGAAACCTATGGCATCCTGAAAGCTGGCGGCGGCCTGATATACCGTGCGGATGGTGGATGGGCCGAAGCCGGGAACGTGCGCGAAATTCTGGAAGGCGGACGCTGGAAATCACCGCGCTATATGAGCCGGGAACAAAGCCGCGTCCGGTTGGAAATCACGGCGCACACCCGCATTCAACGCTTGCAGGATATCACGGAAGAAGATGCGCGGGCGGAAGGACATCCGGAATCATCGCATGATGGGCATACATGCTATGAAGGCATGTGCCGTGAATGGTTTGCCGTGCTTTGGGATGACATCAACAAAGAACCCGGCACACGGTGGGAAGATAATCCGTGGGTTTGGGTTTATACTTTCAGGGTGAAATGATGAATAAATGTGAGATCATATTTTTTCTTTCCCCAATGTTCTTCCTGTTTTGCATGGCAATCACCCTTCAATTGAAGGTTTTTGAGATACAAAAACAGGCCACGCTTTTACAGGCAAGAATCGAAAAACTGGAAAGCCCGCCGTGCGCGTGGGCAAGGGAGATTGCGAAATGATTCTTTCAGTTGACTTTACAACAATCACTTGTTGCCATGCTGGCTGCGGTATAGTTTGGGGCGTTCCAAATACATGGGAACGGAAAAGGCTCGAAGACAAAAAGTTATTCTATTGTCCAAATGGACACGCGCAAGGTTTTTTTGGTGAAAGTGAAGCTGACAAACTACGCCGGGAACTTGACCGCCTAAAACAGCAAATGGCCCATAGGGATGATATGATTCGTGAACGCGCTCGAATAATCAAACACGCGGAAAATTCTGCCACGGCATACAAAGGGCATGTTACCCGGATCAAAAACAGGGTGGCATCTGGTGTTTGCCCTTGCTGCAACCGTTCTTTTCAAAACCTTCACCAGCATATGCAGAATAAACACCCTGACTATAGAAAAGAAAAGGTGGAAGCGTGATACCCTATAGATTCTCAAAACGTGATGCTGTAATCCTTTCCGGCATTGTCGGTCTGGCACAGAACGCCGAAAGGGAAACGGCGCGGAAAACTGTGAATGAAGTCATAACGGCCACGCTTGAACGGTTTTCCAAGGAACAGCTTGTTGACCTGTTCAGAAACTTCATTTTTATGGGCCTGTCCGTTGAAAGCAATGCCCGCGATTTCATGGAAGCCTATTTCATATCCGAAACGGATATGCATCCGCACGATGCGGAAAAGCTGAACCTTCCCACGCTATGGGGGGCACTGTATGGCGTTGGGCTGGCCGCCGGGGTTGATTCAAATAAGGCATGTGAAGGCTGCGCGTTCAGGCTTGGAACGCATGCCAACCAGTCACCCGGAACAACGGTTGATGCTGATTCTTGCGTTCATGGTTATTGGTCAGATGATCCGTTTTGGTGCCATGAAGATTTGAAGGATGGGCAACCCACAAAAAAATGCGTAGGGTATGCACTGAAAAAAAGCGGAATTTTGGGGCAGGGGAAAGTCAAGAAAGGAAGCGAAGAAAAATGTCATACCCTCAAACCGCCGGATACGCCCGGCACAGCGAAACAAGCCAGGAAGCCGCAAGATCATTGACCAGCCAAGGCGAGGTTGCCCGCGCCGTTCTTGTGGCCTTGCGCGATGCTGGCGATCATGGGCTTATCGTGGATGAATCCCGTATCATGGTAGAACGCGCATTAGATCGTGATTTTGACCGAAGCACGATTGCCGCCCGGTTCACGGAATTGAAGGCGCGTGGCATGATCCGCGAAACAGACGAACGCCGCCAGACACCACGCGGACGGAAAGCCGCTGTTTTTAAAATCCTACAATCGGGGCGCGATGCGCTCCAACTCAATCTTTTTAATTGACAAACGTATTGAATATCATCAAGGTATATTCAATCAAGGCAGGGAAATCATGGCAAAAAGAAAAACAAAAAAAGAGATTCAAAACTGGCTGACAAAGAAGGAAGCAACGGAAACTGAACGCGATGTTTATTTTATCGCTGTTGGCGCATACATGAAAAAGAACGCGCCACTGATAAACAGCGACATTGCGGAAGAACATGGCACCCACCGCACAAACATCCGTTTCCACTTGAAAAACATGATTGCCAAAGGCATCATCACACGACACAGCCGGAAACATTATCTCCCGGCGTTCATCTAATAGGCGATGGGGGGCCGCCTTCGATGTTCCCCGCACAAAAACCATGAAAGGATTCATCATGAATCAAGACAAAAAAAACTTGGCCGCCCGCGCCGCATATCATGCATACGGCCAAACCACGGACAACAAGAATTTTCAGGGAAATGAAATGCCTGAATATGACCAGTTGCCGGAACAAATCCGTACAGCTTGGGAAAACGCTTCCGAAGCCGTGGCAAATCTGGTTGTGAACGGCTTTAATTCTGATCTGGAATCTGCGCCGCAATCTGCGGGTGGAACGGAAGGCGTTGAAAGCGGTTCCGAAGAACAGAAAACCGAGGGTGGCGAAGATGTGCCCGGCGGTGAAGAAGGCGAAGGCGAAAAAGCCGCCGCCTAAGACTTGGCGGGGATGCTTGGTGCTGTCCAGCTTCATAAGTTGGATGTTTGTGGTTCGAATCCACACCCCGCAACCAGATAGCCCAATGGCGGTGATCGGCTAGAAAAGCATCCGCCGCTTTCCATCCAACAAATCATTGAAGGGAGTAAATCAATTATCGAAGAACAAAATCAACATAATAGCGCAAAAAGCTTTGGCGTGATTCTCGCATCACTAGATGGTGGTGTGTTTAACGACCAGATTTCAAGGGAGGTTCAGGAACTGATTGCGGATATGAGCAATCATGCCATGGCCTTTGGCGGATCGGCAAAGGGAAAGGTTTCCGTCAACCTTGATATTGCCCTCCAAAACGGCGTGTTCCACATTTCCGCTGACAAGAAAATCACCAAGCCAGCGGAACCAAAATCCAAATCCGTCATGTGGTGCGATGCAAACAACAACCTGATTGAACAAGACCCGCGCCAGCGGAAATTTGATTTCAATCATGGGAACGTCATAAGGTTCCCACCACAGTATAAACACCCATCACCAAGAAGGAAAAAAACCATGTTTGATAAAGACGCAATCGAAGCCCTGCAAAAAAGCCAAAATCCTGTTGTTGGGCGCATTAACCAACTTACCAGCGATGAAGAAGGGAAGCAAATCCCATTCGCGCTTGTTCCAGAGCACATGACGCTGAAAAGCGTCAAGCCGCTTTTTGACGAATATCTTGAAAAGCCGGAACGCCGTAAAGGATATTCTATAGCAAACGATGACCACGCATTTATCCAGATTGTGAACAGGTTCAAGGCCGAAAATTCCGCCGTGTTCCGCGATGCGTACATTACTGACACATCCATCCGCGCCTCTCTCCGGGCAATCCTGAACTATCATCCACAATCACCGGAAGATACAAAGGCCGATTGGTGCGATCATGGCGTGAAGTATGACTTCCCGCTGTCAGAATCCATGGAAGTGTGGCTGGAAAAGAACGGCCAGCCTTTCAACCAGAAAGAGTTTTCGCAATTTCTGGAAGACAATGCCCCGGATATGGTCATTGCCGACCAAGAACACATGGTGGTTGATTTTGGTGCAGTGTCACCTAAATTTGCAACACCAAGCGAGATCATGCAACTTGCCCATGGAATCGAAATCCGAAGCGATGAAAAGATCACGAACGTTTATAAAAATTCGGATGGTTCTTTCAACATGCAATTCACAACCGAACACAAGGACTCTGCGGGTCAGCCCTTGAAGCTCCCTGAATGGTTTTGCATTGGAATCCCGGTATTTGAAAACGGTCTTGGATATCAATTCCCTGTGCGCCTTCGCTTCCGCAAGAAGGAAGGAACAATCATATGGTTCTATGAACTGTACAGGAAGAAGGTTGTCTTCACAGCGGCTTTCGATGCGGTATGCAACAATGTGCATCTGGAAACACAAATCCCGATGTTCAACGGCTCGCCTGAAAACAGCCGTAACGCTGATTAAGAATTGGGGCGGGCTTCGCGGCCCGCCCTTTTTTCACATGGGAAAGCGTAGCAATTTTGAGCGTGTGGAGAGGGATTTTTACCCGACACCCTATGAAGCCGTGGTTCCCCTTCTTCGACACCTTCCGCCAGAAACGAAATTCATTGAACCGTGCGCGGGGGATGGGCGGCTGATCCGCCACATTGAACGCCACGGGCATCAATGCGTGTATGCCTGTGATCTGGAACCACAAGGGCCTGGCATAGACCAGCGCGATGTATTGTTTTTTGATGCGGGGTTCCCGCCATGCGATCTTGTCATCACGAATCCGCCTTGGGATCGTGATATCCTTCATGCCATGATCCGCCGTTTCACGGATCACGCCGATACATGGCTTCTTTTTGATTCTGACTGGATGCAAACGGTTCAGGCCGCGCCTTTTGAAGCTATGTGCCTTGATATTGTGTCCGTGGGCCGGGTTAAGTGGATAGAGGGTACGGACAACACCGGGATGGACAACTGTTCATGGTATCTGTTTTCCCGGCACGGCGGCGGCCCGCCACGGTTCCATTTCAGGGCTTAACCGGGAACTGCGCGTTGCACCTGTCCAGCGCGGCCTTGTAGCGGGCCAGAAACAGGGCCACGTCCTTTTGGGTGGCATCGGGTGCCGGAACGCTTGGATGGGCCACACGGTGTCCCTGCGGCTTAATTTTGAGCGTGTCGCATCCGGTCAAGCTGGCCGCGAAGAACAGGGGCAATAGGGCCATCGCCATCCGGCGTGGCGCGGAAGATTTCGTTGGTGTCGGTTTCAAGGTTTTTGAGCGCATCGGCGGCCCCCTTTTCTGCATCATCGGCGGCATCCAGCGCGGCCATGGAAACCGCGCTTTCCACCTTCGTTTTCCCGGCATCATAGCCCTTTTCGTATGCCAGCCAGTAACTTCCGGCCACAAGAAGAAGGCCGAAGATTGCGGCCCCGGCCTTCATTCCAAACCCCATGGTGCGGCCCCCGTTATTCTGTAGGCTGTTCAGGCACGGGCGTTTCGGCGGACGTGGGCGCATTCTCACAGAACGCTTTCAGACCCGCTTCGATATCTTGTCCGCCCGTGAAGAACGCCGCCACGCCAAGGACAAGAGCCGTGATCGCGCCGATGATGACAGTTTTGTTTTTCATGGTGTCTTCCTTTCAAAAATATGGTGCCCCGGTGTTCCGTCCGGGGCCAGCCGGGGGATGAAGGAATTAGGCCAAAAATGCGGGATTATCAATCCCCCGCCCAAAGCCCACGCATCCCCTCTTTCGCGCTCCCAACACGTTTAAGGAGTTGGGCGGCCCAGATAACAGTGCATGAACATTGTACCACATTTCAGGCGATCCTAGCGGCCTGAAAATGCATCCCGTCCGGTCTTTTCCATTTTCCGCCCCATATCCAGCCTTCGGATTCAAAGATTTTCACGGCCTTTTCAGGCATCATGAAGCTGGCCGCGTCATGTGTCCGGCCAAGGGGGTTCAGGGTTGGGGCAAGATCAATGGCCGCGCCCCATGAATGGATTGAAAGCCGGGTTCCGCCCCGCGTCATGCGAAAATTGTACGTTCCGCCGAATCGGTTAAGCTGGAAGCGGCGAATTTCTTCTTCGGTAAATTCCTGCCCGATTCGCGTCAAAATCCTCTCAAGGCTTTCATAGCATTTTTTGTGGATGGTGATTCGTTGCAGCGGCTTGTCATTCCAAGCCAACACCATGGGATATGGCGTTTTGAATCGAACAAGGTTTTCCGATTCCCACTTCCTATCCGGTATCCCATCCCGGTTGGTGTCCGGATCACCATAGAACGCATTCATGGATTCGCGATCCTGCAAAGGCCACATGGTTTTTTCCTTCATCCTTTCAGGTGCAAAGCGGCGGCTATAGCCCCGCCAATGCCGGGCAATCCAATCACAAATTTTAAAACCCGCCATCTTGTTTCCTGTCTCTCCAAGCCTTTTGCGTTTTCGTTTATAGCGATATCGTGCGCTTGGTGCCTGTCAGAATGCCTGTCAAGAATCTTGTTTGTCACTTCGCAATGTTTATCAAGGCATTTGACCGTTAATTTCAATTCAACAGCTATCCCCCTGACTTCCAAAGCCAAATCATTCACAGCCTTGGACAATTCCAAAACATGTGGTTCAGACATTAAACCTTCCCCTGATCCTTTAGAGCCTTCAAAACAATATCAGCGGTCATTTGCGCCAATTCCGCTTTTTCGCGGGCGATATCGTCTTGTTCTTTTTTCTTCGCGGCGGCGGCAAGTTTTTCTTGTTCTTTGAGTTCATCTTCTGCGCTCTGTTTTTTCTCTTTCAACTTTTTTTCCAGAGCGATTTTTTCCTCTTGATCCTTTTTAAGAAAGTCCTGTATATGCGGCTTTTTCCAATGATCTATCACGAGGGAATATGTTTCAGAAGGAAGGTTTAATTTTTCCAACCTGTCCACCCGGCCACGCGGGACAGAAACACGATGATTCTTTCCATGTTCGTTAATAAAAACAATGAAAGCGCACCCTGTATCCTCTTCAAGCTCGACTTTTCTTAGTTCCATTCGTATATACTCCCTTTAAATAAAGAAAAACCCACTAACATAAATTACCCCGGCGGCGGTTGCTTCACTTTCGTTCAACTCATCTAATGCATCCGTATCGCCACCTTGGTTAAGGGTGATATAGTCTGTACCCGCCTGCGCCAGCGGCATCAGGGTTTTTCCCGTTGAAAGAGAGATGCCTGAATATTCGGATGTGCTTAAAGGGATGCTCCCGATATTGGAACCGCTCTGACCCCGTACCGTAAAAGGAAGACCTGAAATACGAATTGAACCAGCCGCGCCGCCCAAATTCAACCATCCGACTAAAAGGGCAAAAAAACATATATTTCCAACGCGGGTATACCCACTCAATTGAGAAGCGTAAGTCGGCGTTCCGGGTGTTGCCGACCCTTCAATTTCTGCCGTAAAATTTCCCGCTTCATCATAATAACTAAGGTCTTCGTCACCAAAATTTATCCCGCCCACACCGTTAAAAACTTGACTGTCATCAATAGTTACTCCGGTTCCCTGAACAATTCCGGCTGTTCCATCGAAGCGCAATAATTCATTGTCGGTTTCGCCGGGCAGGACATAGGGGAGAAAAGTTGAACCGTCAAAAGATGCAATGGTTATCCACGCGCTGTTTGCACCGTTTCTTATCTTCAAAAGGTTGTTGGTAGTATCCCACCAAGATTGCCCGGCATATGTTGTGGAAGGCGATGACGTTCCGCTGGAAAGCGTTGCCAGTGCTTGCAATGCGCTGTTTACATCGGCCCGGACTACTGAACCAGCCGCATTGGCAATGACCATATCATTCTGTGACATCCTTCATTCTCCCTGCGCGAAGTATATCATTGATCCACATACATTTTCAACTCTTCGACATAAATATTATATGCCGGATCGGAACTTGAAAGCCGGGCCTGATATTGGAAAGCGCGGGCCGTGTATTCACCCACATCCAGCCTTTGCCACTCGCCCCATGTTGGGCTTGCGGCTGGATCGTCATCCGTTTCCCGCACCCATATTTGGCAATCAGATTCCCCGGTGACTTGGCCATCAAAGCTTTCCCAATCATCAATATCTTCGGTGCGGTCATCTATTTCATACAGAACATTCACCACAGTTGCCTTGATGTGGGATTCCAGCCGCACAGTTTGAACACTTCCAAGGTCTGTTCCAGATGCAAAATCATATGTTCCGGATGAAGAAATCCCGCCATATGCATCAAGGTCAGAAACGGAATCAAAATCCGCTATATCGTCAAAGAGTCCTACACCGTCAATTTTCAAGACATCCGGCGATGTGCTTGTTTCAATCGTGCATCCAGATTTGCTTCCGGAAAAATCGGGGTTTTCCGTGATCGTTTCCACGTTGGAGAATGATGCGATGGTTGCCGCCTTTGTCGTTACCTTAACGGAATTTTCACTTAAATTTCCAGTGCTATCAAAGGCGCGTGCAAGATACGTACCTTCCTTCAATGGAAGCAATGTTTCAGTGACATTCCCGGCCACGGACTCGCCAATGGAAACGGATGTTGCCCATGTTGCGCCAGACAATGCCGGGGAATGACGGAATTTTATAAGGCCGCCTTCTTTCACGTCCAAATCCGGATGCAGATTCCACCGCAACAATGCAAGGCTTGAAATGGCCTGTATGTTTAACCCCGCAATATCTTCCGGCGCGGCTGAAAGGACATATATTTCCTGCGGCGAAGTTGTAACCCAATCCGATTTCACACCCAACGCATTTATGGCGCGGACACCAAATTCATATACTCCGGGGGGGATATCAAAAATTTCCTGTTTGGGAACCGTGGTTTCCGCCAGCGTGATGTATTCCGTATCTGTGTTCAGTTTATAGCGGAACTGGTATCTTTCCACGAACGCATCCGTGCTTGCGGTGCAAGTCACCGTGGCCAATGCTTTCACGCCGCCGCCATTGCGGGATGAATAGAGAGATTCCACAATCACAGGTGCGCCGGGTTCACCCACATTCAGGACATCCGGAAATGATGTGTTCGGCGCGGGATCAACCGCTGTTTCCTCTCCATTGTTCCAGTCATAAACCGTGGAAGCCGTTTCTTTTAGCTTGACTTCAATGTATGGCGTGACCGCGCCATCTTTTATTTCTTCATTGTAAGACCAATCCACAACCTCAAAAGCCTTGTTCGTCCATCCCATGCGGGTAATCGAAAGAAGAATGTTGTCGCCAATCTGGAACTTGAAGGCGGTCAATTTGAATTTCGCGGAAAAGGTGATTTCCTGCCGGGCCTGTTCCAGCGCGATCTTCGCCAAACGCTGCGCCATATGTGGGCGTTGCGTGAATGGCAGATCATAGTTTCGGTCAATCTGTTCGCCATCTTCCGTTTGATAGGTGGAATTTGTCACCGGGGGATAATCGGCGGGCTGCCCGTTATTCAATTGGCTTGTGTAGGTGCCTATCACCCGGTTAAATCGATCACGCCGGGAAATCTTTGTGTTCACCACATAGCCGGAAACAAGATCACTTTCATCATATGAAAGCGTTGGCGTTTGATATGCCCCTGCGGTCAAAGTCCATTTTCCGCCCGTGTAAAGGGCTTTCCCGGCCATTGCCGACAATATGCCCGTTATGGCTTCCTGCGGTTCAATGTCGCTGTCTATGATCCCGCCGCCATTGTAGCGCGGTTCCGCGTTCTTGGTGATGGTGATGGTGCCGCTTCCTTCATCCGTTATGTTCACGGCGGTTCCGGCAATGGCGTTTGCATACGATGAAGCCAGTTTGATCCGCGCCGTGTCCTTGCGCTGATACACGATCACATAGTAATTCGTGGCGGCGGAAATCCCTGCCGGAATGCCCCCGGACGTGTCGGAAGAAACCTGCACCCTATCGCCTGTCTGGAACTGCAATATGGTGTTATCCAGCGATATGATATCCGTGGACGCATCCACCGCCGAAACGGTTTCGGCAATTTCCGTGGTGGCAACAAATTCTTCACAGGTATTCGCGCCCGAATCCGTGGCATCATCATTGAACTTTGTGTCCGAAATGCTGATCCCAAGGTCTGTGTCTCTCAAATACGAACGCAAGATCATCATCGGATTGTGGTGCCAATAGCTTGTGTCCGTGCGCGAATCGTATGTCTTATATCCCTTCAACCATGAAGAAATCACGGGAATCCCGCCGGGGAAAACATCGGTATTGTATTTAAGGCGAACGTATAAATATGAACACCCGCGCAAGCGGTGCGATGTTGTCCAGTCATCCGGGAAGGCATCAATCATGTTTTGAAGCGCGGCCTGATCCGTGGCCCCGGTCATTTTCTTGATTCGGATATATGCCGTGCTGCCCACATAATATTTGCCCGTGGTGACATCGCCATTTGCATCCAGCATGTCATCTGTAATGGAATCTTCATTGATCCACACTTCCCCGACTTCTTCAACTTCATGAGAAGACGTGACAATAATCATGTGCAGAAATTCATTGTCATCCGAAGAACCGATGAAGGCATATGGCCCGGACGTTCGGACTTCGCCAAACACCATGCGGCGCGGTGTCAGGGGCTGGCGTATCTGGCGGGTGATCCCGCCGCCTTTCTGCCCCTGAAACCCGGAAGATTTCGGCGGCTTTGGCGCAAGCAACGCGCCCACACCGGACAGGACAAGCGATCCGACAAAAGCCGTGGTGGAAAATCCAAGAATCAGCGATCCGCCAGCGACCCATGAACCAGCCGCAAGCCCCGCAACCACCGCCGGAATCACCTGTGGCATTTTATATGGCCCTCCACAGTCTCAATTTCTTGGAAGCGGCCTTTACAGACAAGGACATCAAACCGCCGCCCAATGGGCGGATCATGAAGAACCTTGCATTTGTTCCTATGCCGCCACAATATTCCTTGCCTTCAATTTCAATGATACCAACATCCCCGCGCTGTGCAAAGGCGGGGTTTTCAACCCGTTCAAGGCCGGAAAATGAAGCTTCGTATTTCCCGCCAGCATGTTTTTCCAGCAAGGCGCGGGCGGATTCTTCATCTTTGTATTGGCCACGATATGGCGCGATGACATCCACGCCGGAAACGGCTTTCAAGATATCGTGCGCGAAAATGAAGCAATCGTTTTCTCCCCATACAAATGGGGTGAAGTAGTATTCATTTATCAATGCGTCCAAACGGACTTCCCATCCCTGTTTTTTATAGATCATTTTTTCTTGTCCGCCGCCTTCCAGATAATATCCGCATCCTGCATGAAGGGGATGAAATCAAAACCCTTGTCTCCGGGATATCGTGATTTTTGGTCTTCCGGCGTGTAGTGGCTAAGACGCGGTTTGAAAAGGTCAATCAATTCGTTTTCAACCGAAAGAATCAGGTTGGCGGTTTCCACGTTATCTTCTATTTCCTTTTGATCCATGTTCCCTGAAAAAATAAGATACGGATCGGAAATAGGTGCGCCGCTGGAATCCAGAACGGCATAATATATTTCACAGGCGCGGCCCTGATAGTCTTCTTGCAGGGCAAGGGATATCAGGCTTGAATCAAAGCCGTTCAGGAACAGGTTCACGCCGTTTGCCCTCACGACTTGTGTTTCCTCTATCTTGCCGATGGAAGCAAGATGGCCAAGGCCAGCGTATGTATCACCATTCCAATCCTTTGAACCATATCCAGACCAAACATAGACCGTGGCGGAATCATAAAACAGCTTCACAAAGATTGCCGGGCGCAAAACCTTTGCTTCAATTTCCGTGATATACCCCGCTGTAAGATCACGCGCCATTTACAGTGATTCCTTCGCTCTGAATTTGATTGAATACACGCTTTCCTGATTGATCTGGAACGGGCTTATATTGCTGTCAAGGCGGAAAAGCCCCTTCGCCCCGGAAGAAGTCAGGGCATCGTTATCCGCCGGGCTGGCGCGAAGCATGGGCATAAATTCCAGCGTCAAATCCCCGCTGCCATCCGCCGTTCCATCCGTGATGATCTTGTGAAGGTGGGTGTTTGCGCCGCTGCCAAGGCTGAAATAATCCCCGGCCTTGACGGTTGCCCCGGCATCGAATCCCTTCACGTTCAGGTTATAACCAGTCTGGCTTCCGCCATCCACAACCGGGGTTCCCGCCCATGTGCCGCGTGGCGTGGCGGCGTTCGGATCACCAACAAGGAATGTTCCGTATCTACCGCGAAGCTTCAAAAGAAAAGCGTTGAAATCTTCCGCATCATCGCGCTTCATGTTCGGAAGACCGATTTCCAATTCCCACATCTGGCCCATGTTGTCATAGATTTGTTCGTCAAAAGAATACGGGCTTTCGTTCCGGCCAATGCTTTCACGCAATCCCAACATGAAGCTGGAAATGCCAAGGTTCGTAGGAAATGAAAGTGGATATGTGATGGTCATTTTTACCGCCTTCCAAAATTAGGATCACGCTGGAAGCTTGTCTGTACGGCTTTCACGGCGCGGGTTTCAATGCTTCTATCCAGCGCGGTCAGGGCGGACACAATGCGCTGTTCCACGCCAGTTTCCGCGCCCCGCGCATCTATGTTGTAAGTAACGCTGTTTCCGCCGCCCATTTGCTGTCCGGGCTTGGTGACAGAAACCCTTTCCCCATCACGGCCACGGAACGCAATAAGGCGGTTATCCACGCCGCTTATAGAGCCAACGGAAGTATTGGGGCCGATGGTGAACCCGCCGCCTTCCGCAAAGCCGGGCAGGAAGCTTGAAAACATGCTTCCTATGCTGCCGGAAAGACCGCTGAACAAACCACCACCGCCACCAGAACCGCCAAGAAGGCCGCCCATGATACCCTTCAAGTTGTCTCGGATCATCATGTCATAGAACATGTCGGAAACATCATTAAGAATACCACTCATGGAATCTCTCCACGATCCCGCGCCCGTAATGGCGTTATCCCATAGGGATTTAAAGCCGCGATCCGCCGCATCAATGATATCTAGAATGGCCTTTTGTTCTTTTTCCAAGGCTTGATGCTGGCGAACCAATTCTTCAATCTGGCGACCCGCCGCGCTGTCTATTTCAACTCCAGCTTGGCGCAAGGCGTTATAAATTTCCTGCTGTTCATTCGTGCGCTTCATCTGGTCATTTTGGAATTTCAGGTTTTCAATGACCTTTTTTATTTGTTCGGCTTTTTTCTTTGATTCATCATCGCTACCAACAAGGCTTTGCGCTATTTTTTTATAATCCGTAGCAATCTGGCGCGTTGAAGGCTGTTCAGCGTCCTTCCTTTCCGGGAAAGCTTCACGGATGATTTCTTGGCTTGTCGGAAGGCTGGCTATCTGGTCTTCATAATTCGTTTTGAAAACACTGGTCATCAATTCGGGCTTCACGCGCCCGCCTGTGAGTTTGTCCAGCGCAATGGCAACCTTGTTATACATGGTTTGGAAGTGAATCAGCACATCGTTAAAAGCCTGTTTTGCTGCAAGGCCAATGGCTTTGAACGAACTTGTGATGATCTTCACCGTGGCGGCCATTTCTTTCAGGCGATCCGAAGCCCACACAATGACCTTCGCAAGAAATTCCGTGGCCCCGATGGATTCATTCAGCGTTCCGATAAATTCAAGAAGCGTGGCATTGAATATACCCATCGCCCGCGATACCGTCAGGGGCATTTGCTCAAACTGTTCATTTGCCTTTGCCGTGGCGTTCAGGATAGCGGCAAACACATCTTCGGAAAGAAGCTTCCCGTTGATGACAAGCTGGCGCATTTCCCCGGTGGTCACGCCAAGCTGTTCAGCAATGGCGACACCAACGGCGGGAATGTTTTCCATGATGCTGTTAAATTCTTCCGCCCGCGCCACGCTAGAAGACAGAGCCTGCCCAAGCTGTGTAAGACCTGAACGCAAAGCATCCGGGGTTGCCCCGGCAATCGTTCCAAGTTTTGAAACCGTTTCCGTGAACTGCAACATTTCTTGGGTTGTTGCCTTGATTTCATCGCGCACAAAAGAAAGTCTTTGAAAAACAGAAATACCAGCCGCAACCGCCGACCCTGTACGCTGCGAAATATCCAAAAGCCCGCGCCATGCCGCGGCAGATTCAATCAGGCTGCGCGTGGAAAGCTGGACACGGGCGCGAAGCTGTGTAAATTCATCGGCAAGGCGGATTGCCCTGATAGCGGCGTATATGCTGGCCAGCCGCCCAAGGGCTGACATCAAGACACCGCTTATGGCCCCGGCGAAGCCGCGCACGGAATTTTTGTTAGTGGCCAATTCACGGTTCAGGGTGCCAGTTGCGCCAGCGGCTTTTTTGGAAGACTCCGAAAAGCGATCAAGGGCTTTATCGGCCTGCGCCACTTCTTGGCTGTTTACCTTTACTTTCAGGCTGGCTATGTCCATCGTGCGCCCCCACAAACTCCCGGTCTATCGCCTGAATGCATTCAATCTCAAACGGCAAAAGCGATACCTGAAAGGCGTTCGCCCACCCCATAATATCACGAACTTTCAGCATTTGAACACCGAAACCTGATTCGCGTTCAAGATACACATCTTTCCAGAGAATCCAGATATGCGCCAAGCATTCCGGCATTTCGCACGGGGGTTCCAATTCCGGCGGTTTCGCGCCGGACTTTTCCGCCTGTTTCAAGTGATCGTATTTTGAAGGCTGTCCATCGCGTGGAAGATGAAGATCAAAATACCATCGGGAAAATTCAATCAGGCGGTCTTTTTCTTCCCGAAAAAATTTTCACGCTTATCGCAAAACACCTCCACCTGTTCCATCATCCAAGGGTATTCCCGGAACAGCTTTACGGCGTTTTCTTCACTGTAATTTAAGACCTTTCCATCAATCTTGATGTTCTTCCAGCCCGTGACCATGGCGGCAATGGCATCTTCGCGGTTCGCGCTCATTTGGTCTATGATCTGGTCAATATCGGCCTTGTCCAGCTTTTTCACGCTCTTTGTGTCAATACCTTTCCGCATTTGCTTCATCATCGTTTTCTTGTAGTCTGGATGATCCGGGGAAAGGCATAGGATCACGATATCGGTTTCTTCACCCGTTGCGGGGTGAAGAATGGTACAAGGTTGGGGCTTGTCGGAAAGTTGAAGGTTCGTAATGTCCATGATTGTTACCCTTTAGGATTTTGTGATGGTCAGGGTGGTTGCGTCCGAAGAACTGTACAGTGCTTCAAACGGGATGGTGATGATGCGCGATTGTTCGTTGGCCAAAGGCACATCGCCGCCGTTCAATTTGACCTTCGGAAGATCAAATTCATACGTGTTGCCTGTCACGCCATCGGTCAGGCTGAACACAAGATCGGTTTCCGTTTCGTTGATGAACTTGGTAAGAAGGGCCGCGTCCTGATAGTAGCACGACAATTCCCCCGTGACCCTGCCGCGCCCGTATTCAAGTTGCGGCGTGGAATCTGAACCAATGATGAACGTGGGGCTAAGGCTGTTTTCCACCCGCATTTTCAGCCCCGTGACAATCGCAAGGCTGGAACTGTTTTCGGTGATGGTGCCCGTGAAGGAATCGAACGGATCATTGCCACTGGCCGCCGTTGGGCTGGCATCAATGGAAGACCCGGAAGGCGCGGCTTGCGTCTTGCCGATGATCCCGAATGTAGCCATGGCCATGGCGTTTGGCTGGACATCCAATTCAAAAGAGTTGACCGCGCATCCAGTGAAGACTCGGTATTGTGAAATGTCAAGCGCACCGTCTTCAAATGTGAAGCTTTTGAACGTGGTGCCGAGCTTCAGGACATTAGAAGTAAATGCTCCGAAAAGCGCGGACTCAAGAAGCGCATCGTAATCATCGGCGCGAAATTCAACCGCGATATTACCGGATACGCTTTTGTTGCCGTGCCGCGATGTGGCCACTTGCCTATCCGAACGTATTTCCGCGCTCTGGACGATTGATTTTTTCAGGTCAAGGGAATGCGTGTTGATCGGCAAAAGGATTGTGGAAGGCGTTGCTGGCGTTGTGCCAAACACGCTTTCTGCGACATAAGCCAGTTGTGATCTTGAACCTTGTGCGAATGCCATTACATGCCCCCTTCATTAAAAATAGCAATACCATTCTATCGTAACAGGAACGAAATACCAAGGCGGATCATTCCGCCCGCCGCGCCTTTCGCTGAACCGGATCACAATGCGCTTGCTGTTTTCGGTTAGGACTTGGCCATAGGTGAATCCGTCCATCACCTTTTCCGCCAGCACATCGGCGGCCAGCGGGCCGCCTTGCGTATCATCCGCACGGACAAAGCAATCCACAAGGAACAGTCCGGAATGGCGCGTTTCCACGCCGACCCCCACCGCCGCCGGGCGTTGTGTCGTAACCTCCAACATGCATCTTACATAAGATGTTTGAGCTTCCGGATTATATACGGTGTTTTCATATGCTATTTGCGGAATACCAGATATCCCCGCCAATTGCCGTTCCAAAGCCCTGCGAATGTCAGAAAAATCAGCCACTACGAACTACCCTTCGAAGTGTATTTTCCGCTATTTGCGCCGCCCGCGCAACTGTTCTTCGGACAAAGGCGCGGGGTGACATTTTGGACGTGCCAAATTCAACATGCGGGGCGTATTCAGCGTTGTTGGAAATGAAAATGGTGTCGCCGGGCCGCGCTTTGGATAGGTTCAGCGAAATGCGGCCCATCGTACCGCCGGGATCGGAAGGGGAATCCACGGTGCCGCGCTGGCCCATGTGGCCGCTGTCCGGTGCGTTGATCCCGGCGGCCCATGAAGCGCGAAGAAACCCGGTTTGAACGGGGGTTTCCTGAATGATTTCTTCGGCTAAGTCCTGTGCAAATTCGCGCACAAAACGGGCTTCGCGGCCTTTGGCCTTTTTGATGAATCGGTCAATATCCAACATAAATTGCGCGTTTTCAGTCATAAAAACCCCGAAAAATGTTTTAATAACGCAACTGGCAAACATACGCCATGGGCGTTCCGGACTCCTCTATGATCCGTACCGAAACAATATTCCCTTCCACTGATCCATCCGAAATCTTATCACCCATGCGCGGCGGGTTGGTCAGGCTTTTGGCTTGGATCACGGCCTTCCTATCCCCGGCCTTGATTCGCTGCCCATCGCGTTCCCGTTCCTTGTAGTCCAGCAAAAAGCCTTCCGCCGAAACGTTGGCTTCCGAAATCGTGGCCGATGAAGTGGCGGGATCATATGGCCCGGTGGTGTTCCTTTTAATGGTCAGGCTGCGGCCCTTCGCTTCGACAAGATATGCAACATCTTCAATCATCGCCATTTGACATCATCCCTATCGTCCCGATTCGGGGGATCATTAAATTGCCCTTGCTTGAATGCGGGCTGCGGGCGATCCGTCAAGTCATCCGCCGCATCCATCGCGTCAATGCTGATTCCCGTGGCAGATGGGCCGATATTCGCGCCGTTCACGCCAGCCATCTTTTCAAGCTGTTCCGCCAGCGCGTTATATTGCATGGACTTTTGAGAATTACGAACAGACACAGTTTCAATTTGCGTGTCTGCCATGCGGGCGAATTTCCCGGCAATGGCGCGGGCGGCCAGCGCGGCCCCCATGTAAACGTTCGTGGCCAAAGAAAGGTAGTGATTTATTTCTTCATCCGTCAAAAGCGGCGATGCTGAATCCGTATCGCCAAGGGCCAAACGCGCCTTGGCAAGATCAGTGGAAATGTCCGTGGAATCGTATGTGAATGTCATATCACGCGCCCCTTTTCTTCAATATTATCATATCATCGGCCAGAACATCGCGCAATTTACAGTCCGCAACAATCTCCACGAAATTAGGGGCATAATCATCTTTTTCAAACCGCATGACATATGCATGATAATCATTGACCGTTACCGGGTAGAATCTCACTTTTTTGATGCAAATCGGGCTATCAAACCCCTCCGAACGATTACGCCAGTCCATTAGATCGGCGCGGAAATAACCGCTTCCCCATTCAAAATTCCTGTCCAAATCCACGTTCAGGGAACCGGGGAACGGCGTGAATCCGAGGATATCCCGAATTGCGTCCATACGCGCCCCGCGCCCGTGCATGAAGGCGATGGAAGCACCGCCCGCGCCGTGCTTTGCCCGGCCCGTGAAGGTGTCCGGGTTCGTCATGGCCTTCGCTTTCAGGCGAAAAACATGCCTGTGCGGTTCGTGTTTTGCCGGGCCTACATATTCCACGTCAAAATATTTTTCAGCGGCGGCCACGATCTTTTCCCGCGTGAACATCCACCGCTTATCCTCTGACACGTTTTTCTGGACAACCACATCTTTATCATCAAGCGGGCCTTCATAGATTAGGATTGAACCCGGCCAGCATTGAAGACGCGCCCAAAGCCATATGGATTCGTGATCCATGCAGTTTTCAAAAATATGGTGATAGACAGAGAACATGAAAATGCGCTGGAACAGGCCGTGCAATCTCCATTGCTTCCCTATGTTTTGTTCAAGGAATCGGCAATTTTTCAGCCGCGCATGTCTACGTGCGATCCTGTTATTTTCCGCGACAAGATCAACCTTTTTTCCTTTGATGGTGCGGTTTCGGTCAAGACCTACAACACTTTGTGCGCCTTCGCTGGCCGCCATGAAAGACCAGAACCCGGCATCACATCCGACATCTAGAACATTCACTCCATGCAAATCACCAACCGGAATTGCATCCATTTTTTCCAGCATAATTCCTCCGGGTTCTTGAACAAGACCTTCCGGGGATATCCTGAATTTTTGGTAGTCAGAAACCGACTCCATCATAACTTTCAACTCCTATGCTGTACCCATCTTTCTTGTATCTTTTCAAAAGACCCTCCCACTTCGGGATTCGATACGATGGGCATATGTGGTTGTAGCACTTTAATGCCAAAAGTTTCTTTTCAACTTCTTCCGCCTTTAAAACAAGTACGGTGTGCCCGACACCAGCAAGGCGGAAGCCAAAAAAGGAAAGGCGTTTGTGCCCGTAAATCCCTGTCACATGGGCATGAACCTGCTTGTGATGGTCATGGCCATATTCTCCATGTGCGCCGTGGGTGACAATGTGGCCAAATTCTTCAAGATCAAGGTGTTTCAGGCCGGGCAATGGTTCGTGCGCTTCACTTTCCGTTTCCATGATAAGGCGTGGCGTGGCACCAAGAACGCGGCAAGCGTCTTGAAACTTTTCCGCCCGCACGGGATCACGGCGCGGAATGCTGCAACAAATGATCGTCCAGTCTCCGGGGTGACGCAATATCAGGCCGCCGCCCCATAGCGTTTCATCGTCCGGGTGCGCCACGACCATTGCGCGTTTATTGTTGAAAGATGTAGTCATATGCCTTTTCCACCCTGTCCATTTGTTTATCAACGCCAATGAAATTAAGGCCCAAATCTTTGCAAGCACGGCCAACGGTGCCGCGCCCCATGAATCCATCCCAAACCGTCATTCCGGGCTGACAGAAATTTTGCAAAATTGTCTTTGGCAGTTCATACGGGAACCATCCTTCCGGTTCCGGCATCATGTGGGAAAAATCGACATCGTGCAATTGGCCGACATCATCAATATTGCCGTACCATATGACGTTTTTCCCTTCAAACCAGCTTGAAAGGTGAAAAAGCTTTGTCCCGCATCTTTCTTCCGCCTTGGAGTGGCGGAAATTGAAATCAATAATAAACATGGGCTTTTCTTGCAAGAACTTCGGAAGTGGCGCATATGGGTTTGTCAGGACAACATCACATTCACCGACAAATTGCGATGAATCGCCATGGAAAAGCTGGCACCAATCGTTTTCAAAAAATACCTTCATGGCGACTCCGCAAAAGATGCAAAGGTGATTTCCTCCCCTGAATAGTAGGCGTAGGGCTTCTTCACCACTTCGACAAGATCAAAGCCAAGATCGGACATCATCCGGGTATATTCTTCAAGGCTGCGCTGATTGGAAATGTTGTATCCGTCCGGCGATGCGCGGCGGTATTTTGGGTTCATGATTTCAGCGATCACGACCAACGGCGCGGCTGCGGTTGCGCGGATAAGCTGTTCTTCTATGAGGGAATCGGGGATATGAAGGCAAACCGTGTACAGAATGGCCGTATCGGCATAGGGAAGATCGGTTTCAATGCCGACAAGCCGGAAGTCATGTGTGGGAACGTTTTTACGCGCCGCTTCAATGGCGCTTGGGTTTATATCCACCCCGGTATAAATTGCCGCCGGGATGTGCCGGGCGATCCGCCCGGTGCCACATCCTATTTCAAGAACGCTTCCCCGGCATACGTCATGGATTGCTTGTGAAAGGTCAAATCCTTCCGGATTTTCAAGGCCGCGTGGCGTGATGGTTTCAAGGCCATGGTCGTGCCAATATTGCTCATATCCATTCATCCGGAATCCAGTCAAATTGTTTTGCGACATCCCAAGGGCGAGGATTTCCATGAAAGCATATTATTGAATAATCATCAACATTTCTTCCACCACGGAAATTCTTTCCGCCGTGTTCGGCTGAAATATTGGCCTTGAAAGATGCGATCTTGTCCGGAAACCTGTCTTGGAATCTTTCGTGCGGAAGATGCTGGCTGATAAAGGCACCATCGCCACGCATCCGCCGCGCCGCATCCGGATTTTGCCAGAACGCTTCCCAAACGGCCCGGCGGTGTCGCGGCTGGATCAACATCATCCCGGATTCGGATTCTTTCGGACGGTAAAAATCTTGCAGCATTAAGGAATTGTCTTCAACAAAAATATCGTCCGGGATATCGCGGATCACGGTGTCAAGGTCAATATAAAGGATCGGGGTGTCAGGAAGTCCGGGCCTGAACAATTCTATCTTTGCCCACCATCCGGGAAGATCAGTTTGCAGGGGAAGAACCGGGGCGCGGAAAAGCCGGGCCGGGTGATCCGTCATCACAAAGGCAGTATGTCGGGCCGGGATTTGCCGAAGAAGCCAGTTAGCATGTTCCGGCATGTATTCGCCGCCAGATCGGCAAACAAGCGCGATCAGACCCATTTCCACACGTCTTCCCTGTCATGCCGGGGGAAGCCTGTAACCGCGCTGTACGGGCTGAAATTCCGCACCTCTATCCCGTGCTTTTCGCATTCCTTGGCCGATTCATCAAAGGCGCGAATCCACTGTTTGTTGATACCATCCACGCCGGGGGGAAGGTGGGCATACCCATCATGGAAATGGCCCTGTTTCGGGATCATGTCTATCCCCATCAAGGCTATGCGCTTGAAGCCGTGCCGGGCGGCAACGGCAAAGGCGGTGAAGCCGCTGGACAGGCCGGGCAGAGCTTCCGGCGGCCCAAACAATTCCCCGCCCTTTGAGCGCACAAAATACCGCGCATCCGGTATCTTGCCGATGTACGGCGCGGGCGGCGCGAGGAATGCGCGATCACTAAATTCCGCAATTTCTTTTTCGTAGTTGGCGCAAAAATCCCGATCCATTGAGATCAGGAAGCCCCAAGGGGTGAAGAACGCTCCCTTGTTGGCTGCGAAGCACGGGCGGCCCCGCAATCCCTCAAAATCAAACCCTTTCAGGGAAGGGCCGCCGCCGATCACATATGCAATTGGGTTATCTGCGACCCCGCTTTTTTCGGGTAAAGTTTGCTGGCTTTCCACTTGATTTTTCTTCGCTTTGTTTGGGTTGTTCGTTTGTATTATCGGAACTGTGTTCCGCTTCTTCCCCCCCATGATCCGAAATCGTTTCCGGCCTGTCCAACTCCATCCCGCCAGCATATGCGCCCGGCTGGATTTCCTGTGATCCCGCTGCGGGAATCTGCGTGTTTTGTGCGCCCGGTGCGCCGCCGCCATCTTCCTTGGCTTCTTCCGAATTTCGAGGGTGCCCGTTGGTCACGCGCTGGCTGTCCGGAAGTTTAAGGTCTGGCATAGCCCGGAAAGGATATCGTGTGCCTTGATCCTCCCAATAATGGCGAACCTTTTTCAGCGCGAAAAGCTTTCGCACGTAATACCTCTTAATCCCAAGCTTGGCCCAATCAAAAACATCACCTTCCTTGAATGTATGCCCCTGAAATTCAAGGTCTTCCGTGACGCGCAAAACGCGGTTTAGGAACAAAGAACTGTATCGTGGTTTCATGGGCATTCCATTTCCATTCCAGTATATAAAAGAAACCCCTGGAATTGCAACACCGGGGGTTTCTTCGCTTTCCATCAACAAGAATCCTGCCCGATCAGGCTACAATCGTATCGAAGAATACACCAAGATCGGCGGCGGTGGCTTTTTGGGAAAAACCAATTTCACCTTCCACACGGTCAGATTTTAGGTGGCGCATTTCAAAGCGATCCATGCCGATTCCCATTTCGGAACCGCCGATGTAGCTTGACCAGCTAAACGTGTATCCAGCCGAAGGCGAGAACAGCGAAGGCGAGGGCGCGGCATAAACCAGCAACGCCTTCTTGCCAGAAATGAACGAATGGGAAGCTGTTTGGCCTTCCTTCGCCGTGTTCTGGATTGCTTCGGCAACAACGACTTCATCAACTTCAAAGATGTTCGCCATAAGCTGGCGCGTGACCTTTGCCGGGGCCGCGTTCGTGGCACCTCCGGAAATCCTTTCAATGATATCCGGGTGGTTTTTCAGTTTGGAATAGACCTCTGCGCCAAGAACAAGCTTGTTCGGGCGGTATCCGCTGCGTTGCAGAATGGTCAGGCTTGCCAATTCCAAATCCTGAACGGGGTTGGAGTTTGTGTAATCCGACCACTGATAGAACGTGCTTGTGCCGTTTGGGGAAGAAGCGACACCATCCCAATCCGAAGTCCAAACGGATGCAGCGAAGAAGCTGGACATCCACTGGTTTTCCTTCGCAATCAGCATTTTGTTGGTGACAAACTCCACCGCTGCGCGTTCCAGATTGACAGATTGATCTTGATTGTTCAGGTGCTGCCACGGCAAATCCTTGTGGAACGCCTTGACCTTGCATGTATAGGTGGTCGTAGTCAGGCTGAACCCGCCGCCAGCCGATTCCGTGCCCGGTGCCCGGTCTTTCGCTTCATCGCGGTTGAAATCACCCATATTGAACACATAATACGTGTCCGATTGGTGTTCCACTGGAACGATGGGGAAAACCTTATCCGCCACGAACCCATCTTGTTTTTGAACGTAAGCCACGGACATATTCGTTAGCGGTTTGTCCGCGTGTACTTGTGATCGTGTCGGTTTCGTCATGGTTTTTTACCCCTTTCCCTGACTATTATGCAGTGCCTTGTGGTGCCCACAGCACATCCACCACATCGCCATCAACGGCGGAGTTAAGCAGATAGCCAAGGACGTAATCCCCGGTTCCAACGGCATTGATCTTCCCGTTCGCGCCGCATGCAACCGCGATTCCAGCGGTTGCCATGGTGGCCCCGGCGGTCAGTTTGACGATACCGCTAACGGCGATTGCAGAGGGATCACCCGCTGTAGCCGCGCCTTCGTAGATGGAACCAATACCATTTTCACCATCGCCGCACACAGCAACCCGCGCAACACCCGATGAGTTTGCAAGCTTGCCAACAAGGTATTGTTTGGCGGAAAGGTCTGCATCCGCCGGAAGTGTAACCAGTTTAACCGATTCATCTTTTGCCATGGTTATTCCCCTTTCTGGCCTTGTTCCCCACGCATTTCTACGTACAGCTTGCGGCCTTCGGGCGTGTCAATCGCCTTGGAAAAGCCCTGTTCGTATGTAGTTTTTTGTTCCTTGGCGATATCGTGCGCCATTTTTTCCAGCTTGTCGGAAGCTGTGCCCGCGCCATTCCCATCGCCCCCGGTATGCCCGGTTTCTTTGGCCAGCTTTGCAAGGCGTTCTTCGTTTTCCTTCATAGACTTTTCCAGCGTTGCCGCCGCGTCCTTGTCTTCCATTTTGCGAAGGGCTTTCAGGGTTTTAACTTTTTCGTCAACCGTGCCCGGCGTGTTGGGGAAGGATTTTTCCACCTCGGATTTCAGGGCCGCGTCTTCCGCGTCCGCTTTCAGCTTCGTGATTTCGTCTTCGCGCTTTTTGATTTCAGCGGCGTGGGCTTCATCGGCGGCCTTCTTGACCGACTCCGTATCTTTTTTCAGCTTTTCGTTTTCCGCTTCAAGATTCGCGTTCTTCTTGGTGAGTGTTTCCAGCTTCGCGTTTGCTTCTGTAAGCTGTTGTTTCAGAATTTCTTCGGCCATTTTTCCGATCCCCTTTGCTTTGATAAGCGTGATATGTGCCCCCGGATTGGCCCCTATAGGAACCAAGGAAACTTCATTGAGTTTAATTTCTGTCAATTTATGTGCCATTGTCAACTCTTTTCCCGCTGCCCCCGATGGAAAGCATCTTGAACCTTCCCGCCTTCACGCCCTTCCAGACTTCCGGATCGTTGACCTTGAAGCCGACAAACCAGCCGACTTTACCAAGGTCAATGCCCAAAGATTTCTGTATATCGTGCGTGAAAACAAGGCTTTCAACAAATTCCCCGATCTGTTCCCCATCGTGCAGGGCCTTTGCGGCCCGGCATGTGCTTATGAAATTATGCGCGGCCTTTGTGAGATCGTCAACCGAAATCACATCGCCTTGGCTATCCACCACGGGTTTACCGCCATCTTCAATAACACTGGCCCATCCATAGACAATCTGTTTGTCTTCGTTCAGCTTTGAGATTTCAGCGTTAAAATGAACGTCAGTCATTTTTTATTCCCGATCAATCCGCACAAAAACATGGCATCGACAATTGATCCTGTTTGCCGCGCTGGCGTTCGGATCACCGGGGTATCTTATCAGACCAAGCGGCGATTTGAAAGGTTCTTCCAGACCCACCCCATCCGGGTTCAGGGCCGGGATTTGCGCGTGGGAATGCCGAAGGCGGGAATCCCGCGTGACAATCCATTTCCTTTTTATCTCTGTTTCCAGCGCAATCCCGGCATCCGTCATTTGTCGCCAGTATTCTTTTTGCCCGGTTTGTAACATCGTTTGCGACTCGGTGCGGGCTATGTTTTCGCTTCGCCGGATCAGGTAGCGGCGGCGGTATGCGGCTTCCATTTTATCAAGCTGTGCCTTGGGAAGTGGTTTGCTTTCCTCTATGGCGCGGATCATGCTGCGGTCAAATCTCTTGTCGCGCAAAGTGTATTCATTCAGGGCAGATTCGGCGGCGCGGCGTTTGGGCAATTCTTCCAGAAATCGGCGGTAATTGGCAACATGCCCTTCTTGGTATGCGGTCAGACCGATATTGGCCCGCACGGCGCGGGCGGTATCCACCGGGTTTACGCCGGACCCGGCGTTCCTGAAAACAATCTGCGAAATCACATCGCGCATTTCGCGGTTGATCTGAACGATCTTCCCGGCGCGGTACTGTTCCATGAATCTGGCGGTATTGCTTTCCGTGACACCGAAGCCAAATTCAATACGGTTGGCGGATGCAATCCGGGCGGCGTAATCGCCCCCGGCGATCATGGCATCTGTCAGGGTGCGCGAAAAAGAAAGAAACCCGGCATCCCGCACGGCGCGGGCAAGGATATCAATGGCGTTGTTCGGGCTGTTCTCCCGCAAGGCACGTTCAATTTGCGCCAGCTTTAATTCAGACTGAACAACCCTGATACCTTCAAGAAATGCGCGGGCAATCTTTCCATCCCAATCCGAAAGAAGGCGTTCAAATTCGGCAAGCTGTTCACCGCGTGTTTTCACTTTTTCCCAACCAGCTTTTTTAGTGCGGCCATGAACCCCTTGGCCGCTTCCACGTCTTCCGGCTTAGGATCATCCGCCGGGGTGTCTTCGGGATCGTCATCCGGCGGATCGGACACTTCGCGCAAAAGATCGTCTTCTTCCGGCGGCGGCGGGAATCCGGCCTTGTCGCGGATAAATTCTTCCGTTGCCCGGTCATTAAGCGGGATACCCGCGCCGGAAACTTTCTGGATGAAATCTCCGAAAACTTGCAAATCTTCCGGCGCGATCTTTCCGGGCCGTACACAAGGCATCATGTCTTCCGGGAAGCTGTTGATTGTCCAAAGCAGGGGGATCAACTGGCGTTCCAGCGTTTGCGTGATGCATTCTAAAATGCTTTCAATCGCCTTCAAGAAAAGATCGGTCTGGTTTTCGGACAAGGCATATGACCCCTTGCCATCGCCAAGCGTGATGAATTGGGCAAGAATCGTGGCGGCCATCTGGCGCACATGCCGTTGGATGATTCTGTCCGTGTCAATGCGCCCGCCAGAACTTTCCGAGGAAACAAGCTGGATTTCAAATTGCGGCACGTTGGTTTTCCGCCCTTCGCTGTCAAGATAGACATCGGAGGGCAGGACAAGGCCGCCTTGATCGTTAAATTTCAAATCACGGGCAATGCGCTCCATGGCGGCGCGGTTGGCGGCTACCTGCAAATAACCGGATGGTGCCTTAATGACCGGAAGGCCGGAAAGATCACGCTCCACCCCGATTGCTTCCTGAACCGAAATTGTGTTGATGAAGTGGTACGGTTTATAGGCGTTACGGATCAGGCTGCGGCCTTCCGGGTTTCCGCTGTTATAATCCATGCGGTAGTGAACAAGCTTGAATGCCGGAATGTATATATCCCCGGCGGCACCGTTCGGCGCGGTCTGCCACACGCCAAGCAATTCCCCGTGCGAGTCAAGATCGAATCGCACCACGGTATCTTGTCGGCGGGGCGCAAGCTTTCTAAGGCCAATCGTTCCATCCTTTTTTGGCATGGTCACGATTTCTTGAATCGCAAAACCAAAAGGAATCATGTTCAGCGCATCCGAAATCACGTCATCCCACGTCATGCCGGGCATGTTGGTTAGGGTGTCTTCAAGCCATTCAGAGTATTTACCTTCCGTATCGCCTTCCGCCGCGTCAAAATCCCATGACGCTGTACGGACAATGCTTGTGATAGCAAAAAGCATGGCCCCGATGGTGGGATCGGAATCCCGCATTTCGCGGTATTTGCGGCGGCCCCGAAGTCCAACCAATTCGCGCTGAAATTCATCATGGATGTAGCCAGAAGAATGACGGAAGCTGGACACACCCAATTCAGCATGTGCGCCCGTGGGATTATCTTTTTTTTCGTTTGCCATGATTGCCCCTTTTTATGAAGGAATGTAGTAGGCCCCTCCCGTTGTGGAAATGCCTTCTTCAATTTCTTTTTGGGATTTTATCATAAGCTTGGTGAAAAGCCACACTAAAGCATCCAGCCTATCCGGCGATTTTTCCCCGTCCTTGCCCGTGAATGTGGTCATCTGTTCTTCCAACTCCGCGAAATGGCCGACCATGTGAAGGCGGCCTTGTTCGCACACGGATGATATCGGTTCTGCCCGAACCATCTTACCCTTGGTTGCCCGCACCATATAAACCTTGATGTTCGGATCAATCGAATGGATGGTGTGCCGTACCATGTCGCCGCCGTTGTTCACTTCGGCCACGATGAAATCAGCTTCAAAATCATGATAAGCCTGTATCGCTTTCCGTGCCCACCCATCGGGCGAGTATTTCCCGGACAAATCCGCCAGCACGTAACCATGATCCGGCTTGCGGTCATCCACGCCGCCGACAATGATTCCGGTTTCATCCGATCTTTCGTTTGCCGTGACCGCTGGATCAATCGCAACGCCGATCTGGACAAGATCATCCGCCCGGTCTTCCCGCGCCCGGTCAATGTCGGCTTCCTTGAAAAGTGCGCCATCAATATCATCAAGGAACTGCCCTTCCTCAAAACGCTTGCGCTTGCGCGGTGGAAGCCCGGCCAGAATCTTCATGTAGGAATCAGAAATGTTATCCAAATTGTCCTTTGGGTTCATCAAAAGCGATTTGTAATCTTCTGGATTTGGAAGCTTGATCCGGCTTTCAGGATCACGAAACATGAACCAGATTTGATAAATCCAGTGCTTTTTGCTTGGCGGGTTGCAGTCAACAAAGACCATGTTCCGCGCTCCGGCGATCTTTTGCGCCAAGCGTGTTAATACCGTTGTATACGCTTCATATGATATTTGTGACCCTTCGTTCAAGTAGATGGTGAGGTATTCGTTTCCAAGGATTTTTTCCACGCGCTGTTTGTCATCAAGACCCGCAATCCAGATTTCGGAACCGTTGGGAAAAGATATGAACCAGTCCGCATTGTTCATTTTTATTTTTACGTGCGGAAAAAGCTTCATCACCTTGGGAATGGTGTCATGCCACAGAGAAACCTTGGCGTGGTTGAAACGAAAGCGGCATATCAGGTGGCGCGATCCCTCATATTTTAAGGCGCGAAGGAAGATCACGCGCACAAGATAGAACGTCTTGCCGGAACGCGATCCGCCGTACAGCAAAATGAACATAGCCCCGGAAATAATTAAATCCAGTGCCTTGGCTTGGATTTTGGTTGGCTTGAAAAAACTCACGCATTAAACCCTGTCTTCGCCGGGTGTGACGAACACAACCCCGGTAAACTTTCCGTCTTCTCCATCCTTGAAAAGATTCAGGTGCCGGGCCAGCAACTCCAATGCCTTCGCCTTGTCGTGCAGCTTGATGGATTTTTCCGATGTGTTCCCGGTTTTTTGTGTCATCTGCGCCAGCGCAAGGCGTTGATCCTTGTCCAGCTTGCTTGTGTCCTTGATGACCATCTTTCCATCTTCAAACGTGCAAATTTGTGACAGATCAGAAAAGGCGATCCGCGCCAATTCCTGCACGATTCGTTCTTTGGTTACAGCGGACGCGGCGGCGCGTTCCTCCAAAACTTCGTGTATGCGTTTTTGGATTCCCGGCTTTGTAAGATTGTCAGAACCGATTGCCCCGGCGGTCTTTTCTGAATACCCTGCGGCGCGGGCTGCGCGTGATGCGTTGAAATCCACGGCGTATTCTTGACAAAAAAGCTCCATTTTTTCCGTCCAACGCGCGCCATCTTCCTGTGAAAAATCAACAGGTTGGTGCTTATTAAATCGCCTTTTCCGCGCACCCTTGATTTTCGGTTTTGGCCCACGTTTGCCCACATCAATCCCCTTTGTGGCGAATCATACCACGTTTTTATTCAATTTCGCTTCAATATTGGCAATTTCCATTTGAGTTTCAATGACTTGTTGATGTGATTCAAGCTTGGCGTGGTCATTGCACTGTTCCCCGTGCCGCGTGGTTCAGCTTCGCGTCATCGGCGTTGCGGAAGAAATCTCTGGCTTCTTTTGAGGAAACAAGGACGCGCTGGAAGAAGGCCCGTTCAAAATCCGGCGGCTGGCGGCCCATGGTTGCCCGGTTGACGATCCCGCACATCGTATCGTCCAGCCAATCCTTCACATCAAGCTTGGAAAAGCATGATTCGCAAAGCTTTAGATCAATCATCACCTTGATTGGCCTGTGTACGTCAATGGCCCATCCCGTGGCCGGAACGCAAATGGCAGGGATGAATTTGGCCCCGTGCTGGCAATCCACGAACTGGCATTTGTGGTGCTTCATGCCGTGCCCCCTGCGCCGGGCCACGGGCGTTTCAGAACCTCTTGGACACGCTCGAATGCCCGCCGGGCGACTTCGTACACCCGGTTTGGCTCTGGCGGCCAGAAGGTGGTTTTAAACCCCCCGGTGCGGCGGTTCACCGTGACAATCAGAACATCGGTCACGTCCGCATGCTCACGAATCGCTTGCATGGCGGCGTTGGCGGCCTGTTCCGCCGGAATTTTGAATTTTCCATTAGCGGCGGGCAGAATTAGTTTAGACATTGATTTTCCTTTCTTTTGGTGTAATTCCGGGATCAAAGCCGTTCCCGGTTCCGGCGTTCGGTTTCTTCCTTCTTGCGAAGGAAATCTTCGGTTTCATCGGCCCCCATCACAGCCCCATCCTTGATCAGATAGCGCACAGTGCCGATCTCCCCTGTTTCGCCAAGGACCTTCTTTTTTCCGCCGCCGAATGGAACAATGTTGGCTGGATCGGCGTTGGCTTCGAATGTTTCACGTGAAACATTAAACATTCTTTTCCTTATTCCTTCTATCTTCCATATTCAACACCTCCGACAATGCTGTTTTTTTGCCCGTAGAGTGGTTTCAATTTGGTTCCCCCTGCCGGGATACCAAAAAACTGTTTTGTTGCGCTCTCCGTGCATCCTTGGCGCAAATTGGATGGTTTCATGGCGGTGACTTACCCTTGTTTTTGCAAAAACCAAGAAAATGGGCAATCGGATCGTCTGGTTTGATCCCCTTCTTGCGTATCCAGCGGTTGTATTCACGGATGACAACTTGGAAATCCCACCCGGCGGCTGCGGCTTTCGCTTTTTCCCGCACCTTGTCCGGCAAGTG